>Ga0207428_10001079_pt1 | contig 29744 bp, 22 predicted proteins | sample RhiMethybrSRZTD1_FD_187600 | JGI IMG/M metagenome (GOLD analysis project Ga0207428, IMG submission 187600) | Populus rhizosphere microbial communities from Tennessee, USA - Rhizosphere MetaG P. TD hybrid SRZTD1 (SPAdes) (version 3) | ecosystem: Host-associated > Plants > Roots > Rhizosphere >...
GAAGTAAGCGGACCGTATAATTGGCGCCATGCCCGACAGGCTGAGGGCGCTTGTGTATCGGCCGGGCTCGCTCGGCGACACGCTGGTGTCGTTGCCGGCGATTGCCGAGATTCGCCGCCGCTATCCTGAACACACGCTGACGCTGCTCACCGAGCGCCCATCCATTGCGCGGGTCTCGCCGTGGACGGTGCTCAAGGAGACCGGCTGGTTCGACAACGTGCGTCACTACGTCGTCAAACCGCGGCGTCTTCGGGATCGCGTCCACAACGTCAGGCTGGCGCTCGAGCTGCGGGCCATCGGCTACGACGAAGTCTTCTCACTCGCGCCGAGGCGCACCGCGCGCCAGCTTCGTGTCGACTCGCGGATTTTCCGCGGCGTTGTCGGCGCCGGGCGCTACCATGCCGCCGACAAGCCGGCCTGGCCGATTTCTCCGGATGCGACCGCGGTCGAATATGAAGGGCTCCGTTTGTTGCGCATCGTCGATCCCGACGCGACGATTGCGTCGCTCCTCGAATTCCGCCTCGCCGTGCCCGACGCGGAACGCGAACTGGGTGAGGACCTGCTGAGCGATCTCGGCGTGCGTGATGATCAACTGCTGATCGGCGTCGGGCCGGGTTCGGGACGCGCGACGACGACCTGGCCGGCGGACCGCTTCGCCGCCGTCGGCAGCGCGTTGCTGCGGCAATTCAGAAACGTCGTGCTGCTGGCGATCGGCGGCGCGAACGAGCGATCGTTGTGCGAGCGATTGTGCGAAGCGTGGGGGCCGCGGTCGCACAACCTGGCGGGACGGCTCAGCGTTTTCGGATCGGCCTCGATCCTGTCCCGATGCGCGATGTTCATCGGCAACGATTCGGGGCCGACGCATCTGGCGGCGGTGGTGGGTGTGCCGTGCGTGGCGATCTACGGCGCGCGCAATGCCCGCGGATTGTGGGAGCTGGTCGGCCCCGATCACGTGGTGCTCGAGGAGCGGCCGGCATGCGCCGGCTGCAGGCTCGATGACTGCGTGAGCCAGGCCACCAAATGCCTGACCAGCATCGAGACCGGCCGCGTGCTCAACGAGGCGATTTCGCTGATCGAGTCGCGCCGCCCAACGTGCCTGGCGCACTGATCGGCACGACGGTCGCGGTCACCGGCGCCGCCGGCTTTCTCGGCGCGCGGACCGTGGCTCGCCTGGCCGGCGAGGGCCGTACGATCGTCCGCGTTGCCAGGTTGCCGGCGCGGCCGCTCGACAACGCGGTCGCGACGGTGATCGATGTGGCCGGCGATGTCGGCGAGCGTGACACCTGGGATCGCGTTGTCGAAGCCGATGTGATCTTCCATTTCGCGGCGCAGACCAGCGTCGCCGCGGCGGCGGCGGATCCTGATGTGGACTTCCGATCCAACGTCATGCCGATCCGCCACCTGCTTGCGGCCTGCCGCGACAGCAAACGGCGGCCGATCGTGGTATCCGCGGGAACCGTCACTGAGGCGGGCATTCCCTCGCGATTGCCGGTTGGCGAGGATGTGGCGGATGATCCGATCACCGTCTATGACCGTCACAAGCTGATGGCGGAGACCGAACTGAAACGGGCCGCGGCAGACGGCGTGGTGCGCGGCGCGACGCTGCGCCTCGCCAACGTGTACGGTCCGGGCGCGCACGGCCGGAGCGCGGATCGCGATGTGCTGAATCGAATGATTGGCGCGGCGGTGATCGGCCAGCCGCTGACGATCTATGGCGCCGGCGACTACGTGCGGGACTACATCTTTGTCGAGGATGTCGTGGACGCGTTCCTCGCGGCGGCCGCACACATCGAGCGCGTCAACGGGCATCACTTCGTGATCGGCAGCGGGCGGGGCATCAGCATTCGCGACGCATTCGAGCTGATCGCGGCACGCGTCGAACGGTTGACGGGCCGGCGGGTCCCGATCGCGACCGTGGCGCCGGCGGCGCCGTTGTCGCCGATCGAGCGGCGGAACTTCGTCGGCGATCATTCGCGGTTTTCGGCACTCACCGGATGGCAGCCGAAGTGGACCCTCGCCGACGGCATCGATCGCACCATCGAGGCACTGATTTGCGGATCGTAATCACCGGCGCGCTCGGTCACATCGGCTCGCGGCTGATTCGCGAGGTGGCCGGGGCGTGTCCCGGCGCCGGCGTCGTGATGCTCGACAACCTCGCCACCGAGCGCTATGCCTCGCTCTACGATCTTCCTGAAGCCTGCCGCTATGAATTCGTCGAGGCCGATGTCCTCACCGCGGATTTACCCAGCCTCTTCACGGGCGCCGACGCCGTGTTCCACCTTGCCGCGCTGACCAACTACGCGCGCATCGATCTGCGCGAACGGATGGAGCGGGTCAACGTTCACGGCACCGAGCGCGTCGCCCGCGCGTGTGCGGCGGTTGGCGTGCCGATGCTGTTTCCGTCGACGACCAGCGTCTACGGCGTCGCCAACGGCGTGGTCAGCGAAGAAAGTCCGCCTGAGAACGTCCACCCGCAGAATCCGTACGCCGCGTGGAAGCTCCAGTCTGAGGAGCTACTGCGTTCGCTTGGCCGCGACGCGGGCCTGCGATTCGTGATTTTCCGGATGGGGACGATCTTTGGACCATCCGTCGGCATGCGCTTCCACACCGCCGTGAATCAATTCTGCTGGCGAGCGATGTCGGGTCAGCCCATCGAGGTATGGCACACCGCGTCGCACCAGTTCCGTCCGTATCTCGATCTGTCCGACGCGGTCCGCGCAATGATCTTCCTGTTACGGCATCGGCAGTTCGATGCGAGGATCTACAACGTGCTCACGCTCAACGCGACGGTCGCCCACGTTGTCGAAGTGTTATCGGCATTCGTCCCGAACCTGCGCATCAACTACATCGAGTCGCCGCTCATGAACACGTTGTCGTATCACGTCGACTCGACGCGGTTCTCGCGACTCGGCTTCGAATTCTCGGGCAGCCTCGAACGCGGTATCGGCGAGACCATCGCCATGCTCGCCGGGACCCGCATGCGCGGCGCCGCGACGGATCGCTGATCAGGGTGGCGAATCGCGACGAAACAGCCAGCCGGTACAGACCGGCTGCTCGGGTGCGTTGACGATCGGCGGGTGAGGGCCCATCGGGAATTCACGGATCAGCCGCAAGCCACCGCGTTCGGCCGTCTCGATGACCTCTGAGCGGTTGAGCGCCATCTGCATGCACGTGTGGCCGCCCTCCCGATGCGTCGCAACGAACGTCGGGACGTTCCGCGCCGTGCCGACGTCAGAGAGCAGCAGATACCCGCGAGTCGATCGAGCGGCACGATACAAGACATCGCGCCAGTCGCGAAGACACTGAATGCTCGAAGAGAACATCACCAGGTCATAGCTCGCGTCGAGGCAGGCATCGTCGGTATGCCAGGTCACGTCGGGAGAAAGCCGGCGTCCCGCCTCCGCGACAGATGACAGTTCCTTGACGTGGTAATCGAGCTGCACGTCCGGGACCATCGCGCGGCCGAACCAATAGAACTCGCCCATGTTTCCGCCGTAGTCGAGCACCGATACTTTTCCTCGAGACCCGGCGGCGAGCGCGAGGACGTAGCCGAAGACGGCATTCTTCGAGTTGGCGTCGCCGTCGGGGTACAGCATCGGCTCGCCGGCGCGAACCCGCGCGATCAACGCTTCACAGTACGCCTGCTCCTTCGCAACGAAGGCGGTCCAAAAGTCATCACTGTTCAGATTGTCTGGCAGCTGCGTTGCCCATCCATCGGGTGCGTACTCCAGCAGTGTTGTTGAGCGCACCACGCGACGTTTGACTCGGCTGCCGAGTCGCCAGAGCAGCGGCGGAACGATCGACTGGATAACCCGAGCGGCGCTCATCGATTTTCGAGAGTCAGTATAATGGCGTCCCTTCGACATGATCGCCGGCGATCAACTCACCATTGTGCTGGCGCTGAAGGATCGCGTGGCGTTCACGCGGCGGTGGCTGGCGTATGCGGCGAGCGCGCCGCTGCCGTGCCGCGTGCTGATCGCCGACGGCGGCGCGGACGACGCCGTTGCTGGACTCGCATCCGAGGCGCGCGCTCACGGCGTCGACCTCGAATACATCCGGTATCCCTACGACGACAGTTACGCGCGCTACTACACGAAGGTGGCCGATGCGCTCTCGCGCGTGACGACGCCGTTCGCGGTGATGGCCGACAACGACGACTTCTTCATTCCAGGCGGGCTGCAGAGCGCGGTGAAGTTCCTGCAAGCGCATCCCGACTTCGTCGCGTGCGGCGGACAATGCGCCGTCTTCTGGGTCACTGGAACGGATCAGGCCGGCGCGACATACAGCGATCGGGTCGAGTGGAAGTGCAGCAGCCAGTATTCGACGGATAGCGCCGACACCGCCGCGACGCGTCTGCGTGAGCGCTGCCTCGGCGCCAACGACGTGTTTTATGCGGTGCATCGAACCGATCTGCTGCGCGGCAATTTCGCAGCCGTCAGGGATTGCAATCCGCGCGATCTGTTCCTGATGGAGCAGCTGGTCATGGTCCTGACCGCCATCGCCGGCAAGACGCGGCAGCTCGATACGCTCTACATCGCCCGCCAGCAGGGCACGCCCGACCGCAGCGGCGGTGAACATCAACGGCGTCATGGCGATTGGTACGATCGGATGCTGGCGCCAACATGGTCGGAAGACTTCACTCGATTCGCTGACTGCGCAACCCAGGCGCTGGTGCGCGCCGATCGCCTCGACGATGCCGAGGCCCGCCGCGTCGTGATCGACGCCTACAAGGCGTCAGTCGCGCCGTCGCTGTTATCGGATCTCGTCGAGGAGCCGACGGTGTCGTGGTCGATGCCGATCGTGCTGCAGGTGGTGCGGCGGCTCGTGAACCTGCCGCGCGACAGCTGGCGGCGGCGGCTGGCGCAGGCCGCCTACCGGCGGGCGCACTGGCTCTCGCACGATTTCGTCCGCGGCACCGAGTTCAAGACCGGACGCGCGCGTGATGTCGCCGGCGAATTCTCGCCGGTGCTGACGTTCCTGACCGATCAGAATTCGCGGACACCCGGCACGTAAGCAATCCAGCGTCCGCCGGCCCGCGCGAACGCCTCTTCCTTCGCGCGCACTTCGGCAGCGTGATTCCACAAGAACAGCAACGCCCGCTGGGGATATCGCTCCGCGAACTCGCGATGCGGCCGCACCGGAATGTGCGCGCCCGGGCTATAGGTGCCGTGCTTGGCCGGTGTCGTGTCGCTGATGAACTCGACCAGATCGGGAGTGATGCCAAGGTAGTTGATGGTGGTCGTGCTCTTCGACGTGGCGCCGTAGCCAACGACGCGTTTCTGCTCCGACTGGCACCTCCGCAACAGCGTCATCAATGCCGCACCCGCAGCCGTGACGCGGTCGCGAAATCGATCGAAGGTCCCGGGTTGATGCAGCCCCGAGCTCCGTTCCTGGTCGAGCAGCGCGGTGACGCTCGGCGAAACCGGCCTCGATCCGTCCCGGCCGATCACGTAGCGCAACGATCCGCCGTGAACATCGAATCGAGTGGCGTCGAGGACGGCGAGGCCATGCTGCCCAAGCAGCTGCGAGATCGACGTCAGCGTAAAGTACGACGCGTGCTCGTCGTAGATCTGATCGAATGCGGTCTGCGACACCACGTCGCCCCAATACGGATCCTCGATGACGCACGTGCCGCCGGGTGCGAGCAGGATCTCGATGCCTTCGATGACGGCATGGATGTTCGAGATGTGCGACAACGCGTTGGCGGCCACGATCGCGTGCGCGTGGCCGCGCCCGGCCACGATGCGCCTGGCCAGGCCGGCGTCGAAGAACTCGCCGATCGTCTCGACGCCCCTGGCGGCGGCCGCGGCCGCGACGCTCTTCGACGGCTCGACGCCGAGGTGACTGATGCCGGCGTCGGCGACGTGCCGCAGGAGCGTGCCATCGTTGCTGCCGATTTCGACGACGAACGGATCTCCCTGCGGCAAACGCCCGATCACGTCGCGGGCCATCGCGGCGAAATGTTCCTGCATCCGTACCGAGCTCGATGAGAAGAACGGATAGCTGTCGTTGAACATCCGCTCGCGTTGCGGCTGGTCGACGAGCTGCACGAGCGTGCAGCTCGGACAGTAGGCGGCGCTCAAGTTGAAGAAGTACTCGCCGTCGAATTGATCGGGTGTCAGGAAACCGTTGGCCAGCGGCATGCGGCCGAAGTCCATGAATGTTTCGATCGGCGATTGGCAGCCACGGCACCCCGTCATGTCGGACTTGCTATCGTAACCGCGCTGCGTCGTCGCGCCGGCGCGTCCGAAGTTATGTTAAAATCCTCGTCGAAGGCCGGCCCATTCCTTGGGCCGACCTTTTTGTCTTTCTAACACCCTGAGTACGAAGGTACCTATGATTCGCTGTTTCGCGGCAGCGATTGTCGCTGCCGGTGTGCTTTGGGGATCGCCGGCGCAGGGCCAGCCGGTCTCGCTCGACACGGCGATCGGCGAGATTCGCGGCGGCGATCCGCTGCGCGGTCTCGCAACCCTCAACGAAATCCTCAAGCAGTCGCCGAATTCCCCGCAGCTCGCTTCGATCCACGCCTACCGCGCGTTGGCGTATGCGCGAATGGATCAGCCGGAACGGGCGAGGGCCGCCGCGGTGCAGGCGCTGCAAGCCAATCCGAACCTGGTGATCGGTCCGCCGGATTTTTCGCCTGACCTCGTCGCGATGTTCGATCGACTGCGCGGACCCGCGCCGAGCGATCCGGGCGCCGCGGCCGCGGCCGCTGAAGCCGCAGGACGCTGGCAGGACGCCTTCAACAATTACGTGGCCGCGTATCGGGCGTTGCCCGATCCCGCGCCGCTCGCCGACGATCGCCGGCTGCGCGAGCGCATCATCACGATGGCGCAGAAACTCACACCGCCACCCGGCGTCCCGTCGGAGGCGCGCGCTTCCGTCGAGAAGGCGCAAAGCCTGCTGGACGCGGACGCGTTGCTCGGCAAGTCGTCCGGCAACGCCGCCGCGCAGGCGGCGGCCGTCGAACTGCGCAAGTCGGTGCGGGCAGCGCCATGGTGGGGCGAGGCGGCGTTCAAGCTCGCCACGCAGTTGCAGAAGTTGCAGCTCGTCGAAGAAGCGCTGCTCAACGTCAGCATGTACAAGCTTGCGGATCCGAAAGGCTACGCGGCGTCGCTCGATGCCGCGAACCCTCGAGCGTCGGCGGCACCGGCCGCCGCGGCGTCGGCGCCGGTCACGGGCGCGCCGGGCACGATCATCGTCTACCGGCCGGCGAAGTTTGTCGGTGGCGCGCGGCGGATGAAGATCGAGTGCAACGGCATCAAGGTCGCCGATCTGCAAAACGGGCGCATGGTCACCCTCCAGGCGCCGCCCGGTTCATACCAGCTGAAGATCCAGGGCAAGGAATCCGCCATCGTCGTCGTGCCTGGCGGCGAGTACTACTTCCGCGCCGGCCCCGGCGCGATGGGCGTGAGCGTGCGCAGCGTGTTGCCCGACGAAGCGAAGGGCGATCTCAAGGAAAGCGACATCAAACCAAACGACACGAAGAGCATTTACTTCCAGGAATGCAAACCATGACCTCATTCAACCGGTTCGTAGCCACGTTATTGTGCGGGGCGATCGCCTTGTCGCTGCCTGTACCGCTGCAGGCGCAGTCGCCTGCGGCCTGCGATGCCGCGATCGACAAGCTGCAGAAAGACACCGAACAGCTCGGCAAGGATCTCGACGCCGATGTGAAGGAATTCGTCAAGAGTGAATATGCGGATGAGACGCTGAAGGGCGTCCGCAATCACTTCAAGAACAAGCCCGCGGTCGGAGCGGCGTTCGACCTCAAGGACAAGTGGGACAGCTTCACGTCGTGGGTGGAAGAGACGAAGCGCGCGCGCGTCACCATGGAGGATCTCGGGAGATGCATCAACACCAAGGGTTGCTCCCTGATCGAGTTCGCGAAGCGACAGAACGAGGTGATCGCGAAGTGGATCCAGAAACTCGGTGATGAGGGGTTGAGCGCCGCGGCGGAACGCGTCAACAAGCAGGCCTCGATCATCCGCAACTACGCGGAGCGCACGCTCAATACGGCGACCGGCGGCACGCTCGACACAGTCCAGAAATGCGAGACGCGCATCGAGCAGCAGTCAACGACGAACAACCAGGCGGTGAATCAGCCGGGCGCGAAGCCCGCGCCATCATCGACAGCTGCGCCGGTCAGTTCCGGAGGGGGCGGTGGCGGAAACACGGGCGCGCTGATCGGCATCCTCGGCGCCGCCATCGGCGGCGGCCTGGCGTATGGCTACTATGCGAAGAGCCAGGAGGAGCTGGCAGCGTCCACCGGCGGCGGCTCCACGACGACTGGCGGCGGCGGGGGCAGCGGCTCCGCCGGAGTCACTTACTCCGTCTCGGTCGGCACGCGCACCTGCGTGGCCGGCGCCAACGCTTCCGAGCCATGCGCCAATTTCACTCCGGGCGGCACGTGCGGCCCGACGAACTTTACGTTCACCGTGAGCAACGGCACGGTGCAGGCATGCAACGGCTACCTGACGGGCAGTGTGTCTGGCTCGAGCTTCACGGGCAACTACAACGGTTCCTGCGGTAACGCGAGCTTTGGCCGTGGGCCCGCTGTGCAGGGCGGGATTCCTTCAGCGGGCGGCACCACCACCATCTCCGGCACGAGCACGTGCCTCGGCAACCAGTACACGATCTCGATGACCGTGACGCGCCGGTAACCAATCGCGGCACACCTGAGATAATCAGGTGTGCCGCTTCGTTTTTCTCCCCGCGCCGTCATCTTCGACATCGACGGCACCCTCGTCGACAACATGCATCTGCACGCCGAAGCGTTCGGCGTCTTCGCTGAACGCCACGGCCTGCCGCCGCTCACGAAGGAAGATCGCGCCAGGCTCGACGGGCGCCGCAACAGCGAGATCTTTCCGATCCTGTTCAATCGAGATGTTCCCCGCGAAGAATGGCTCGCCTACGAGCACGAGAAGGAAGGTCTGTATCGTGAGCTGTCGCGCGGACGCCTCTCGCCGCTGAACGGCCTGCACGATCTGATCGAACGATTGAGAGCTGAGCGCATTCCCATTGCCCTCGCCACATCAGCGCCGAAGGCCAACGTCGTGCACACGCTCGCCGAGTTGGACCTCGCCGCGGAATTTCCGGTGATTGTCCGCGGCGACGAGGTCGCGCGCGGCAAGCCCGCACCGGATGTGTTCATCGAAGCGGCGCGGCGCCTCGGTGTCGAGCCCGCGGACTGCCTGGTATTCGAAGATGCGCCGATGGGCATCGCGGCCGCGCAGGCCGCCGGCATGCGCGTGGTCGCGCTGACCACGAGTTTCCAGGCGTCGCATTTCGAGCAGCTCACTCCGCCGCCGACCTACGTTTGCGGCGATTTCGACGCCTACCTGCGCTAGTCCTCCGACCGGCGGATTCCGCCGCTCGCGGCCGCCTTCGCGCCGGTCACCGGCCGGGCGTGAACGATCTGCCGGCGCTTTGCGTCTCACCGAGGCAGTTCGCGCTTATAAGGAGACCGACCCATGAAGAACGTTCTCACTGTTGCCTTGACCGCGCTGTTGGCGGCCACGTCCCTGCAGCCCGGTGGGACCCTGAACGCCGCTCCACTTGCCACTCACGTGACTGCCGGCACCGTCAAGGTGACCGTGACCTACAAGGGCAAGGCAGGCACCGTCGACAACTCGCACCAGATATGGGTGTGGCTGTTCGATACGCCGAACATCGGGCCGGGCGCGATGCCGATCGCACAGGTGTCGCTCACGAAGAACGGCGCCGACGCGGTGTTCGAGGGCGTCCCCGGCGACAAGGTCTACGTGGCCGTGGCGTTCGACGAAAAAGGCGTGATGGCGGGCGACGGCCCGCCGCCCACTGGCACGCCGATCGCCGTGCTAATGGGCGCGGACATGATGCCCACCGGCATCACGCCCGGCGACAAAGGCGTCGCGACGCTGACATTCGACGACACCATGCGTATGCCCTAGCGACTCGTCAATGCCGCGCGCGATGTTCGCCGTCATCGCGCGCGGGCACGGTTTAGTTTCCCAATCAGACTAGACCGGGTTGTTTTTACAGCCTGCCGCGTCGACCTCGACCCCCCGACGACCGCGGCATTCCCACAATTGAGCGCGCGCATTCATCAGATCATCCTCGCCGTTGCCGGATCTGTCCTCTGACGCGCATCGCGCGCGTTGGCGGCGTCCTTGCTCTATCAATCTGCGAAAGACTCGGCTTTTGAAAGCGCAGCACATGCGTGCGCCGAGGAGGAGGACAGATGGCGTCGATTCGTAAAGTCGCCCTCGCATGCATGACCGCAGCGATGGTGACGATTTCGGTGAACGCGGGCGCGCAGGGCCCCGCCAACCAGGACACGTTTTTTACATTCAGCCAGGCGGTTGAACTGCCGAAGACCACGCTGCCCGCGGGCACGTACTTCTTCCAGTTGATGGACAGCCCAAGCAACCGTCACATCGTCAAAGTCATGAGCCAGGATCGCAAGCAGCTCTTCGCGACCCTTCTCGCGATCCCGTACTACTCTAACGATCGTCCGCCAGAGGATCCGCAGGTCCGTTTCATGGAGACCCCGGCCGCCAACGGCGTGGCCGCGACCAATGCGATCAAGATCTGGTTCTATCCGGGCAACTCGGTCGGCCACGAATTCATCTGGCCGCGCGATAAGGCCATCCAGCTCGCCAAGGCGACGGGTGTGTCCGTGCTGACGACGAAGACGGAAGAGGAGTCTTCGGACCTGACGCGCGTTGATGCCGCCGGCGTCGAAGCGGCGGTGGACACGGAAGCCTCGAAGGAGTCCGAGGTTGCGACCGCGCAGCCGGCGCCCGAGCCGCAGCGCGAACAGATCGGCGCGCTCGCGACGCCGCCCGCGGAACCGGCGCCTGCGCCGGAACGCGAGGTCGCACCCGCTCCGGCGCCCGAGCCGGCGCCGCGCCGCGACCTGCCGGCCACGGCCGGCGTGCTGCCGCTGCTGGCGTTGATGGGTCTCGGTTCGGTGGCGGGCAGCCGCATGCTGCGCCGCGCCAACCGGTAACATCGACGCGCGTTAAGACGATGCACGAGGGAGAGGCACGCAGGAGGGAGTGAGCCGCGCGTATGAGAACGATTCCGTTGTATTCGATTCTCGTATTCAGCGTCTCGCTCCTGACGGCGGGCTTCTCCCTTTCTGTGTCAGCGCAAGATCGTCCGACCTTCCGGTCGAACGCCGAGCTCGTGGTTCTTCACGTCTCGGTGCGCGACCGCGGCGGGCGTTATATCACCGGCCTCACGAAGGATGCGTTCACCGTCATTGACGACGCGAAGCCGCAGACGCTCGAGATGTTCTCGGCGGACGAGGTCCCCGCGACCGTGGGTTTCCTGATCGACAACAGCAACAGCATGCGCCCGAATCGCGAGCGCGTGGTCGCGTCGGCCGTGGCGTTCGCGGCGCATTCACATCCCCAGGACGAAATTTTCGCGCTGACGTTCAACGAGGCCGTTCAGGAGGCGTGGAGCCCGAGAGTCGTGTCCGACATCAACCCGGCGGAGTTCGCATCGGCGATGTCGACGGCGATCGTGGCGCGCGGCATGACCGCGATCTACGATGGGATCATGTCCGGCCTTTCGCGCCTCGAGCGCGCGAAGCACACGCGCCAGGTGCTGATCGTGGTGAGCGACGGCGGCGACAATGCCAGCAAGGCGACGCTCGAGACCACGCTCTCGCGCGTGCACGATTCCGATGCCACGATCTACACCGTGGCGTTGATCGATCCGATCGTCAAGGACGGAAATCCGAGACTGCTGCGGCGTCTCGCGCGTTTGACCGGCGGCGAAGCGTATCAGCCGCGAAAGGTCGACGACGTGCCGGAAGCGTTCGAGCGGATTTCGAAGGACATTCGCAACGCCTACACGCTCGCGTACGTCCCGACGAAGAGCGGCAGCGATGAAGCGCGCCGCCGCCGCACCGTCAAGGTCTACGTTCGATCGCAGGACGGCCGCGTGCTGTCGGTGCGCACGCGCGATGGCTACTTCGAAAAAACCAACGAGGACAGGCAATGAGAGCCGTGCGCATCTGGCTCCTGCACCTCTTCGAATGGATGCTGCTTGGCTTCGGCCTGGGCTGTCTCGGGATGTACGGCTACGAGACCGTCGAGGCGCGCCGCTTCCAGGCCGAACAGGCCGCGGTGTTCGAGCGGCAGGCGCGCGCGCAGGTTGCGCCGGGCCACGTCAAGCAGGGCGGGCTCGTCGGCATGCTCGACGTGCCGCGCCTGCAGTTCTCGACACCGGTGATCGAGGGCGACGACACGCGCACCTTGAAGCGCGCCGTCGGCCACCTGCCCGACACGCCGATGCCGTGGGACAGCGGCAACAGCGCCATTGCCGGACACCGTGACGGCCTCTTCCGTCCGTTGAAGGATGTGAAAATCGGCGACGAGATCCGCTTCCGCACGACGCGCGACGAGTATCGCTATCGCGTGACGAAGACCTCGATCGTCATGCCCGACGACCTCTCGGTGCTGGCGCCGCAGTCCGATCCGGCGACCTTGACTCTGATCACCTGCTATCCGTTCTATTACGTCGGGTCCGCTCCCAAACGCTTCGTCGTTCACGCCGCCCGCCTCGGCAGCTGACCGCTGCTTGCCCTGAGCGAGGAATTGGGCGGCAATCCGCCCAATTCCGAGTCGAAGGGATAGAATCGTAAGCGGTTCGGCCAGATGAAAAAGATCCTCATCGCCAATCGCGGCGAAATAGCCGTGCGCGTGATTCGTGCGTGCCGCGACATGGGCATCGCCACCGCGGCCGTCTATTCGGAATGCGATCGCGCGGCGCTGCACGTGCGATTCGCCGACGAAGCATGGCCGGTCGGCCCGAGCGCGCCGCGTGAGAGTTACCTGCGCATCGACGCGATCGTCGACGCGGCCAGGAAGGCGGGCGCGGACGGCGTGCACCCTGGCTACGGATTTCTTGCCGAGAACGAAGATTTCGCGGCCGCGTGCCGCGATGCCGGGCTGACGTTCATCGGACCCACACCCGAGGCCATCGCGCTGATGGGCAGCAAGACCGCCGCGCGGCAGGCGGCCATCAAGGCCGGCGTGCCGGTCGTGCCCGGCACCGACGAGCCGTTGAGCGATCGCGCCACGGATGACGAAGTGCGGAAGGTCGCCGAGCGCATCGGCTATCCGTTGATGTTGAAAGCGGTGGCCGGCGGCGGCGGCAAGGGCATGCGCATGGTCGCGGCGCCCGCGGATCTGCCCGGCGCTCTTCGCGCCGCACGATCGGAAGCGCAATCGGCGTTCGGCGACGGCGCCGTGTATCTCGAGCGCCGCATCATGTCGCCGCGCCACATCGAGGTGCAGCTGCTCGGCGATCATCACGGCACCGTGGTGCCGTTCGTCGAGCGCGAGTGTTCGATTCAGCGCCGCCATCAAAAGGTCGTCGAGGAGAGCCCGTCGCTCGCGGTGTCCCCGGAATTGCGGCGGCGCATGACGGACGCGGCGGCCTCGGTCGCGAAAGCGGTCGGCTATACCAACGCGGGCACGATCGAGTTCCTGCTCGACGAGGACGGCTCGTTCTATTTCCTCGAGATGAACACGCGGCTGCAGGTCGAGCATCCGATCACCGAGATGGTGACCGGCGTCGATCTGGTGCGGTGGCAGATCCGGATCGCGAGGGGCGAGCGCCTCGATCTGAATCCGCAAGAGTTGTTGCACCCGAAAGCACACGCGATTGAATGCCGCATTTACGCGGAAGATCCCGATAACGGCTTCATGCCGTCACCGGGACGAATCCAGGGCCTGCGAGTGCCGCAGGGCCCCGGCGTGCGCGACGACAGCGGCGCCTACGAGGGCGGCGAAGTGCCGATCTTCTACGACCCGATGATTTCGAAGCTGATCACGTGGGGCGACACGCGCGAGCACGCGATGCAACGCATGCGCCGCGCGCTGGCGGAATATCAAGTCCGCGGCATCCGCACCACGATTCCGTTCTTTCAGTGGATCCTCGAGGACAGCGATTTCATTGCCGGGCGATTCGATACCGGCTTCATCGATCGCAAGCTCGGCGGCAATGCCGCCGGAGGCGGCCGAAAGGAACATAGCCCCTTGCAGCCGATCGATGCCTCGCACGAGGATCTCGCCGCGATCGCGGCGGCGGTGCATATCTTCACCAAGCCGGTGGCCAATGGCGTGGCCGCGCCGGCCGTGAGCCGCTGGCGCGATGCCGGCCGCACGGAAGCGATGCGATGATTTTCGAGATCGCCATCGGCGACCGGCTCCGCACCGTCGGCATCGTTCGCAAGGGCGGCCTGCTGCACGTCGATCTCGACGGCCGCACGCACATCGTCGACGCGCGCCGCGTCAGCGATTCGATCGTGTCGATGCTCGTGCAGCTCGATGGAGCGGCGGGACCGTCGCGATCGGTCGATGCGGCATTCGCATCGCAACAAGTCGCTGGCGACTTCGACGTGCATCTCGAGGGCAAGACGATCCCGGTGCAGATTCGCCCCGCCGGTTCGTTCGGGCGTCAGAAGAAAGCAGGGCCCGGCGCGGCGGCCAGCGGACCGCAGCGCGTGACCTCGCCAATGCCGGGCAAGGTCGTGCGCGTGCTCGTCAAGCCAGGCGATCACGTGAAGGCGCGTCAGGGCCTGGTCGTCGTCGAAGCGATGAAAATGGAAAACGAATTGCGCGCGGCCCGCGATGGCCGCGTGCGTGATGTGGCCGTCGCCGAGGGCCAGTCCGTCGACGCCGGCGCGTCCCTGCTGGTCGTGGAGTAGCGCGATCGAACGATGACGGAAGTCACTCCTCCGGAATTGAGCCGCTTGAGGCGAGCCAGGACCGCCGCGGCTGCGGCGGGACGGAAGGCGTATCGCTACGGCCGGAGGTTTGCCGTGACGATCGGCGTGATCGTCGCGGTGCTCGTCGTCTCGCTGCTGACGCTCGATCTCGGTCCGGCGGCGCGCGCGTGGGCGGAGCGCGAAGGCGGCAAGTGGCTCGAGCGCAAGATGACGATCGGCCGGCTCGGGGTGCATGTCGGCAGCGGCCGATTCGTGATCGAGGACCTGAGCATCGGCGGGATGTTTCCGAACGAGCCGCCCTGGCTCGTCGCCAAGCGCATCGACGTCTCGCTGAAGTGGAGCGCGCTGCTGCACCGCGAAGTGCTCCTCGATTCGATCGAGATGACCGACTGGACGATGACCGTCGAATCGTTTCCGGACGGCCGTCAAACCTTTCCGCGGCTGACCGGTCCGCCGCGGGCGCCGCGCAGCGGACCGCGCCTGGTCGTCACGACGATGCAATACGTGCGCGCCTACCGCGGCCGGCTGATGTTCAACGATTACGGGTCGGACTGGTTCGCCGATGCGCCGAACCTCGATGTCACGGTGACGAAAGCGGGCGAGTATCGCGGCCAGGCGCGCTTTTCAGACGGCACGATCAAGATCCAGAAGTACGAGCCGATGTCCGCGGACCTGACGGCCGGCTTCAAGTTCGTCGACAACAAGATCGTGCTCGATCGCATCGATCTCATCACCGACGGCGCCGTGTCGAAAATGACCGGCGTCGTGGACATGAAGAACTTTCCCGAGCAGCTCTATCAGATCAATTCGACGATCCAGTTTCCGAAACAGCGCGAGATCTTTTTTGCGCGCGACAAGTTCTCGCTGTTCGGCGAGGGCCATTTCACCGGCACGTTCCACCTGTTCAAGGGCGGCCGCGAGCTGAAGGGCAACTTCACGAGCGCACTCGCCGGCGTCAACGACTATCGGTTCCCGAATCTCGAGGGCTCGGTGGTGTGGGTGCGCGATCGCATGGAAGTGACGCGCGCCTCCGCGAATTTCTCGGGCGGCAAGGCGGACTTCAAGTTCCTGATGGCGCCGCTCGGCAAGAAGGACCAGCCCGCCCGCGCCGTGTTCGACGTCACGTATCGTGACGTCGATCTCAACGCGCTGACCGGGTTCTACCAGATGCGCGGGCTGCAGCTGGCCGGGCGGGCGAGCGGCCACAACGAGATGTCGTGGCCGCTTGGCCATTATGCCGAGCGCACGGGTTCGGGCAGCGCGACGTTCGCATCGGCCGGCGGCCTGCAGGGCCCGCAGCTCGCGCCCACGGCGGCTGCCGACGCGCGCGATCGGTATCTCATCGCCGGACCTTTCAGCACGCATACGCCGCTGACGCCGGTGGCGGTCTCCGGCGACGTGACCTATGCGTTCGATCCCGAGGCGATTCGCTTCGAGCCGAGCCACATTTTCACGGAAGACACCTACATCGCGTTCGAGGGCGCGACCGCGTACGGCGAGCGATCGAAAATGCCGTTCCGCGTCACCAGCCGCAACTGGCAGGAGAGCGATCGCTTCCTGGCCGGCATCATGACGGCATTCGGCGCGCCGACGAAAGCGATCCCGATCGACGGCACCGGCAAGTTCGACGGCGTAATGCTCGGCGCGTTCCGCCGCCCGCGCATCGAAGGGCGCTTCACCGGATCCGAGATGCGCGCGTGGGACGTCAACTGGGGCGACATCGACGGCGACTTCGTGGTCGAAAATTCGTACGCCACCATCAGCCGCGCGGTGATCCGGAAAGGCCTCTCGCGGATGGACGTCACCGGGAAGTACTCGCTCGGCTATCCACGCGCCGACGGCGGCGAGCAGTTCGACGCGCGCATCCGCGTGACCGAGTTCCCGGTTGCCGATTTCCGCGAAGCGTTCGACTTGCAGGATTACGACATCGACGGACAGGTGACAGGCGACTTCCACCTCTATGGTGACTACGAAGGCCCGCACGGGTTCGGCAGCATGACGATCGCGCGCGGCATTGCCTATGACGAGCCGTTCTCTGAAGCGTCGGCGTCGCTGCAGTTCGAAGGCGACGGCGTGCGGCTCAATGGCATCGACATGAAGAAGGGCGGCGGCTCCGTGAATGGCGCCGCGTACGTGGCCTGGGCCGGCACGTATTCCTTCGACGTGGCGGGCCACGGCATCGCGGTCGACACGCTCACGTTGACGGCGTTTCCCGGATACCCGGCGCTCTATGGCTCGCTCGACTTCACCGCGACGGGCGCCGGCACGTTCGAAGAGCCGCGCTACGACGTCAAGTGGGATGTCAGCGACTTGTTCTTTGGCGACGAGGGCGTCGGCGAAATGACGGGCCGGCTGTCGATCCGTGGACTGCTGATGACCTACGAGCTCGAGGCCGCCTCGCCGCGCCTCGCCGTGTCCGGCACCGGCCGCATCGAGCTCAACGACGAAATGGACGCCGAGCTGTCGTTCCGCGTCACCGACACCTCGCTCGATCCGTACTTGCGTGTGCTGCAGCCGACGTTCTCGCCGTTCACCACGGCGGTGACGAGCGGCACGATTCGCGTCGTCGGCGAGCTGTATAACCCCGACGCGCTCCGCATCGACACCAACATCGAGCAGGTGAACCTGCGCATGCTCGACTACCGGCTGCGCAATCAGTCGCCGATCCGATTGAGCGTCGAGCACCAGGTGCTGCAGGTCGATGCGTTGAAGATGGTGGGCGAGGACACCGAGCTCGATCTCAGCGGCTCGGTGAACCTGATCGATCAATCACTGGCCCTGCAGGCGAACGGCGCCGCCAACCTTGCTGTGCTGCAGGGCTTCCTGCCGGACATTCGCAGCTCGGGCCGCGCCGAGGTCACCGCGCGCATCACCGGCACGGCGGCCGCGCCGGTGGTGGCCGGCAACGCGCTGCTGACCAACGGCCGCATGCGGCAGCTGTCGTTCCCGCATGCGCTCGAAGAGGTCAACGGCATCGCGACGTTTGATGCCGGCGGTCTTCGCCTCGACGGCATTACCGCGCGTCTCGGCGGCGGACCAGTGAAGTTCGGAGGACGCATCGGGCTCTCGCAGTATCAATTGAGCGAGTTCGATGTGACCGCGACCGGCCAGGACATGATCCTTCGCTATCCGGAAGGCATGCGATCGACGGTCGATGCCGAGCTCGCGCTGCAAGGGCCGGCGGCGTCGCCGATGGTCACGGGCACCGTGAACGTCAAGAGCGCCAGCTGGGCGCGTGGCTTCGGCGCTTCGGGCGGGCTGTTCAGTGGTCTCGCCGGCGGCGAGGCGGCGGTGCCGTCGGTCGAAGGACAGGTGGCGCCGACGTCAAATGTTCGCTTCGACGTGCGGCTGATCGCGCCAGGCACGCTTCGCATCGACAACGACCAGGCCCGCGTGGTCGCCAGCGCCGACCTGAACCTCCGCGGCACGCTCGATCGGCCGATGGTCTTCGGACACGCGGAGATCGATCGCGGTGAGGTCGAGTTCGAAGGCCGCCGCTATCTCGTGACGCGCGGCAGCCTTGATTTCGCGAACGCCGCGCGCATCCAGCCGTTCTTCGACATCGAAGCGGAAACGCGCGTGCGCGTGCCGGGCCAGACCTACCTGGTGACGATGCGCATGGCCGGCACCACGGACCGGATGCAGCCGCAATTCACGTCCGATCCGCCGCTGCAAACGCTCGACATCCTGACGCTGCTGTTCAGCGACCAGGCGCCGAGCGGCGACATCGAGCTCGCCGGTCTGCGCAACCCCGAAGAGCGGCAGCAACGATTGGTCGAGGCGCGCGCGACGCGGGCCCTGACCGGCGCGCTGTCGCAGGAAGTCGGCCGCGTGGTCGAGCAGACGTTCGGCGTCGACACGTTCCAGATCACGCCGCTGTTGTCGGATCCCTATCAGCAGTCCGCGAGCCTCAGCCTGAATCCGAGCGCGCGCGTCACCATCGGCAAGCGCATCTCGAATCGCATCTTCCTCACCTACGCGCGCAGCCTGTCGTCGACGACGCGCGATCAGATCATCCTGCTCGAGTTCGACGAGAGCGAATCGCTGTCGTGGGTCCTGTCGCAGAACGAGGATCGGACCTACGCCCTCGAGGTCAGGAAGAGGCACGCCTTCTGATGCTCGTGATCGCCGCGGCCCTGTGGTTTGCCATGGCAGGAGCGGAGCCGCAGGATTTTCTCGGCAAGACCATCACCGATGTGCGCGTCGAGATCGCCGGCGTGCCGGTCGCCGAAGGCGGCGTGCTCGAACTCGTCGAGACGCGCGTCGGCGAGCCGCTCGGCATGGAGAACGTGCGCGGCACGATCGATCATCTCGTCGGCATCGGCCGCTTCGAGGACGTGCGCGTGTTTGCCTCCGAAACCGACCAGGGCGTGGCGCTGCGCTGGCAGCTCGTGCCGGTCAGGCGAATCACCAAGATCACGGTCACCGGAAACCCGGTGCTGCCCGCGCAGGAGATCCGCCGCGCGGTCACCGATCGGTTCGGCGCGACACCGTCCACCAACCGCACTCGGGAGATGATGCTTCGTCTCACCGACTACTACCGCGAGCGCGGCTTCGAGCAGGCGTCGGTGTTGCCGCGAGTGCAGGAAGAAGATCCGGCGCCCGAGGAGTCGGAGCTCGTGCTGACGATCGAGGCGGGCCGCCGCGTCGCCGTTGGCGACGTCACGATTACCGGAACGCTTCGCGACCCCGAGGTCGAGATCGTCAGGCTGCTCGGGTTGCAGCACGGCCGGCCCTTCGACCAGGTCGAGCTCGATCCCCGCATTGCCTCGTACGAAGAATCGCTGCGCGAGCGCGGCTACTACCAGGCGCGCGTGCGCGAGAGCCACGTGCCCGCGAGCGGCGACGCCTGGTCGGTCAACGTCACCATTGCCATCGATGCCGGTCCCCATGTCAGCCTGGTGTTCGCCGGCGATCCGTTGCCCGACCGCAACCGCGAGCAGCTCGTGCCGATTCGCGCCGAGCGCTCCGTCGATCAGGATCTGCTCGAGGACGCGAGCCTGAGGATCGAGAACGCGCTGCGCGAGCAGGGCTATCGCACGGCGCGGGCGCCCTACACGCGCGAAGAAAAGGGCGGCGAGCTGGTGTTGACGTTCACGATCGCGCGCGGGCCGCTCTATCGCATCGAGTCCGTCGAGACGCTCGACAACGTCAAGGTCGCCGCGGCCGAGCTCGCGCCGCTGCTGCAGATCAAGGCCGGCGATCCGTTTGTCGAAGCGCGCGCCGGGCTCATTGCCGCCGCGATCACGGAGCTGTATCGCGTGCGTGGATTCGCGCAGGCGGCGGTCAAGCCCGACATCCAGGTCCTGCCCGAAGCGCAAGGCGTCAACGGGGCGTATCGGCCGGTGGCGATCCGCTTCGAGATCTCCGAAGGTCCTCAAACCGTGATCAGCGGCGTCGCGTTCGAGGGCAACACGGCGATCGCCTCGCCGGCGCTGCAGGCACAGATGGCGCTCCAAGCGGGCAAACCGTTCTACCGTCCGCAGATGTCGGTCGATCGGGACGCCATCGAGCGCGCTTACCGGAGCCAGGGTTTCAAGAGCGTCTCGGTCAACTCGCAGCTGGCTTTCACCACCGATCAGCAGCAGGTTGCGCTGACCTGGATGATCCGCGAAGGCGATCAGATCAAGGTCGATCACGTCTTGATCAGCGGCAATTCCCGCATCTCATCCGACTTGATCCGCCGCGAGCTCGCGATCCACCCCGGCGACCCGCTGAGCGACGACGCGATGATCGAGAGCCAGCGCAACCTCGCGGCGCTCGGGTTGTTCAGGCGCGTGCGCATCTCGGAGCTGCCGCGCACCGGCTCGCTGGCGCGCGACGTGCTCGTCGAACTGGAAGAGGCCGCCACGACCACCATCGACTACGGCGGCGGCGTCGAAGTCGGCCGCATTGCCGGAGCCGCCGAAGACGGCAGCGGCGCGATCGATCAGCTCGACATCGGTCCGCGCGGCTTCTTCGCGATCAGCCGCCGCAACCTGTGGGGCAAGAATCGATCGGTCACCTTGTTCGGCCGCGTCACGCTGCGGCGCGAAGCCGACGATCCGAACGATCCCGAGCTCACCGGCGCGTACGGGTTCAACGACTATCGCGGCCTGTTCACCTACCGCGAGCCGCGCGCGTTCGGCACCATCGGTGACGCGCAGGCCACCGCGTTCATCGAGCAGGGCCGGCGATCGAGCTTCAGCTTCAACCGGCGCGGCGTGACCACCGACTACGCGCGCCGCCTCGGCGAGTTCACGGTCACCGGTCGCTACACGTTCGATTACACCAAGCTGTTCGACGAGCAGATCGCGGCCGAAGATCAGCTGCTGATCGATCGCCTGTTCCCGCAGGTCAAGCTCTCGAAAATTTTCGGCGGCGTCCTGCGCGATTCGCGCGATGACGTGCTCGATCCGCAGAAGGGCGCGGTGATCGGCCTGGATGGATCGGTGGCGGCGCGGGTGCTCGGATCGGAAGTCGGATTCGTCAAGACCTTCGCGCAGGGTTTCGTGTATCGCCGCCTGCCGGGCCGGCGGACGGTGATTGCGGCGGGTGTGCGTCTCGGCCTGGCGGTCGGGTTTTCGCAGGACATCGAGCCGCCGCTCGAAATCGCCCGCCTTCGCCAAGACGACGGAAAGCCGGCCCTGGGCGGGCTGACTCGCGCGGTCGATCGCGCCGAGGCGGCGCCGGTGTTGTTTCCCACGCAGATCAAAGATCTGCCGGCGAGCGAGCGTTTCTTCGGCGGCGGCGACACCACCGTGCGCGGCTTCGCCCTCGATCGGCTCGGCACCGAGGAGACGCTCGATCCGCAAGGCTTCCCGCAGGGCGGCAACGGCATGGCGATCTTCAATCTTGAAACGCGCGCGCCGTACTGGAAGAACCTGCAATTCGTGTGGTTCCTCGACGCCGGCAACGTCTTCAAGCACGCGAGCGACATCCGCTTGCAGGAGATGCGATTCACGAGCGGACTCGGCTTCCGGTATCGATCGCCGATCGGTCCGCTGCGCGTCGACTGGGGGTGGAAGCTCAGCACGCGGCTCGAGCTGACCGGCGGCCGCGAACGATCGAACGTGTTGCATATCTCGCTGGGGCAGGCATTTTGATGCGGTGGATGCCTGCCGTGTGGTTACTGGTTACGGCTTCCAGCTTCCCGCCCCTCGACTTCGCTCGGGGCGGCCCTGAGCTTGTCGAAGGGCAGGTTCCCGACGTGACCCAGGAACTTGTCGATCGGACCCTCGCCCTCGTCGGTGGTCAACCCATCACGCTCAGCGACGCGAGGGCCGCGCTGGCGCTCGGCCTCATCGATGCCGATCCGCCGGCGCGGATCCAGGATGCGACGACGCGGCTGATCCAGCGCGAGCTGATCCTCCGCGAAGTCCAGCGCTACGCGCCCGGGGCGCCGTCCGAATCCGTTGTCGACACGCGCCTCGAGCAGGTCCGCAAACGATTCGCCGATGCGGCCGCGATGCAGCGCGTCCTCGACGCCAACGCGTTCAGCGAGGCGCGGTTGCGCGCGTGGCTGCGCGACGACCTGCGAACCGAGTCCTACCTGGCGCAGCGCTTTGCGTCGGCGAGCACGCCGACCGATGCGGACATCGCCGCTGCCTACGCGCGATCGAAAGCGGAGTTCGACAAGACCAACACGTCCTTCGAGCGGGCCGCGCCGATCGTGCGCGATCGCCTGATCGAGGCGCGTCGCCGCGAGCTGATCGTGGATTGGGTGGCGGATCTGCGGCGCCGGACCGAGGTCGTGATCATCGAGCAATAGGAACAATCCGGACGCCGGATGCTCCACGGTCGGTGTCACCGCAGGATCGCGCGCACCAATTCCCCGCTGTTGAAGAGCGAGTGACTGACCATTGCGGCGAGCGCGCTGCCGCGCGTGAGATACATCGCGCCCCAGATCGCGCCGAGCGTGCCGGTGATGATCGCGGCATCGAGGCCCTGCAGGGTGTGGCCCATGCCGAACGCCAGGCTGGTGATGAACAGGCCCAGCCACGGCTGCCCGAGGTCGCCGCGGAAGCGATGCAGCAGGAACGCGCGTTGCAGCTCCTCGCGCACGCCGCCGGCGACTATCACGACCGCGAAAAACATCCACAGGCTGACGCCCGCGCCGATGAAGCCTTCGAGCGGATTGTCCGGCACGTTGTGCAGGCGTGGCGCGAATCGTTGCACCGCCAGCATCAACGCGATCATCACGGTGACGACCAGCGGGAACGACAGGATGCCGGCGCCGACTTCGGGCAGCGGCGGGCGCCCGCCGAAAAACACGTCCGCCGGACGCTCGCCGCGGCGCCACATCAGCCCGACGATCAGGCCGAGCAGCAGCACCGTGTCGATCATCGACAGCAGGAACACGAAGGTCGACGACAGCGATCCGTCCGCGTGAAGCGGCGTAATCCCGGCTACTATCAGGGTTTGTCCGACCACGATCTGCGTCGGATAGCCCGAGCACAGCAGGATCTCCACCCAGGCCGGCCACGTCGGGCGCGGCGGCGGGGCAGGGGGCGGCTCCGGAACGGGCAGAATGGTCGCGGTGGATTCGTCGATGTCGGCCAATCGGGTCCCGTCGCCCGATGATAGATTAAAAAAAGTGAGCGAACCGTCGCGCGGCGCCGAACGGGTCCTGATCGTCGAGGACGATCCCGCGACACGCAGCGGCCTGACCGAGCTCGTGCGCACCTGGGGTTTCACCGCCGAGGCGGCCGCCGACGGCGCGGAGGCCCTCGAAAAGGTCACCGCCTTCCGCCCCTCGATCGTCGTCACGGATCTCGTGATGCCGAACATGAGCGGCATCGATCTGCTCAAGGCGCTGCAGCCCGAGATCGAGAACATCAAGGTGATCCTGCTGACGGCGCAGGGCACCGTCGATACCGCGGTCGAGGCCGTGAAGGCCGGCGCCGAGGACTACCTGACCAAGCCGCTCGATCCGAACAAGCTCCAGCGCCTGCTCGAGCGGCTCGCCGAAATCAACCTGCAGAAGCGCGAGAACCAGGCGCTGCGCCGCCAGCTGAACGATCGCGGCCGCTTCGGCCGCATCATCGGCCACAGCCCGGCGATGCGCGCGCTCTACCAGGTGCTCGAGCAGGCCGCGCCGACGCCGGCTTCGATGTTGATCCTCGGCGAGTCCGGCACCGGCAAGGAGCTCGTCGCGCAGACCATTCATCAACTCAGCCCGCGCGCGCCGGCGCCGTTTGTAGCGATCAACTGCGCGGCGATTCCCGACACGCTGCTCGAGAGCGAGATTTTCGGGCACGAGAAGGGCGCGTTCACCGGCGCGACCGATCGCCGCGCCGGCTGCTTCGAGCTCGCCGATCGCGGCACGCTGTTCCTCGACGAGATCGCCGAGATGACGCCGGCCACGCAGGTCAAGCTGCTGCGCGTCCTGCAGGAGCGCAAGTTCCGCCGCCTCGGCGGCCGCACCGAGCAGGAAGTCGATGTGCGCGTGCTTGCCGCGACCAACATCGATCCGGTGACGGCGATCCGCGAAGGGAAGCTGCGCGAGGATCTCTACTATCGCCTCAACGTGTTCTCGATCGCCCTGCCGCCGCTGCGCGATCGCAAGGACGACCTGCCGCTGCTCATCCAGGCGTTCATCGACGAGTTCAACACCCGCGATCGCCGCACGGTGAAGGGCGTGTCGCCGCAGGCGATGCGCCAGCTCGAGAGCTATGAGTGGCCGGGCAACGTGCGCGAGCTGCGCAACGTGATCGAGCGCGCCACGATCCTGGCGCGCGGCGATCAGATCGAGCCGGCGCACCTGCCGGTATTCGGTCCCGCGCCGTCAACGCCGCTGCCGGCGGCGCCGGCGAGCGGCCTGACCATTGCGCCCGGCATGACGGTGGACGAGGCCGAGCAGAAGCTGATCATCGCGACGCTCGACTCCGCGGGCGGCAACAAGACGCGCGCCGCGGAAATGCTCGGCATCAGCTTGAAGACCCTCCACAACAAGCTCAATCGCTTCAAGGAAACAGGTGCCTGAGGTGCCTTTGGTGCCTGAGGTGCCTAAGGTGCGGGTGCCTGAGGCGCGATGAGGCTGTCTCTAAAACAGAAGCAAGTGCTGGGCGTGACGCTGATGGTGGCGTTGATCGTCATCGCGCTGAGCCTGTTGCATCTGAACACCACCGCCGGCGTGCTGCTGGCGGAGAGCCGCGATCGCTTCGAGCTGTTTGCCAGCTCCGTGTATTCACAGGCGGCCGCGGCGATCACCACCCAGGAGACCGCCTACAACGACGTGCGCACCAGCAAGTACGTGCAATCGGCGTTGCAGTCCGCGCTCTATTCGCAGGACACGCTCGATGCGTCGATCGTCGATCCGACCGGCGTGGTCATCGCCTCGAGCGATCCCACGCAGGTCGGCCAGACGGTGCCGCACCGTCCGCAGCTGAACGATCTGATCGCGCAAAACGGCTTCGCCCGCCTCCGCGCGATTTATTCGAGCAACAGCAACATCGAGTGGACGCAGCCGATGGCGCTTGGCGACAAGCCGTTCGGCGAGATCCGCATCGGCCTGACCATGGCGCTGGTGCGCCGCGACCTCTACGAATCGCTGTGGCCGGCGGCGCTCGCCGCCGGGGTCGCGCTGCTGATCGCCGTGGCCGCCTCGATGCTGCTGGCGCAGGTCGTGTTGCGCCCGATGCACGTGATTCGCAGCAGCCTGTCGCGGCTCGGCCGCGGCGATCTCGGCGCCACGCTCGATCTGCGTGACGATGCGGAGTTCCGCGAGCTGGGCGACGTCTTCGATCAGGTCAGCGCGCAGCTGCGCGCGGCCTCGCCCGACGGCATCAAGCCCGCGCAGCTCGCCGAGCTGTCGCGCCGCATCTCGATGGTCGGGCGGCTCACCGCCGGCGTCGCGCACGAGATGAAGAACCCGCTCAACGCGATGACCATTCATCTCGAGCTGCTCAAGCAGAAACTGGCGGCGGGGAAGTCGGCGTCGCAGCACGTCGAGATCATCGAGCAGGAGATCCGCCGGCTCGACGAGCGCATCCAGGGCTTCCTCAAGTTCGTGCGGCCCGATGAAGCGAAGTTCGGTCCGGTTGCGGTGGCGCCGCTCGTGTCGAGCGTGCTCGACGCGGTGCAGCCCGAGGCGCATCGCGCCGGGGTGTCGATCGAGCGCGGCTGTACCGACGCGGGCCTGCTCGTCGAGGGCGATGCGGCGCAGCTGCGCGACCTCTTTCTCAACCTTGCGCAGAACGCCATCCAGGCCATGCCGAAGGGCGGCCGGCTCGGCATCAGCTGCGCGGCGATGCCAAACCGCCGTGTCGGCGTGCGCGTCGAAGATACAGGGGTCGGCATCGCGCCCGAGAACCTCACCAAGATTTTCGAGCTCTATTACACGACCAAGGAACGGGGTACGGGTGTAGGTTTGTCGATGGTGTATCGAACGGTTCAGATTCACAACGGCGAGATCGACGTCGAATCCACCCTCGGGAAGGGCACGACGTTTATCGTCGTGTTGCCGGCGGCAGCGAAATTACAATGAGGTCAATGCGCGGACTCGCGATCGTGCTGCTTACGGCGTCGCTCAGCGCGTGCGCGGCGAAGGCCCAGGTGCTCACCGAGACGCCGATGCCGTCGCTCGATCCACCGCCGCCGCCGCCGCGCGTCGTCGCGGTCTATGCGCCCGAGCCCGAACCGATTGCCGTGACGCCCGCCGTTGAGCCCACGGCGCCAGTGAGGCCGCCCTCGCGGCCATCACGACCCGCGCAGACACCTGAACCGGCAGCGAATACGGCGGAGGCTGCGGAATCCGCGGCCCGTCCAGCCCCTCCCTCGCTGACGTTGACGCCAACACCCGGATCGGAATCACAAAGCGCAGCGGCGATTCGCAATCTGCTCGACCGCGCGACGCGCGATCTCTCACGCGTCAATTCCGCGTCGCTCAACAACGATGGGCGCGCGCAGTACGACACCGCGCGACGGTTCATCCAGCAAGCCGAAGAAGCCCTCAAGGCGCGCAACATCGTCTATGCGGGCAAACTCGCCGACAAAGCCGCGACGATGGCTGCCGTTTTGGTCCGTTAAGCATCAAAGAAATAGAGCCGCCCCAACTGCACGCAGCTGCACAGTTGGGCTCTGTTACATTGCCGAAAAAATTTCGTTAAGCGAAAATAGGGCGAACGGTTGGTTTTCGGCCGAAAAGCCGGACATATAGCGGATGACCTAAAAAAAAAACGCAACATGTTGTTGTTCTAAGTGCTTGACAACAAATAGTTACAAGCGCATATTGGGCGTCGCGCGCGAAGATGACTTTCAGTCGCCAGGCACCTCCCGGCGCAGGACGGCTGAACCGAGTCGAAGCGGGTAACAACAAGCACAACAGCAATAAAGAGAGTCGTTTAGGTAGACAGTCAGACCGCGCGTAACAAACCAACCAAGTTGGAAAGATTAATGATTGGGCGATTGCCCCATGGGGAGGGGTGTCGCTATGCGGAGGAAGAAGCATGCGTGAAGGCGCTTCTCAGAAGGGCCTGTCGGCCGCGCCGGCCGGGCAGACGGTAAGTTCAGGCAACACGGGCAACAACGAATCCGCGGAGACGACACGCAGCCGCAAGGCGCAGGCCTCCCCCGGCCTCGAGTTTCCACGGTTCTTCTCGACCGCAGGCGTCGATCCATTCGATCAAGTCGAATGGGATCTGCGCGACGCGATCATCGGCAACGAAAAAGGCACCGTTGTGTTCGAACAACGCGGGGTGGAAATCCCGAAGGCCTGGTCGCAGCAGGCGACCAACATCGTTGTCTCAAAATATTTCCGGGGGCACGTCGGATCGCCCGAGCGCGAACGCTCGGTGAAGCAGCTGATTGGCCGCGTCGTCAACACGATCACGGAGTGGGCGAGGAAGCAAAAGTACTTCGCGTCGGAGAACGCGCTGCAGGCGTTCAGCGACGACCTGAAGTACCTGCTCGTCAACCAGAAGGCCGCCTTCAACAGCCCGGTGTGGTTCAACTGCGGCTTCGAGAAGGCGCCGCAGTGCTCGGCGTGCTTCATCAATTCCGTCGACGACACGATGGACTCGATCCTCACGCTCGCCAAGACCGAGGGCATGCTCTTCAAGTTCGGATCGGGCACCGGCAGCAACCTCTCGGCGATTCGCTCGTCGAAGGAGCTGCTCGCCGGCGGCGGCACCGCCTCGGGGCCGGTGTCGTTCATGAAGGGCTTCGATGCGTTCGCGGGCGTGATCAAGTCCGGCGGCAAGACGCGCCGCGCCGCGAAGATGGTGATCCTCAACGCCGAACACCCGGACATCCTCGAATTCATCAACTGCAAGGTCGAGGAAGAGAAGAAGGCCTGGGCGTTGATCGATGCCGGCTACGACGGCTCGTTCACCGGCACCGCCTACGGCTCGGTGTTCTTCCAGAACTCGAACAACTCGGTGCGCGTCACCGATGAATTCATGCGCGCCGTCCTCGACGACGGGCTGTGGCAGACCAAGGCGGTCACCAACGCCGAAGTCGTGGACACCTATCGCGCCCGCGACCTGATGCGCGCCATCGCCGAAGGCACCTGGGTGTGCGGCGATCCGGGCATGCAGTTCGACACCACCGTCAACGAGTGGCACACCAGCCCGAACACGGCCCGCATCAACGCCAGCAACCCGTGCTCGGAATACATGTTCCTCGACGACTCGGCCTGCAACCTGGCCTCGTTGAACCTGATGACCTTCGTCAAGGAGGACGGTGAGTTCGACGTCGACGCGTTCCGCGCCGCGTGCCGCACGCTGATCACCGCGCAGGAAATCCTCGTCGACAACTCGAGCTATCCCACGAAAGCGATCGAGAAGAACAGCCACGCCTACCGTCCGCTCGGCCTCGGCTATGCGAACCTCGGCGCACTGTTGATGTCGCGCGGCCTGCCGTACGACAGCGATGCCGGCCGGGACTTCTCGGGCGCGATCACCGCGGTGATGACCGGCGAGGCCTATGCCCAGTCGGCGCGCGTCGCCCGCGATCACGGCGGCCCGTTCGCCGGCTACGACATCAATCGCGAGCCGTTCCTGCGCGTGATGCGCAAGCATCGCGAAGCGATCAAGGGCGTCAATCCCAAGCACGTGCCCGCGGATCTCTACGAGGGCGCGAAGCAGGCGTGGGACGACGCCGTCGAGCTCGGTGAGGATTTCGGCTACCGCAACGCGCAGGCCACCGTGCTCGCGCCGACCGGCACGATCGGCTTCATGATGGATTGCGACACGACCGGCGTCGAACCGGACATCGCGCTCGTGAAGTACAAGAAGCTCGTCGGCGGCGGCATGATGAAGATCGTCAACCAGACGGTGCCGATGGCGCTGAAGAAACTGGGCTACACCGCCGCGCAGATCGACGACATCATCAAGTTCATCGACGAGCAGGAGACGATCGAAGGCGCGCCGCACCTGATGGAGCGGGATCTCGCCGTGTTCGACTGCGCGTTCAAGGCGCAGAAGGGCGAGCGCTCGATCCACTACATGGGCCACATCAAGATGATGGGCGCCACGCAGCCGTTCATCTCCGGCGCGATCAGCAAGACCGTGAACGTGCCGAAGGACGCCAGCGTCGAGGACATCGAGCAGGCGTATCTCGAATCGTGGCGGCTCGGCGCCAAGGCCATCTCGATCTACCGCGACGGCTCGAAGCGCACGCAGCCGCTCAACACCTCGAAGGCGGCAATCGATGCGAAGGGCGTCGTCGCCCACGAATCGACGGCCGACGCGGTGAAGACCGCGGTCGCCGCGGCGCTGGCCGCGCGCACACCGATGCGCCGCAAGCTCCCGGACGAGCGCCAGGCGATCACCCACAAGTTCGACATCTCGGGCCACGAGGGCTACATCACCGTGGGCCTGTTCGAGGACGGGATGCCGGGCGAGATCTTCCTGGTGATGGCGAAGGAAGGCTCGACGATCTCGGGCTTCGCCGACGCGTTCGCGCAGGCGATCAGCTACGCGCTGCAGTACGGCGTGCCGCTGCAGGCGCTGGTCGACAAGTTCAGCCACGTGCGGTTCGAGCCGTCGGGCATGACCAAGAACGCCGATGTCCGCTTCGCGAAGTCGATCGT
>Ga0207428_10001080_pt1 | contig 29717 bp, 23 predicted proteins | sample RhiMethybrSRZTD1_FD_187600 | JGI IMG/M metagenome (GOLD analysis project Ga0207428, IMG submission 187600) | Populus rhizosphere microbial communities from Tennessee, USA - Rhizosphere MetaG P. TD hybrid SRZTD1 (SPAdes) (version 3) | ecosystem: Host-associated > Plants > Roots > Rhizosphere >...
CTTCCCGACTGCGAACACCCGATCGTCGGCGCGCAGGAAGACTCGCCCTGCCGATGCGGCGGGCGACGCGACGAAGTGGCCGTCGAGCTTGTTGCGCGACACGATCTCGAAGCTGCGGCCGGCCTTGATCACGATCGTCTCGCCACCCTCGCTCACGAAGTAGATCTTTCCGTCACCAGCGATCGGCGATGCGCTGAACGTGCCGCCGACGCGCTCCTGCCACAGGCGTTGGCCGTCTTTCGCATCGAACGCCGACAGGATGCCGTTGTCGGTGCTCATGTAAATCACGCCCTGGTAGTGCACCAGCGACGATACGTACGGCCCGCCGGTCGGCACGCGCCAGGCGACGTGCGTCCTGGTGATGTCGCCGCGGCCGCCAAGCCTGATCGCCATGAACGGGCTGCTGCGATAACCGCGGCTCAAATAGAGAATGCCGTTGTCGACCATCGACACCGGAATCGGGAAGCGATTCACTTCCGGATAGGTCCACAACGACTTGCCGGTCGCCGGATCGAATGACTCGACGCCGCTGTTCGAATTGACGATCAGCTCGTTGCCGCCTGGGCCCTGCACGACGATCGGCGAGCTGTACGACTCCTGCCCCGCCGGTTTGTCGGCCTTCCACTTCACTGCGCCGGTGCGCTTGTCGAGCGCGACGATATACGAGGCCGGGGTGTGATAGCACAGCAGGATGATCGAATCTTCGAACAGCACCGGCGAGCTCGCGTGGCCCCAGTTGATGTCGAAGGCGCCGTACTCCTTGCCGAGATGCTTCGACCACACCGGCTTGCCGTTCGCATCGAGCGCGACGATCTGGCCGGTGCCGAACCACGCGTAAACACGCTCGCCATCGGTGACGGGGCTCGCGCTCGCGAGATTGTGCTTGTCGTGCACCGGCGGCAGCTCGCCCTCCGGCGCCGTCTCGTGAATCCACAAGCGCTTGCCGGAGAGACGATCGAACGCTTCGACGATGAACGCGACGCCGTTCCGTCCGGTTCGACGCGCCAACGTGCGCTCTCCGGCAATTGCCGGATCGCCGCCCTGTGTGAGAGTTGGATGACTGCCAGGACGACGGCGTCCGTCGCCGGCTTGCGATGTGACGAAGACGCGGTTGCCGAACACGATCGGCGAGGACACCCCGGCGCCCTCGAGCTGCGCCTGCCACGCCACGTTCTCCGTGGCGCTCCATGCGGACGGCAGCGGCGACGGCGCCGCCACGCCCGTGGTCGTCGGCCCGCGCCAGTGCGGCCAGTCGTCCGCACCGAGAACCACCGAACCCACAAGAACCAGAACCGGAACCCAGCAGAACCAAACCCTTGGAACCTTTGGAACCATTTGGAACCCCTGGAACCTATTTGCCTTCAAGATCACTCTTCAGGATTTTCCGAACGTTGGTATACGTCGCGGTTGCGAGAATGTCGTCGACGGCGGAGTACGCCTTGTAGTACTCCTCCATCTTCTCCGGCACCCACATATCGAGCCCATCGTCCCGGCGGAAGGTCACGACGACCTGCGTGCGCACGATCGGATCGGCGGCGTTCAGCTCGGTCTTCACGACCGTGCCGGTGAACGGATCGATCCAGATGAAGCCCGTCATCGCCAGGTCGCGGCCGCGCGACGTCTTGATCAGCGTGGGCCGCGCCACTTCCTTGTAGATCGCCTTTCGCAGCACGCGGCCGGCGATGGTTTCTTCGCCGCCGTCGGTGAACTCGAAGCGCTCGTTGACGCGCGGATGCAGGAACATCATCGCCAGCATCGGGATGTTGATGGTGCGCGCGACGTTGCCGAGGTTGTGCTTGGCGCTGTCGTTGCTGAGCGCGGCGGCCTTCTCGAATCGCGACTTGTCGTTCGAGGTGAAGAGCTTCAGCAGCCGATCGTCGCGCTCGCGCAGCTTGCGCCCCTTGACCTCGTAGGTGTCGCGGAACGGCATGAAGCCTTCGCCGTCGCCGCCAAGCTGCACCAGCAGGTAATCCGACTTGATCGTCTGCAGGTTCATCTGGCCGCCGGCGCGCATGCCGCCGCCGGGGTTGCTGCGGCTCAAGTTGTCGCCGGGGTTCGGCGGGCGCATCAGCTCCTGGACGTATTGCTCGTCAGCCGCGAGCAGCGCGAAACGCTGCTCGTAATTCATGGAGTAGCGCATCGCGCTCGACAACACCGTGGTGAACCCGGAACCGGGCTGGTTGCCGACCTGCCCGTGCGAGGTGAGCACGAGTGAAAGCGCGAGCGCCGCCGTAACGAGGGTGGTTCGCATGACTCAGCTCCGCCCGCAATCCTATCAGTGGAGCGTATCAACGAAAACGAAAGTATCGGCAAGCCATTAGAATGAGTGCTTCCCTCCAATGTCATCCGTCCGCACCGAATTCCTGCCGATGCTGAAGATCGCCGTCCCGGTCGTGATGGCCGAGCTCGGCTGGATGACGATGGGCGTGGTCGACACGATCATGGTGGGCCCGCTCGGTCCCGAGGCGATCAGCGCCGCGGGCGTCGGCAATTCCATGCACATCGCGTTTGCGATCTTCGGCATGGCGGTCATGCTCGGGCTCGATACGCTCGTGTCCCACGCCTACGGCGCGCGCGACATTCGCGATTGCCATCGCTGGTTCTTCGACGGCCTGATGCTGGCCGCGCTGCTGGCGGTGCCGATCATGACGCTGCTCGGGCTGGTGTGGCTGGCGATCCCGTCGCTCGGCTTTCACGGCGCGGTGCGGCCGCTGCTCGAGACCTACTACGGCGTCCTGCTGCTCAGCACGCCGTTCCTGCTGGCCTACGCGGTCTGCCGCCGCTATCTGCAAGCGATGCATGCAGTGACGCCGGTGATGTTCGCGCTCGTGACCGCGAACGTGATCAACGCCGGCGGCAACTGGGTGCTGATCCACGGCCACTTCGGTTTCCCCACGCTCGGCGTCGCCGGCTCGGCATGGGCCACGGTGATTTCGCGCGCCTACATGCTCTCCACTCTGCTCTTCGCGGTGTGGTGGATCGATCGGAAGCGCACGCGCCAGGCCGGCATCGATGGGCACGGCTTGTGGCACGTCGATCGCGCATTCAACGCGGCGCGCCTGCGGCGGCTCCTGTCGCTCGGGCTGCCGGCCGCCTCGCAGATGGGCGCGGAGGTCGGCGTGTTCGCGCTCGCCACCGCGATGTCGGGCATGCTCGATCCGATCTCGAGCGCCGCACACCAGATCGCGCTCAACATGGCCGGCGTGGCGTTCATGGTCCCGCTCGGCATGGGATCGGCGGGCGCGGTGCGCGTCGGTCACGCGGTCGGCGCGCGCGATCGTGAGCGCGCATCGGCGTCAGGGTGGACCGCGATCCTGATCGGCACGGGATTCGTGCTCGTGGCCGCGCTGGCGTTCGTGCTGATTCCCCGGCAGCTGATCGGATTGTTCTCGAAGGACGCCGGCGTGCTGTCCGTCGGCGCATCGCTGTTGCTGCTGGCCGCGCTCTTCCAGCTCTTCGATGGATTGCAGGGCGTGATCACCGGCACGCTGCGCGGCCTCGGCGACACGCGCACGGCGATGATCGTCAACCTGGTCGCGCACTGGTTGATCGGCCTGCCGACGGGTTATGTGCTGTGCTTCGTGATCGGTTGGGGTGTCTACGGCTTGTGGGTCGGCCTATCGCTGGGCTTGATCATCGTCGGGGTGATTTTGTTATACGTTTGGACGCAGAAGATCAGAGATTATCGTGAGGGAGGCGCAGTGCGCCTCGCAGAGCCGCAGCTACATTGATCAACGACTGCCACGTTCATTTCTTCTCGCCAAGTTTTTTCGCCGGCCTCGGCGCGAACCGCCAGACGATCACCGGTCTCGGGTGGGAGTTCCCCGATTCGGTCGAGGCGCTGGGCGCGAAATGGGTCGGCGAGCTCGACAAGCACGGCGTGCAGCGCTCGTCGCTGATCGCCAGCCTGCCCGGCGACGCCGACGCCGTAGCGCTCGCGGTCGCGCATCACCCGGATCGCTTCGTCGGGTTCTTCATGCTCGATCCGACGCGCAAGGACGCGATCGATTACGCGCAGCGCGCGCTCGACGAAGGGCTGCGCACGATCTGCCTCTTCCCCGCGATGCACGGCTACCAGTTCCACGATCAGAAGGTGGCCGATGTCTTCGAGCTCGCCGCGTCACGCCGCGGCGGCACCGTGGAACCGATCGCGATCTTCGCGCATTGCGGGCTGTTGTCGGTGGGCATTCGCAAGAAGCTCGGGCTGCCGAGCCCGTTCGAAATGCGATTCGGGAACCCGCTCGATCTCCACGGCCTCGCGCTCAAGTATCCGAAGGTGCCGATCATCATTCCGCATTTCGGCGCCGGCATGTTGCGCGAAGCCTTGATGCTCGCCGACTGCTGCCCGAACGTGTATCTCGACACCTCGAGCTCGAACTCCTGGATCAAGTACACGCCGGGTCTGACCCTCGAACAGGTCTTCAAGAGCGCGCTCGATGTCGTCGGACCCGATCGTTTGATCTTCGGCACCGACTCGTCGTTCTTCCCGCGCGGCTGGAACGGCGAAGTCCACCAGAAACAGAAATCCGCGCTCGACGCCATTGGCGTGAGCGCGGATCATCAGAACAAGATCTTCGGCGAAAATTTCGCGCGGTTGTTCAGCTAGTGCGGTAACGCTTCGGCGATCACACGACGCGAAATGTCCTCGTGGTTCGCAGCGCCCGGCGGGCCGGTGCGGCGTTGAATGATGCCGACGAAGATCAGATCGTTCGTCGGATCGATCCAGAACCACGTGCCGGCGATGCCCCACCACCAGTAGCTGCCCTTGCCGACCTGGCGCTTCGCGGCATCCGGGTCGAGCACCACCGCGAAGTCGTAGCCAAATCCCTGCGCCGGTGAAAAGCGCGCCTGGCCGATGCCGTTGCCGCCGTTGAGCACCGCCTCGCTCAACACGTTGGTGTGCATCATGTCGACGGTCGCCTTTTTCAGGTAGCGTTTGCCGTTGAGCTCGCCGCCGTTCAGGAGCATCTGCGCGAAGCGGAAATAATCCGCGGCCGTTGAATACAATCCGCCCCCGCCCGATGGCAGGCCGGGCATTTTCGAGATGTTCGGATCCTTCGGCTCGGCGACGAGCGCTTCCTTGGTCCGATCCCACGAGTAGATGTCGGACACGCGCGAGAGTTTTTCGGCGGGAACGAGGAAACCGGTGTCGACCATGCCCAGCGGCTCGAAGAGGCGCGTGCGGAGGAAGTCCGGGAACGTCTTGCCCGACAACTTCTCGACGAGATAGCCCTGGATGTCGACCGACACGCTGTAGACCCACTTGGTGCCGGGCTGATACAACAGCGGCAGCGTCGCCAGCCGATTGATCATGTCCTGCAGCGACGGCGCTTCGAGCGGGTTGTTCTTCCGATACAACTGGTCGACGGGCGTGTTGCCGAACAGCCCGTAGGTGAAGCCCGCCGAATGCGACATCAGCTCGCCCATCGTCGGCGGATGCGCCGGCGGTTCGAACACCGGCTGGCCGTCCTTGTCGCCCGCGTAGACCTTGAGGTTCGCGAACTCGGGAATGTGTTTCGCGATCGGATCACTCGGCTTCCACTTGCCTTCCTCGTACAGCATCATCATCGCGACGCCGGCAATCGGCTTGGTCATCGAGTAGATGCGCGCGATCGTGTCGAGCTTCATCGGCGTGCTGCTGTCGAGACTTTGCATGCCGTAGGCCTTGTGCTGCACCACCTTGCCGTGACGCGCCACCAGCGTGACGATGCCGGCCATGTGTTTCTTGTCGACGAGGCCCTGCATGCCCTCGTCCATCTTGTCGAGCGCGCCGGCGGTGAAGCCGACGGACTCCGGTTTCGCAGTCGGCAGTGCGGGAAGGGTCGCGACCGCGGCCGGCCGCTGGGCCAGCACCGCGGGTGTCGCGACACCCACCGACAGCAGCAGGAGCAGACCGAGGCGAATACGTCGATGCATGAACATGATTACAGCCAGGCGAATGCGTCGCTTCATTTGATCTCCACGATTTCGATCGCAATGCGATCGGGCCCTTCAATCATTGCCGCCCGCGAGTTGCCCCACGGATGAATCTCCTCGAGGAACTTCACGTTCTCTGATTTCAGTCTCGCCACGGTTTGATCGAGATTGGCGGTGCTGATCGCCCAGTGATCGACGATCTTGCCGCGCGTGCTGACGAGCCCGCCGCCCGGCCACGGCCGGATCGAGATCGAGATGTCGTCGATCAGCACGCCGCCCGCGGGATCGCGCACGAAGCCGGTCTTCGCGAACGACGGCCACGTCGGCGGCGCATACGTCTTGGTCTGGCAGTTTTCGAGCGCCGGCGTGGGCGCCGGCTGGCCCTGCCGCGCCGGCATCTTCGCGCCGAGGTGCGTCACGTACCAGTTCATCGCGCAGTTCGGATGCTCGTGATACATGTGCACGTGATTGAAGCGCTCGGCGTTACCCGACTGCGCGTTCTCGACCATCGCGCCATCGGGCCCTCGCAAATATCCGAAGCCGCCTTCACGCGTCGGCTGCGTGCCCTTGGCGCGCATCTCGAGGATCTGTTCCTGCGTCGGCAGCCCCGGCAGCGTGTCGCTCGACATGTCCACGAGCTTGCCGTCGGCCGCGTCCCACATCTGCGCGATCGTCAGCCCCATCGCGCGGAACTTCTCGTTGTACTGACGCGAGTTCGGCGTGTTCCATCCGAAGTGCCACACCGATGTTTGCGGCCCGGTCAGCTCGTTCTGCGGCGTCGTCGCCACCTTCGTGAACAGGATGAAGATGTTGCCGGTCTTCACGGCTTCAAAGCCGTTGAAGGTCGTCGCCGTGGCCGACAACGCAAACGGTTTGGGATAGTAGGCCGCCGCGGCTTTCGGATCTGTCGAGTTTAGATGGACGTGATGGAAATGGAGCGGCTCCACGGGCGTCTGGGCATGCGCGATCGAAACGATCGACGCGGCCGCCAGCAGCAAGAGTGATCTTTTCATTGCATTACCCCTTGGGCACCGGCTTGATCGCCGGGAAGATTGCGCCGTTGCCGAGCAGGTCTTTCACGAGGCCGGGCACCTTCGCGACGACCGCGTTGGCCTGATCGATCAGTCCAGGCAGCGCGGCGCGGATTTCGCGCACCTGCATCATCTGCGTGTTGGTCGGCGTCGCGGTGGACGCCATGATCTGGCCCTTGATCTGGCCGAAGCGTCCGCGGAGATTCTCATTGCCGCCGCCGAAACCGCCGCCACCACCGCCGCCCTGCTGTCCCAGTCCGAGACGGCGTCGAACGGCTTCGAATTCCTTGACGACGTTGTCGAGCTCCTGCTTCGCGCTTCCCGACAGATTCGCGTTGCGCGTCTGTTGCTGGAGGATCTGCACCTGCGCGAACGCGTTCTGGACCATTTCAGCGACGTCGTTGGCCTTCGCCTGGAGCTGATGCAGCTCGCGCGCGGTATCGAACCACATGCGGCGATCGGCGTCGCTGATCGTGATCTCCGGATCGCCTTTCACCGTCAGATCGATCGTCTGCGCGTCGCGGCCGTTCACATTCAGCGTCGCCTTGTAGGTGCCCGGCAGCACGTACGGACCGTTGTTGCCACCGCCACCGAATCCGCCGCCACCGCCGCCGCCGCCCTGGCCTCCGCCGGCGGGCGCTCCCGGAGGCGGCGGTAACGGACGCAGCGGCTGCACGCGCAGGTCCCACTTGACGATGTTGAGGCCGGCCTTGTTGCGGTCCTTGGTGGCGTCTCCGCTCAGCTCGCGCACCGTCGATCCGCTCGAGTCCTTGATCGTGATCTTCACGTCCTTCGCATCGGCCTTCAGCCGGTACGCGAGCGTGGCGCCCGGCGCCGGGTTCTGGCCCAGGAACAATCGATCACCCTCGAAGCCCTTCATCTGATCGTTGGCCTGGTTCATGATCGTCGCCGGCTCGGTGTTGAAGAAATAGGAGTCGGTGTCCGACTTGCCCCATTCCTGGATCGGTGTCGGATCGTCGAGGATCCAGATGCCGCGCGCGTGACTCGCGAGGATCAGATCGTTGTCGCGCGGATGCTGCTTGATCTCGTAGATCGGCATCGTCGGCAGGTTGGCCTTGATGCGCGTCCACTGCGCGCCCTTGTTCCAGCTGACCCACAGGCCGGTTTCAGTTCCGAGATACAGGATGTTGGGATCCTTGCGATCCTCGGCGAGGCCGCGCGCGACCTCGCCTTGCGGCAGGTTGCCGGCGATCGATCGCCACGTGGCGCCGAAGTCGGTGGTGGTGAAGACGTAGGTCTTGTAGTCGCCGCCGCGATGGCCGTCGAACGCCACATACGCGGTTCCAGCCTGCGCGCGCGACGGCAGCACGTCGGCCACGTAGGTCCACTTGGGCACGCCGGGAATCTTCGACGTCACGTTCGTCCACGTCTTGCCCGAGTCCTGCGTCACGCTGACCACGCCATCATCGCTGCCGACCCAGACCACTCCCTGTTTCGCCGCGGATTCTTCCAGCGTGACGATGTTGCCGAACGAGCCGACGCCGTCATGCTTCGCCAGCTTGATGTCCTTGCCGACCACGCCCATGATCGACAGGGTCTCGCGATCGGTGTTGGTCGTGAGATCCGGACTGATTGGCTGATAGGAACGGCCGCGATCGGACGACTTCAGCACCATGTTGGCGCCGATGTAGATCGTCGCGGGATCGAACGGCGACAACTGCATCGCCGTGTCCCAGTTGAATCGATACTGGCCCGACGTGTCGCCGGGCTTCTGTTCCGCCGGCTCGGGCCGCACGGTGGTCCGCTCGTTGGTGAATCGATCGGTGCGGCTCATGCGGCCGTCCTGCGATTCCGCGTAAACGATCCGCGCGTCGGTCGGATCCATCAGCGGCTGGAAACCGTCGCCGCCGCTAATCACATACCAGTCGTCGTTGTTCACGCCGCTGTTGGTCCGCACCGCGCTCGGTCCGCACCACGTGTTGTTGTCCTGCAGTCCGGCGCAGACGTGATACGGCGTCTGCATGTCGAACTCGACGTGATACGCCTGCGCGCCGAGCAGATTCGGCAGCCACACCCATGTCTCCGATCGATCGTGCGAGATGCTCACGCCGCCGTCGTTGCCGATCATCAAGTGGCGCGGATCCTTCGGGTTGATCCACAACGCGTGATGATCCACGTGGATGCGCTCGGCGCCATCGTCGCGGAACGTCTTGCCGGCATCATCCGAGACGTGCAGCGAGACGCCGGGCACGTAGATGCGCGAATCGGTCTGCGGATCGATCTTGATGACGCCGAAGTACATCGGACGGGGATTGGTGGTGCTCATCTTCCGCCACGTCGCGCCGCCGTTGTCGGATCGATAGACGCCGCTCTCCGTCTCGTGCTCGATGCGCGCGTAGACCACGTTCGGATTGCGCCGGTAGACGTCGAGACCGATGCGCCCCTTCGGCCCGCTGGGAATGCCGGACTCGAGCTTCGTCCAGGTGGCGCCGCCGTCGGTCGTCTTCCAGATGTTGCTGCCGGGACCGCCGCCGTTCATGCCCCACTGCTGGCGCAGCCGCTGATACGTCGCGGTGTAGAGCGTCTTGTTGTTCGACGGATCCATCACGAGCTCGGTGGCGCCCGTCATGTCGTCCACGTTCAGCACGCGATTCCACGTCAGCCCACCGTCCGTCGTCTTGTAGACGCCGCGCTCGCCGCCGGTCGCCCACAGATCGCCGAGCACCGCGACATAGACCACGTTGAAGTCGATCGGGTCGACGATGATCTTCGCGATCTGCTTGCTGTTCTTGAGGCCCATGTTCTTCCACGAGCGGCCGCCGTCGCTCGACTTGTAGATCCCGTCGCCCCACGAGGAGCTCTGGCGGTTGTTGCCCTCGCCGGTGCCGACCCACACGAGATTCGCGTCGGTGGCGGCGATCGCGATCGCGCCGATCGAGCCGCTGCCCTCGTTGTCGAACACCGACGTGAACGTCGTGCCCGCGTTCGTCGTCTTGTAGACGCCCGCGGTCGCCATCGCGACATAGAACGTCGTCGGATCGCTTTCGAGCACGGCGAAGTCGTCGACGCGCCCTGACGGCGTCGCCGGACCAATCGGCCGGAACCACAGGCGATCGAGCGGGCCGTTGCCGGCCGACTTCTCGGTGAAGACCGGTGTCGGCGGCGCCGGGGCTTGTTCGCCTTCGCGGCCGAAGGCCGCTTCTGCGGAATCCCGCCGAAGCTCGCCAGCACGTTCGCGAGCGGAGGCGGATGCGGCAAGCGCGGCAGTTAAGAGGAGCAGGGCTGCAGTGGACGACAATAGGCGCGTATACATGGGGATCTCCGGACCGCGCGATTCTACTACCCCGGCAAGTTTTTTCAGTGTCCTGCTCGACTGGGCGATTGCGGCGGCGCTTGCGCTGACGGTACTGGTCTTTCTCGCGGGCGTCGACATCCGGATGGGCGGAGTCACGGTTCGCTCGCACAGTGCGGTGCGCGTGCTGGCGGCGGCCGTGGCACTGGTGCTCGTTCGGCTGCGCTTCGGAGTCGCCTCTTACGCGAAGTGGATCATGCGTATCGCGATGCTGACCGCAATCTGCGGCAGCGTCGAAGCGTGGCTGCGCTTTTTGCTCGCCAGCATTGGCGGCGCCGACTCATACGGATACGTGAGCGCAAGCCGGATGATCGCGAGCGGGCGGTTGATCGAGCCCGCGCCGATCGCGGACTGGCTCTCGGCCTCGAATCGAATGGCGCTCGCCTCCCCGCTCGGGTGGACGCCGGCCCCCGGCGGCTCGGGGATCGCGCCGACGTTTCCGATCGGCGTGTCGGCGGTGATGGCGCTCTTCACCTGGATCGGCGGCGGCGGCGCGGTGTTTTTCGTGGCGCCGGTGATGGGCGTGATCACCCTCTGGCTGGTGTATCGCCTCGCGCGCGACTGGTTCGACGCCGAGACCGGTCTATTCGCAGCGGCGCTCGTCGCGTGGAATCCCCTGTTCATCACGTACGCCAAGCAACCCATGAGCGACGTGCCGGCGACGATGTGGGTGATGCTCGCGTTGTTTCTCGCGGTTCGATCGAACACGTGGACCGCGTTTGGCGCGGGACTCGCTGCCGGCGCGGCGGTCATCACGCGGCCCGCGTTGCTGGTCGCCGCCGCGGTGATCCCACTAACCGCCTATCGCGGAGAAGCCGCGCGACAACGATTCGTCGCGAGCAGTGCCGGACTGGCGATCGGGGTCGCCATCACCATGGCGATCCAGAACCACTTCTTCGGATCGCCGTTTTCAACGGGCTACGGCTCGGCGGCGTCCCTGTTCTCCGCCTCGCACGTCACAACCAATCTCGGGATCTTCCTGCGCCACGGCTGGACCGTTGTCGGCCCGCTCTTCATTCCAGGTCTCATCATCGGGTTGTTCGCGTCCCGGCCGGAACCGCGATCGAGGCCGTTGCTGATCTTTTGCGCGGTGACGCTTCCGTACCTGTTCTACCTGCCCTTCGATCATTGGGAAACATTGCGCTTCCTTTTGCCGGGTCTTGTTCCGCTAACCGTGGTGGCCGCGGACGGACTCATGCACATCGCGCGCTTGCCGAGAAAGCCACCGGTGACCGCCGCGCTCACGATCGCGTTTGTCGCGATCGTGGCTGGACGATCGGAACACCTGCTCCGCAAGTCGAGCGTGTGGGAGATCGCGTCAATGGAAGAGCGCTATCCGCTCGCCGGCGAGTGGATCAATGTCAACACGCCGCCGGCCAGCGTCGTCATGGCCAATCAGCACAGCGGCTCGCTGCGCTGGTACGGGAAGCGTCAAACCATCAGGTGGGACTTCATCGCGCCCGAGCAGCTCGCGGCGACAGTGCGCGACCTGCAATCACATGGCGCAACGGTCTACGTGGCGCTTGAAGGTGATGAAGTGGCGATGTTCGATCAACGTTTTGCCGGCGTGATCGATCAACTCCAGGTCGATCACGTCGGCCACGTTCGCAACGTCAGCTTCCGGCGTCTCGTCTACTTGCCGCCGAACAGATAATCCAGCGCGAGGTTCGTCATCACCTTCACGCCGATCGGCAGCGCCGATTCGTCGGCGAAGAACAGCGGCGAATGGTTCATCGCCACTTTCGTTGGATCCTGATCCTTCGGCGTGACGCCGAGGAACACGAACAGGCCCGGCACCTTCTGCTGGAAGAATGAAAAGTCTTCGGCGGTCCCTGTCAACGGGCCGAGGCGAACGTTGTCGGCTCCGGCCGCCCGCCGCAAGGTCGGGAGCATGCGCTCGGTCAGCTTTTCGTCGTTCCGCGTGACGGGATAGCCAAGGGAGTACGTCACCGTCGCCGTCGCGCCGGCGCTCTCGGCAATGTTCGTCGCGATGCTGCGCACCCGGTTCTGGATGTCCTTGCGCACGCCTTCGTCGAACGCGCGGATCGTCCCTTCCAGCTCGACTTCCTCAGGCACGATGTTCGAGCGATTGCCGCCGGTGAAGCGGCCAACCGTCACCACGGCAGGCGCCTCGGTGATGTTCACCGTGCGGCTGATGATCGTTTGCAGGCCCATCACGATCTGCGAGCCGACGACGATGGGATCGATGCCGCCCCATGGCACGGCGCCATGCGTCTGGCGTCCTTTCACTTTAATCAGGAAGGAATCGGCGCTCGCCATGATCGGCCCCGGCCGATACACGATCTGTCCGGCGCTGTACGGAAAGACGTGCAACCCGAACACCGCATCGACCTTCGGGTTCTCGAGCACGTTCTCTTTCACCATCTGCTCGGCGCCGCCGGTCTCTCCGGGCGGCGGTCCTTCTTCGGCGGGCTGGAAGATCACCTTCACCGTTCCGGGAAGCCGATCCTTCATGCGCGCCAGCGCGGTCGCGGTGCCGAGCAGGATCGCCATGTGATTGTCGTGACCGCACGCGTGCATCACGCCGGTCTCCTGGCCGTTCCACATCGCCTTCGCGTTGGACTTGAACGGCAGGTCACCCTGCTCCGTCACCGGCAGCGCGTCCATGTCCGAGCGCAGCGCCACCACCGGGCCCGGACGCCCGCCGCGCAGCACGCCCACCACACCGGTCGTCGCCACGCCGGTCGTCACTTCGAAGCCGAGCTTCCTGAGCTCGTCGGCGATGATCTTCGACGTCCGCGTCTCGCGATTGCCGAGCTCCGGGTTCTTGTGGAAATCGCGCCGCCACGCCACGACCTGCGGATTCAATTCCGCCGACAGTCGATCGACATCGGCTGCCAACGGATTCGCGCCTGGAGACGTCTGAGCAAATAACGGTGACTGGCCGGTGGCCAGCACCAGGGCAAGAAAAAGCTTTCGCATCGGATGGTCTCCTAGTCCGGTGTGATTCTAGGCGCTTCCCGGCTCATCGCGCGGTGACACGCGTTGCAGCGAACGGACACGTCTCCGTACGCCTTCTTCACTTCGTCGACGTTCGCGGCTGATGCGTTGCCGAGCACCTTCAGCGCGGCGGAAGCCACGGCCATGCTCGCCTTGCGTGCATTGGTCGCAAGCGTCTTCCACTCGGCGGTGTTGGAACGCTCGTGCGGCCGGAAGAGGATCAGGTTCTCGAACTCCGCCAGCCGCGCGGCCTTCTGATAGAGGCTCGCCCATTGCTGCCGATCGGCGGGCGGCGACGCGATCGCGCTCTTCAACTCGTCGTACGCGGGCTTGATGACGAGCAGCATCAGCTCGCCGGCTTCGAAAACCGGTTCCGGTTGCGACGAAGGCTCCTGTGCGGCGGCTATGCCGCCGAACGACAACAGGAACACCACGCATATCGCTGCGCGCACGACCACATCTTACGTTGTTCGCAGCAACACGCTCGGATCTGCTTTCGATGCGGTTCGCGCCGGCAGCAGCGTCGAGACCACGGCGACGATCAGCATGGCCAGCGCCGCGGCGCTCAACACCAGCGGATCCGAGGGCGTCGTGCCGTAGAGGAGCGACGCCACCAGCCGGCCGGCGCCAACGGCGGCAAGGCAACCGGCCGTCGCTCCAACCACCGCGAGCACGATGGCCTCGCGCAGCACCATTGCCAGCAACGAGCCTGGCCGGGCGCCGACGGCGAGACGAATCGCCATTTCGCGCCGCCGCTCCGACACGGCAAACGCGAACGTCGCATACAACCCGATCGACGCCACGATCACCGCCAGCGCGCTGAAGAGCGTCAGCAGCGTGGTGCCGGTGCGCCACGGCTGCAGCTGGCGGTCGAGCACGTGCGCGTACGGACGGATCTCGATGAACGGCCGATCCGGGTCATCGCCGACGATCAACTCGCGAATCGTCGCCACCAATGCATCGCTCATGCGATGCGGACGCACGAGCAGGCCCAGCACGTGAGTGTCTTCCTGCGGCAGGAACGGCGGATACGGCACCTGGGAGAACGGCACGTAGTACTGCATCAGGCGATCTTCGTTGTCCTCGGGGAACAGCGATCGCTGGCGCGTGTCGTTGACGACGCCAACGACTTCGCGGCACGTCACGTTGTCGCCGAGAACCGGCGGACCGAATCCGGGCTGGAAGTCCGGCGGGAAGCCGATGCGAATGCATTTGCCGACGGCGCTCTCGCCGGGCCACACGGACTGCGCCATCGTTTGGTTCACGAGCACGACCGGCGCGCCGCGATCGTCGGCGCCGGTCAAGCCGCGTCCTTCGATCACGCGGATGCCGAGAATCTTGATGAACTCTGGCGTCGCCGCAACGAGAAACGGCAGCTGGCGTCCGACTGACGGGGGAGCATCACGTCCTGGAATCGCGATCGGCGGCACGTTGAATCCCGTGAATGGAATGTTGTTGATCACCGTCGCCATCTCGACGTCGGGCAACGCGCGGATTCGCTCGAGCGCGTCGCGATACATCGCTGAATCCCGCGACCCGCTGCCGGGTCCCATCCGCGAATTGATCAGCAGCACGTTCGACATGTCCATGCCGAAGTCTTGAGACAGGAGGCGATACAGGCTGCCGCCGAACATGCCGGCACCGGCCAGCAGCATGACCGACAGCATCATCTGCACCAGCAGCAGTCCCGTCATCGTCTTGGTGCGCCGGCCCGCTGCGGTTGCAGCGGCGAGGTGAGGGACATCGATCGATGCGGGCAGCTGGCGGATATTGGTGAGCGATCCGACGATCGCGGCGAGCACGCCCGCGGCAAGTGCAGCCCAGATCGCCGGAGCGCCCGTCGATGTGCCCTCCACGATCCGCGAGAACAGGACGCGCCTGACCGAATCATCGATCCACGATGCGAGCATCAGCGATGCGGCCGTGGCGAGCGCCGCCAGCAGCACCGCCTCGATCACCGCATGCTGCACGAGCCGGGAGCGCGATGCACCGAGTGCTGCCCGAATCGCGGTGTCGTGACGCAGCCGCGCGCCTCGAACGCTCAGCAGCGTTGCGGCATTGGCCAGGCCAATCACGAACACGACGATCGACACAGCCGCGAGCCACCACGCAATGCGCTTTTCAGACGACGTGATGTCGGTGCCGGTCACCGGCTGCAGCAGCACCTGCCGATCGATCGCGGCGCCGGCCTGCGTCGCCGCCGCCGCGGGATTCTGATCGTCGCCAAGGCGCACGACCACAGCTGTGAAGTTGCGCTGGTTGTCGGCGTCCCATCCCGGATCGTTGCGCATCGCGCCGGCGAACGTCACCCAGACGTCCGTGCCGATCGGCGAGTGCCCGCTGAATCCCCGCGGCATCACGCCGGTGACGACGTACTCCAGCCCGCCAAGGCTGATGCGACGGCCGATTACATTCTGATCGCCCGACAGGCTCGATCGCCAGAAGGCGTAGCTCAGTACCGCCGGCGTATCGGATTGATCGCCCTCGTGAATGCCGCGGCCGATGATCGGCGACGCGCCAAGCACGTCGAAGTACTCCTCCGATACCGTCATCGATTGCACTGGCTTCTGTTCGCCGTCGATCACCACGCTGGTGGCGTTGCGCATGAACGCCGCGGCGCCTTTCAGGGCCGGCACTCCGTCGCGAATCGACATGAATCCCACATACGACGTGGTGGTCATCGGGGGGCCGCCGGGCCTGGCACTGGGCGGGACGATGCCGATCGTGAAGAGGCGTTCGGGGTTCGACACATGCGCGGCGGGACTGAGCAGCGCGCGATCGATCAAGCCGAACATCGCGAGGTTCACGCCCACCGCGACGGCAAGCGTGACGATCGCGGCAACGACCGGAACCGGCGTCGCCGAGAGAGAGCGCGTGGCTGAAACGAGGTCGACGCGAAGGCGTTCAAACATGGCGCGGATTCTTGCACCGAAGCCGGCGCGTTGCGCGCCGGTCCGTCCCATTTCATCGAATTGTCACAGGGTCGAGGTGGCGCCGCCCACGCTAACCGCTGTTGCGCGAGGCCCGTCTGACCTGCATGACCGACCTGCGCCTCGCCCTTCGGCTCTGCCTTCGCCATCCATTGCTGTCGCTGGCCGCGATCGGCTCGCTGGCCCTGGGCATCGGCGCGAACACCGCGATCTTCACGATCCTGAACGGCAGCGTGCTGCGGCCGCTTCCGTATTCCGATCCCGACAACCTGATGGTGGTGTGGGAAACGCGGGCGGACAATGCGAAGCGCGCGGTGGCGCCGGCCAATTTCCTCGACTGGCGACGCGAGACCGCAGCGTTCAGCGGCCTGGCGGCCTTCGACGATTTCACCGCGACGCTGACCGGCGTCGGCGAAGCTCAGCGCATTCACGCGGTGTCAGCGTCCGGAAATTTCTTTGAGGTCCTCGGCGTGCAGGCCCAGATCGGACGCGCGCTGAGGGCGGATGACGATCGCGCCGACGCGGCGAAGGTCGCGGTGCTCACCGACGGCCTGTGGCATCAGCTGTATGGAGGATCGGCCGACGCGCTCGGCAAGACGATGATCCTCAACGGCATGCCGCACACGATCGTCGGCGTGCTGCCACGGTCGTTCGACATGCAGATGGTCGCCGGTGGCGAAGTCTGGATGACGAGCGACCGCGGCATTCCGCGCAGCTTCCCGTTCCCCGGCGATCTCACCGCGGTCCGCGATTCGCACATCATCGCCGTCGTCGGCCGGCTCGCCACCGGATCGACGCGCGAACAGGCGCAGGCGCAACTCACCAGCGTGATGAGCGCGCTGTCGCAGCGCTATCCATCCACGAACGCCGGGCTCGGCGCGAGCGTCGTGCCGCTGCACGAGGAGATCGTCGGCGACGTGCGGCCGCTGATCGTGCTGCTGCAGATCGCGGTCGCGGTGCTGCTGCTGATCGCCTGCGCCAACGTCGCGCACCTGCTGCTGGGCCAGGCGGCGACCCGCCAGGCCGAGATCTCGATGCGCTATGCGCTCGGCGCCGATCGATCGCGCATCGTGCGGCAGCTGCTGATCGAAACGCTGACCATCGCGGTGCCCGGTGGAATTGCGGGGCTCGCCATCGCGCTCGCGGGCGTGCGCGCGCTGGTGCTGGTGGCGCCGCGAAACCTGCCGAGACTGGCGGAGATCACGATCGATCCAACCGTGCTGCTGTTCACCTTGGCGATGACGCTGCTGACGGCGATCGTGTTCGGCCTCGGCCCGGCGATGCAGACGGCACGCACGTCGGCGAACGATCTCGGGCGCATCGGCCAGCGCGTCGCCGGCCATCGCGGCGTCCGCCGCGGCCACCAGGCGCTCGTCATCGGCGAGCTGGCGCTCGCGCAGGCACTGCTCGTGGGCGCGGGGTTGCTGCTGGTGAGCTTCGTGCACGCGACGCGGATCGACCTGGGCTTCGCGCCACACGATCGCGTGCTCGCGGAAGTGAACCTGACTCCGGCTTACATCCAGCCGCTCGGGAAAGACGGCCACATCGATCCGGCGAAAAAGGTTCGCTTCATCAATAGCGTCCTCGATCGCGTGCGCAGCGGGCCGGGTGTGCGCGCGGTCGCGGCCTCGTCCACGGCGCCGCTCACCGGCGCGCCGAACCGCGGCATGCGCATCGAGGGCGATCCCGTGCTGCCGCCCGATCAGCAGCCGAACGCCGACTTCCAGCTGATCACCCCTGATTATTTCCGCGCGCTCGGTATGACGCTGGTGGCCGGCCGCACCTTCAACGCCGGCGATCGCGCCGACACGCCCGCGGTAATGATCGTTAACCAGGCGCTCGTCGACAAATATTTTGGCGGCCGCGATCCGATCGGGCGCGTCGTCCTCTTCGGCTTCAGCAAGCGCCACGAAATCGTGGGCGTCGTCTCCAACGCGCGCTATCGGACCGTCGAGCAGCCGGCCGATCCCTCCTTCTATTTGCCGCTCGAGCAGAACGACGAGCGATGGCCCTTCCTGGCGTTCAGCGTCGCGACCGACGGAAGCGACGGCTCAACGGCGAGCGCCACCGCGTTGCTGCGCTCAGCGGTGCGCGAGGCCGATCCCGAACAGCCGATCTCGCGCTTGCGCACGATCGAAGAGATTCTCTCGAGCTCGCTCGCCGAGCGGCGATTCAATACCTGGATCGTCGGCCTGTTTGCCGCCACGGCGTTGCTGCTTGCGGCGATCGGCACCTACGGGGTGATGGCATTCGCCGTCACCAGCCGCGCCCGCGAGCTTGGCGTGCGCTCGGCCCTCGGCGCGACGCCGGCGGATCTCATTCGTCTCGTGCTTGGGCAGGGATTGCTGCTGACGCTCGTCGCTACCGCGATCGGGCTCGTCGCCGCGATCGGATTGACGCGCTACATGGCGTCGATGCTGTTCAACGTTGCGCCACGCGATCCAATGACGTTCGCTCTGGTCGCCGGCATTCTCGCCATGGTTTCGACCGCGGCAATCCTGATCCCCGGACGCCGCGCGATGCGCACGAACCCGATCACTGCACTGCGCGAGTAACTGGAAACTGGGAACTGGAAACTGGAAACTTCCAGCGTCAGATCTTGTTCCCTAGCCAGGTGAACGGGCCGCCGGGCTTCGACTTCAAGTTCTCGCCGGCGAGCTTCTCGCTGACTTTCCACACGAAGTCCATCTCGGTCATGATCGCGCTGAGCGCCATGCGCGACTCGACAATCAGCAGCATCGATCCGTACAGCATGAACAGCGAGCCAACGACGCCGAGCACCACGGCGATCCAACTGAAATTGCGCGCCGCAACCGAAATGATCGCGATGGCGACGCTCGACCCCACGAAGATGCCGAGCGCGGTGTAGTACGCCGTCATCGCGCGCTGGATCAGGCGGGCGCGCGAGGTCTGGCGATCGAGTTGTGTGAAGATCAACTGCCGCCGCTCCTCGAACATCTCATCCTGGTCGGGATGCCTGGCGAGCTCCTGGAAACGATCGGAGAGGATGCGGACGCGATCGATGACGCGGCCGAGGCGGCTGCTGGTGGAAAAGATCAGGGCGCCGCACGCCGAGATGAGGACCGCCGGCGTGATCATCGCCGTCAGCACCGCGATGGCGTTCTGCGGAGCCTCGAGCCGGGCCAGCCAGTCCATAAAAGAGAGTGTTCCCTGCCGGGATTACGGAATCAAGACGATTTTGCCCTTCGCTCCCGGCTCCATGACTTGCTGCTGGGCCCGCGCCGCTTCGCGCAACGGCAGTTCGGTCCCAACGACGGGATTGAGCGCTCCGCTCTCGAGTCCGGCGATGATCGCGTCATGCGCCCGGCGGATCTCGTCGGGCGGGATTCCCCACAATGCCAGACCAAACACCGAGACGTCTTTGGTCATGATCTTGCGCGCATCGATCTCGACGCGGCCGCGATTGCCGATCACCACGACGCGGCCGCCTGGCGCAACGATCGTCAGGTCATGATCGAGATTGACGTTGGCAAGCATCTCGAGAATCACGTCGGGGCCGCGGCCGCCGGAGAGTGCGACGATCTGATCGAGATAGCCGGCTGACTTGTGATTCACCGCGTCGCGCGCGCCCTGCGCCTTCACCACGGCCACGCCGTCATCGGTGCCGGCCGTGCCGATCACACGTGCGCCGGCCGCGACGGCGAACTGCGTGGCGGCGATGCCGACACCGCCACTCGCGCCGTGGATCAACAGCGTGTCGCCGGCCCGCACGTTGGCGCGGCCAAAGAGCGCGCGCCACGCGGTGACATACGGCACGAACAATCCGGCGCCCTGCGTGAACGAGATGCGGTCGGGCAGCCGATGCACCTGCTCGGGCAGGCAGACGACGTACTGCGCGTAGGCGCCTTGCGCCTTGCCTGCCGCGGTGCCGCTGATGTAAACGCGATCCCCGTTCTTCCAGCCCTGCACGCCCGAGCCGACTTGATCGACCACGCCAGCCGCATCCGCGCCTGGCGTATACGGCAAGTCCGGCTTGATCGCATACGCTCCGGCGCGCATGTAGGTTTCGTAGGGATTGACGCCGATGGCATGGATACGGACACGGACCTGTCCGGCACCGGCCGTTGGATCTGGAAGTTCTTCGAGCTTGAGGACGTCGGGACCGCCGAATTCACGCGCGAGGATTGCCTGCATCCGTCTGATTACTTCCGGGCCAGCTCTTCGTCGATGATCAACTTGAAGTTGTCGAACGGCATCGCCCCGAGCAGGACGCGTCCGTTGATGTAGAGCGTCGGCGTCGAGTTCACGCCCATGTCGTTGCCAAGGTCGCTGCCCGCCCGGATGGTCGCCTGCCACTTGCCGGAATCGAGGCATTGATCGAACTTGGCGCCGTCAAGCCCGATGGCGCGGGCGGTCTGCTTGAGCGACGGCACCTCGAGCGCGCGCTGGTTCGCGAACATCGCGTCGTGCATCTCCCAGTACTTGCTCTGCTCGCCGGCGCAGCGCGCCGCCTCGGCGGCCTTCGGCGCCTGCGGATGGTTGGGCAGCGGGTAATCCTTGAACACGATCTTGACGCGATCGCCGTAAGTCTGGCGAATCCTGTCCAGCGTCGGATTGACGCGCGCGCAGAACGGGCACTGATAGTCGGAGAACTCGACGATGGTGACCGGCGCGGCGGGATTGCCGCGCACCGGATCGGCGGCGGTCGTCGGCACGGTGTAGCGCGGCGCCTCGAGCATCACCTTCACGTTGGCGCCGCTCTTGGCCTTCAACTCGTCAACGAGCATCGCGCGCGCCTGCTGTTCGCGGCGCGCCTCGAGGAACGGCTTGATCTCGCCGCGCAGCTGATCGAGGGTGCGGCCCTGCGCGCGATCCTTGTTCTGTTCGTAGAACTGCGCGACGTCGGCCTCGGTGACGGCGGGCAGCTTCTTGGCGCCCTCGGCCGCGACGAACGCGTCCACGGACTGCCCCGCGGCCTTCGCGGCGTTGGCGATCAGTTGATCGCCGACGAGCAGCTCGATCATGTTGCGGCGATTCTGGTACATCGCCTGCACGACGCGCGCGCGCTCGGCGGCGTCGAACTGCTCCCACTTGGCGTCGACGTCCTTCAGCGTGATGGGCTTGCCGGCGACTTCGGCCACCACCTGATCGGGGTTGGTGGGCGGCGCCGGCGCCTGGGCGGAGGCCGTCGGCTCCTCGGCGCATGCGCCGTACAATGCGGCGGCCGCGGCCAGCGCGACTGCGCCCGTCAAGATCGTGAATTGACGTCTCATTCAGAGAGCTTATCATCCGGCGCGCCGGCTTCGCCCGGGACGGCCCCCTCGGCTTCGCCGGGAGCAGGCGGCTGATAGCCCGCGCAGCGTAAGACCGGCAGCGGCGGATACTTGCGGTATTCGGGATTCGTAAACGACAGCCGGCACATGTAAAACGCCGAGCGTTCGGATTTCACGATACGGCAGTGCTGACAGCGGGAACACAGGCCAATTGCCGGGTCGATGGCGCCGGACACCATCGCAGTTTACAGAAGGGTGTCGGGCACCATGTTTGCTAAAGTTGAGATGTCATGTTCAGGATGTCCTCGTCGATTTGCGCGATAGCTGTGCTCGCGGGCGCGCTGGTGTTTGCCCGGCAGGAACAGCAGCCGATTTTCAAGTCGAGCGTCCGCACCGTTCCGGTGTACGCGACGGTCGTCGACCCGAGCGGCCGCCTGGTGCCGGATCTCGAGCAGTCGGACTTCACGGTCCTCGACAACGGCAAGCCGGCCGACCTCGCGCTGTTCTCGAACGAGTCGCAGCCGTTTACCGCAGTGGTGATGCTCGACACGAGCGCGAGCATGACGGCGAACCTGAAGCTCCTGAATCGCGCCGCCGAACAGTTCCTGTTGCGCCTGCTGCCGGTCGACAAGGCGCAGGTCGGCGCCTTCAACGACAAGATCCAGTTGAGCGGCACGTTCACCAACAACCGCGATGAGCTGATCGGCGCGCTGAACGATTTGTATTTCGGCAACCCGACGCGCCTCAACGACGGCATTGCCGCGGGCCTCGACGCGCTGCAGGGCGTCGACGGCCGCCGCGTCGTCCTGGTCTTCACCGACGGCGAAGACACCTCGAGCCGCATCGGCTTCAAGACCGTGCTCGAGCGCGCGCGCGACGAGGAAGTGATGGTCTATTCGATCGGGCTGGAGTCGGAATACTTCAACGGCATGCGCGTCGTGAAATCGCGGCCGTCACGCGACCTGCGCAAGATTTCGGATGAAACCGGCGGCGGCTATTTCGAGCTGTCGAAGACGGCCGATCTCGCGCCGACGTTCACGCGCGTCGCGCAGGAGCTGCGCAGCCAGTATCTGATTGCGTTCGCGCCTGCCGCGCTGGACGGCAAGGTGCACAAGCTCGAAGTGCGGGTGACGAAGCCGGGGATGACCGTCCGGGCGCGTAGGAGCTATCTCGCGGCGCCCGACAAACCGAGTAACTGAGCCGCCACGCGGAGCGTGCGCGCGCTCCGCATGGTGAGCTAGCGGACGAAGGTAACTGCCAGGATGGTGCCGACCAGTAATACGGCGGTCACCAGTTCAATCGTGCTCGAGAAATTCCACTCATAGAGGCGAAACATTTTTGACTCTCCTCTAGTTGTTACGGGTGGGCTATCTCAATAGTTCCAGCAGCGAATTCCAGTTGGTCTTGCGGAGCAGGTCCGCCATCAGCACTTCATTGCCGCGCAGGCGGATGACCAGGGCGGGTGACGTAGCGGTGGCGAAGACCTCGTAGCGGTGGTCTGCGCGCTTCTGCACCTCGGGCGCGGCCACTCGTCCCAGGAACACAATCGTCTGCGCCTCGGTAAAGCGCTCGATGCTCGTGTCGGTCTCGCGAAACGTGTTCGACGGCACGGCGATCACCGCGACCGCGCCGGGAATGGCAACCTGCCTCGACGGCGCCGGCTCGATTGACGAGTCCACCGCAAACGTGAACGCCGGCTCGTTGATCGCCACGTCGATCGTCACGTGCGATTCGGCGTCGATCTTCGCTCCGGCAACGCCCTCGTCGGCGAGCGTGACGCCGTCGACGTCCTGCGACTTGCCGGTGCGCTTCGCTTCCGAGACGGCGCGGTCGTACTGCAGCGCCGCGCGCCGCTGCGCCGCCTGGATGTTGTTTTCGATCTGCGCCATCGCCCGGGCGGCGCGAAGCTGATTCACCTCGTTCAGCGGATTCGCGATCACTTCAATCGATCGATCGCCGGGTTGCAGCGGACGAATCATCCACAGCGCCTCGGTGTTGCCGCCCACGGGCAGCCCGCCGTCCGCATCGCTGTTCGGGAACGGCAGCGCGGGCGCCATCGCCGCGCGCACCGCGGCGACGATGCGGTCGGCGTCGCCCGGCGCCTGGCCAAGCAGCGCGATGAGGATCAGCGTCACGAGCTTCATGACGTCTTGTCCCAGAACTCCGCGAGCAGGTTCGCAGCCACCTTCGCGCGATACTCCCCCGTCGATCGCACATCGTCAATGGGAGCGATGTCCTGACGCAGCGCCTCTTGCGCGTCGGCGATCGTTCCTCCACCGGATAACACGGCCGAGGCGTGTTTGGCGAGCACCACGGTCGGCGCGACCGATCCAAACGCCACGCGCACGTCTCGTCCGCGAACGCCGGCGATCATGATCTTCGAAATCGCCTGCGCGCGACGGGTGCCGACCTTGCGCCACCACTGCGTGCCGTCGATGCGCGGGATCTCGATGGCGGCGATCAACTCGTCCGGTTTGCGCAAGCTCTTTCGATAGCCGGTGTAGTAACTCTCGAACGCGAGCGTTCGCGTCGCCGTGTTGCTTCGCAGGACGATGCGCGCGTTCGCGGCTGCCAGTACCGGCAAGGTGTCGCCGGCCGGCGACGCATTCGCGACGTTGCCGCCGAGCGTGCCGCGGTTTTGAATCTGCGCGCCGCCGACTTCTTTCGACGCCGCCACCAGCATCGGCGCGCGCTTCTGGACGATCGTCGACTCGATGATTTCAGTGTAAGTCGTCAACGCGCCGATCCGCAGCACGTCACCCTTGACGCTGATGCCGCGCAGCTCGTCGAGATCCCACAAGTCGATGAAGCGCCGGCCCGGCTCGGTGCCGAAATGCAAGCCGACGTAGACGTCGGTGCATCCGGCGATCGGCAAGAGGCCGGGATCGCCGGCGAGCATCGCCAGCGCCTGCTTCAGCGAACGCGGCCGCTCGAGCCGCAGCGCGCTAGCGGCGACGGGCACGCGCGCCTCCCTTCGACTTCAGCGCCGATCTGACCGAGCGGAAAATCGCCGGATACCCCGTGCAGCGGCAGAGATTCCCCGCGAGCGCGGTCTTGATCTCGTCGAGCGACGCACCCGTCTTGAGCGGCGCCGCGGCCAGGATCATGCCCGGTGTGCAGATGCCGCACTGCGCGCCGCCGTGCACGACGAACGCATTCTGGAGCGCCTTGCCGGTCTTCGTCGCCGCCGCTCCTTCGATCGTGATCACCCGGCGGCCTTCGGCATGCGCGGCGGGGACAATGCACGAATCGACGGCGACGCCGTCGATCAGCACGGTGCAGGCCCCGCATTCGCCTTCCCCGCATCCTTCCTTCGTCCCGGTGAGCCCGCAATCCTCGCGCAGCACGTCGAGCAGACGCTTCATCGGATGCGCGTTGACGGTTCGCGACTTGCCGTTCACCGTCAACTTCATCGGCGTGGCCTGTCCTGAGCGAGCACGCGCGAACGCGCGGGCGAGTCGAAGGGGGCCTTCATGATTCTTTCGGGCGTCGCGGGGATGCTGCGGATGTCGAAGCCACAGTGGCGCAGCGCGTTCACGACCGCAGGCGCTGGACCGTCGATCGGCATCTCGCCGACGCCCTTCGCGCCGAATGGTCCGTGCGGATACGGACGCTCCATGATGCCGATGTCCATCGGCGCCGCATCCATGGGCGTCGGAATGATGTAGTTCGTCAGCTGCGCGTTGGCCATGCGGCCGTCTTTCATCACCACTTCTTCGGTGAGCGCGTAGCCGATGCCCTGCGCGGTGCCGCCTTCGATCTGTCCGATCGCCATCATTGGATGGATCGCCTTGCCGATCTCGGCGACGGCCGTGACGTTGATCGGCGTCACCTCGAACGTGACGGGATCGACTTCGAGCTCGACGACGTTGCAGCCCCAGGCATAGCTGCCGTAGGCGTCGCCGGCATAGGTCTCGTCGCTCCACTGCAATCCGGGTGGCGGCTCGTACTGCGACGTGATCGTGAACGATCCATGTTTCTTGAAGTACTGCGCCGGGGTCATCCTGCCGAGACGCTGCTTCATGTCGCGCGCGCAACGCTCGAGCAGCTTGCCGACGATCATGCACGTGCGCGACGCCACCGTGGGCCCGCTGTCCGGCACGAACGCGGTGTCGGCGTCGTGCACGTCGATCGCATCGAACGGCACGCCGAGCGCATCGGCCACGATCTGCGCGTGCATGGTGCGTGTGCCCTGGCCGATCTCGGTGGAGGCGACGAGGATCTTCGCGCCGCGGGCGGTCAGCTCGAGCGACGCCTTCGAGGCGAGCTTGACCTCGCCGCCGCCGGTAAAGCCAGACCCGTGGAAAAACAGCGACAGGCCGATGCCGCGATTCGTGCCCTTCAACTGCTTTCGCTTCTGATTGAACCGCGATCGCTTCACGGCATCCCGTAACACCGGCAGCGCGCTGGCATCCTTGCCGAGCTTCTGTCCGGTCGCCGTCGTGTCGCCCGGCCGCAGCGCGTTGATTTCGCGCAGCCGTACCGGATCGATGCCGAGCTCGCCGGCAATGCGATCCATGTGGCACTCGATCGCAAACTGGGTTTGCGGCGCGCCGAAGCCGCGGAACGCGCCGTTCGGCGGCGTGTGCGTCATCATCGCGCGGCCGCGAATGCGCACGTGATCGCATCGATACGGTCCGGCCGCGTGAATCACTCCGCGCGACAGGACCACGGCACTGAGCGTCGCGTAGGCGCCGCCGTCCATGATCACGTCGACGTCCATGGCCACCAGCCGGCCATCGCGGCTGACGCCGGTGCGATGCCGCACGATCGACGGATGCCGCTTCGTGGTCGCCAGCAGATCCTCGACGCGGTCGTAGATCATCTTGACCGGCCGCTTCGCCTTGCGCGCCAGGATCGCGGCGTGGCACGCGAGCATCGACGGGTATTCTTCCTTGCCGCCAAAACCGCCGCCGGTTTCCGTCTGGACGACGCGGACTCGATCGGCGGGCAGGTTCAACAGCACCACCAGCGCCTTGTGCACGTAGTACGGACACTGCAGCGATCCGTACACGGTCATCTCGCCGTCGCCCGGTACCGCAATCACGCCATTCGTCTCTATGTAGAGTTGCTCTTGATGAGCGGTACGATATTCACCGTCGATCACGAGATCCGAAATCCGAAATCCGAGATCTATTTCTCCTTTGTCGATTGAGATTTTCTTGAAGCAGATGTCGGACTTTTCCGGATCGTAATTCGGCTCGGCCGGCCGCTCCTCGATCGTGACGCGTTTGTGGACGTCGATCAGCGCGTGCCGATCGGCGTGCGCGACGAGGAGAATCGGCTCGGCGACGTGGCGGATCTGATCGACCGCCAGGCACGGCTGATCGGGATCGATCAGCGCGACGTAATTCGGACCAGGAATGTCACGATGGTCGGCGACGATGAAACCGGGCGGCAGCGACACGTGACGGGCGGCGATCGAGCCGCGCGGAATCGTGGAGCGAACCGTTGCTCCGTAGAGCATGCCCGGAAAGCTCAGGTCGTCGATGTACTTCGCCGCGCCGGTGACCTTGGCGTCACCGTCCTTGCGACGGACGTTCGCTCCAACCGCTCGCGCCACGACGGGATGCTATCTCAGCCGCCGGCGATGCTGGGAATGATCTCCACCACGTCCCCGTCGTTGACGGGGCGGGAGTCCACGCTGTGCAGCAGGATTTCCTCGTTGATGGCGATGTTGTAGAGCGGATCGTCGAGCTCTTTCGCCATGCCCGGCGCGAGCCGCTCGAGCGCCTGGATCAGCTGGCCGACGTTCGATACCGATTCCCGCACGACCACCGACTGGCCGGCCAGGTGCGAGAGCGACGCTGGGAAATTGACGGTGACTGACATCAGGCTCCCAGCGCGCCGGCCAGTTCCTTGCGCCACGACTCTTGCGGCACGCCTTCGCTCGTCAGCCGCGAGATTTCATAGAAGCGCGACAGCATCGCGTCGAATTCGCCGCGGTCGATGCGCTCGCCCTTGTAGGGTCCGGCGGGGTTCGGCTCGTCGAACCAGCGATCGGGCAGCGTGTCGTCCTTGCGGCGCACGCCGAGCCGGTGGTTGATCAACCGCTCGACGCCCATCACGTTGAGGCCGCACTGGTCGAGCTCTGCCTCGGTGAACTGCAGGCCGGTCACGTTCGCCAGCTGGTTGCGGAACTCTTCGAGGCCCGGCAGCGACGGGCTGTTGAACAGCTTCGTGGTGAACCGGCACATGCCCACTGAATCGCCGACCGCGAAAATGTTTTCGCACGCGCGCACGGCGCGCTCCTTGTTCACGTAGCTGGTCGGCTCGGCGCTCACCGCGCCGCCGTACAACTCCTCCTTGAAAGCAGGATTGTCGTTAATGCGCGCGTTGATCTCCAGCGTCGCGCGATTCCGCAGGTGATCCATGCCGCGCGTCGCCACCGCGAGTCCAAGCGCAAACGCCTTCAGGATGCGCGCATCGTGCGGATCGCTCTGGCCCAGGCCCTTCACGGCGATGCGATATTTCATCGCCTCAGGCGGATAGTGCCCGCGCTCCACTGCACGCGTCGAATCGGCCAGCACGGCGCCAAAGCCCTCGCGCGCCGCCATCATGAAAAGCAGCCGCTCGATCGTCGCGGCGTCGCCCCAGACGAGCTCGAGGCCGCCGGTGTCGGCCGTGGTGATGATGCCGCGTTGATAGAGCTCGAACGCCCACGCGAGCGCCGATCCGGCCGACGCGGTATCGAGGCCGAGATCGTTGCAGATGTTGTTGAGGCGAATCACCGACTCGATGCGATCGATGCCGAGGTTCGGGCCGAACTTCCCGAGCGTCACGTACTCGGGCCCGTCGCCTTTGTCGTAGCGATCCGGCGTGGCCTTGTGCAGATCGTTCAGCGGCCGGCAATTCACCGGGCAGCGGAAGCAGCCCTCCATGCCCGGCCGGTATTGATCGATGTGGCCGGCGTCCAGCGCTTCGGTCCACGTTGTTTCCTGGTTGTTCTTGGTGCCCATCGCGCCGAGCAGGCGGCTCGGCTTGTAGAGGAACGGCGTGCCATGGACCGAGAGCGCGTTCTTCACGACCGACGTGGCGAGCAGCTTCTGCGCGATGACGCGGTTGTACGGTTTGTAGGGCTGCGCGGTCGGGAACTCCTTCGTCTGCGCAATCGTGACGATCGCCTTGAGGCCGAGCGCACCCATTTTGGCGCCGGGCCCGCCGCGCGCGTAGATCGCTTTCGGTCCCGCCATCACGCCGCTCGTCAGCACGCCGTTCTCGCCGGCGCGCGTGATGTTGACCATCGCGAGATTGCGGGCCCAGGTCCCGCCGGTGTCGCGCGCGATCGCGTCACGCATGTCGATGTTGTCCATGCCCGCGTACGGCGCGCCGTCTTCGAAGGTGACCACGCCCTCGCGGATCATGATCATCGTCCACGCCGGCGCCTTGCCGTAGAGGACGACGTGATCGAAGCCGTTCATGCGGAGGAACGACGGGAAGTAATCGCCGGCGTTGCAGTCGAGCAGCACGCCCGATTCGGGCGACCACGAGGTGACGTTGCCGCGCGCGGCGCTCGGGACGAGGCCGGTCAGCAGCCCCGATCCGAAAATCATCGGGATATCCGGATCGAGCGGCGACAGCGACTCGTCGAGCAGGCGGTAGAGGTAATACATGTTGGCGCCGCGGCCGCCGAGCAGCGTCCGCGTGACGCCGAGCGGCGTGTAGGCCGTGATCGTCTCGCGCCGTTCGAGGTCGACGAACAGCGTGGCGCCCTGCGAGGGAAACTGCGCGTCGCGCGGCATTTCGCCGACGAGCCTGGCGACGCGCTCGCGAATTCCCATTTTTCAATTGTAACGGGGACTGACCCCTTAACAGGCGAATTCGCTTCAGTTTCTGCCACAATGGCTCGGCTGTGAACGGCAGAAACATCCCGTCAGGCGATCGCCCGTTTGGAAATATTCGCGGCACGCGGTCCCCCGCGGTCGGACGCCGCGGCATGATCGCCACGAGCCAATCGCTTTCGTCAGCGGCCGGTCTGCAGGTCCTGCAAGCGGGCGGCAACGCGATCGACGCCGCCGTGACCGCGGCCGCCGTGCTCGCCGTGATCGAGCCGAGCATGAACGGCATCGGCGGCGACCTGCTCGCGCTCGTCTACGACGCGAAAACGAAAACGGTCCACGGCCTCGACTCCACCGGTCGCTCCGCGTACGCCGCGACGCCGGCGGAGTTCGCGAAGCGCGGCATCACCGAGATGCCCGCTCGGGGCCCGCTCGTCGTGGACGTGCCTGGCGTCGTCGAAGGCTGGCACCAGCTGCTGACGCGATTCGGCACGATCGATCTCGGCACAGCGCTCGCGCCGGCGATCGGCTTCGCGCGTGACGGCTTTCCTGTC
>Ga0207428_10001081_pt1 | contig 29705 bp, 23 predicted proteins | sample RhiMethybrSRZTD1_FD_187600 | JGI IMG/M metagenome (GOLD analysis project Ga0207428, IMG submission 187600) | Populus rhizosphere microbial communities from Tennessee, USA - Rhizosphere MetaG P. TD hybrid SRZTD1 (SPAdes) (version 3) | ecosystem: Host-associated > Plants > Roots > Rhizosphere >...
GAACCGGCGACGACAGCGGCCCCGTCATTACCGCGTCGGATCAAGCAGTTCGCTACGACCCGGAGAACGGGCTGATGGATGTGTCGTACGCCGTGGCATGGGAAACGGGACGGTTACTCGCGCTGGCGAGCAAGGCATTTTCGATCTCTCTCTATAACTGGAAGCGCGCCGCGGCGCAGAAGACCGCAGTGACGTTGCAGGGCGCGCGCGTCGGCGGCTGGTTGTCGCGCCTTGGTCACGGCGGCGGCAGCCCCGTGAAGACGGCGGCGCGGCTCGCCGGCAAGATCGCGGGGCGCCCATGACGATGCTGTTGCCACGCGGCGCGCACTTCGATGCCTTGTCGTCGACGACGGCCGACGCCAAAGGTCTTGCCGCCATTCACGCCGACACCGCAGTCCCGGACGACATCGTCAACTGGCTGCAGCGCCTCGCGCTTCTCTACGGCGTGCCGTTCAACCACCTGGTGCCCGACGAGTCGATGCTGCCGAACGAATCGATTCGCTTCTTCGTCGTCGACACGAACTGGATCAACGCGCTCATCGAAGGCGCCTGCAGCATCGGCCGTTCGTCCTCTGCGGATCTGGCCCACGATGCGGCGCTCGCGACCGCGCTCTACCAGGCGGTGGCGCCGGCACGGCAGGCCAGCGGGTTCCTGCTCCGGTCGGCGGTGGTCACCGGCTGGCCGAACCTCGAGGTTGCCGCCTACGCGAACAACCAGGATGTCGGCGCGCCGCTGCGTATGGAGCGTCTGTCGCCGACGGTGCTGCTCTACATCGCACCCGCGTTGATCGATCGCATCGAGATCCACGAGCCGCCCGAGGGACTGCACTTCGGCATCGACGTGGACAACCGCAAAAGCCTGCGCTGGGTCACCGTGGCGAGCGCGCCGAAGGACACCCCGCCCGGAAGATTGATTGGCGACACCGTGCGTGTGACCCCAACCTTTCGCGAGGGCGCGGACGGATTGCCGACGCGCACGCTCAAGATCGCGCAGCTCGCCGCGGATGCAGGCGCGGCGTTGACGAAGGCGAACGCCAACGACACCGCTCCGTACCCGAACGGCGTCACACCGGCGCAGTTTGCACTGCAGCTGGTCGAGGGTGTGCAGCGCGTGCACTTCAATCGCAAATGAGCGTCGCGAAACCGGCCCTCATCGTTCCGATCGACCTGGCCGCTCTCGTGGTGAGCGATGCGGACACCGAGAGCGCCATCGAGTTCGGCGATGTGGCGGCGTCTTTCGAGAACCTGCCGTACTCGGCCTCGCCTCTCTCCGGCATGCCGAATCTCGCGCAGACCGCGCTGCCGCAGCCGTTCGATCAGGCCGGCGTTCCGGGACGTGGCGTCCATCTGCATTGGGCGCTTCCCGACGCATTGACGCACGGCTCTACCGACGGCAGCGCCGGCGTTGACTTTCCGGTGACACCCGATCGATGGCTCGTGGCTCGTGTCGCCGGCGCCGCGGGATCAACACCGAAGGTGACGGCGTGGATCATCGAGAGCGATCATCTGTGGGATCAAGGTGACCTCACCGACAGCGGCGCGTTCAGCAACGATGCGCTCCTCGAGAACGTGAACAGCCGCGCGATTCCGCTCGATCCGCCGCTGTCGCGGAGCGATGCGAAAACGTTTTGTGCCATGGGCCGCGTTTTCGAGGCCGACAAATGGACCGGCGATCGCGGGACGCGATCGGTGCTGATGCTCGCCTGCGATGCAGGAGGGACCGAGCTCGTCGTGGACGACATCACCGGCTGGATGCTCGACGGCAACACCGTGGCGATGATTCACGACGGCGACTCGACGGAGACGGTCGCGGTTCAATCCGCTTCGACTGCGTCGGGACGTCCGACACTGACGCTTCAGGCCCCGCTCGCATTCGCCCACGGCGCCGGCATCGCGATCGACACCTACGCGGGAGATCGCCACACCGCGCTCGGCTACGGCACGCCGTCCTTCGCAGCCGCGTATCCGCATTGTCCAAACGTCTTCGGTTTCCACGATCGCCTCGACGGCGTTGCCGCAACCAATCTGTTTTACGTCGTCGCCGGCTGGTATTCGAGCGCGCTGCACGATCCGCTTCAGGGCATCAAGCTGCCGGACCCCGTGAAGGGCCGCGTCACCATCACCGATCGCGGCTGGTCATTCGACGCGGGCACGGCGCCGCCGGACCACACGATCTGCAGCGCTCTCCTCCGCGGCATCGACTGGAGTCCGTCAAAGAGTTTCTTGCAACCGCGAAAGGCCCGGCAGGTCGCCATTGCCATCGGCAACACGACCGCGGAAGCGGTCGCGGCACTGCTCGCCACGCGCGACGCGAAGACCATTCCCGACGACCTGAGGCCGGACTTCGAGCGCCTGATCGAATACTTTCAGCTCGGCCTCCTCACGCAGCTCGGCGAACCCGACGGCGCCGCAACCGCTGATGAGGCGCGGCACCAGTCGCACTTTGGATCCGAGTCGGCCGGCACCACGTGGGTGATTCAGCCGACGACCGACAAGGCTCCTCGCGTTCCGAATGCCGCAAGCGTTCAGCTCGATCAGTTGAACGAGCAGCAACAACGGTGCGACGGCATCGCCTTCGAGATCGAATCGCGACGACGGCAGATCTTCGCTGATTGGTACAAGTACATGTCCGTGGCGTACCCCGGACAGTCGTCGCCGCCGGTCTCCATAGACGACGCGTGTAACTTCGTCGACCAGGGTGCGGTGCCTGCGCTCAATGCCGCAACCACTCGACTTGGTCCGGAGGTTGCGAAACTCTTCGAGTGCAAACGCAATCTTGAAGCCTCGCTCGTTGGCGGCAATTTCAGGTTGCTGCCTACCGGCGCGCCGCGATATTGGCGGCCGAATGAGCCGGTGCTCCTGCTGTCCGGTGATGATGTCCGCCCATCGTCACGCTACAGCACAACCAGTGACACGCTCGGTTGCCGGCTGTCGACCATCGACGTGCCCGGCGATGTCGATGGCTTCGTCGCGGAAGTGACTCGTCTCGATGCGGGGAATAATTGGGCGCCGCCGTGGATTCCGCTGTTCCTTGAGTGGGAAGCGGAGCTGACGCCGCAGCAACCAGCCGGCGCGAGTCACGATGATGGCCAGCCCGATCTGAGCTACACGACCGACTTCATCGAAACGAACTACTCGCTCGGACGCGATCGGCTCGATCTCGCGCTCGTTGTCGATCCTGCGGACGGCACGTCGCGGCAGCCGTCGGTGTACCAGGGTTCGACGATTCTGGCGGCGCGAACTGAAATGCATCTGGCCGCGCAGATGACGAAATATGCCGCCGAGCACCCGGACGACGCCGAAGCGAAGGAGCTGGCGGCAATGGCGGACGCGCTGGACCTCGTCGCCATGGCGCAGTCGATGACCGGTTTCAATGAAGCCTTGCTGATGCGGCAGCAGACGCTGCAACTGCCCGTCGCCGATCCGATGGAGATCGATCAGAATCGCTGGACGTTCAACATGCACACGGTTCGCGACGCGGTCGGCGACGGGAATAGCCTCGCGCCGATGCCGAACTACGCCTTCAATCCGATCAGGGCCGGTCGACTCACGCTGACCAGGCTCCGCGTCGTTGACGCGTTCGGCCAAGTCCTCCGCCTGATCGACAGGCAGGCGACGCCGCCACTCGACCCACCCGTGATCGTTCCGCATGGCATGAAGATCGCCGGCCTTGCCGACGTGGTGCTGCCGCCGCGTTTGTCGCAGCCGGCCCGCTTGCAATTCAGATGGTTGCCCGCTGACGCCGCGTCGACGTCTCCACTCTGCGGCTGGATATTGTTCAATCACATCGACGACAGCCTGATGGTGTACGACGCCGCCGGCAACGCGCTTGGATCGTTGAACGTCCAGGGCCCGTTCTGGCAGGGCGCGCCCGGCAACGCTGATACGTTCGGCAGGGCGGCGAAAGACGCGATCGCCAATCCGCATCTGAAGAAGTTCGTGCTCGGCGTCCGCGACGCCGCGATGCTCACCGCAATGCTCAACGCGATCGACAAGTCGATGACGTCGATCAATCCGCTCGGCTACAAACAGGACCAGGGCATCGGCCTGCTCATCGGCCAGCCGCTCGCGATCGTCCGCGCCTCGCTCCGCCTCGAGCTGCAGGGACTGCCGGCGATCGACGAAAGCTGGAAAGCCTATGCGCAGGCGGTCGGCGATCCTGGACAAGGCAACTACACCATCGACGGACGATTCAACGCCGGCTCCACCAGCGTGCGATTCCCGGTGCGGCTCGGTGATCTCGGATCGCACGACGATGGGTTGATTGGCTACTACATTGACGACGGATCGGATGCCGCGTACGCAACGCTGTATTGCCCGGCGGCGCTGCTGGGATCGAAGGGCGTGGTGATGCCGACCGATCGCACGTTGATGCTCGCACCGGTCGCATCGAGCGACCAGTCGCCGCCGACGCTCGTCACCATGCTGATCGATCCGCGCGGCTGCGTGCACGCGACCACCGGCATCCTGCCGGTGAAGGACATCTCGATTCCACCGGCCGCATACAGCGGCGCACTGCAGAAGATGGCCGTGACGTTCCTGACGTCGCCTGTGCTCAGCGGCGAGTCGGTCGCGTTGCCCCTGCCTGATGAACCGGGCTACACGTGGAAGTGGATCGCCAACAGCGGCAAGGGGGGCTGGCCCGATCCAAAGGACATTGCGCCGCCGGCCGAGAAGGCCGCATTCGCGGCGCCGAAGAGCATCGAAGAAGGCTGGCTCAAACTCATCAAGGATCCCTCGCCATGAAACTCGAGCTGCATGCCGGATCGCGAATCGGACAGTTGTATGTCTCGAGCGATCCTGGCGACAACGCCCCGGCATCTCTCCATCTGATCAACACCGGCGCGCCGGTGACGCTGACGCCGCCCGACGGATCGGGCATCGGCACGTGCCTGAACCTGTCGTTCACCGGCAACCTCGTCCCCGTTGCGTCGCTTGGCTCACTGATGGTGTCTTCGAAAGGATGGACGTGCGTTGTGCCGAAGGGCTCTTCGGCGATCGTGATGACGCCCGATGCGCCGGTCCCCATCGCGACCAACGGCGAGATCGTCTTCACACTCGAACTACCGGCGCCGCACGCATCGGGAAAGGCGCACGCCACCATCAGCGATCTGAACAAGGGTCCGTTGCGGATCGCAACCGTCACCGCAGAAGTATCGATTGGCACGAAGCCCCAGGCGGATCTGGCCGTCAGCGTGATGACCGATTCAATCTTCGTGACGCGAGTGGGTGAGAAGGAGCTGGCCAACACCATTGAATTCGCCATCCAGATGTCGGCGACCATGCCGGTTCCCGATCCGAAGGCGCCGCCGCCGGTGTTCACGCTGTACTTCGACTACGGCGACAGCGATGGGTCGCTCACCACCAACGATCGGGCGAAGAAGGCAGAGTTGGTGCAGATCGGCAACCCCGCCTGGAGCAAGATCGTCAATCCGAAGCCGGGACCGGACGCGGCGGCGTGGACGCTGCTTCCCGGGAACAACTCGCTTCTCGGTCCCGGTGCGGCCGCGACGTTCCGCTTGTCCAACGTGGTGAGTCAGATCGCCGCCGATCGAACGCAGTTTCCACCACACCGCGTGGCGATGTACCTCAAGTACTCAGGCGTGTTCGGTCTGGCTGACGGCGTGAAGACGATTTCGCTCTGGAAAAAGCTCGCCGCGCCTTCCATCCTGCATTTCTGGGCCGATCGACTGGAAGTGGATGCCGGCCAGACGGTGAACCTCTCGTGGGCAACGTTCGGTGTGGATCGCCTCGCGCTGCACTATACGAGGTACTTCGACGGGGTAGAACGCGACGCCTGGCTGCCCGCCTATGGCGATGATCCGCTTCCACTGTCGCCGGACGCCTACCCGGTATTTCCGACGATGAGCTCGGACTTTACGCTCTATGCGTACGCCGGTGATGGCACCGATCCTGTCGCGAGTGCGGCGGTGCCGGTGTCTGCGCATTGGCCGGCGTTCAAGGACGACGCGAATTTCGCGTCTCCTGCCTACGACGGCGATGTTGCCGTCGTGACCTGGCAGGCCTATCACGCCGACGGAGTCACGGTCATCGATTCAGTGACCAACACCGGCACCGAAGTCCGGCAGCCCAGGAGCACGCTGTCGGCGGTGTGCAACGTGGCGGATTCCACGATCAGCGTCGTGCCGTCCGCGGACTTTCCAATCGGCAACGGATTCGACATCCAGGTCGATCAGGAGATCATGAAAGTGATCGGCCGTCCCAACGTCACGCAGTGGAACGTCCAGCGCGATCCGATGGAACGCGAATGGCACGACGCCGGCACGGCCGTCGTTGGCGCGATGTCGTCGGCAACGGTGCCGGTGCAGCGCGGCAAGACGCAGTGTACGGTGCAGGCGTGGAAGGAGATGGATCCAAGTGTCGCCGGCGTTGAAAGGTTCGTCACCACGCTCAACCCGCCGATTGACGTCCTGATCAAACCTCGTCTCACCAACGTCAAGGCCGAGCCCAGCGTCGTGCCTGTCGCCGGCGGCAACGTGCAGGTCTCCTGGGTGTGCGACGATCCTGCCGCCAAGATTTCCACTCCGTCTGGGACGCTCGGCGCATCGCCGGCCACCGTTGCCGCGACTGGTCCCGCGTTCCTGACTCTGAAGTCCGCGACCGGCACGGGCAGCAAGCATGTTGAAGACGCGGTCTCGCTCTCCATCGGCCGGTACCGTGTGAGCGCGATTCTTCTGCCGGGCGGCGCTGCGATCGGGATGTCGATGTCGGCGGATCGATCGAGGATGTACATCCTGAACACAGGTCTCACCTTCACGGTCGTGGATCTGGTGAAAGGCGCCGTGCTCGCGCAGACGGCGATTCCCTCGAGGTTTCCGTTGCCGGGTACGAATCCCCCTGTCAACGCCGTCACGTCGCCGAAAGGATTCTCACCGCAGTTTTATCCGAATGCGCCTCCGCTCGGGCTGGTCGTCAACGGTGAGGATTCGCAGAGCACGTGGTATGGCGGCGCGCCGCAAACGTTGATCTCGGGTGCGCTGCTCGCCATCGACATGGAGCAGCACACGATTGCCTCCACCTATTCCCTGAGCAACGTGATCTACATGTGCGAGCGAGCGTTCCGATCCGACGGCCCTAATTTAAACCCGCAGGGCCTGCCGGAGTCGGCGGCGCCGGCGATGCGCGAGTCCGGAACCAAGCGCGCCTACATGCTGTCGGCCGCGGGAGATCAGCTGCTGATCGTCGACTACGAATTCCCATGACCAGTTCTGAGCAGGGACTGCGGCGCCACCCCGCACTGCGAGGTGGCGCACGCCGTCTCATCACAAAACCTAGTGCGGTTCAGGCGGGCAGAGCGGGCACGTTGCCGACGCCGTCTGCGTCAGGTTGCCGCCGCCGAGTCGCGCCACCGCTCTCGCTGTGACCGTGTCACTGAACGACGCTGAGCCCGGGTTATCCGTGAACGTGGTTCGCGGACGGTAGTTGCTCGAGTAGTTCGCCGACACGCCAGGGTTGAGCGTCGCCGGACCAAACACCACGTGGTCGTCGCTCGTGTCAGCGGGCGTGCCGCTGTCGTCGGTGACCGTCACGTTGTCGAGAATGCTCTGGCCGGTGTTGGTGACCACTCCGGCGAAGTTCACCTGCACGACGACGCGATCGTTCTCGACGGCCAGGCGCACCTCGCAGTTCTTGGTCACGGCGAGCCCCGGCGTGACGATCACCTGCGGGCAGAGCGCCGGATCGGAGACATCGCTGACCGTCTTGGCACCGCCGGGTGTCGTCGCCGCCGACACGCTGGCGGTGTTGGTCGGCGGGTTGAGCGTGGATTCGAACGAGCCGGCGAAGTTCGCCGTCGCTCCCGCCGCGATCGTGCCGAGAGTGAACGAGAAGTCGTCGGCGGGATTGCCCGGCGTGCCGGCATCATCCACCACGACAACGTCATAGAGCGGCGCGACGCCGGTGTTGGTAACCGTGCCCGTCACGTCGAAGATGAACGCGGTCTGATCGGCGTTCGGCCGGCTCGACGGGCAGGCCTTGGTGATGGTCACGCCGCACACAGGGAACGAGCCGACCACGAAGTCCTTGAGCACAGCGTTCACCGAGGTTGATGAGCGCGTCTCGGCCATGAAGCTCGAGAAACACGGCGGCGTCTGGCCCGCGAAGATCTGCGTGATGTTGATGAAGCCCTCGAAGAAGCTGAACTGCGGGAACGCTCCCGCCGGTCCCTGCTTCGGTGTGTACGGCCACGGCGCGGTCGTCGACGTCTGGTTGCTGATCGCACAGGCGCGATCGTCGGTGAGCACGGGTCCGCACTGTGCGGCCATGTCCGACAGCAGCAGCCGCAGCGTCCCGCCCTGCTGATCGCCGCCGCTGCCGACCCACTCGAGCACCTGGATCTGGACCACGGCGCCGCCGTTGGAGAAGTTGGCGAGCACGAGCACGTCGCCGACCATGTGGACGCCGCTGAACCTGCCGTCCAGCGTCGTCCCGACGTTCTGCTGGAAGAACCAGAACCCGAGCTGCGCGTCGCCGTCGTTGGCGAAGCGATCGGCGCCGTAATAGATCACCAGATCGCCGTTGACGTTGTACGCCGACGCGTACGCATCGGTGATGTTGTCCTTGTCGGGCAGTCCGCCGCTGTCGTCCTTCCATCTCCAGCTTGGGATGTTGATCGGATCTTTCGATCCGCCGCCGGTGAAGATGGTCTTGTTGCCGGGATCGGTCAGGATCCCGGTGGTCGCGACGCTGCCGGGATTCGTGGTGTTCCAGTCGTCTCCGGCCACTGCGGGATCGTCCACAGCGTCGCCTTCGAGTTCGAAGGTGCCGATGTGTCCCGCGTTGGCGGTGACCATGGTGAAGATCACGACGCCGCCGATGATGCTCAGAACGATCCAGAGTCGACGACTCATACGAGCTCCTTTCGGGAAGGTGAAAGGTGCCGCAGTGCCGGGGAGAGGCAACCTGTGATGCTAGACCTGTGACGGCGGGAAGTCAGTAACGACCGTACTTGAGCTTTGCACGCAACATCACCTGAGCTGGCAACAGTGATGAGGTGTGAGCCGCGGACTGTCGGCTACCGGAACAATTCGGCCGCGACGGCGCGCGGGCGCGTCTCCCAGAGCGCGTTCAGCGTCCCGCGAATGCGCTCGTTTTCCTCGCGGGCGAAGCGCGCCAGGCTGACCAGCCACGGATCGCTCGCGTCAGGCGGCGCGGTCCGCTCGATGTAGTCGAGCGCCTCTTCGGCAACGTCGAGCAGCAGCGTGTTCGACGCCGCGGTGAGCGTGCGCGCGGCTCGCCGAAACGAAGGATCGTGCGGCCGGTCACGATAGTCGAGCCTCGCCTCGAACAAAAGCGATCGCAGCCGGTCCCAGGTGGCGTCCTTTCCGTAGTTGCGCCCCGAGAACGCGACCATCGAAAAGTCCCAGAGCACGTCGAGACGCGGATCGAGAAAGCGATAGTCGGCTTCGAGCGCCGGGCCGGTGAGCCGGCCCTCGTTTCTCATCCGCTGTTCCATCGGCGTCCCGACGTACGGCAGCGCGCGGCAGAAGCCCGCAACCGTGTAGCCGCCGTCGCAGAATTCGCGGAGGAAGTGGAGATTGTTGCGCGCCGTCGACAAGGTGCTCCACGGCTCGAGCAGCATGAAGCCGAAGTCGAAGCTGATGTCGAGCTTTCGCAACACCGTGCCGGCACGGAGGTGCACGTCCGGCGTGATGCGCTTGTTGAACGTCTTGAGCTCCTCGGGATCGCCGGCCTCGACGCCAAGGTAGACGTGCGTCAGTCCCGCGTCGATGAGCGGCGCCAGCACCTCTTCGCGGACTTCATCCGATCGGCACGAGAACTTGATTCGCACGCGTTCGTGCAGGCCGCGCGTGGTCAGCTCACGCGCAACCGTCAACGCCCAGTCGCGGGCATCGCGGCCGCCGGCCAGGAAGTCGTCATCCTGGAAGAGGACGAGGCGCACGCCGCGCTCGTCGGCGAGATGTTCGATCTCGTCAACGACCTTGACCGGATCGCGGCGGCGCCGGCCTTTCGTGCCGTTGCCTTCGTAGAACGTGATGATCGAGCAGAACGTGCACGTCCACGGACAGCCGCGCGATGCGAGCACCGATGCCGTCGGCAGATCCTGCCGCTCGTAGTCGATGTCGCTGCGCACTGGCCATGGCAGATCGTCCAGCTCGTACTTGTCGTGACGTCCCGGGGTCAGGCGGACGTCATCGCCGTCACGCCAGGCAATGCCATTGATGTCGCGCCAGTTTCCTCCAGCGGCAATCGCGCCAGCCAGCTCGACGAGCGTGCGTTCGCCTTCGAAGCGGACGATGCTATCGAGCCCGGGGATCAACTGGAACAACGTCTCCGGCGCAAACGACGCGTAGTGTCCGCCCATCGTCAGGTGCGACGCCGAGCCTGACGCGCGCAACGCGTCGATCACGCGCGCGAAGTCCGGCGCCATGAACTGGAAGATCATCGAGAAGCCGATGATGTCGGGATCCCAGTCACGCGCCGCGCGCACGAGCGAGCCGGCCTCGCGTCCGAAGCTTTCGATCCGGACGTCGTGACCGGCCTTCAGGAGGCTGCTCGCCAGATAGCGGACACCCAGGTTGTCCTGGTCCTGGAAGCCGACGAGCAGCACCCTGCAGGGCCGCGTCATTTAGTCTTGCCCAGCCGCTTCAGCTGCGCCTCGAGCGATTCGAGCGCGGTCTTGCCGAGATCGAGCGACGTCTTCACCGATTGCACGGCGCGCTGCAACTCCTCGCGCGACATCTGGCCGGCATTGGCGATGAGCTGTTCGTATTGGCCGCCGCCGCCGGCCGGCTGCGTTTGTCTCAGCAGCTGTTCGAGGATGCGCAACCGCAGCACATCAGGCGGCGCCGGGTCACCGCGATCGGGAATGTCGGGGAACTTCGCGCGCTCGCGGAAGAGGTCGAGCCAGAACCGGAACGGACCCGGTCCGCTGTCGTTGTAGCCGTAGGCGGCGAGCAGATCAGCGCTCTGGCCGGTGGCCGCGGGGAAGGTGCTGCCGATCACGTGATCGAAGAAGCCCGGTCCGCCGATGCTGCCGCCGGATCCCGCGTCGCTTTCGACGAACTCTCCGGAAGAATCACCACCCCAAATGAGTTGGAGGAAGCCCGCGAACTGGTATCCGAGCAGCGGATCGACCGGCACGAGGTTGCACGGTCCGCCGGCGGTGCCGATCGCGTGATCGTCGCCACTGAACGGCCATGCCCCTGCAGCGAACGTGCTCGAGCCGCTGATCGGCGTGGGAGAGAGCACGGTGTTGCCGCCGATATTGAACGCGTCGGCGCGGACGCGCGGCGGGCCGCCGTTGCCGGTGGGCGGGATGCCGTACCACCGCGTCGCGGTCCAGACCCCCCACCCGAGCACGCTGAAGTTCCAGCGCACGCGCCGCTTGTTGGTCAGGTGCCGTCCTGTATTCCAGAAGAGGAACTGGTAATCGGTCTCGCCGTCGTCCGAGGTCACGAAGTTCGCGGCGTTCCGCGTGAACGTGGCCGGACCGCCAAGAATGTTGGAGTCGGTGCCGAGATCGAGGTCTGTTCCCGACGGCCAAATCTTGGCGACGGTCCTGAATTCGTCCATAAGCCCTCCGCGCGGAAGACGCGTCAAGGACGCGAGCAACCGCCGATGAATCGGGGGGCTCTTGGGGGGAAGGCGCGGATATTAGCACACGCATCGCGTGGTTCAACCGCTTCGCGAGCGCATCTTGCACAGGAAAGAGAGGGAGTCGATCAGCCCAACGGCGAGATGAAGGAGCGGCCGGCCCGAGCTTCCCGCACCGCCGTCGGCAGATCCGAGCTGATCCTCGGCTTGACGACATAGCCCATCCCGCCAGACGCCCTGGCGGCGGTGATCAACTCCTCTTCGTCGTGCACGGTGAGAAACACCACGGCGGCTTGCGAACCGGCCGTGCGCAGCCGCGACGCCACCTCGAAGCCGTTCATGCCCGGCATCGAGATGTCGAGGACCACCACGTCGGGATCCAGCGCCATCACCGCCGACACCGCGCTCGCACCGTCGGTCGCCGAGCCCACGACGTTGCACGACGATGCGAGTACGTTCTGCACCCTGGAGAGGATGGCGCGGTTGTCGTCGACGAGCAGGACGCGCGGGGTCTCAGACGATGTGATGCTTGACGGCATACTGAATGAGCTCGGCGGTGGACTTCACCCTGAGCTGCTCCATCATTCGGTACTTGTGAAACGCCACGGTGCGCGGCGTCAGGTTCAGGACGCCGGCGACCTGCTTCATCGAATGCCCTTCGGCGAGCAGCTGCAGCACTTCGCGCTGGCGGCTCGTGAGCACGTCGGTCAGCTTGGCATCGTCGGTGTGCATCAACGACCCGACGAGGCCGGTTGCGACCAGGGGCGTGATATACGAGCGGCCCAGCATGACTTCGCGGATCGCGGTACTCAGCTCGCTGACCGCGGATCGCTTCAGGATGTAGCCCGACGCGCCCGCGCGAAACGCTTCCGCGGCGATGTCGGGGTCCTCGTTCATCGTCACGTAGATCAGCTTGATGTTGCGGTTCTGCTGCTTGATCTGGCGTCCGGCTTCCAGGCCGTTCATGAGCGGCATCGAGATGTCGAGGACAATCACATCGGGCTGCAGCTTGGCGGCGGCCGCCACCAGCGCGCGTCCATCGTTCACCTGGCCGACGATGTCGAACTCGCCGGACAGCAGTTTCTCGAAGGCGCCAACCAGCAGCGCGTGATCGTCGGCGAGCAGGACTCGGGGTTTCATAATTACCGCCTTACCTAGCGAGTAGTCTACGTTACCAATACCGGCAGACGGCGGCTATGCAATTTTGGTCCACGAAGGGTTTTCAGGCCGCAACTTCCGGATCGAGCCGCACCGGTACGGCCACCTCGAGCCGCGTGCCGGCGCCGGGCGTCGAAATAACCTCGAGCGAGCCGCCCACGGCCTCCAGGCGCTCGCGCATGCTGATCAATCCGAGACCTTTGCGCCACGTCGTCTTCACGTCGAATCCCACCCCATCGTCGACGATCGTCAGCGCCAACCCTGACGGGCGGCCGCGCAAGTCAACGGTCACATGGCGGCCCTGGCTGTATTTGATGGCGTTGTGCAGCGCCTCCTGCACGATGCGGAAGAGGCACAAGGCCAGCTCCTCGGGAATGTTCGCCGGCACGTCCTTGTGGTTGAACGCGATTGCGATGTTCTGATTCGACAGTTCCCGCCGCAGGCCCTGCAGCGCCGCAACCAGCCCGATCAGCTTGAGCTTGGCAGGATGCAGGCGATGCGACAGATCGTGAACGCTGCGCCCGATTTCCTGCGCGCGGTGCAGCGTCTCGTGCATGAGGCCGCCGGCCTGCTCGTTCACGACGCCGGCCAGCTGCTCGAGATCGATTTCGAGCAGCGCCATCTGCTGGCTGATGTCGTCGTGCAGATCGCGCGCGACGCGCGCGCGCTCGGATTCCTGCGCGTTCAACAGCCGCGCGCCGAGGCTGCGGATCTGCTCGTAGCTTTGCCGCAGCTCGATCTGGTTCCAGAGCAGGTCGGCTTCCGCCTGACGCCGCCTGGCGCGCTGTATCAGCAATGTACCGATCAACACCGATTGCGCGATCAGCAGCACCGCCGCGGCGACAAAGTACGGCCCAAACCGATCCCACGCCGACGGCGTGCGAAACCGCACCACCGTGCCGGCAGGGACGCGGGATTCGGCGATGTTCCAGCGGCGAAGCTGCCGCCAGTCGACCTGAGGCACGGTCAGATCGTCCTCCACCGGCGCAATGCTGTCGGCGGCTTCACCGCCGAGGACGCGCAGCGCAAGACGCCCGACGGCCTGTGTCTCAGCGAGCTGATCTTTCAGCGCGCCGCCGACGATGCCGCGATCCATCGCCGAATCGACCCACGAGTAGACCGGCGCATTCGAGCTCGCCACCACGCGATCGAGATAGTCCAGCGGGTGGAAGATTTCGCCGAGGCCGTCTCGATCCACCACCAGGTAGTACACGATCGAGCGGGGCGGTAATGATCTGAGCCGCGTCTCGAGCTCCGCGGTCGGCAGGCCGGCAAGGAACGTGACCTCGAGCTGGGACTCGAACTGCCGAAGCTGCTGGCGCGCCGTGTCGAGAAGCTCGGCGCGCGCCCCGCTGACGACGAACGCATGCTCGGTCTCGGGTTGCAGTTGCAGCGCGAGCGCCAGCGTCCCGCCGTAGTTGGCTTCGGCAATCACGCCGGTGGTGTTGGGATACTTCGGCGCCGGGCGATCGCTGAAGTACAGCAGCGGTGCGCTGCCAAAGAGCGAGTCGCGATATCTGACGAGGAAGTTGAGCGGCGTCTCGCCCATCGCGATCACGAGATCGAACCGCTGCCCGCGGTACTTCGACTGCAGGAAATTCCTGAACGCGGCTTGATAGTCCTTTTGATCGAATCGCGCTTGATCGAGGAACTCGGAGTAGTAGTCCACGCCTTCGGGCAGGTTCTGATCGAGGACGCGCGGCAACTCCCGATCGCCGACCGTGACGATCTGCGCATCGCGCCGCGTGGCGTAGACGACCAGGACGCCCTTCTGCTTGTGGATGGACGAACCCGGATCGGCGTCATCGGCGGCCGGCTGGGCGAACGCCGTTGCGGAGGCAAGTATCAAAACTCCCGCAACGTGGAGCGACCTCATCATTTCCCGCCTATTTCCCGCTTTTGTTACGACTTTCCTTCAGTTGCTGGGGTGCGCCCGCATCATGGCAGAGACCAAGGTCTCAGTAAAGGTTTCAGGTCCGGACCTGTCAAAAATGACTGCAAAAGCTGCCTCCTCCTGCAGTTCCCTCGGAGGCACCTCCACGGTACCGTGTGCAGCAAATGTCAACCAATTTTCCACGTAATGCCGGAGTAGCGGCCGCCCGCCCGGACCAGCGTGGAACGCGAAGCCCTTCTGAAACCTTGCAAGCCGGTGGTTTTATTCGCGGACGCTCCACCCACAGACGCTTAAAGGAGCATTCCGATGTTCTCTGGATTTAACAAAGCAATCGCCGACCGGCCGGTCGAGCACGTACCGGCAACCTTTGGAATCGGCCCGCCGCCACATAAACCAGCCTCGCTGCTCGCGCGGCGACCCGAGGCTCCGGCCGATGACCTCTACAGGCGCGATCAACCCGCGCGTACCGTGGATGCGATCGTCGGCCATAGCCGCGCGCTACGCCAGGTGATCGAGCAGATCAATCTGGTCGCGCCCACCGATTCGACCGTGCTGTTGCTTGGCGAGACGGGCGTCGGCAAGGAACTGCTGGCCACGCACCTCCACGAGATGAGCGTGCGTCGGGCGCACCAGATGGTGCGCGTGAATTGCTCGGCGATCCCTTCGACGCTGATCGAGAGCGAGCTGTTCGGCCGCGAAAAAGGCGCGTTTACGGGATCGATGTCGCGGCAAATCGGCCGCTTCGAGCTCGCCAACCACTCGACCATCTTTCTCGACGAGATCGGCGACCTGCCGCAGGACGTGCAGGTGAAGCTGTTGCGCGTGCTCGAAGAACGGCAGATCGAGCGGCTCGGCAGCCCGCAAGGCATCAAGGTCGACGTGCGCATCGTCGCCGCCACGCATCGCAAGCTCGAAGAGCGCATCCTCGAGGGCTCCTTCCGCGAAGACCTGTTCTATCGTCTCAACGTCTTTCCGGTCCGGGTTCCGCCGCTGCGCGATCGAGCCGACGATATTCCGTCGCTCGTGTGGTTGTTCGTCGACGAGTTCTCGCGCACGTTCGGCAAGCGCATCGAGTCGATTCCGCGGAAGGACATGGAAGCGCTGCAGCATCACTCGTGGCCCGGCAACATCCGCGAGCTGCGCAACGTCGTCGAGCGCGCGATGATCCTCGCGACCGGCACGCGGCTGCCCATCGCGCTGCCGGCCCGCAGCGAGTCGGCTGGAACGGCGGCCAGGCGCAGCATGAAGATGGCGGACGTCGAGCGCGAGCACGTGCGCAGCGTCCTCGAAAGCACCAGCTGGCGGATCCGCGGGATCGGCGGCGCGGCCGAATTGCTCGGCCTGCAGCCGACCACGCTCGAAACCCGCATGATCAAGCTCGGACTGCAGAGACCGAAGTAGCGAGGCTTCGCCTCGAACAAGCGCGCGCTGCGCCTCGCTACGGCAGTCTCTCTTGGCCCCGCTCCGCGGGGCGCGAAAACTTGACTCGTCGGACTAGCGAGTCAAGTTTTCTGGCTGTGTCAACGCGTCACGAGCATCAGCCACGGTGTGCCGATCAGCAGATAGAGTGCTGCCAGCATCGCCGTGGTGATCGCGCCCAGGCGATACAACTCCCCCTGCGAGAGATAGCCGCTGCCTGCAAACAGCAGGTTCGCGCTCGAGGCTTGCGGCGCGAGCGTCGAGAAATAGTTGCTCGCGAACAGCAGTTGAAAGGCGAGCGGCGCCGCCGGTACACCAAGGCGCACGCCGACGTCGAGGAACACGCCGAAGAGCGCCAGCACGTGCGCCGTCTGGCTCACGAACAAGTAGTGCAGAGCGACGTACGCGAGCACGAGCGCGGATCCCGCGGCGAATCCACCCAGCCCGCCCAGCCGGGTCGCCAGCCGATGGCCGACGAACTCCATGAAGCCCAGCTCGTTGAGCTGACTGCTCAACGCAAACAACACCGCGAACCAGATGAAGATGCCGAGCACTTCACCTTCCTTGGCGATGTCGCCGAGCGTGAGCGCGCCGCTGATGAGCAGCACGCCGAGACCGAGGAAGGCGACCGCGGTGGAATCAAGATCGAGCGTGGCCGCGAGCGCCCAGAGGACGACCATGACGACCGACGTCAGCGCGACGACGCGCTCGTGGCGAGTGAGGGGTCCGAGCGCCCGCAGTGCCTGTCGCGCCGCGGCCGGCGCTTCGGGCGTCGACGTGACTTCCGGCTTGATCAACTTGTAGAGCGCCAGCGGCGTGAGTGCCATGGCCGCGAGCGTGGGCAGTGACGACGCAATCAGCCAGGATCCAAATCCGATCTCGACTCCGGCGTTTCGCGCGATCGCGCTGCCAAGCGGGTTGCCCGCCATCGCCGTGAGCCAGAGCGCCGACGACAGCCCGAGGCTCGCAATGCCCGAGAACATCAGGAAGCTGCCCAGACGCCGGCGTGATGGATCGCCGGGCTTCGCCCCGGCCGCATCGACGAGCGACACCGCAAGCGGGTAGAGCACGCCCGAGCGCGCGGTGTTGCTGGGAAACGCAGGAGCGATGACCGCGTCGACGAGAAAGATGCTGTACGAAAGGCCGAGCGTCGATCGCCCGAAGATCGCGACGAGCCCGTGCCCCAGGCGGGCGCCGAGACCGCACTTCACGACCGCGCGCGCGATCAGGAACGCCAGGACGATCAGCAGGATCGTGCCGTTTGAGAATCCTGCGTAGGCCTTTTCGGGCGGCACCACGCCGCCGAGCACGGCGGCCGCGACGGCGACGAGCGACGCCGACAGAATCGGCAGCGCGTTCGACACCACGGAGAAGATCGCCGCGGCGAAAATCGCGAAGAGCCGCCACGCTTCGATGGTCAATCCCTGCGGCGGCGGCATCACCCAGATGCCGATCGCGAGGGCGGCCGTCGCGATACCGGGTGCCGCGTGTTTCATTCGCAACGGCATCGCGGCTGCATAGCGCGTACCTGCCAGTACCGGCCGAGAAAGGCGGGGCGTCCTCCGGGATTCCGTCATGCCTCCGGCAGGCAGGAGTTATGGTTGAAGGCCAGATCGTGATTTGCGGCCGTATTTGCCGCGGACGCGGTGGAATGCTTGCTGCTGCCGTCAACTTGTTCGCGACCAGGAGCTGATCATGTCCGACGTGGAAACGAGGCAGGAACACGACCTTCTCGGCATGAAGGCCGTGCCCCGGGATGCGTATTACGGCGTGCAGACTGCCCGCGCGTTGGACAACTTCGACATCTCGGGCATTGAGCTGCGGCTGTATCCCGACTTGATCGCCGCTCTGGCGATGGTGAAGCAGGCGGCGGCGCGCGCCAACTTCGCGTGCGGGCAGTTCAGCCGCGAGATCATGGAGGCGATCGACAAGGCGTGCACCGAGATCATCGGCGGCGCGCTGCACGATCAATTCCGGCTCGACGTTTTCCAGGGCGGCGCCGGCACCTCGACCAACATGAACGCGAACGAAGTGATCGCCAACCGCGGGCTCGAGTTGATGGGCCGCCAGAAGGGTGATTACGAGCACTGCGATCCGCACGATCACGTGAACTGCTCGCAATCGACCAACGACGCCTACCCGACGGCGCTGCACGTCGGCATGGCGCTCGGCAATCGCCGGCTGGTGGCGGCGATGCTCGAATTGATCGACGCCTTCAACGCCAAGGGCCGCGAGTTCTCCGAGATCCTGAAGATGGGCCGCACGCAGCTGCAGGATGCGGTGCCCATGACGCTGGGCCAGGAGTTCAAGGCGTTCGGCGAAACGCTCAAAGGCGAAGTGCGCGCGCTGCAGGGGATGGAGCAGGTGCTCAGCGAGACCAACATGGGCGCGACCGCGATCGGCACCGGCCTGAACGCGCCGGCCGGCTACGCGGCCAAGTGCACCGAGTACCTCGCCACGATCACCGGCCTGCCGATTCACCTCGCGCCCGATCTGATCGAAGCCACGCAGGACACGCAGGCGTTCGTCCTGTATTCGTCGTGCATGAAGAGCCTGGCGATCAAGCTCTCGAAAGTCTGCAACGACCTGCGGCTGCTGGCATCGGGACCGCGCTGCGGCCTGCGCGAGATCAACCTGCCGCCGAAGCAGCCGGGCTCGTCGATCATGCCCGGTAAGGTGAACCCGGTCATCCCCGAGGTCGTGAACCAGGTCTGCTTCCGCGTCATCGGCAGCGATCTCACCGTGTCGATGGCGGCCGAGGGCGGACAGCTGCAGCTGAACGTGTTCGAGCCGGTGATTGCCGCGTGCATCTTCGAGGCGCAGACCATGTTCATCAACGCCGCGCGCACGCTGCGCGTCCACTGCATCGAGGGCATTACCGCGAACCCGGAGATCTGCCGGCACTACGTCGACTACAGCATCGGCACGGTCACTGCGCTCAACCCGGTGATCGGCTACGAGCGTTCCACCGAGCTCGCCGCCGAGGCGATGCAAACTGGCCGCGGCATCCTCGAGCTGATTCGAGAGAAAAAGATCCTGAGCGAAGCGGAGCTCGCTCGTGTGCTCGATCCCGCGGCGATGACCGGGCAGCACCGGCCGGTATGATGGCGGACCTCAATCTCCCGATGATCCGGGCGTTGTCGCTGACCGGCGCGGAGGTGACGCGCCCGATGCTCACCGACGCGCAGCGGCGGCGCCTGGCCGAGGCGGCGACGCTGATGCAGCTGCCGGCGCGCGCGATCATCTATCGTGACGGCGATCCCGCCGACTCCGTGTTCATCAACGGCGGCGGCGTGGTGATTTCGTTCAAGGACATGCCGAGCGGCAAGCGCCGCGTCGCCGGCTTCCGCTACTACGCCGACATTTTCGGCCTCGCCGACCACGGCAAATACGTGAACACGACGCGCGCCGTGACGCCGGTGACGATTTACCGCATTCCGATCGAGACGCTGACGTCGCTGCTTCGCCAGGACGCCGATCTCGAGTTCCAGTTCATCTGCAAGCTCGTTCACGAGCTGCGGCAATCGCAGCGCAAGGCGATCATCGTGGCGCGGCGCGACGCGCCCGGCCGCATCGCGATGTTCGTGGACATGCTGCGCCGCATGCCGGCGAACGACGGGCGCGATGTCGTCGAGATGCCGATGACGCGTTCCGACATCGGCGACTTCCTGAACCTCGCGCACGAGAGCGTCAGCCGCGGCTGCAAACGCCTGACCAACATGGGCATCATCGAATTCAAGAAGGGCACCGCCCGCATCCTGGATCGGGCACGCTTCGACAAGCTGGTCGCGAAGAACTGATCCAGATCAATTGATCCGGATCAACACGGGCGCCACGGCTGGTGACCTACGATCAAGTGTTCGTTCAGGTACCAGCAATGCACTTGATTCATGATCTCCGGTTGGTTCTCGCCTCGATCAGCGCCTGTCTCGAGATGATTCGCACGCAGCACGAGGGCAAGCCACTGCCGCACGGTGTCGAGCACATCAGCCGGCTCGTCGACAGCGGCTTTGCGATGGTCGAAGAGCTGCTCGTCAGCCGCAACCTGCATCCCGCCGAGCCGTTCGTGGACGTCAACGATCTTCTCGAAGATCTCGACCCGGTGTTGAGCGCGGTTGCCGGCCCCAAGATCAAGCTGCAGACCACGCTCGTCGCGCCGCAGAGCCGCATCTACGGCCAGCGCGTCGACATCGAGCGCATCATGTTCAACCTCGTGTTCAACGCGATGGCCGCGATGACGGATGGCGGCCTGCTGTCGATCGATACCGACATCGTCCAGCCGCCGCAGGACGAGAAGTGGAGCGGCACCACGCCGCCGTTCGGAAACCTGCAACTGACGATTCGCGATACCGGCCGCGGCATGACGGAGCTCGAGCTCGCCAAGGCGATGAACCCGATGGCCAAGCCGCGCCAGGACGGATCGGGCCTCGGCCTCGCCTGCATCCTGCTGATCCTCACGCGAATCGGCGGCACCGTGTCGATCGACAGCCAGCCGAATAACGGCACCACCGTCACCGTGCTGTTGCCGCTGTCACCGTCCGGACACCAGGTTCACTGAAACAGCTCGCGCAGCTTGCGCTCCTGCTCGCCCGACAGGTTGGTCGCGATGATTTCGAAGTCGCGATCCTGCAATGCCTGCGAGACGCGCTCGAGCACGGCATCGCTGGTCATCAGGAACAGGGCGGAGGTGCCCGGCGTCACCGCGCCGCGGATGCTCTTGATGAACTCGTCGTCGATGCCGTAGTCGCGGAGCGCGCCGCCGATCGCGCCGACCGCGCCGCCGATCGCCATCCCGAAAAACGGCGTGACGAAGATCAGGCCGAGCAGGATGCCCCAGAACATGCCGCCCAGCGCGTGACCGGACACCAGATCGAACAGCTGGCGCGTCTTCGGCGCCTGTTGCCCCGCCGGCCACGACACGATCGCGGCGTCGTGCAGCGTGATGAGGTTCTGCTCCTGCAATTGCTTCACCACATCGAGCGTGTCGTCCGCGCCGGTCGGAGTGGTGAATCTCAGGACCGTCACCGTGGCCATATCGAGACTCCTTGAAGCGGCATCATCCCGTCAGTAGGACCAGCCGATCGACGTAATGATGCCGACGTCGTTCTTGTTGGCGGTTTCATTCGGCGGCCGGCTGTCGAACGAGTTGTAGAGCGACAGCGACACGAACAGGTCTTTCCACAATTCGCGCTTGGCGCCGGCATCGAGCTGCACGCGCTGCCGTCCGAAGTTGCTGAGGCTCGGGTAGTACTGCAGCGACAGATCCAGCGTGGTCTTCGGGCGGTCGTAGGTGTAATAGGCGGCGCGGAACGCCAGCATGCCCTCGACGTTTTGCGTCGCCTCGACATCGACGCCGCGCTCGTCGTTCACGCTCACGCCGCCGCCGAGGGTCATCTGCGCGCGAATCGAATTGATCAGCCGCGGACCGACGGCGGCCGCCACCTCCGAGCGCAGCTTCAAGCCGAGGCTCTTGTTGGTTTCGAATTTCGTCGCGACGAAGACGAACCAGCGCTGCCACGGATAGCGCAGGTACGACGCCGTGATCGACGCGCGATCGTCGTCGTTGTCGTCGTCCTGCTCGGTCTGCATCACCGACGCCGAGATTCGTCCGGCAAACGCCGGCTTGCGATAGACCGTTTCCGAATTGAAATTGAGCTGCGCCACGCCGCTCGACTGCGTGTAACTGAAGCCGGCGTCGATCGATCCGTCGAGCTTGCTCCAGAAGCTGCGGCCGATCGGCGTGATCAGCACGACGTCCCGCATCGCGACCGCGTCGACGCGATCGGTGCCGCTGATCGCGAGCGAACGATCGGGCGCCTGCGTCAGCGTGCCGACGAAGCGGATGCCGTCACCGGTCACGACTTCGAAGACGCGCGACGTCGCCAGCAGCGTCAGCAGCTTTTCCCACTCGAGGTACAGCGTCCCGGCATCATTGGTGCTGAACTCGAGCCGGCCCCGTTCGAGTCCCTCGATGTCGCCGGTGATGCGATCGCCGTTGCTGAGCGTGACGACGTCCGTCTTGCCCTGAGCGTAGGCGGGAGCCGTGACTCCAAGGATCGCCACGACGATCGTGATTGGCATCGCCGCCGTCCGCCACTGACGGCGGCGGCGGTCAGTAGGTATTGAAATACTCCTGGATCTTCTTCACGTCGGACGTCTGCATCAACGCCAGCTTCAACAGCACGCGCGCCTTGGCCGGCACCAGTTCCATCGACGCCACCGTACCGAGCTTGTCGTCGGACACCTCGATGTTGCGGCGCACCACGCCCTCGCCGACGCGCGTCGAACGGACGACGACCACCCCCTTCTTGATCGCACGCTGCATCGCGTCGAGCGCCGGCGTCGTCATGTTGCCGTCGCCGACGCCCGCGATCACCAGCCCCTTCGCGCCGTTCGCGACCGCGGCGTCGATCAGGTCGGGCGACATGCCGGCGTGCGCGTAAATGATGTCGACGCGCGGCATCGTCTGGCCCACCGCGACCTTGAACGGCGTGGCCGTGGTGTGCGCGCGCGCCGGCATGCGCACGAAATCACGGCTGTCGAACAGGCAGACGCCGATCAATCCCGCTTCGGGAGACACGAACGTCTGCACGTCAGTGGTGTGCCGCTTGGTGATGGCGCGCGCGCCGTGGATGTCGTCGTTGGCGACCACCAGCACGCCGCGGCCCTTCGCGCGCGGATCGGATGCGACGCCGACGGCGTTGTAGATGTTGAGCGGACCGTCGGCGCTGAGCGATGTCGACGGCCGCATCGATCCGGTGAGCACCACCGGCTTGTCGCTTTTCACGACGAGGTTCAGGAAGTATGCGGTTTCTTCCATCGTGTCCGTGCCGTGCGTGATCGCGACGCCGTCGACGTCCGGCTGCGCCAGCAGCCGATTGACCTCGCCGGCGAGCTTCAACCAGATCTCGTCGTTCATGTCCTGGCTGCCGACCGAGGCGACCTGCACCCCGCGGACGTCGGCAAACGCCTTCATCTGCGGCACGGCGGCGATCAACACGTCGACCGCGACCGCACCCGACTTGTAGCCCGCGGCCGTCGTCGATTCCGCCGCGCCGGCGATCGTCCCGCCGGTGGCGACGATCACGACGCGCGGCTTGCGCGCCTGCGCGATCGCTCCGTCCCCGAGAAGTGCGATCAAGGTGGCGGCAACCGCGCTCCAACGTGTAAGTGCAGACATGTTTTGGCCTCCCGTGTGGATCGTGAGAGAGCACAAGGGATGCCAGCGTCGATGGCATGCAGACCCTCACGCAACTGGCTGAATCTGAATGGTTCGTCGGGATGACGCCTCGGTTACGGCGGCGCTGATCAACTCCGAAATACCGGAGCCACTCCGGCCCGCCGCCCGCCATTCCCCGTCCCACAGTGGGTGCCGGACGACGACCGCGCCGCGAAATTCCTCAATCAGATCAGACAGTTAGGCGACGTGCTGCCGCGGCGGCCGCGCTTGGCACGCTGGCTGCTCAAGAACCCGCGAAAGGATGTGTGGCATGCGTCAATGGACGATTGTTGTTTTTGCGATAACGGCGCTCGCCGGCCCACTGTCGACGAGCGCTCGCGCGCAAGACAAGGCCGGTTACTTCATTCTCGGCGGCGGTTTCACCATGCCCAACGCCGAAGTCCGCGATCACCTCGGTGACGGCTGGCACTTCACGATCGGCGGACAGTACAACGCGACCCCGGTGATCGGCATCGAGGGTCTCTACAGCTTCAACGGCCTCGGCGAAAAGCGGCTCAGCATCCCCGTGTCGGGCGCGCCCGGCGGCAGCGGCGTTCCCACCGACTTCTTCGCCGACATGAACATGCAGTTCGGCACCGTGAGCGTGGTGTTCCAGAAGCCCGAAGGCACGGTCAAGCCGTACGGCGTGGTCGGCGGCGGCGTTTACTACCGTCCCGTGAAGGTCACCACACCCGGCGTTGGTTACATCCCCGGCTACTGCGATCCGTTCTGGTACGTCTGCTACCCGGGCGGATTCGTGCCCGTCGACAACATCATCGGATCCCGCAGCTCGACCGACTTCGGCATGGATTTCGGCGGCGGCGTGAAGTTCGGCGGGTTCTATGGCGAGGTTCGCTATCACTACATCTGGGGCCCCGAAATCGAGGAACAGCACACCCAATTGCCCGCGGCAAGCGGCGGCCTCAACACGGATCGAAAGGCGAACGGCCAGTTCCTGCAATTCACTTTAGGCATACGGTTCTGATCGGCCACACACCAAGAAAGAGAAGGTAACCTTCAATGAAGATCAAGATTGCTGTTGCGGCGCTCACGATTCTCCTCGCGCCGACGCTGGCCGCCGCGCAGAAGACCAGTTACGACTACAACAAGAGCACGGACTTCACGGCCTTCAAGACCTATGCGTTGAAGGACGGCACCAAGGTCGGCCAGCCGTTGATTGACGATCGGATTGTCTCGGCGATCGAGACGGAGCTGGCGGCCAAGGGATTCACGAAGTCCGATAACCCCGACGTGTTCGTCGTCTATCACATCGCCTTCGATACGCAGAAGGACATCTCGACGTACAGCAGCGGCTACGGCGGTTACGGCGCCTATGGCTGGGGATGGGGCGGCGGCTGGGCGGGCGGCACCACGAGCACGCAGGTGCGTGACATTCTCATGGGCACGCTCGTGATCGACATGGCCGATGCCAAGAAGTCTCAGGTCGCCTGGCGCGGCATGGGCGTGAAGGAAGTGAAGACTCAGGCCAAGCCCGAGCAGCGCGACAAGAGCATCAACGAGGCGGTGAAGAAGATCTTCAAGAACTACCCGCCCAAAGTGAAGAAGTAAAAATCCCGGCGAAGAGAAAGAGGGCCGGTCTCAACCGGCCTTCGGCCGCACAATTCCCATCTTCGCCATTCGCGTTTCGAGCGTCGTCGGTGGCAGCCCCAGCACTTCGGCTGCGCCGCCGACGCCGCGAATCCTCCAGCGAACCGAATCCAGCACCGATCGGATGTGATCGCGCTCGACGTCCAGCAGCTTTTCGCTGCGATGGCTGGTGGCCGCCTTATGCTCGGTGGGCACGGCAATCACCAGCCGCGGGCCCTTCGCCACGATCATCGCGCGCTCGACGGCGTTGCGCAGCTCGCGGATGTTGCCGGGCCACGTATAGTGCTGCAGCTCGGCGAGGTTGTCGCGAGAGACGCTGTCGATTTGCTTGTCGAACGTCTTCGAGAATTCAGCGACGAACCGCCACACCAGCAGCGGCACGTCCTCGGCGCGCTCGCGCAGCGGCGGCACGTGGATCGGGAAGACGTTCAGGCGGTAGAACAGATCTTCGCGGAACGTGCCGTCGGCGATCCGGACTTCAAGGTTGCGATGCGTGGCGGCAATGACGCGGGTGTTGAGATGAATCGGCTTCGGGCTGCCGAGCCGTTCGAACTGCCGCTCTTCGAGGACGCGCAGCAGCTTCACCTGGATCTCCATCGTGAGCTCGCCGATTTCATCGAGAAAGATCGTCGAGTGATCGGCCAGCTCGAAGCGTCCGATCTGCCGCGCATGCGCGTCGGTGAACGCGCCGCGCTCGCGGCCGAAGAGCTCGCTCTCCATCAGCGTCGCCGGGATCGCCGAGCAGTTGACGCGCACCATGCTGCGGCTGTGGCGGGCGCTGCGCTCGTGGATCTGCGTGGCAAAGAGCTCCTTGCCGGTGCCGGTCTCGCCGAGCAGCAGTACGGTGGAATCGGTCGCCGCCACGCGGTCGATGTCCTCGAGGACGCGCGTCACCGCCGGACTCCGTCCGACGATGCCGGTTCGAAACTGCGCGCTGCCGTGCCACCGGATATCGATGTCCCGGAAGCGGCCGTCCATGATGGCGGCCCATTCGGCATAGCCGAACGACGCCAGGGGCGGAGCAAGTGCGGACGTATCAAGAGTGCGAGTAGCCGGCTGCATGGCGCTGCCTCATTCCTGAATTGAGGTTGACGGAGGCTGTGACTCGCAATCGGCGTGCCGCCTGAATGGCCGGAGCCGGCCTTCGCGCGGGCGTTCCGCACCCCGGCATTCCGGAGCAAATCCGCTATGCCGGAGGCATACGCCGAAGGTCTTTTGCGGGCCAGACCCACGGTCGACCCGCGTAAATCATCAACTTACGGTGGTTGCACCACGGTATATGGCGGTGGCACGGCGACTGCTCTAGACGGGTTGACCATGACCAGAGTCCGCCGGCTGGCGACCATCGCGGCGCTCCTGCTGCTGCCCCGAACAGCGCACGCGTCGCTCCTTTCACCGGAGCTCGAAGACAAGCTCGCCACGGGGATTGCCTTGTTCGTGGTCTTCGTCGTGCCGGTCGTGCTCATCGTCCTGTTCTGGATGGTGCACATCCTGCCCGAGAAGATTGCGCACCAGCGCGGCCACCCGCAGTTCGAGGCGATCAGGACGCTGTGCCTGCTGTCGCTCGTCTTCGGCGGCCTGCTCTGGCCGATCGCGTGGATCTGGGCGTACTCGAAGCCGGTTCTTTACAAGATGGCGTACGGCACCGACACGGCGCACGACCACGACGAGTATCCAGGTGAGCATGCCGCGGCGCCGGTATCGGCGACCGAGCTGCGCGAGCGATTGGCCCGGCTCGAAGCGCGTGGCCTGCAGGAATCCGATCTGCGCGCGCTCCAGGCCGACATCGAAGCGCTCGAATCGAAGGTCGCGGCGGGAGCGCGGTAATGGAAGTCCTCCTTCTCGGCATCTACTCGTTTTTCGTCTGGCTGATTTTCATCAAGCTCAAGCTGCTGCCGTGGACGACGCCGTGGAAAGTGGCGGTGGTGATCTTCCCGGTTGTCTGCATTGCGATCCTGCTGTTGTTGCTGAACATCGTCGCGCCGACCACGACCGACGTCAGGGTGGTGAAGTACGTCGTGCCCGTCGTCTCACAGGTTCGCGGCCGCGTGACCGAAGTGCCCGTCGAGAACAACCGGCCGGTCAAGAAGGGCGATGTCCTGTTCAAGATCGATCCGACGCCGTATCAGAACGACGTCCACTCGCTCGAGGCGCGGCTGCTTTCGGATGAAGCGAAAGTCGCCTCCGATCGGACGCGGCTGGCCGAAGCGCGCGCCAAGCTGACGGATGTGGCGTCGACGGAACCGCAACTGCAGGAGCAGTTGAACGAGGCCACCGCGCAGGTGACGTCGCTCACGGCGTCGATCGCACTGGCCCGGACGCGCGTCGATCAGAATACGAAGTTGGTGGCGGCCGGCGCCGGAAACCGTTTCGATCTCGAGCAGTCGCAGACCACGCTCAACGAGCTCAACGCGCAGCTGGCGGCGGCGCGCGCGTCCCAACAGCAGGTCCGCGAAAAACTCGGCAGCCGCGTCGGCAAGGACCTCGCCTCGGTCGCACAGGTGAGGGCGCAGATTGCCACGGCCGAAGCCCAGGTGCGGGTGTCGCAGTCGCAGGTCGAGAACACGCGCGCCGAGCTCGAGACCGCCAAGTTCAATCTCGCGCAAACCACGCTGTATGCGCCGGGCAACGGCATGATGGTCAACGTCAATCTTCGCCCCGGCTTCTTCGTCGCGGGCATGCCGTTCAACGAGTTGATGACCTTCGTCGACAACGACTACCAGATCTTTGCGCTGTTCAACCAGAACGAGCTGCACCAAGTCGTCGCCGGCAACGAAGCGGAGATCACGCTCGATACCTACCCGGGCCGCATCATCAAGGCGAAAGTCGATTCGATCGTCTGGGCGCAGGCGCAGGGTCAGCTCGATGCGAACGGCAACCTGCCGAACACCACCGTCGTCGCGCCTCCCGGACGATTCCCGGTGAAGCTCGTCGTCGAAGAGCACGACAAGGACGTGTTCCTGGCCGCGGGCGCGCGCGGCGCCGCGGCGATCTACACCGAAGGCCTCGGTCCGATTCACATCATCAGGAAGGTCCTGATGCGAGTGCAGTCGTATCTCGACTACATCATCATCAAGCACGGCCTCAGCCTGGGTCACTGATCGGAATCCTGATGTCTGCCGGTTCGTCGATGCGCTCGTTCCGATTTGGCCGCGGCCTTGTCGCGATCATCTTGTTCGTGAGCGCGTCGTGCGCCGTGAAGGATCCGCCGGATCTTGCGACCATCAAGAAGGAGTCGGCGCTGCCGGGCATTCCGCTTGGCTGGACCACGATCGGGCCCGATCCGGGTCTCGTCGTCGCCGGCTGGATCGCCAGTTTCGGCGATCCGCAGCTGAGCGCGGCGGTGGCCGAAGGCATTGCCAACAATCCCGATCTACGCGCCGGCGCCGCGCGCGTGGAAATGGCGATGCTCTCCGCCAAGCTTGCCGGCGCGAAGTTGTGGCCCTCCGTCGATGTGCTGGCGCGGGGTGGCGGCAAACTGTCTGGCGACAACAGCGGTCTTCAAGGCGGCGTGCTCTCCGTCAATTGGGAAGTGGACCTGTGGGCGCGCGTGCGCTCCGGTCGCGCCGCGTTCGCTGCCGACGCCGCGGCATCCGCACTCGACTATGAATATGCGCGCCAGTCGCTGGCCGGCGCGGTCGCGAGACTGTGGTTCCTCGCCATCGAGGCCGACCTGCAGGCGGCCACGGCGCGGCAGACGATCAGCGATTCCGAGGAACTCGTGCGGCTCGCGCAGGCGCGATCGGACGTTGGCGTCGGCAACGACGAAGACGTCTACGTGGCGCGCGCCAACGCCGGCACCTATCGCGACGCGCTGCGACAGATCGAAGCGTCGCGCACTGAAGCGCTGCGGGCGCTGGAGCTCGTGATCGGACGCTATCCCGCGGCCGCCATCAATGTCGCGGCGCAGTTTCCTGGCCAGCCGCCTGCAGTGCCGGTGGGGCTGCCATCCGATCTCCTCGAACGGCGGCCCGACGTGGTGGCGGCAGAGCGCCGCATCGCGGCCGCATTCCATCGCATCCAGGAAGCCAAGGCCGCCCGGCTGCCGGTGATCGGATTGACGACCGGCGTCAGTTCGATCTCGAGCGAGCTGTTCGTCCTGAAGGATCGCGACAACCCGGTGTGGAACGCCGGCGCCAACCTGCTGATGCCGATCTTCAGGGGCGGCGCGCTGAAGACGCAGGTGGAGATTCGCACGGTGGAACAGAAGCTCGCGCTCGCCGCTTACGCGGGCGTCGGACTGCGCGCGTTCGGCGAGGTCGAGAACGCGCTCACGTCGGAGATGGTCGCGCGCGAGCGCGAGCAGATCCTGGCGCAGACCCAGGCCGACAACCAGCGCGCCTTCGAGATCGTCCGAACGCAGTTCGACGTCGGCAAGACCGATTTGCGGTTCGTCTCGCAACGCCAGCTGGCGCTCAACGCCACGCGTTCGTCGATCATCCGGATGCAGGCGGAACAGCGGGTGCAGCGCGTCAACCTGCACCTGGCGCTCGGCGGCGGCTTCGAAGTGCCGCCGCAGCCCTGAACCTTTTTCTTCCCCCGGAACGTGGGAACGTGATCATGCTGCTGCGAAGGATTTTGATTTGTGCCCTTGCGTCGTGTGTCTCCGCCGTGCCGGCGGCCGCGCAATCGACGTCGCCCCAGGACAAGCCCGCGCAAACCGAAGCGCGCTCCACAGGACTTCCGGCGGGAGTCACCTGGAAATTCAACTTCGACGCCGGCTGGGGCACCTTCGGGTTTGCGAACTCGTTGTATGACAACCCGAAAGAACCGGGCGTCGAGGAAAACCTCAGCGACCAGTGGTTCGAGGGTTACGTCAAACCCGCGCTT
>Ga0207428_10001086_pt1 | contig 29640 bp, 31 predicted proteins | sample RhiMethybrSRZTD1_FD_187600 | JGI IMG/M metagenome (GOLD analysis project Ga0207428, IMG submission 187600) | Populus rhizosphere microbial communities from Tennessee, USA - Rhizosphere MetaG P. TD hybrid SRZTD1 (SPAdes) (version 3) | ecosystem: Host-associated > Plants > Roots > Rhizosphere >...
GGCACCTACTACCCGATGACGGTGAAGAAGCACCTGCGCGCGCAGGAGATCGCGGCGCAGAACCGCCTGCCGTGCATCTACCTGGTCGACTCCGGCGGCGGCTACCTGCCGGAGCAGGACAGCGTGTTCCCCGACCGCGAGCATTTCGGGCGCATCTTCTTCAACATCGCCAACCTGTCGGCGGCCGGCATCCCCCAGATCGCCTGCGTCATGGGCTCCTGTACCGCAGGGGGAGCGTACGTGCCCGCCATGTCGGACGAGTCGATCATCGTGCGCGGCCAAGGCACGATCTTCCTCGGCGGGCCGCCGCTCGTGAAGGCGGCCACCGGCGAAGTGGTGACGCCGGAGGAGCTCGGCGGGGCGGAGGTCCACACGCGCGTCTCGGGTGTCGCCGACCATTACGCCCAGAACGATGCGCACGCGCTCGCGCTGGTGCGGCGCATCGTCTCGAACCTGAACTACAGGAAGACGGTATCTCTCGACGTGCGCGAGCCGCGCGAGCCCCTGTACGCCGCCGACGAGGTCTACGGGATCATTCCAGCCGACACGCGCAAACCCTACGACGTGCGCGAGATCGTCGCCCGGCTGGTCGACGGCTCGGAGCTCGACGAGTTCAAGCAGAACTACGGCACCACGCTGGTCACCGGCTTCGCCCACCTGCACGGCTACCCGGTGGCGATCCTCGCGAACAACGGCATCCTGTTCTCCGAGTCCTCGCTGAAGGCGACGCATTTCATCGAGCTCGCGGCGCAGCGCGGCATCCCGCTTCTCTTCCTGCAGAACATCACCGGCTACATGGTGGGCAAGAAGTACGAGGCCGGCGGCATCGCCAAGGACGGCGCCAAGATGGTCACCGCGGTGGCCACCGCGAGGGTGCCGAAATTCACCGTGATCCTCGGCGGCTCGTTCGGCGCCGGCAACTACGGCATGTGCGGGCGCGCCTACTCGCCGCGCTTCCTGTGGATGTGGCCGAACGCCCGCATCTCGATCATGGGCGGCGAGCAGGCCGCGAGCGTTCTCGCCACCGTCAAAGGGACATTCCGGTCGAAGGACGAAGAGGAGAAATTCAAGGCGCCGATTCGAGACCAGTACGAGCGCCAGGGCCATCCCTACTATGCGAGCGCGCGGCTGTGGGACGACGGCGTGGTCGACCCCGCCGACACGCGCCGGCTCCTGGGCCTCGCGATCTCGGCGTCGCTCAATGCCCCGGTCGAAGACACGCGCTTTGGTGTTTTTCGAATGTAATGTCCGAGCACCGCGCCAGCGTGGAATGGATTCGCTCGGGCGAATTTCGCTACGACACCTACTCGCGCGCGCACGAGTTGCGCTTCGACGGCATCGCCGTACCGGGCAATGCCGCCGCCGCGAATATCCCGAAGACGGTGGCTCCTCGTGAAGGCGTCGATCCGGAGCAGGCCTTCGTGGCGGCGCTGTCCTCGTGCCATATGCTTTGGTTCCTGCACGTCGCGTGGCAGGAGAAATGGGTCGTCGACCGATACGTCGACAACGCGGTCGGCATCCTGGACAAGACCTGGATGTCGCGGGTCACGCTGCGGCCCAAGGTGACGTTCTCGGGCAGGCAACCCACTGCGGGCGAGCTGCGCGCCCTGCACCACACGGCGCACGAGAAGTGCTACATCGCCAACTCGGTCAAGACCGAGGTGGTCATCGAGCCATGCTGAAAGTCGAGGTCCAGGCCGGCGTCGCGCGCGTGACGCTTGATCGCCCCGAGGTTCGCAACGCGTTCGACGACGCTCTTATCCGTGAATTACAAAGTGCATTTGAAAGGGTGGGGAGCGACAAGGGCGTCCGCGTGGTCGTCCTGGCCGGCAACGGCCCGGCATTCTGCGCCGGCGCCGACCTCAACTGGATGAAGCGCATGGCCGGCTACGGCTATGCCGAGAACCTCGCCGACGCGCAGGCGCTCGCCACGATGCTCGCGACGCTCGACCGCCTGCCGCAGCCCACCATCGCGCGCGTGCATGGCCCTGCCTTTGCCGGCGGCACCGGCCTCATAGCGGCCTGCGATATCGCGGTCGGCACCCCCGAGGCCAAATTCTGCTTCTCCGAGGCGAAGCTCGGACTTTCGCCGGCAACGATCAGCCCGTACGTGATCCGCGCGGTCGGCGAGCGCATGGCGCGGCGCTATTTCCTCACAGCCGAGGTTTTCGGGGCGGAAGAGGCCTCCCGGATCGGGCTGTTGTCCGCCCTCGTCGCCACCACCAGCCTGGACAGCGAAGTCGATTCCCTGGTAAAGCACCTGCGCGCGGGTGGTCCCGAGGCGCACGTGAAGATCAAAGACCTGATCCGGGCAGTGAGCCGGCGTCCGATCGACGACGCGCTAAGCACCGACACGGCGAAGCGCATCGCGGAGATCCGGGTGTCGCCGGAAGGCCGGGAAGGCATCGCCTCGTTCCTCGAGAAGCGCAAGGCGTCCTGGTGTTCGCCAAAATCCTGATCGCGAACCGCGGCGAGATCGCCTGCCGGGTCATGCGCACCGCGCGCCGCCTCGGCATTCCCGCCGTCGCGGTGCACACGGACGCCGACCGGTCCGCCCTCCACGTGCGAGCGGCCGCCGAGGCACACAGGGTCGAGAGCTACCTCGATATCGATGGCATTGTCGCGGCGGCACGCGCGGCCGGCGCCGAGGCGGTCCACCCTGGCTACGGCTTCCTGTCGGAAAACGAAGATTTCGCCGCCGCATGCAGCAAGGCGGGCCTCGTGTTCATCGGCCCTTCGCCGCAGGCGATCGCCGCGATGGGCGACAAGTCGGCCGCCAAGCGCCTCATGGAGAAAGCCGGCGTGCCGCTCGTGCCGGGTTACCACGGGGAGGAGCAGGACCTCGCTCTGCTCGAAAAGGAGGCGGTGCGCATCGGGTTCCCCGCGCTCATCAAGCCGTCCGCAGGCGGCGGCGGCAAGGGCATGCGCGTCGTGCGCTCAAAATCTGAATTTGCCGAGGCCTTGCAGGCGGCGAGGCGAGAGGCGAAATCCTCTTTCGGCGACGACCGCGTGCTGATCGAGCGCTACCTCGAAAAACCGCGCCACATCGAGATTCAGGTTTTCGGGGACGCCAAAGGCAATATCGTCTACCTCTTCGAGCGCGACTGCTCGGTGCAGCGCCGGCACCAGAAGGTGCTCGAGGAAGCGCCGGCGCCCGGCCTGGCCTCGAAAAAGAGAAGCGAAATGGGCGCCGCCGCGGTCGCTGCGGCCAAAGCAATCGGCTACACCAACGCGGGCACCGTGGAATTCATCGCCGAGCAGGACGGGCGCTTCTATTTCATGGAGATGAACACGCGCCTGCAGGTGGAGCACGCGGTGACCGAGATGGTGACCGGACTCGACCTCGTCGAGCTGCAGATCCGCGTCGCCGCGGGCGAGGCTCTGCCGTTCTCGCAGAAAGACCTGCGGCTCGAAGGGCACGCCATCGAAGCGCGCATCTACGCGGAGGATCCGGAGCGCGACTTCCTGCCGGCGACCGGGCGGCTGGTCCACGCCGGGTTTCCGCAAGGCGCGGACGTGAGGATCGACGCCGGGGTCGAATCGGGCGACGAGATCACGCCCTGGTACGACCCGATGATCGCCAAGCTGATCGTGCGCGGCGCCGACCGCGATGCCGCGCTCGTCCGACTGCGCCAGGCGCTCGCCGCCGTGGAGATCGCGGGCGTCAAGACCAACGTCGCCTTTCTGCGCCGGGTGGCGGCCTCGCGCGCGTTCGGCCGGGCCGAGCTTGACACCGGCCTCATCGAGCGCAACCGGCAAGAGATCTTCGCCGGCCGCGACGAGGTCGGAACCGATGTGCTCGCCGCCGCCGCGTTCGCAGAGCTCGCCTACGAGGAACGGACCGCGCGCGAGCGCGCGCAGTCTTCCGGCGACCCTTGCTCGCCCTGGAACCGCGTGGACGGCTGGCGGCTGAACGAGGACTCGCACCACGACTTCCTCTTTGTCGAAGGCGAGCGCGAGTACCCTGTCCGCGTGCACTTCAGCGCAAGCGGGCTGCGTCTCACGGCGCACGGGAAGGAGCATGCGTTCGCCGGAAGGCCGCTCGACGACGGAGCGCTTTCCATCCGGCTCGACGAGCGCACGTGTCGGGCCCGGGCGCTGCGCGACGGCAAGGACTGGCACGTCTTCGCAGGCGGCGACTACCGCTGCCTCACGCTCAGGCACGGCCTGCCCGGGCCGGACGAGGAAGCGCGCAGCGGCTCGCTCGCCGCGCCGATGCCGGGCCGGATCATCCAGGTCATGTCGCGGCCCGGCGAGACGGTGAAGAAGGGCCAGCCCCTGCTCATCCTGGAGGCGATGAAGATGGAGCACACGATTACCGCGCCCGCCGACGGCATCGTCAAGGAAATCCACTTCGCCGCCGGCGAGCAGGTCTTGGAAGGCGCCGAACTCCTGACACTCCAATGAATGCAGTGAGGATCGTCGAGGTCGGACCGCGCGACGGCCTGCAGAACGAGCCGGGCGAAGTGGCGACCGCAGTGAAGCTCGAGCTGATCGAGCGGCTCGCCGCGGCAGGACTCGCATCGGTCGAGGCCACGGCGTTCGTGTCGCCGAAGTGGGTGCCGCAGATGGCGGACCACACGGAAGTGCTCGAGCGCATCCGCCGCAAGCCGGGCGTGTCCTATCCCGTGCTGACGCCCAACCTGAAGGGCTTCGAGGCAGCGCGCGCGGCGGGCGCAACCGAGGTGGCGATCTTCGGCGCCGCCTCCGAATCCTTTTCGCGCAGGAACATCAACTGCTCGATTGCCGAGTCGCTGGAGCGCTTCCGTCCGGTCGCGGAAGCAGCTCAGAAGAGCAATGTGAAAGTCAGAGGCTACGTTTCCTGCGTCCTCGGCTGCCCATACGAGGGCGAAGTTTCCCCTCGACAGGTGGCGGAGGTGGCTGGCGCGCTCTACGACATGGGCTGCTACGAGGTCTCCCTGGGCGACACCATCGGCACCGGAACGCCAGGGAAGACGAAGGCGATGATCGCGGCCTGCACGGAGCGCATACCCGTCGAAAAGCTGGCCGGCCATTACCACGATACCTACGGCCAGGCGCTCGCGAATATCTATGCCTCGCTCGAGCTCGGCGTGCGCACCTTCGACGCATCCGTAGCGGGGTTGGGCGGCTGCCCTTATGCCGCCGGCGCTTCGGGCAACGTCGCAACGGAAGATGTCGTCTACATGCTGCAGGGACTCGGCATGCAGACCGGTGTGGACCTGGACCAGCTCGTCGACATCGGCCGGTGGATTTCCGGCCTGCTCGGCCGCGAACCCGCGTCCAAGGTGAACCGGGCGATCGCCGCGAAGCGAGCGAAGCAGTGAAGACGCCCTGCATCCGCGTGTGCACCATGGACCCGCAGCGCGGCGTCTGCCTCGGGTGCTGCCGCACGCTCGATGAGATCATGCGCTGGAGCGGCATGAGCGATGCCGAGCGCGACCAGGTGATGGCGGAGCTGCCGCAGCGCCGGAAGGCGCTAGATATCCGCGAAGTCGCCGTGCCGCCCCTTGCCTGAGGCGAAGCGCGCGGCGCCGGCGGCGCCGTCGGTCTCGAACGCGGGGAAGCCGTTGTACCACTCCTTTCGCATCGCCTCGCGCAGGGGCAGGCCTTGCTGCATGTAGGCCGAGCGCCGGTCGGCGCGCACGCATGCCTGCGGAAAGCGCGCGATCTCGTGCGCCATGGCCTCGGCGAAGCGGCGCGATTCTCCGTCCGGCACCACGTGCTCGCAGGCGCCGATGCGCAGCGCTTCCTCCGCCGGCACTTTGCGCCCGGTAAGGATGATCTCCATGGCCCGGCCCATGCCGACGATACGCGGCAGGCGCACGGTGCCGCCGTCGACGAGCGGCACGCCCCAGCGCCGGCAATACACGCCGAAGTACGCCGAGCGCTCCATCACGCGCACGTCGCACCAGAGCGCGAGCTCGAAGCCGCCGGCCACCGCCGGCCCCGCGACCGCGGCGATCACCGGCTTGTCGAGCTCGAGGCGCGTCGGCCCGAGCGGTCCGCGCGGAATCGGCTTGCGGTCGTCCAGCGGGTAGTCGATGGCGTGGAGAGAAGAAGAATTGTTTATGAGAGAAGCACAGTACTTCAGGTCCCATCCGGCGCAGAAGGCGCCGCCCTCGCCCCACAGCACGGCGACGGCCGCGTCGGGATCCTGGTCGAAGGATTCGAAAGCGGCAACGAGGGCGTTTGCGCTCTCCGGATCCATCGCATTGCGCGCCTCGGGGCGCGAGTGAATCACCGTCCATACCTTACCCTTCTTCTCGATCCTCACCGCCATGCCCGCCTCCATTGATTGGTATTTCGATTTCGTCTCGCCGTATTCGTATATCGCGCTCCACCGCCTGGAGGAGCTGCCGAGCCCGGTCGCCTATAAGCCGGTCCTCTTCGCGGGCCTGCTCAATCACTGGGGCCAGAAGGGCCCCGCCGAGATCCCGGCCAAGCGGCGCTGGACCTACCGCTGGTGCACCTGGTGGGCGAAGGGCCTCGGCATCCCGTTCCGCTTTCCCGCAGCGCATCCGTTCAATCCGCTGCAGCACCTGCGGCTCGCGCTAGCCTGCGACAGCCGGCCCGAAGCGGTCAAACGCATTTTCAGCTCGATCTGGATGAGCGGCGAGCATGCCGACGACCCGGGACGCTTCGCGGCGCTCTGCCGCGAGCTTTCAATTGATCCAATCCGCCTTGCCGATCCTGGGGTGAAAGACAAGCTTAGAAAGAATACGGAAGAAGCGGCGGAGCGCGGGGTGTTCGGCGTGCCGAGCTTCGTGGCGGACGGCGAGGTGTTCTGGGGCGCCGATGCCATCGACTTCCTCAAGGCCTTCCTCGAGGACCGGACCGTGTTGCGAAACGACGAGATGCTGCGCATCGAGCGCCTGCCCGTCGGCGCGACCCGCAAACCCTAGATTCGCAGCACAATACGGGCGTGCTCAGGCTCGCCGCCCTGCTGGTCTTTCTCGCCGCCGGACCGGCGGCTGCACAGGGGAGCTATCCCGAGCAGACGGTACGGATCCTGGTCGGCTTCTCGCCCGGCGTCGCGCCCGACGTCACCTCGCGCCTGATCGCCGAACGCCTGACCGGCGTCTTCGGCAAGCCCGTCGTGGTCGAGAACGTGACCGGCGCCGGCGGCAACATCGCCACCGAGCGCGTCGCCAAGGCGGCGCCGAACGGCTACACGCTCGGCATGGTCGGCAACGGCTCGCTCGTCTTCAGCCCGAGCCTCTACGACAGGCTGAGCTACGATCCGGCCAGGGATTTCGCGCCGATCACGCGCGTCTTCGTTGCGGCGAACGTCCTCGTAGTGCCGGGCGATTCGCCGGCGAAGAGCCTCCCCGAGCTCGTCGCGCTATTGCGTGCGCAGCCCGGCACCTATGCGCACGCCGGCGTGGGGACGTCGCAGCACCTGGCCGCCGAGCTCTTCAAGTCGATGGCCGGGGTCGAAATCCGGCCCGTGGCCTACCGCGGCACGACCGCGCTGCTGCCCGATCTGCTCGCCGGGCGCGTCACGCTCTCGTTCGCGAACGTCTCCAACGTCATGCCGCTTGTGCGCGAGGGGAAGCTCCGCGCCTTCGCCGTGACCTCGGTCCAGCGCTCCGGCGCCGCGCCCGAGCTGCCGACGATGATCGAAGCGGGCTACCCCGGCTTCGAGGCGGTACCGTGGTTCGGCCTGATGGCGCCCGCCGGCACGCCGGCGCCGATCGTCGAGCAGCTCAACCGCGAGACCCACAAGGTCCTGACGCAGCCCGACGTGCGCAAGAAGCTGAACGACGTCGGCCTGGACCTCATCCCCGGTACCCCGGCGGAGTTCGCCGCCGCCATCACCCGCGAGACCCCGATCTGGGCCGCCGTGATCAAGCGCGTCGGCATCAAGGCGACCGACTAACCGTCCGAAAGAACTAAAAGAACAAAAAGAGTCAGAGCATGCACCCCGGTGAGCGCCGGGCGTAGAGTTTGAAGCGTGAGGATTGCGCTTCTTCCCTGCCTGGCGGGTTTGCTTGTGGGATCCGCGGCGCTCGCGCAAGATCGAAATTACGATTCCCAGTCGGTCTACGAACAGCAGTCCATCCACGGCTTCACGGTGCTCCTTAGCCCTCAGCTTCTGGCACAGGCGCGCGCAGCGGCAGATGTTCGCGCCGAGCTGACACGGCAGTTCGGAGAGGTGGTCGAGGTCGTGCCCCCCTCGGCCGTTTCGGCGCTGCGGAAAGTCAGGGTCTGGGTCGAGTGGAGCAGGCGGCCGGATGCCGGAGCCGAGTTCCACCCCTCGCAGGGGTGGCTGGAGAAAAACGGCTACAACCCGGCGAAGTCGGGCGGCATCGAAATCTCGAACAGCCTCAATTTCGTGAGCCGGTCCCGCGCGGATCAGCCGTGCATGGTGTTGCACGAGCTCGCTCATGCCTATCATTTTCTCGTCCTCGGCGAGAGGCATCCGGAGATCGCCGCCGCCTATCGGCAGGCGGTGGAGAGCAGGTCGTACGAGTCGGTCGACTATTACGGCCGCGGGAAGCGGCGTGCCTACGCGCTGGTCGACGAAAAGGAGTATTTCGCCGAATTGTCGGAGGCGTACTTCTGCAGGAACGATTATTACCCTTTCACGCGAGCGGATCTGCAGCAGCACGACCCCGTGGGTTATGAGCTCCTGCAGCGCCTGTGGGGCATGGCCGCGAAACGAGAATCCGTAGCGCTCACCAGCGAAAAGCGCTAGCCGTACTTCCGCTTGTCCTCGATGACCTTGCCGTCGTTCGGCAAGCTTCCCGGCGCGAGCAGCTCGACTTCTCCGCGCAGCTTCGTGACGTCGCGAATCGTGGCCACCAAGGCGTCCCCCAAACCGGAAATCGCTTCGCTGACTTCGCACTTCAGCGTCATGCGGTCGCTGCCGGCCTCGCCTTCGACCACGAGGCGCGCGCGCCGCACCTCGGGATGGCGCCGCAGCACCTCGGCGACCTGGCCCGGGGTCACGAACATCGCGCGCACCTTGGTGCTCTGGTCGGCGCGGCCCATCCAGCCCTTGATGCGCACGTTGGTGCGGCCGCACGGGCTCGCGCCCGCAAGAACCGCCGAAAGGTCTCCGGTGCCGAAGCGGATGAGCGGGTAGTCCCGGTTGAAGGAGGTGATGACGACCTCGCCCACCTCGCCGTCGGGCAGCGGGTCGCCGGTGCCGGGGCGCACGATCTCGAGGATCAGCTTCTCCTCAAGGATCATCCCTTCGTTCACCGAGGCGTCGGCGTTGACCGACTCGTAGGCGATCAAGCCGAGGTCGGCGCTACCGTACATCTGCGTCACCGCGATGCCACGCTCGCGCATCGCCTGCCTGAGCGCCGGGGGGAGATATTCGGCCCCGACCTGCGCCTTCTTCAACGTGGACAGATCGCTCTTCGCCTCGTCGGCCTTCTCGACGATGAGCTTGAGGAACGAAGGCGTGCCGATATAACCCCGCACGCGCAGGTCGCGGATCGCCGCAACCTGCATCTCGGTCTGGCCGGTTCCTGAAGGAATCACGCTGCAGCCGAGCGCGAGCGCGCCCGATTCGAGCATCGAGCCCGCGGGCGTAAAGTGGTAGGCGAACGTGTTGAGAACCAGGTCTCCGGCACGAAATCCGCCTGCAAACAGGCCGCGCGCGGTGCGCCACCAGTCGCCGCCGCGACCCTCGGGATCGTAGATCGGCCCGGGCGAGACGAAGAGCTTGGCGAGCTTCTCCACCGGCGTGGCGTTCAGGCCGCCGAGCGGCGGAAGCGCCTTCTGGAGCGCGTGAAGATCGCTCTTCCTGGTGACGGGAAGCCGCGCAAGCGATTTGCGGCTCTTGATGTCGTTGGGTTCAACTTCCTTCAGGACGCGGGCAAAGCCGGGCGCGTTGGCCTTCGCGTGCGCGACGTGCGCGGGAAGCGCGGCCATGAGGGCGCCTTCGCGCGCCTCGGGATTTCGGGTCTCGAGCTCGTCGTAATGCTCTTTCAAAGCCAGCGCTTCCTGCGGCGATACGACTTGACGTCGCGGAAGCTCCTGCGCCCGGCCGAGGAGAAGCCGAGGTAGAACTCCTTCACGTCCTCGTTCTCCGCGAGCGAGCTTGCCTCGCCGTCCATCACCACCCGCCCGTTCTCCAGGATGTAGCCGTAGTCGGCGTAGCGCAGGGCGATGTTGGTGTTCTGCTCGGCGAGAAGAAAGCTCACGCCTTCCTTGCGGTTCAGCTCGCGCACGATCTCGAAGATCTCCTCCACGAGCTGCGGCGCGAGGCCCATCGAGGGCTCGTCGAGCAGGATCATGCGCGGCCGCGCCATGAGCGCGCGCCCGAGCGCGGTCATCTGCTGCTCGCCGCCCGAGGTGTAGCCCGACTGCGAGGCGCGGCGTTCCTTGAGGCGCGGGAAGTAGCTGTAGACCTTCTCGAGATCCTCGCCGATGCCGTTGCCACGATAGCCACGGGTATAGGCACCGGTAAGGAGATTCTCCTCGACGGTGAGGTGCTGGAAGCAATGCCGGCCTTCCATGACCTGGCAGATGCCGCGCTTGACCAGCGCCGAAGGATTGAGCTGGTCGATGCGCTCGCCGCGGAAGGTGATGGCGCCCTTGGTCACCTCGCCGCGCTCGGCCCGGAGGAGATTCGAGATCGCCTTGAGGGTGGTGGTCTTCCCGGCGCCGTTCGCGCCAAGGAGCGCCACGGTGCCACGCTCGGGCACCTCCAGCGAGACCCCCTTCAAGACGAGGATCACGTGGTTGTAGATGACCTCGATGCCGTTTACCGACAGCATTACTGCCCCCGGAACCTCCCGTCCCGGCCGCGCGGCCGGGACGGGAGCATTTGCTCAACGAGCGGCTACTGGCTTTCCTTGGCGCAGTCGCGCTTGGTCAGCTTCTTCTCCTGCGCGTACTTCTCCGCGGAAGTGCGAATCATCGGCTTGATGATCGCCTGGTCGGCGGTGTAAGTGTCCTTCTGCAGGACCCATTTCTTGCCGTCCCACGTATGGATCGATGCGCTGCGCCCGCCGGCGTGGTCGACGCAAGACGTGCTGACCGGAGTCATCAGTCCGGTGAAGCCGAGCTTCTTGATCGCGGAGTCGTCGATGGCGAGGTTCTCGAGGCCCCAGCGCACCTGCTCGCCGGTGAGCGGCTTCTTCCCATAGCGGAACTGCGCCCGCTTGACCGCTTCGACGGTCATCATCGCCGCGGTGAGGCCGCGGTTGTAGAGCACGTCGCCGATTTCCTCTTTCTTGCCCGCGCCCTGGCCCTTGTCGTACACGAAGCGGACGATGTCCTTGTGCACCGGGCCCTGGCCAGCCGGCGCAAGGAACACGAGCGCGTTGTAGCCCTTGGCGGCCTCGCCGGCGGGAGTAACGTCGGGCTCCGCGCCCGACCACCACACGCCGTACATCTTTTCGCGCGGGTAGCCGGTGGCGATGGCTTCCTTGATCGCGGTCGAGTTCATCACGCCCCAGCCCCACAGGAACACGTAGTCGGGCCGGTTCTGGCGGATCTGCAGCCAGGTCGCCTTCTGCTCGACCCCGGGGTGCGTCACTGGAAGGAGCTGCAGTTCGTAACCGTGCATCTTGGCGCGCTCCTGCAGCAACGCGATCGGCTCCTTGCCGTAGGGCGAGTCGTGGTAGACCAGCGCGATCTTCTTGCCCTTCAGCTTGTCGACGCCGCCTTCCTTCTTGCCGATGTGCTGGATCAGGATGTCGGCCGCGTCCCAATAGGTTCCGCCGAGCGGGAAGTTCCAGCCGAACACCGTGCCGTCGACCGAGTCGGCGCGTCCGTAGCCGGCGGTGATGATCGGGATGCGATCGTTGAACGACTTGTCGGTGACGGCGAACGTGATGCCGGTCGACAGCGGGTGGAACGCGGTCGCGCCGGTTGGCCCCTTGCCCTTCAGCCGCTCGTAGCATTCGACGCCGCGGTCGGTGGCATAGCCGGTCTCGCACTCCTCGAAGGAGATCTTGATGCCGTTGATGCCGCCGTCGCGCGCGTTGACCAGCTTCAGGTAATCGACGTAGCCGTTCGCGAACGGCACGCCGTTCGGCGCGTACGGACCGGTGCGGTACACGAGCACCGGGAAGAACTGCTCGTTGGCTTGCGCGTAAGCGGGCGTGCCCGGCGCCACCAGCGCAGCCGCCGCCAGCGCCGCGCAGGCGAGGCTTGCCCGGGGGTTGAATGTCATATGTCCATCCTCCTCAAGAAAAGACCGCCCATCATAGCCCTGTCAGTGCGGAAACGGCCAGAGCCGCAGCTTCTCCTTGCCGATCGCCCAAAGCCGGGCCAGGCCGCGCGGCTCGAGAATCAGGAACAGCACGATGAGCGCACCGAAGATCATGAACTCGAGGTGCGAGGCGGTGGCCGTGGAGAGCGGCACCCCCAGCCACTGAGGCACCTGGTTCAGCAGGATCGGCAGCACCACGATGAACGCGGCCCCGTAATAGGCGCCGAGGATCGAGCCCATGCCGCCGATGATGATCATGAAGAGGAGGTTCAGCGAGAGGTTGAGGTTGAACGCGAGCGGCTCCCAGGAGCCGAGGTGAACGAAGCCCCAGAGCGCGCCCGCCACGCCGCAGTAGAAGGAGCTCACCGCGAAGGCCGTGAGCTTGGCGTAGACGGGCCGGATGCCGATGACCTCGGCCGCCACGTCCATGTCTCGCGTCGCCATCCAGGCGCGTCCGAGATGCCCGCGGGTCAGATTCTTCGCGATGACCGTGAAGACCACGAGCACGCCGAGCAGAAAGAGGTACTTTTCGACCGGGGCGTCGATACGCCAGCCGAAGAGCTCCACCGGGGCGGGCGACACGGAGCCCGAGTGCGCGTAATCCGTAAACCACTTCACCCGGGCGAACAGCCAGTCGGTGAAGAACTGCGCCGCGAGCGTGGCCACGGCGAGGTAGAGGCCTTTGATGCGCAGGCTCGGGATGCCGAAGAGCATTCCTGTGGCCGCGGCGATGAAGCCCGCAAGCACCAGCACCGCGAGAAAGTTGAGCCATGGCACGCGCAGCACGAGGTTGTAGGCCGCATACGCCCCGACGGCCATGAACGCGGCATGGCCGATCGAGATCTGCCCGCAGTAGCCGACCAGCAGGTTGAGGCCGATCGCCGCCAGCGTCAGGATCAGGAAGGGAATGATCATCGAAAGGAACAGATAGTCGCTCGCGAGGAACGGCACGGCGAAAAAGGCGAGCACGACGAGCACGCCGATGAAAACGCGGTCCTGCAGGATCGGCAGCATCTGCAGGTCCGCCCGGTAGGTCGACTTGAACTGGCCGTTCTCGCGATAAAGCATGGTTCGCCCTAGACCCGGTCGATGTGGCGCTCGCCGAACAGGCCCTCGGGCCGCACGAGCAGGAAGAGCAGCGCCAGCATGTAGGCGAACCAGTTCTCGATCCCGCCGCCGGCGAGGTCGAACAGCTTCACCAGCGGCGGCCCGAGGAACACCTCGGCCATCTTCTCGCCCACGCCGATGATCAGGCCGCCGATAATCGCGCCCGGCACCGAGGTGAAGCCGCCCAGGATCACGACGGGAAGCGCCTTCAGCGCGACCTGCGAGATGGAGAACTGCACGCCCAGCTTCCCGCCCCAGATCACGCCTGCGACGATCGCGACCACCCCGGCCACGGCCCAGACGATCACCCAGATTCGATTCAGCGGAATGCCGACCGACATCGCCGCCTGATGGTCGTCGGCGACCGCGCGCAGCGCGCGTCCGGTCGCGGTCTTCTGGAAAAACAGCGCCAGCGCGCCGACGAGGAGGATCGCCACCACCGCGGCGGCGACGTCGTCGCGGTTGATGAGGATGCCGCCCTGGATCCATTGGTCGAGGATCATCACCGGCTCGCGGGCGATGCCGAGGTCGATGCTGTAGATGTCGCTGCCCCAGAGCGTCTGGCCGAAGCCGTCCAGAAAGTAGGTGACGCCGAGCGTGGCCATGAGCAGCGCTACGGCCTCCTGGTTGACGAGCGGCCGCAGCACGAGGCGCTCGATCACGAACGCGAGCGCGAGCATGATCGCGACCGCCACCAGGATCGCGGCCCACAGCGGCATGCGCTCGGAGAGGCGCGCCACGGCGAGCGCCGCGAAGAGCACCATCGCACCCTGGGCGAAGTTGAACACGCCCGAGGCCTTGAAGATCAGGACGAACCCGAGAGCGACCAGGGAATAAAGCACGCCGGCCATCAGGCCGCCGAGCAGCACCTCCAGCCAGAACCCCGGCGGCGAGAGTTTGAGCGCGAGCGGCGCAAAAAGCCCGATGATCAGCACCGATGCGAGCGCCAGGACCGGCGAATGGTGCTTAAGCTGGGCGGTCAATGGCTGGCTCCCAGGTAGGCGTCGACCACGGCCTGGTTCGCACGCACTTCGTCGGGCGAGCCATCGGCGATCTTGCGACCGTAGTCGAGCACCACCACGCGGTCGGAGATGTCCATCACCACGCCCATGTCGTGCTCGATCAGCACGATGGTGGTACCGAGCTGCTCGTTCGCGTCGAGAATGTAGCGGCACATGTCCTGCTTTTCCTCGAGGTTCATGCCCGCCATCGGCTCGTCGAGCAGCAGCATCTGCGGCTCGGAGGCGAGGGCGCGCCCGAGATCGACGCGCTTCTGCAGCCCGTATGGGAGACGCCCGGCCGGGGTCTTGCGGTAGGCCTGCAGCTCGAGGAAGTCGATGATCTGCTCGACGTGCTCGCGGTGCCGGATCTCCTCATGCTCGGCCGGCCCGACGCGCAGCGCCTGCGCGAGGATGCTTGCGCGCATCTTGAGGTTGCGCCCGGTCATGATGTTGTCGAGGACCGTCATGCCCTTGAACAGCGCGATGTTCTGGAAGGTCCGAGCGATGCCCATCACGGCCGCCTCGTGCGGATCCATGTCCGTGAATACCCGCCCCTTGAACCGGATCCTGCCCTCGTGCGGGTGGTAGACGCCATTGATCACGTTGAGCATGGAGGATTTGCCCGCGCCGTTCGGTCCGATGATGGCGCGCACCTCGTGGCTGCGCACGTCGAACGACACGTTCTGCAGCGCCTTGACGCCGCCGAAAGCGAGCGAAACGCCCTCGACCGCGAGGATGACTTCCCCGACCTCGCGCCTTTGCACCTGCAGGTGCGTTTCAGGGGCAGTCATCGCGTTCAGGCCGCCTTGCGCTGCGGCGCGACGGGCACCGGCTTCACGTCCTGGATCTTCAGTTCGGCGGAGTAGACGCCGGTGCGGCCGTCCTCGTAGCGTACCTGGGCCTCGACGTGCACGCTGTCGCGCCCGCCGTAGAGCGCCTCGACCAGGCTCCCGTACTTGTCGGCGATGAAGCCGCGCCGAACCTTGCGGGTGCGGGTCAGCTCGCCGTCGTCGGCGTCGAGCTCCTTGTGCAGGATGAGAAAGCGGTGAATCTGCGAATGGGCGAGCTCGGGCTCCTGCGCGAGGTCGGCGTTCACGCGCTCGACGCACTCGCGCACGAGCTTGTAGACCTCGTCCTTCGCGGCGAGGTCGCTGTATCCCGAATAGGGCAGATTGCTCCGCTCGGCCCAGTTGCCGATCGCCTCGGGATCGATGTTGATGAAGGCGCAGACCCGGTCCCGGCCATCGCCGAAGCACACCGCCTCTCGGATGTAGGAAAAGAACTTGAGCTTGTTCTCGAGAAACTTGGGCGCGAAGAGCGTACCGTCGGCAAGCTTGCCCACGTCCTTCACACGGTCGATGATCTTGACGTGGCCGTCGGCATCGATATAGCCGGCGTCGCCGGTGTGGAACCAGCCTTCGCCATCGAGCGCTTCGCCGGTGGCCTGCGGATTCTTGTAGTAGCCGCGGAAGAGGCCCGGGCTGCGGACCAGGAGCTCGCGCTGCGGGCTGAATCTGAGCTCGACCCCGGGCACCGCCGGTCCGACCGTGTCCGGCTTCACCTGACCGTCCGGCTGCACGCAGACGAACACGGCCGTCTCGGTCGAGCCGTAAAGCTGTTTCATGTTGATGCCGATGGAGCGGAAGAACTTGAACAGGTCCGGTCCGACCGCCTCGCCCGCGGTATAGGCCACGCGCACGCGGCTCATGCCGAGGATGTTGCGAAGCGGCCCGTAAATCACGAGGTCGCCGACGCGGTAGCGCAGGCGCTCGACGAGGCCCACGGGCCGGCCGTCGAGAAGCGCCCCGCCCACGCGAGTGGCGACGTCCATGAAGTAGCGGTAGAGCGCGCGCTTCAGGCGCGAGGCGTCTTCCATCCGGATCGACACTTGAGTGAGCAGATTCTCAAGCACGCGCGGCGGGGCAAAGTAGTAGGTGGGGCCGACTTCCCGCATGTCGGTCATCACCGTCTCCGAGGACTCGGGGCAGCAGATGCAGTAACCGCCGACGAGCGCCTGTGCGCACGAAAAGATGTTCTGGCCGATCCAGGCCGGCGGGAGATAGGCGAGGATGACATCGTCCTCCCCGAGGCCGTCGAGTTGCGCAGCGGTCCGCGCCGGCCCGATCAGGCTGGAATGAGTGTGCACGACTCCTTTCGGCACGCCGGTAGTGCCCGAGGTGAAGAACATGGCCGCAACATCGGTGCCGTTCCCCTTGGCGATCTCGGCATCCACGCAACCCGGCTCGCGCAGTAACCGCTCGCGGCCAAGCTCGGCAAGCTTCTCGTACGCGAGGAGCTGCGGCTGCCTGTAGTGGCGCAGTCCGCGCGGATCGTCGAAATAGATGCGCTTCAGCGTGGGGCAGCTCGGCAGGATCTCTAAGAGCTTGTCGACCTGCTCCTGATCCTCGGCGAAAGCGAACGCGATGGCGGCGTTCTGGATCGGAAAGGCCATCTCGGCAGCCACGGCATCCTGATAAAGCGGCACGGGGATCGCGCCCAAGCACTGCGCTGCCGCCATGGCGGCATAGAGCCGCGGCCGGTTGTCGCCCACCAGGGCGAAGTGCTCGCCGCGCTTCAATCCCTCGGTCGCGAACCCGGCGGCCAGCACTCGCGCTTCATCCGCGAACTGCCGCCACGTCCAGGTCTGCCAGATACCCAGGTCCTTCTCTCGGATAGCCGCGCGCGCCCCTCGCACCTCGGCATGGCGCATCAGAAGCTTCGGAAACGTGTCCGCCGCGCGTTCAGGCGCGTCCCGCCCGGCCGTCGTCAAGCTGACCCCCTCCTAGAAAGGCAGCCGATTCTTGCACAAAATCCGCGGTATAGCGCTAAAGTACGGCCCCTTCACCCACTCCACCGCAGGCATCGCAAGGCCATGAAAGGTACCGAACACTGGACCCGAAAGGGCGACGTCAAGCTCTTCCTCTGGCACAAGCCTGCCGCCGCGGGCGCCCCGAAAGGCACCGTCTTTTTCGTGCACGGCTCGTCGATGGCCTCGCAGCCCACCTTCGATCTCGAGGTGCCCGGCAGGCCGCACTCCTCGGTGATGGAGTGGTTCTCGGAGCGCGGCTACGACACCTGGTGCATGGACAACGAGGGCTACGGGCGCTCGGACAAGTCGCGGCCGATCAACTGCGACATCCCGAACGGCGCCGACGATCTCGAGGCGGGAACCGCGTACGTCCTCGAGCGGGCCAAGCACAGGAAGCTCCTGACGTACGGGATTTCGTCGGGAGCGCTGAAGGCCGCGCTCTTCGCGCAGCGCCATCCCGAGCGCGTGGCGCGCCTCGCGCTCGACGCCATGGTATGGACCGGCGAGGGCAGCCCGACGCTCGAGGAGCGCAGGAAGCGCCTGCCCGAATTCCGCACCAAGAACCGCCGTCCCATTGACCGCGCGTTCGTGCGCAGCATCTTCAACCGCGACCATCCCGGCACCGCCGACGACGCCACCATCGAGGCCTTCGCCACGGCGATTCTTGCGCTCGACGACTCGGTGCCGACCGGAACCTACGTCGACATGTGCTCCAGGCTGCCGCTGGTCGACCCGGCGAAGATCCGCGTTCCGACCATCATCCTGCGCGGGGAGTTCGACGGCATCGCGTCGATGGAGGACCTGCTGAAGTTCTTCGCCCTGCTGCCGCATCCGGACAAGCAGTTCACGGTCATGGAAGGCATCTCGCACGCGAGCTTCCAGCAGAAGAACTACCTCGGCGTGTACCACATCCTGCATTCCTTCTTCACGCAACCCGAAGCGGTGTACCGCGGATGAAAGCTCTCATTCGAAGTGTCCTAGCCGGGGCCATCCTCCTGGCTTCGCTCTCAGCGCTTGGGCAAAGCTACCCCACGCGCCCTGTGCGCCTCGTCGTGCCGCTCTCGCCAGGCGGCTTCGCCGACACGCCGGCGCGCATCCTGACGCCGCGCCTGTCCCAGCAGATGGGCAAGCAGTTCTTTGTCGAAAACCGCCCCGGCGCGGGGGGCACGATCGGGTGGGACTTCGTGGCGAAGCAGCCGCCCGACGGCTATACGCTCGTCATCACGGGCGCGACACATCTGATCAGCTCGCACCTATACAAGAATCTCCAGTACGACGCGTTCAAGGACTTCACTCACATCAGCATGATGGCGTCGGGTCCGTACGTCCTGGTGGTCAATCCGAAGAAGACACCGGTCAACAACGTGCGCGAGCTGATCGCGGCGGCGAAGGCCAGGCCGGGCGCGATCGACTTCGCGAGCTCGGGGAACGGCAGCTCGCAGCACCTGGTCGCGGCGCTCTTCAATGCGATGGCGGGCGTGAAGTTGAACCATGTGCCGTACAAGGGCAGCGGGCCCGCGATGCAGGACCTGCTCGGCGGCGAAGTCGGCGTCTCGTTCGCCGGGGTGCCGAACGTGCTCGGCAACGTGCGCGGCGGGCGCCTCAAGGCGCTCGCGGTGACCACGCCGAAGCGCTGGGTCGAGCTGCCGGACGTGCCGACGATGGCGGAGGCGGGCGTGCCCGGATACGAGGCCACGCTCTGGCTCAGTATCTCCGGTCCCGCCGGCATGCCGGCGCCGATCGTGCAGCAGCTCTCGACGGAAATCGCGAAGGCGCTGAAGGACCCGGAACTCCAGACCAAATTCCGCGAGGCGGGCGTCGAAGCCGACGCGAGGCAGGGCGAGGAGCTCCTGCGTTACATGCGCGCCGAGGACGAGAAGTGGGGCAAGGTGGTGCGCGACACGGGGGCTACCGTTCAGTAGCCCAGGCCGATCAGCGCTTGCCCTCCAGGCGTAGGAGGGCGACGACGAGCTCGGCCACCATCTTCTTGTGGCCGTCGTTCAACGCCTCGTACTTCTTCGATACCCAAACGGGGTCGGCGCGATAGGCGGCCGACTCCTGACGCAGGGCTCGTGCCGGCGCGGTTTCCGCGTCGCCGTAGCGCAGCCATTGCGGCGACACCTCGAGCCAGAGCGCGAGCGCGCGGATCTTGTCCTGCGAAGGGAGCGCGCGGCCGCTCACCCACTTTCGCACCGCCTGCACCGTGACCGGCGTGCCTTCGTAGCGCAGGTTGAACTCGCGCGCCAGCGCCGCCGGTCCGGCCGCCACCGGCTCGGCCCGCTTCAGCGCCTCGCGCAGGCGTTTGCTAAATCCTTGTTTTTCATCGCCAAGCGCCATCGGCCGAGGACAGTAGCATCAAGGGCTTGCCTCGGTGCACACTATTGGTTCACGAACTGTGAAACCGATGGTTACTGGAACCGATGGTTACTGGACCGCAGACCCCCGGCCTCGACCCGCTCACCTGGCTCCCGAACCGCGTGCTCTTCGAGGCACGGCTCGTCAGCGCCGTACGAGACGTTCAGCGGCGCCGTGGCAGCCTGGCGCTGCTGCTCATCGATCTCGACCGCATGGAGTTGGTGAACGCATCCCTCGGGCACGACTTCGGCGACAGGATCCTCCACCAGGCCGCGGCGCGCATGGCGCGTGCGCTGGGTCCGGCCGCAATGCTCGCTCGCCTCGAGTCCGACGATTTCGCAGCCTTTATCGAGGTACCCGACCACGCGGCGGCGATGAAGCACGCCGCCCTGCTCCTGGAAGCGTGCGGAGAACCCTATGTCGTGGAGTGCCTCGCCGCGATCGTCACCGTGAGCATCGGCATCGCGCTGCATCCGCGCGATGCCGATGATCCGGCGACCCTATTTGCGCGGGCGGAGCGGGCACTCAACCGCGCCAAGATCCGCGGCCGCGCCCGGTCTTACCCCGGCGCTGCTACTTAGTCTGGGCGTCGTGCTTTTCGCGGTGGATGCGCTTGCTCTGGCGATTTTCCGCGTTCTGGATGCGGCGCTGCTCGCCCTTGCTCACCTGGCCGTCGGTGCCGGCGCGAGCTTCCATGCGCGAGTCGCGCGCCTGTCCGCCTTCGAGCTTGCCGGCCTCGCGAGTAGTCAGGCTCCCGGACTGCACGCCCTGCTCGATGCGCTGCTGCTGGTTGATATTGCGCTGCACATCCGCCTGCATGCGCTGCGAGGACGCGGAGTTCGGGTTGCCGGTCTGCGCGTCGTGCTTCTCTCTGTAGATGTCGCGGCTGACGGCGTTCTGCTCGCGCGCGAGCCGCGCCTTTTCCGCAGGGGTGAGCTTGCCGTCCTTCATGGCGCGCGCCTGGTCGCGCTCGACGCGCGCTTCCTCGCCCTCCAGGCGGGAGGCCTCCCGCGTAGTGAGCTGGCCCGACTGCAGGCCCTGCTCGATTCGCTGCTGTTGGTTGACGTCGCGCTGCACCGTGCCCGCCTGCGCGAACGCGCCTGCGGAGAACGCCATGCCGAGGGCGGCGGCGAGGATGCTGATCTTCATTGTTCCTTCCCTTTCGTGTTGAACGATGGAGACCATTTAACGCCGCGCGGGCGTTACGAGACGACCGCCCGAGGGTAATTTGCGTAACAGGTTGTATCACCCGCCGCCTGCCGGGTGACGCATTGCACAACTTAATGCGCGCGCGGCACCTGGGTGACCTGGGAGATGCGCTTGCCCGGGTCGGTGTCGAAGACGACATGGGCGTCGACCGCGTACAGCCAGCAACCCTTCTTGAGCTGTTCGCAGTGGTCGAGCACGAGTGCGATTGCGTTCGGGTCCCTGCCCACCATCTTCCAGCTTCCGTCCTCGGTCACGGCGAACGCTTTCGGGGTGGCGAGGGTCAGATACCTGCGGTAGACGTCCTTGCCGGCCTCGCGCACCGGCACCTTGTCGACGTCGTCGATGGCCGCGTACCCCGATGGCTGCGGCACTACGCGACTGTGCACGAGCGGGACGCTCGCGACTGCGCCCCCGCCGCCGCGCGCGCCTCGGCGGTCGGACCTCGAGTAGAAGTTGCCGTTCGGGTTCGCTGGCGCGTCCGCGACCACGGGCGGAGGCGCCGCGGGGGCGGAGACCGTTACGGGCTCGCCGATGCGACTGCCGATGGCACCGGCGAGCTCGCGTATCCAGACGTTGTAGTTGCCGTGGATGACGCGAACGTCGCGGCCGCGGTCGACCATTTCCTTGTACATCATGTCGACGCTGCTCATGTAGTGGATCTGGCAGAAGCCGTCGCCGTACGTCACGTTGACGCGCAGCACATGCTTGTTGTTTTTCGTGGTCTCCAGCTCGAAGCGGCCGTCGTCGGACTTCTTGACCTTCCAGTCCTTGGCGAGCGCGGCAATGTCGATCGCTTCCTTCATCTTCGCCTTGCTGGTTTTCTGGGGATCGCCGGAGAACCGCACGCTCAACGGATCCTCGAGGACCTTGAGGCGGCGATCGCCGAACTCCGGCTGCTGCTGTGCGCACGCCAGGGACGCGAGCGACAGGCCGAGGATTGTCGTCAGGACGTGTTTCATTTGGCTTCTCCTCCCCGGACCATCGTAGCACCGCCGCGAATCGCGAGCCTAGTTCCAGAAGCCGAACTCTGCTAAATTGCGCACGCCCTAGCAGCAGCGCAAGGAGAACCGGATGAGACCCGCCGTCTCGACCCCCGTCTTGACGATTCTGTTCGCGCTCGCGGCGAGCGCTGGCCATGCGCAGCAGCTCGATGAAAAGCAGATGCTCGGCCGCCAGGTGTTCGCGCAGTCCTGCGGCATCTGCCACCTGCAGCCCGTGCTCGGAGTGAAGACGTACGGGCCCCCGCTGAACAAGACGGCCGCCGCGGGCAGCGACGACGCGATGCGCGCCATCATCACGAACGGCACCGAGCGCATGCCCGCATTCAAGCATTACCTCAAGCCGGCGGAGATCGACGCGATCATCGCTTACGTGAGAACCGTGCCGGTCAACACCTCGCCGAACGCCCCGAAACAGGGAGAGATGCGATGAACACGATCCGCACGGCCCTTCTCGCATGTGCGCTGCCGCTCGCCGCCGCGACCGCGGCCCAGGCTGCGGATCGGGTGCTTTCCGGCCGGGTCGCAACGGGCTCCGGCCAGAAGCTGGACGGCGTCACGGTCTCGGCGAAGCGCGAGGGCTCGACGATCACGACCAGCGTCTACACCGACGCCGCCGGCGAATATTTCTTCCCGCCGCTGCCGGAGGGCCGCTACCAGGTGTGGGCGCAGGCGCTCGGCTTCGAGCGCGCGCGCGGCTCGGTCGACCTCTCCGCGGCGCGCCGGCAGGACTTCATGCTGGCCGAGATCGCGGATCCCGAGCGGCGCTTCCGGCAGCTTCCGGGCGAGATGATGGTCGCGGCGCTGCCCGAGGCGAGCGCCGAAGACGCGCGCATGAAGAAGATCTTCATGAACAACTGCACCGGCTGCCACTCGACCAGCTACGCGCTGCAGTTCCGCTTCGACGAGGCCGGCTGGAGCAAGATCATCGATCTCATGAAGATCGTGCCCGTCACCGGCGTCTATCCCGGGCCGACCGCCAAGCCCAACCAGATCCTCGAACGCCACCAAAAGGCGCTCGCCGCCTACCTCGCGCGGGCCCGTGGCCCCGGCGAGTCGTCGATGAAGGTCGCCTCTCGCCCGCGCCCTGCGGGCGAGGCCGCACGTGCAGTCTGGACGCTCTACGACCTGGAGCTCAATCCCGACACCGGCATCGGCACGAAATACAACCCGAACGACGGCACCGACTGGGCGATGGGCACCACCTCCAAGCTCGGCCAGTTGCCGCACGACGGCGCGCTCGGCCTCGACGGTACGATCTACTTCACCAGCAACAACCCGAACCGCGGCGTGACCATCGGCAAGGTCGATCCCGCGACCGGCGCGGTCAAGTACCTCAAGGCCGAAGGCGCCAACGGGCTCGCGGCCACGGCTCACGGCCTCGCGCGCGACCACGCGGGCAATCTCTGGTTCGACGTGAACCCCGGCCGCCGTGCGCTCGGCAAGCTCGACGTCGCGAGCGAGAAGATCTCCATCTACCAGACGCCGCCCGAGATGGCGCCGGTGGGCGGCGCGGTGACGGTCGACGTGGACGGCAAGGGCATGATCTGGGCGTCGACGCCGAGCGGCGCGGTGCGCTTCGACCCGGTGGCGGAGAAGTTCACCGAGTTCAAGTCGAGCGTCCCCGAGAAGAACGCGAGAGGCTCGGGCGCGACCTACGGCGCGGCGGGCGACCGCGACGGCAACGGCTGGTGGGCGCAGATGGCGATGGACCGGGTCTACAAGGGCGACACGGCCACAGGCAAGACCATCGAGATCAAGATGCCGGACGTCAAGGTCGACCGGCTCTTCGGCGACGAGCGCGCGTTCTACGACGGCGTGAGCGATCTCGGCTTCAATACGCCACTGCCGTGGTCGCAGGGTCCGCGCCGGATGGGCACCGACAAGAACGCGGACCTGCTGTGGGTCGGGAATTCCTTCGGCTCGTCCTGGGCGAAGATCAACACGAAGACTCTGCAGACGACCATCGTCCCGCTGCCCGATCCGGCGATGCAGGCCTACCACATCGCCGTCGACAGCAGGCACAACGTCTGGGGCAACCTCTGGACCGCGGACCGGATCGTCAAGCTCGACCCGGCCACGAACGCTTGGACCATGTTCGACCTGCCGGTGCGCGGGACGGAAATCCGCCACATCGCGCTGCTCGAGCGGGGCGACAAGCTTCACGTGGTGGTTCCGGTCTACCGCACCAGCCAGATGGGCGTGATGACGGTGCGCAGCGAGGCCGAGCTCGCGGCGCTCAAACGGACGGCAAATTAGCGGCGCGCCGGCTTCACGCCGGCGATTCTAGGCGAGCTCGGAGTCGTGGTTGATAAGGCAGTTGAAGATGCCGCCGCCTCCCCGACGAACACCGCGGCAGAATTTCTTCGCGTCCTTGCGACAAGCCCGGTCGGCGGTGTGCCCGCTTCCTGAGAGGGCTGCTGGGCGAAGCTGCTACTAGCAACTCGAACCGTTCGAGATGGGAGCGCTTCTCGTCCTCAGTCGAGCGAATCGAGCTTGGCCATTTAACGGAACAGCATCGCTTCGTCCTCGAAACACTGTCGCTCCTCAACGACGTTTTGAATCCGGGTGCCAGCCCCGCGCCTCCGCCGGTAATCGACGGCGCGGCGCTGTATACCACGTACTGCAGCGGCTGCCACGGCGACCTCGCCAGCTCGGATAAACGAGGTGTGACCGCGGGTGACATTACGAATGCCATAAGCGCCAACAGGGGCGGCATGGGAACCCGGTTCAATCCGAGCACCGGGACCGTCGCCAAGCTCACGCCGGAGCAGATCGCGGCGATCGCCGCCGCCCTTCAATAGGCGGCGCACACCAGGGCCGCGGCCTACGCGGTCGCGGCCCTGCTTTTTCGAAGGCAAAGGGACGCACTGTGTTTCCAGGCGATGCTGACGTTTGACCTCTGGGCTTGAAATCCGTCTCCGCCGGCACATACTTGCTCAATGACCGCGCACGACTTCCCGCGGATCCATGCAATCTTCCGTCCAAAGGTGCGGCGCTACCTTGCCCGCCTGGTCGGCGAGGACCGCGCCGAGGACCTCGCGCAGACGGTGATGCTCAAGGTGAGCGAAGGCCTGTCCGCCTTCCGCGGCGACTCGAGCGTCTCGACCTGGGTCTACCGTATCGCGACCAACGCCGCGCTCGACGCGTTGCGCCGGCCGCGCGCGCAAGAGCTGCCGATCGACGCCGCGGCCGACGAATCCTACGTTCCGCCCGAGGCGCGCGCGCCCTCGGTGGAGTCGATCGCGATCCGGCAGGAGATGAGCGAGTGCGTCCGCAGCTTCATCGACCGCCTGCCCGAGCCTTACGCAACGGTCCTCGTCCTGGCTGAGCTGGAAGGCTTCCGCAACGCCGAGATCGCCGAGATTCTCGGCGTCAGCATCGACGCCGTGAAGATCCGCCTGCACCGCGCGCGCGCGGCGCTGCGCGCGGCGCTCGAGGCCGGATGCCGCTTCGAGCGCGGCGAGACCGGGCTTGCCTGCGACCGCAGACCGGGGGCCTTGCCGCCGGCATAGCCGTATCCTTTCCGAGCCTTGCCTCGTCTAAGCACCGAAAGGAGGCAAGACCATGGAACTCTTCTGGATCTTCGCAACGCTTTGCATCGTCTTCATGATCGCGATGATGGTCATCATGTTCCGGCACGTCTGCGCGCCCGGCGCCCGCCGCGCGGCCTGCTGCGGCGCGACGGAACCCAACGTCAACGCCCAGAAAGAGCCTTCGTAACAAGGCACCGTATGGAAACCTATACCCCCGAAGTCGAACCGACCCGCAGCCTTACCCGACCGGCGAGGCCTACGCCGAGCGGCAGATGATCGAGAAGCGCATGCCCGTGCTCCCCTGCGAAGGGCCCCTGCATCCGCGGCGAGACCTTCTTCGTGCCGGAGTCGGCGATCGCGCGCTGGGTGCGCGAAGCCGACCGCATCCTAATGATCGACGGCTGCGTGTTCTCGCGAAGTCGCCGACAAGATCATTGCGAAGCTGCGGGCTGAAGGGTACGCACCACCCAAGGCAGCGTGACCGTCTCGAAGATCCTCTGGTCCGAGACCTGCGGGTTGCGCCCCATGTGCCCGCCCTGCGGATTGATCCACACTTCCTTGGGCGACCCCGAGCGCATCAGCAGGAACAGGTCTTCGATCGGCACCTGCGTGTCGCGCATGCCGTTGACGAGCAGCATGGGCGCCGACGGCCGCTCGAGCCAGCCTGAGGTCTTGAGGGACATCCGCGGTCCGTAGGCGAGAAACTCGTCCAGCGTCTTCGCGCCGTAGATCGCCGCGCGGGCCTCGAACAGCTCGAACAGGTACTCGCGCGTGGTGATGGCCTTCTTCTGCCATTCGGGCTGGAAGTACTCGTGCACCGGGCCTCCCTGGACGACCGCGCCGCGGATGCGCTCGCGCTCCGCGTAGGCTAGGCGCGCGGACCAGTGCCCGCCCCACGAGCCGCCGTAAACGGCGACGCGCTTGGCGTCGATATCCTTGCGCGTGGCCACGTAGTCGAGCACGCGCGAGAACTCGCGCTCGGCGCCCGGGACGACCTGGCGGATGGTCGACTGGCCCGTGCCCGGCATGTCGAAGGAGAAGTATCCGACGTCGTGCTTCAGGTACGCGTCGCTGCGGAAGGACGCGTTTTCTTTACGGCCGTCCAGGCCGCCGATCGTGATCACGAGCGGCGCGGGACGCACGCCCTTCGGCAGGCGCAGATAGCCGACGATCTCCTTGCCCTCGAACGGGATCTTCACGATCTCGAGCTTCGGGTCCTGCAGCCGCGCGTACGCGGCGAAGGCTTCCAGCGCCCTGGCGTACGCCTTCTCCTTCCCGGGCGAGTTCTCGAGCGGAAAGCGTGCGAAGAGGTAGTATTCGAAGGCGTACTTGTATTCCTTGGCGGCTTCGCCGCGCGACGCCGTCTCGGCGAGCTCCGCCTTCCTGCCGTTCGCCATGTGGCGCTCGCCGATCGAGCTCCAGGCCGCGGCCCATTCGTCGCGGTCGAGGCTCTTGAGATTCGCGAGCGCCTCGCGCACCTCGGACGGCACGAGCTCGGACACGGGGTAGGCGTGGCGGTCGGCGCGCGCCTGGACTTCCTCCTTCAGCTCCGGAAGCGTGCGCGGCGGGACCTGGGCGAGTGCCGGTAAGGTGAGTGCGAAAGCCAAGGCGGCCGAGATGCGCATCATGGCGAGTCCTCCTCAGGGGCTGGGAGAATCATAAACCGGGGCCGGCTTCCGCCGCGCGCCGGGCGCGCAGGCTTCGCCGAACGACATGCGGATCAGGGTGGCGAGGCGCGGGTCGGCCATCGTGCGCTGCTCGGGGGTGAGGGACTTCAGGAGGCCTTTCGCCGACTCGACGATGTCCTCCACCGCCGTCAGCCGGTCGCGCGCGACGTCGGCGGCGCGGTCAAGACGCTTGGCGAGATCGAGCTGCGCGTCGGACGCCCGCGGGGCGCGGTCGCGCGCGATGTCCCGCTGCAGCGCGCGGATGCCCTCGGCATAAGAGTCCCAGGCCTTCTGCTGATCGGCGGTCAGCTTGAGGTCGGTCTCGAATTCGCCGAGCGTCGCCTCGAGCTGGTTGATTTGCGGCGCGGCGCCGCCTTTCGCCCCGCCCTTGTCGCCGCCGCCGCGGCGCCTGGGACCCGTCTGCGCGAAGGCAACGGCCGGCGCCGCCGCCAGGAGCGCCAGCATGGTTCGTTTTTTCATGGTGGTTCCCCGACGTTCTGCAAGAAGAGCGCGGTGGAACCTGAAAATTGCGTCAGGTTCTACGGATGTTTCTTCTTTCGCCCCGCGCTCGGCTTCGTCTTTTGCGCTGCGAGCCTTGCCCTGCCGCCGGCGAGCTCGACGCGAAGCGCCGCGTGCAGCTGACCGGGCTTCAGGTGGTGAAACTCGGCGGGAACGTCGAGCATTTCGGCGCGGCGGCCGCGCTCCGGATGAAAGCTCAGCTGAGGCGCGTCGGCCTCCGTCGAAGGGTGAAACAGGGCGTGGATTTTTCCGCTCTTGTCGAACAATGCCAGGACCTTCATGAGTTCGTTCCCTTTAGAACGTGTCGACCTGGGATGCCAGCACCTGGATTCGCGCCTGGATGGGCGCACCGCTTTGGCCGTTTGCGCGCAGGCTCATGGACATCGGGGTGCTGGCGGGACGCGACGTGTTCCACACCGAACCCTCCGACACGATGGTGACGCTCTGCTGCGTGTCCTCGTCGCTCGCGCCCACGACGCCGGCCCAGATCCGATTGAAACGAAATTGGCTGATATTGCTGCCCCAGGTCACGGTGAAGGAGATGGTGCTGCCCCTTGCCATGGTCAGTATGCCCGCCGAGGCGGCGACAAACGCAGTGGTGAAAGCTGCCATGGGAATCCTCCGCGAAGAGATTTGTCGCCGGGAAGCTCTGTCAGCGCGAATTTTAGCGCTACCGTAGAGTCATGCGCGGACGCCCGAATGGCCGAACATGGATCTTGCTGATCTTTCTGTCCGCCGGATGTGCCGCAAGGGCAGACGATCTCACCTCCGGTGGCCTTACGTTCGAGCAGCGTTGCGCGCAGCCCGGGGTCGTCAAATGCGTCGGGTTCGATTCCCAGGAGCAGACCGATCGGTTCGTCTTTCCGCCCTACGGGATGACGGTGAAGCGCGCTCGCGTCGTGACGGATATCAAGGCGTCCGGTGCCGGCTCGCTGCGCTTCGAGATCCCTTCCAACACGGGAGCGGATACCTCCGGCAGCTTCTGGCAGAACTTCTCGGACGACCTCTCGGTCCAGTTCGGCGAGGGCGAGGAGTTTTACATCCAGTGGCGCCAGCGGTTCTCCAAGGAGTTTCTGGACACGTTCTACGAAGGCGGAGGCGGATGGAAGCAGGCCATCATCGGCGAGGGCGATCGGCCCGGGAAGACCGCGTACACCTGCACCGAGCTCGAGATCGTGGTCCAGAACACTAACCAGCGCGGCGCCGCCCAGATGTACCACAGCTGCGGCGGCAAGGACGGCCGTTACGAGCCGCTGGAAGGACAAGGCCGCTGGGTTCTGTACAAAGCCGACCAGTGGATGACGTTTCAGGTGCACGTCAAGATCGGCAGCTGGTACCGGAACGATCGTCGTTATCACCGTGACAGCACGATCCGGCTGTGGGTCGCCGAGGCTGGGCAGCCGTCCCGGCTGGTGGTCGAGCAGACGCGCTACGACATCGTCAACACGCAGCCGGCGGCCAGGTACGGGAAGATCTGGCTGCTCCCTTATCACACCGGGAAGAGCGCGGCGCAGAGCCTCGCCGTCGGCTACACCTGGTACGACGACCTCATCGTCTCGAGGGCCCGGATTCCCGATCCGGCTCCCTGATATAAGAAAATAAGGAACTCTGACGAGGCGATCATGAATCGATGGCTCGCATTGCTCGCTCTTGCCGCGGTGTCCGGTCTCGCGTGCGCGCAGGCGTTTCCAGGCAAGCCGCTGCGCATAGTGGTCCCGTTCGCGGCCGGCGGCGCCGTCGACACGATCGCCCGCGTCTTCTCGCCCAAGCTCAGCGAGGGCTTCGCTCAGCCAGTCATCGTCGAAAACCGGCCCGGTGCGGGAAGCAACATCGGCGCCGACGTCGTCGCCAAGTCCGCGCCCGACGGCACTTCCGTTTTGCTCACGCCCGCCGGCCTCGCCATCGGCCCCAGCCTGTACCGCAAGCTGCCGTTCGATCCGGCGAAGGACCTGGTGCCGGTCTCGCAGCTCATGTCCTCGTGGCTGATCCTGGTCACCAGTGCGAAGGTGCCGGCGAGCTCGGTGCGCGAGTTGCTCGTGCTCGCGAAGTCGAAGCCCGGCAGGCTCAATTACGGCTCCACGGGCATCGGCAGCCCACCGCACCTCGCGGGCGAGCTCCTGCGGCTGCTCGGAGGCATCGACATCGTGCACGTGCCGTATAAGGGCGACGCGCCAATGTACGCTGCGCTGCTCGCCGGCGAGGTGGACCTTGGCTTCGGGCCGCTCGCGGGCGCGCTGCCCCACATCAACTCAGGACGGCTGCACCTGCTCGCCATTACCGAC
>Ga0207428_10001090_pt1 | contig 29588 bp, 32 predicted proteins | sample RhiMethybrSRZTD1_FD_187600 | JGI IMG/M metagenome (GOLD analysis project Ga0207428, IMG submission 187600) | Populus rhizosphere microbial communities from Tennessee, USA - Rhizosphere MetaG P. TD hybrid SRZTD1 (SPAdes) (version 3) | ecosystem: Host-associated > Plants > Roots > Rhizosphere >...
GCAGTCGGCAGCACGATCGGAGTCGGAGTCGGCGCGAGCGAGATCGGGTTCACGTAGCTCCCGGGGTTGCCCGTCCCGAACGGGCCGAGCATCTGCCCGTGGTAGGCGTACAGCCACACGTCGCCGCCCGAGATCGTGGTCTCCTCGGCGAACCGCGGCGAGCTCAGGCGCAGGAACCCGCTCGAGGCGGGCATGGCGAACTCTGGGATCACGTTGCCCACCCCGGGGATCAAGCTCGAGAACAGCGAGCACCCGACCACCACGTCGGGCAGGGACAGGCGGACTTCCTGCGAATCGAACGTGCTCGCCCTGGCCGCGATGGGCACTCGCAGCGGCCCGATCTCGTGGGGGAAGTCGCCGCCCCGCTCGAGTACCGTCCAGACCGCCAGCGACGATGCCGCCAGCGTATCGGGCGCGAAAAACGCAACGTCGACCGCCTCGAAGCGTTCGTCCGGAACGGCGATGTCGCCCGCCTCGTCCACCTCGAGACCTGTCGCGCGGTCGCCGAAGGCGCCGTTGGACGCGAGGTCGGCGATCGACCATGTCCCGGCGATCGACCGGGGCACCAGCCGGTAGCCCAGGTCACCGGGGTCGCGGCACCTCTCGTCGCTCTCGAAGGCGTGCGCGGTCCACATGCCGCGGTAGCCGGTGAGGTCGAAGCTCGAGTCGAGCCGTTCGTTGTCGAGGGCGATGGACATCAGGTCGCTGAGATCGAGAACCGCGGAATCGTCTTTGGTCAGGCAGATCTCGAGGTCGGCGAGGTGCTGGCAGGCGTCGCTCCAGAACGTCAGGTGGACCAGCACCTGGGGCAGGCGCGACGTCGGCGAGAAGGCGCCGGGGCCGCTGATCGTGAGGTAGGTGACGCGGCCTGGCGACTGGTCGAACGGGCCGGTGAGAGCGGCGGTGTTGACCTCGGTGACGGGCGTCGTCTGGGCTGTTGCGGTGGTGGCTAGGAGCAGCAGTGCGAAAGCGAGTCGGAACATGGAAACCCCCTGCCCTTGCGGGCGTTGTCGATCACCTGCGCGAGCGCGGTGCCGATGAAGTGCGTGTAGGCCGGCGGGATTGCCTCGCGGAGCTCCGCCCAGGTCATCCAGTCGATGCCCATGTCTCGCGGCGCTTGCTCGACCGAGCCGCGGAGAATTTGCCGCTCTCGACCAGCCCAGACGAGCCAGCCTTGGTTGCCGTAATAGGCTCGCACCTCCCGCTGCAGCGTGTGGTTGCACTGGGGCACGAGCGCCGGGACATCGCCCTCGAAAAGGCGGTGCCGCCTGACGTGGAGGCCGAACATCGAGCCGCAGAGGAGCACCGGGCGCACGAGCGGAGCTCCGACGACGTTCTCGATCACCCACGGCACGTCGGTGGCCTCGAGTCTCTCGCGCACGGGCTCGATCAGGCGCGGGTGTTTGCCGTTGCTGAGCTGCGTGTAGGCTTGGCAGGGCGGCGAGGCGTGGATCGCGTCGAAGCCTGCGAGGTCGAACGTCAGCGCGTCGGCCTGGATGAACTCGTCGCCGGCGTACCTGGGCTGCGGCGCGAGGTCCACGCCCGTGACGTGGAAGCCTGCCTGCTGGTATCCGCGGGCACTTCCTCCAGCGCCCGAGAACAGGTCGAGGAGTCGTGGTTTCATCGCGTGAGCCAGAAGATGGCGGCGAACATGAGCATCGCGGCGGCGGAGAAGCTGAGCGCGAAGGTCTGCGGCGCGGTCAAAACGGCACCGCCTCGTCGCTGGGTGGCGGGTCGACGGGAGTGCAGCGGGCGCACCAGCGCGGCGGCTCGGGCTTGTCTTCGCGCCCGGCGTCCATGCAGCGGAGCACGTAGGCGTCGACGTCGAGGCGGATGAATGGGCGAAAGCACCTGATGCAGTGGAAGTTCATGCGCTCGCCCAGGTTGCCGAGCATCTCCGCGAGCTCGGCGCGGCGCTTCGGATTCGCCGTCAGCTTGCGCTTGATGCCATGGCGCTTAGCCCACTGAGCACCGCGCGCCGCCGGGCCGGTCGCGGTTGGGTCGACGGCGTCCTGCGGGCCTTCGAGCAGCAGCTTCGCGTCGGTATCCCATTGCTCGACGGTCGAAGGCGCGAGGCTCTTGGCGATGCCGCGCGCCTTCTGCAGCACGAGCGCCACGGTGATCTTGATCGGGTCGTACTCCGCGATGAGCTGTAACGCCGCGGCCCGGGCGTGCTCGAAGCTCACGTCATCCTGCTGCGGCGAGCAAAGCACGGCGGCCCAGATGCCCTCTGCCTTGCGGTTGTAGAGCGTGGTCCCGATGGTGATGATTCCGTAGATAAGTCGGCCGTGTTCGTCGGTCACTTCACTACCACCACTCGCCCCCGCGGCTGCGGGCTGAACATCTCCTCGAGCGTGATCTCTCCGTTGTCGAGGCGACGGTGGAAGTCGGCGGCGTCCGCCTCCTGACGGCTGACCGGGAAGGGCACCGGGTCGTCCTCCCAGCCGTGCGCTCGGAGCCAGCGGTGCGGATGTTTCACGTAGCCCTGGAGCCACTGCGAGTCGTCGCGCTTGAGTAGCTCGACCTTCGCGACGATCTGGTCGGCGATGTCCTCGCAGTGGAGCTTCGTCCACCACTCCAGGGCGACGGGCTTCTCGCGGTGGACGGGGTAGACCCGCCAGTAGGCGGTGAACCCCGGGGGCTCTTCTGTATTCTTCTTCTTCTTCTTCTTCAGTCTTAGTTCTTCTTCCGGAAGAAGAGCGAAAGCCGTGCCGCTTTTTATGACGGTAGGATCAGAAAAAACCTGAGTGTTTTCAGGGATGGCAGAGGTAACGCCGACAGTCGGCGTTACGTCGGCGTTACGTCGGCGTTCCCTCTGCTTCGCTCTTCGCGCCCGAGTTTGGACCCGGTCCTTCTCGATGGTGTCCCACCACTCGGTGACGCAGGGAATCTCGAGGCCGCCATCGATCTCGATTGCCAGCCCGCTGCTGAGCAGTTGCTCGGCAAGCGGCACACGTTCGCGCTTGAGCCGCGGGCTGCCTCGCCGCTTGGCTTGCGCCCAGAGCGCCTGCATCGCCTGGACGAACGCCGCCTGCACCTCCGCTGGCGCCTCGTGAAGTGCCCAGCTCTCGACCAGCCCCATCAACGGCTTGATCAGCGCCACTTCCAGCTCCCCCACAGCCCGGTTAACTGCCGCCTCGGTCGTTAACTTCCGGTCAAGCATGGCTTGACCTCGGCAACCGAGTAGATTTAAAGGCGATTCGGCGCGGACGTGCGCGAGTCGGTTCAGCGCGGAGGTGGGCAGTGAACCTCGAATTCATTGCCCATGACCACGCGCATTTCTGACCTTTACGCATGTTTAGCGCCGTTCCCGCCACTTAACTGCGTAAGTCCCCCAGCCGCGGTCCGCACGCGCCTGCTGAGCCTTCTCCCGCTCCATCGCCGCTACCCGCTCGGCTACCTCGACCATCCGCTTGTCGTCGATGATCAGGTAGCGCCGGAAAACCGTGTCGGTCCGGTGCCCCGACCACTGCATCGCGGCCTTTTGATCAACCCCGGCCTCGATCATTCGGAGGATCGCCGAGCGCCTCAGATCGTGGACGAGGTAGCCCTCGAGGTCGGCCGCCTTGAGCGCCCGTTTCCACTGGTGCCGGAAGGACAAAATGGGCTTCCCGGCCCGGTGAAACACCCACTGGCCGATCCTCCGGGCATGGCGCCGCTCGATGATCTCGGCGATCTCCCCGGCGATGGGAATCTTCCGCGGATGCCCGCTCTTCGACGTCGGCAGCACGATGCTCACGGCGTCCACGTGGACCCAGAGGAGCCCCTGCGCCTCGCTCACCCGCCATGCCGATGCGAACAGGAAGTGGACCAGGTCGGCCACGTCCGTTCCCAGGTACGGCAGCAGGCGAAAAACCTGCTCAGAGCGAAGGAAGTTCCGTCTCACCCCGAGCTGGTCCGCCCGGATCGTCGGGAACGTCGGGACGTCGTTCGGCGTCAAGCTCGGGAGCTTCGCCCGAAGCGCCAGCTTGTAGCCGCGCCTGAGCATGGCGAGCTCGACCTTGATCGATGCCGGCGCCGCATGCTCGCGGTCGCGGCGCTTCAGGACGTAGCTCTGCAGATCCTCCTCGGTCACCGTCTTGGCCCGCCTCGCCTCGCCGAAGAAGTCCAGCACATGCCGCATCGGGTAGCGGATGGTGTCCCGGGATCGCTTCCCCTCGGCATCGTAGTCGCTCTTCACCAGACCCAGGAGCTCGCGCACGGTCAGCCCCCTCGTTCGCTTGACATGCCCCACTCTGAACGGCGCCACGTCTTCACCCCCCGGAAAGTGACTTCGGATGCGGTTCTGAGCATTTGGTGCCGACGGAGGAGGGTGCAGGCAGCTGCGCTGGTGCGGAGTAGGGCGGCCCTTCTGGGGCATTTCACAGCGCTTGTCAACGGGGTTTTCCATTTTGCTGCTCCCCCGCACGTCTCGGCCGCCGCCTGGTGGCGTCGTTTTGTAGTTGCAGTATCAGTGGGAGAATTGTAGTGCAATCAGGAACCCGCAAAACGAAGCAGCGGACCGGCATGAACGAGCAGCTCAAGCACAAACGCCGCCCTCGCTCCCCGAACGGAGTGGTGCGCGAGACGACGATCCAGCCGCCGCGGAACCTCCTCACCATCGATATGGGCGATGATATCTATGGGATCAAGAAGCGCCTCGAGGAGAAGGCAAAGGCCGAATCTCGCACGGTTTCCTCGCTCGTCCGCGAAATTCTGAAGCACACCTTGATCGACTGGAGATGAGCGAGAAGATCCGCGGTTGACACTTAACCTCAGAAGTCGTACAAGTTTCCTCGAAGGGAGATTCGTACGATGACAACCGAGGTCGAGAGTGAATCCGAGCATCGAGCGGAGTGCGCGGTCTGCGGACGGGAGGTCTGCGAGTGCCCGCGCGAGCTCGGGGCGTGCTGCATCTGCAGACGCCTGATCTTCAACGAGGCGGATGCCGTGACCGACGCCGAGGGCGAGCACTGGTGCCACGATTGCTACGCTGGCTGGCCGGGAGGTGAAGCGTGAACACCGAAGCAACCACGGTCGCCGTGAGGCCCACGCCCATCGCGGTGCAGGATCTGAGCGAGGAATCGATCTTCGCCCTGGTGACCGGAGGCGACTGCTCGAAGCTCTCCACTGCCCAGAAACTCGCCTACTACAAAGCTCGCTGCGACGCGGCTGGGCTCGACTACCGGACCACGCCGTTCCAGTTCATCAAGCTGTCCGGCAAGGAGGTCCTCTACTCCCTGAAGGCAGCCACCGATGCCCTCACGGCGAAGAACGGCATCCGCTGCGAGATCCTCGACCAGCGAACCGAGGTGGGCATCCGCCTCGTCACGGTCCGAGCTACCTGCAAGGACGGCCGCCAGACCGACGAGATCGGCGCCGTGCCCATCGGCGGGCTGAAGGAGGGGACCGAGGCCCTCGCCAACGCCCTGATGAAGGCGACCACCAAAGCCAAGCGGCGGGCGGTCCTCAGCGTGACCGGCCTCGGCATGACCGACGAGACCGAGGTCGAGACCATCCCCGGGGCAGTGAAGCCCACCTCGGACCTCCCGTGGGCCGAGCGCGCCAGCGCCCAGGCGAAGGTCGACCCCGAGACGGGCGAGGTGCTCGACGAGGGCACGAAGGATACTGACTTGCAGGCGGCGCTAGTGGCATCCCTAGCGGTCGCTCAGGAGGGTGCCGCCCCCGTTTCGGTCGTCGAAGCGAATCTCCCAAGATCCGAGGGCGTTGTGTCTTCGGATGGGGCGGCGCCCTCACTTCTCCTCGACGACCTCGAGGAGGAGTTCGTGGACGAGCCGATCCTCATCAACGAAAAAGACCGCCGCATGTTTCACGTCTGCCGTGAGCAGGGGCATCACCCCAAGGAGTCCGCGAAGGAGTGGCTCCAAAACACCTACGGCATCTCGTCGACCTCCGAGATCCACAAGGACTGGCTGACGGACATCTGCGCGCGCCTGCGCGACCCGATGCCGCTATGACGCCCGAGGTCCCCGAGCACCGGAAGCCCTGGTCGATCTACGCCGACGAGCTCCCCGACTTCGGCGATCGAAACAAGGTCCCGAGCGTCAGCCAGATCATCGCCTGGCGCTTCGGCGGGCCGCCCGAGATCCCGAGCATCCAGATCGCCATGGACCGCGGCTCGAAGATCCACCGCGCCCTGGAGTTCTTCGACGAAGGCGACCTCCACCTGCCGTCGATCAAGGGCAGCGAGATCGAGCAGTACCTCGCCATGTGGCAGCAGTGGCATCGCCCCGGCGATGGGTGGCTCATGATCGAGCGGCCCCTCTACGGCGAGCTCGCTGGCATTCCGTTTCTCGTGAAGCCGGACCGCGTGCTCAGGCGCGACGATCGCATCTACGTGGTCGACGTCAAGACGAAGAGCCGAGTTGGGCGTCCGCCGAACGACAAGGAGAAGCTGCAGCACGGCCTCGCCGCGGCAGCACAGACCGTTGCCGTGCAGCAACGCTCGCCGTACCTCGCGGTCAACTGGCAGGGGTGCGTCTACGTCTGGCCCGACCGGCCTTGCCAGATGGTCGGCTACAACGACCCCAAGTTGATCGACGAGTTCGCGAGGATCCTCGTCGAGTGGAAGGAAGCGCAGGCGCAACAAGCCGTGGCATGAAGCGGCGGTTCTCCATCGCTGAGCGAAGGGCGCTCTACATTGCCGCGAGCGGACGATGCTCCGTCTGCGGCGTGGACCTCGGTAATAACTTTCACGCAGATCATGTGGGGCCGTGGTCAAGAGGAGGAGCGACCGACGTGCGCAATGGGCAGGCGCTCTGCCCGACATGCAACCTGAGCAAAGGGGACAGAATGAAACTGCGGCGATGGCAGGAGGAATGCTTCAAGAAAGTAGAAGAGGCCATAGAAGGTCAGCAACGAGACTTCATGGTCGTCGCTGGGCCGGGCTCGGGCAAGACCTGGCTCGCCCTGGCATGCGCACGCAAGGCGCTCGATCTGGAGGTAGCCAGGCGAGTCGTCGTCGTCGTACCGACCGAACATCTGCAACGCCAGTGGGCGGAAGAAGCGGCACGCTTCGACATCCAGCTCGAGCGTGCCCTCGTCCCTGGTGGCGAACGCGAAGGCTTTCATGGCTATGCGGCAACCTATGCTGCCGTCTCGATGAATCCCTTGTTGATCCGCACTCATACCAGCAAGCCCACCTTTGTCATCCTCGACGAGATCCATCACTGCGGAGGGCATGCCGCTTGGTCCGTCGCCCTGCGTCAGAGCTTCGAAGGGGCGATTTTTCGACTGTCGGTAAGCGGCACGCCATTCAGGAGTGACAACGAACCCATTCCGTTCATCACTTACGAGGATCTCGAAGATGGCACGCGCGCGAGCCGCGCCGACTTCATTTACAGCTATCGCGATGCACTTCGAGACAGGGATGTCGTGCGGCCGGTCAACTTCCATTTCCCTGATGGATATCTCGGCTGGTCAGTCGATGGCCGAGAGATGACCGCAACATTTGAAGACGCGCTGAATCAACGAGATTCGCGTCGGCGACTGCGAACGGCCATCAAAGAGGATGGATGGATCGAAAAGGCGATCGCCGACGCCAACGAGCAACTCTCTCGATATCGCGTCAATCATCCAGAGGCGGGAGGTTTGATCGTCTGCCTCGATCAGGCTCGCGCTCGCGAGGTCGCGAAACTGGCTGAGGAAATCACTGGCGATCGAGTAACCGTGGTGACGTCTACCGATGAGGATGGGGCGATAGATCCCGCGGCATCGGAAAAAATCAAGTCATTCGCAGTGCGACGATCGCGCTGGCTCGTCTGCGTCAAGATGGTCAGCGAAGGAGTGGACATCCCACGCCTGCGAGTTCTCATCTACGCGACGACCGTTACAACCAAGAGCTTCTTCGTCCAGGCAATGGGCCGCATCGTCCGTCACATCGCCCGGTTGGGAGATGACCAGCACGCATCCATGTATGCACCAGGCGATCCTCTGCTCAGGGTATATGGCGATGCTTTCGCCGACGATGTCAACCATGTGCTGAAGGAAGCCGAAGGGGAGTACGGTCCTCCTGAACGTCGTGACAATGGGGAAGATCCACCAAGCATATTCATGACTCATTTCGCGGTCGGTGGAGAGGACATCCATGCGGTCAGTCATGGCTTGAACGGATCGCATACCTTCAACGCGGAGGAGCTTGCCAGGGCAAGGGCCGTCCAAGAGAAGGCCGGCGCGAATGTCGATTCGATAGTTGTCGCGCACATCCTTCGTATTGCCGAAGGAGTCACCAAGGGGAACGGCGCGACCCCATTTGAGACCCCGGAGCAGCCCGCGTTCAAGCTGCGCGAAGATCTCAGCACGCAGTTGAACCGTCAGGTCGGATTCCTTGCCCGTCTCAGCGGACGTCCCCACGAGCACATCAACGCCGATGTGAAGCAGTACATCGGATGCCCTCGAGAGCGCATGTCGATCAAGCAACTCGAGCAGGCATCTCGATTCATCCAGCAACTCATCCGAAATGCGAATTCCGAGGCGCAGCCATGAGTGTGCGAGGAAACCCCCTGCTCGTGGCCGACTCCCAGGTGGAAAACTTGCGGGAGTGCCTGGGCGACAGCGGAGTCGCACGCAGAAGTACACCGAGCACGCTGCGCTTCCTTCTGGAGGAGGAGCTCTGGCGTGACCGTGCGGTAAAACGGCTAGGCGGGAAGCGAGTACATTTTGAGAGTTTCAGGGAGTTCCTCGAGACCCCCGTGCTCGAGGGGCTCGGCTACTCGATCGAGGAGGTAAGGGCTGCCGTCGAGCATGACCCCGAGGTGACCAAGATGCTCTCGTTGGTCTGGGACGGCTCGCCAGCTCCGAAACATGGCGGGAAGAGGGAGAAAGGGCAGAGGCAAGGGGACAGCGTCCCCTTGAACAAGAGAGGTAACAGCCGAGAGCATCGGATCCGCCGCATCCAGCGGGACCGCCCTGACATCTACGCCCGGCTGAAGGCAGGCGAGTTCAAATCGGCCCGGGCCGCGGCCATCGCTGCCGGGATCATCAAGGTCGAAACAGGGCTCGATATTCTCCATCGTGGTTGGCGGAAAGCGACCCCAGAGGAACGGGATACCTTCCGTGCGGAGATGTACGATGAAGTCGAAAGCAAACGAGAGAGTCGGGAAGAAGATCGAGATCCTCCGCGGCGAGGGCGTCAAAAGGGACCAGGCCATCGCAACCGCTCTCGCAATGGAGCGGAAGCACCGGCTCACTAAGTCGGGCGGCTACATCCGCGCCAAGAAGAAGTGAGTGGGTAAGAAGTCCCGCTCCAAAGGCGGCCGCGCTGAGCGCGAGATCGTCAGCCTCTGCCGCGAGCTCGGGCTCACCGCTCACCGCGTGCCGCTCTCCGGTGCCGTCGATGGCTATCGTGGCGACGTGATGGTGGGAGACCTCCGCTGCGAGGTGAAGGCGCGAGCCTCGGGCAGCGGATTCACGATGCTGGAGCGCTGGCTCGGGGATTTCGACGTACTGTTCCTTCGCCGCGACCGCGCCACTCCGCTCGTGCTGTTACCTTGGGCGACGTGGCGGAAGATCATGCAACGCGAGGTTACTTAGCCCGGTCGTGCGCCGACTGCTCGTGCTCGAGTAGCGCCCGCCCGCCATGGACGTCGAGCATGTCGATCCGCCCGCTCATCAGCGTCATGGCGACGCGGATGTCCACGACGTCGCGGCGTAGCAGCGTGAGTTGCCAGACGACGAGGAAGAGGAAGGCGAAGACGACGATCGCGACGCCGCCGATCAGGTAGCGGTCCCACCTCAGCGCGTCGCGGAACTCGTCGTCGATCATCGCCCGTGCTCTTTGAGCAGTGGCAGCAACATCGCCGCTAGCCCGCCTGCCCTCGGATACTTCGCCGAGAGTGCCGCGACGCTGAGCGTGTAGGGGTCCATGTTCGCGATCCCCGAGATGGGCGGCGTCATCCCCTTGAGCACCGCTGCCGGTCCGCCCCAGAGAGTGCCTTCACTGGCGCCCCTCGCGAAGTCGAGTCCGATGTCGGCTGGCGTGCCGATGTTCGTCCGAAGCGTCCGTTCTCCGATGTCCTGCAGATCGGGCGACTTGAGCGACTGGAGGCCAGTCAGTCCGCCGGAGATAGCCTCGGCGGCGATGGCGGCGGGGATGAGTCGCGCCAGCCGGCCGGCGCCGAGCGAGAATTCCGACATGTCGCGGTTCTTCAGCCCAGAGCCGAGTGGTGCCAGGATGTCGTCGCGGAAGAGTCGCGCCTGCCCGAGGCCGAACGGCTTGTACTGCCCGATCGTCCGGCCAACCTGGTTGCCGATCAGCGACGCACTCGTCTGGCCTGCCTCGCCCGAGAGTAGCTGCAGGCGTCCGACACCCTGCGCGTAAGCGTCGCGCGCGAGCGACGCCGATGGCTGGTAGGGGATCGTGTTGATGTTGATGCCGAGCTCTCCCAGCTGCCGCGTGAGCCCGCGGCTCGTGTCTCCACTCAGCGCCCGGCCGATCAAGCCTTCTTGGTAGGGGATGTTCCCCGCCGAGAGGATGCCGCGGAGCTTGTCCTCGCTCCAGCCGATCGCCTTCCCGACCAAGTTCGGCGCCACATCCGGCTGCATCTCGTTGAAGAGATGCGCCATGGACCCGGTCTTCGCTCCGCTCGCCTGGATCAGGTCGCGAAAGTCGGGGTCGCGGAGGTACCGCGTGATCCCCTCCGCCGTGTTCTGGAGCCCGTAGCGCGAGACGTTCGTCGCCGTCTGCCCGAGCTGGCGGATGAAGGACTTCGGGAGCAGTGCCGTCGAAAGCGCCTGGCCCCCCTTCCCGAGGAGCTTGTCGAACCTGACCTTCGGCTCGGTCTGGTAGATCTGCTTCAGCGAGTCGCGCAGCAGGTTGAACGCCAGCTGATCCTTCCCCAGCGGCTGGCTCGCCGCCCGGTTCAGGAGCTCGTTCGCTACTTGGCCGAAGGCTTTCGTCCCCTCCGACGTCGAAGCACCCGGGGCTCCCAGCGTGTAGGCACTCGCCAGTCGCTCGGGGGCGTAGCGTGAGTACTGGCGCAGGATCTCGCGAGCGTCGGTGACGTGGTAGGTCGGGTCGAACTCCTCGACGCGTGGCTGCCAGCCCATCGCCTTCGTAGTGCCGTGGCCGACTCCCGTCTGGCTGGCGAGGTTGACCACGTCCTCGCCTGCCTCGCGTGGGATGTTCGGCCCGCTGTAGCCCTTGATCCGCGGGACGTCCTCACCGAATTGCTTCCACCGCTCGCCGAGCTCGCCCATGTTGCCGTAGATCTGCTCGAGCTTCGCAGCGGCGGTGCGGACGCGATCGGAGACTTCGTGCGCCGCTTTGTGGCCGCTCATCAGGAGCTTCACGTCCTCGCGCTCGGAGAGCGGTATCTCCGTCCGCCGTCCGATCTTCCCGAGGAATCCCGGGTCCCTCTCGGTGAAGATATCGCGCTCCGCGTTCGAGAGGTAACTCCCGAGGCGAGCGCGGGCGCGAGGAAAGAGGTCGACACGCTGCGCGAGCGTGCGGAGCTCGGGGCTCGCGGCCTTCGATCCGACGATGACGGGCGACGAGATGGCATCCTTCAGGAATCCGCTGTCGCCCTGCGCCGCCAACGGGCGCGCCGCCGCTTCGGTGAGCGGAACCTCATCCAGCGTCTTCCAGTCGAGGATGTCGTCAACGGCCCCGCGGATATCACCGTAGACGTCCTTCATCAGGGGCGCGGCCTGGCCCTTGGCGATGCCCGTCGCGGTGTTGAGAGCCATCGGCCAGAGGACGTCCTGGATCGCTCCGCTCTCGGCGTTCTCGACGAATGGGAGCGTGCCGAGGCGGAACGGCTCCTCGCCTTGGAGCTTTCGCCCGCCAGCACCAGCGGCGAGACTCGCGGCGACCTGGGGGATGAGGCCGAGCCCGCCGGTGAGCTCGCCAGCGATGAGCTGCGGCGCTACGGGCTTGAGTGCTTCCTCGATCTTCCCGCCCGCGCCTTCGAGGTAGCTCGCCGTCGACTTCAGCGGACTCTTGACGTCCTCGAGGAGACCAAGATCCGGCTCCGTCTTGAACGTGCCCCAGTCAACGGTGGACTCGGGCTGCGCGCCGCCCAAGGCCGCGATCCCCAAGTCGATGTCGTGATCCGGGGCCGGCAGTCCGAGGTCGATGTCGTCATCTAGCGAAGGCAGCCCGAGGTCGATGTCATCGTCGGCCGTCATTCCATCGTCTCACGCTTCAGGCCGAACTTCATCAGATGCTTGTCGAGCCCCGCCTTGTAGGCCGGTCCGCCGATCGGGTAGCCGAGGGGAAGAGCCTCGCGCTTCCACTTGTCCTGGAACCTGGCCTCCTCGACCTTCACGCGAGTGGCGTTGTCCTGGCGCTGCGCTTCGGTGCCTCTGCTGGCCGTCGGCGAGGGCGTTGGGCCGACGGGCTCGCCGATGCGCTGGTCTGGCCCGGTACCGCTAGATGGCGCGAGCGGCTCGGTCAGGCTGGGGCGGACGACGGCGCCGATGGCTGGGTCGTAGTTGCTGCCAAGGAAGTCCTGCAGTGTTTTCCCACCGGGGAAGATCTGCATCGCTTCCTCTCTCGTGAGGTTACCTCGCTCCAGCTCGGCGATGACGGCGTCGCGCAGTTTCAGGTTCTCTTCGCGTTGCGAGGAGAGGCTCTTGTCCCCGAAGAGTCGGGCGGTGAGGGCTCCGGTGATACCTTCCTTCTCCACTGCAGCCTGCGCAGGAATGTGCTGGGTGTAGAGAGCGCGGATATCGTCCCTGGCTGCGTTCAGGAGGTCGTTCTTTGTCTTTTCCGTCAGACGTTGGGTTTTCTCCTCCTCCAACTGCCGCTTAAGCGCTTCGTTCTCCAGACGGGCCTTCTCCGCGAGTGCTTGGTCCGGTCTGAGTCCGGTGACGGGATCTGGCATCGTCGTGGCCGCACCGAGGTTTCGCAGCACGCCACCCTGGTTAGCGATCCCCTTCCCCTGGACGTCCTGCAGCGTCTGCACCGCAGTCGGCGGTAGGTATTGATCCTGGGTCAACGCTGCGGCGCCACCCGTGAGCCCGCGAGCCGCAGCTCTCGTTTCAGGATCTGCTGAATTGAAGATCGTGGTGAGTTGCTGCATCGCATCGGCCTTCTCCTGCGCGGTGCCAATCCTCAACTTGGTCAGGATCATCTGCAGGTTTCGCGCCTGCATCTCCTGGCCGGTGTTCGCAAGGCCCTGCTGCTGGCCCGCGATACCGAGTTGCGCCTGCAGATCGGAATACTTTCGCTCGATCTCGTTCTTGCGCGCGTTGCGCTCGTTCTGGATAAAGCTGCCCTCGATCCCGAGCTGGCCCTGCTGCAGCTGCATGACGTCCTTGTTCTCGCGGAGTGCTGCTCGACGATTCGCGTTGTACTCGCCGATCTGCTGACGCAGGATCTTCCCCGCCATGGCACCGCGCTGCGCCGAGCCAGTGACGACGCCGAGGAAGCGGTCGCCGAAGTCAGGCTCCTTCGCCGCCCCCTGCACACCGAAGGCGCGACTCTCGTTGTAGTTCGGGTCGCCGTAGCGATCGCGCGCCTGCTGAGCCCAGCCCTCGATGGTGCTGCCACCCATGAGACCCCGCAACTCCTCAGCGATTCCCATGGGAATGCTGAGCGGAGCCCGAAGGATCGCCCCCGCGATATCGCCCCCACCCATTTGCGGCCGATCGAGCTGCTGGAAGCCCTGCTGGATCTGCTGCGCGACTTGTGGGTCGGTGACTGGCGGAGGGATAGCTGGCCCCTGCATCGCCAGGAAATTCGGCGGGCCACTCGGGGGGCGTGCCATCTGCGGCGGAGGCGGAGGCGGCATGCTCGCGCCGGTAGGATCGCCCATACCCATCGGCATGCCAGGGTCTGGAACGCCGGTCGCGTCGTCCACCCACATGCCATTGATCATCGGCATCGCTTACCCCCAGTACGGCCGCCGGCCGGGATACGTCGCGTTCTGCCCGCCGATGTCGTAGGCGTCGTAGTAGCTCGGCCCCCGCGAGTAGACCGGCTCCTCTGGCAGCTGCGGCATGGGCGGCTGCATCAGGTGCCCGACCAGCGAGCTCGCACCGCTGCCTGCGAGGCCCGGGATTCGAGACGCGGCGAACGAACCGAGCGTCGGAGCTCCCGGCGCCATCCCGCCGACGAAGTCCGGCGAGCCGATCTCGGGCATGGGGAACGGGTTCGCAGTGATGGTCGGCACGGGCGGCGGAGCGAACTGCTGCGCGCCGTAGCCGGCGATTCCGCTGACTGCGCCACCCGCGCCACCCATCGCTGCGGCGCGGAGTGGATCTTCGCCCTTCAGCGCGGCGCCAGCCGCACCGAAGCCGGCGCCCATCAGCGACTTCTGGAGAATCCCAGTCGCCGTGTTGCCGATCGTCTCGGGGACGACGCGAAGGGCGTGGAGCGCGCTAGAGGCGAGGCTCGGTGCTTCGGTCGCAGCCTGCGCGCCGGCTGCAGCGAGGCCCGGGATCGCCGAGACTGCCGGGGTGACTGCCTCCGCTGCAGTGCTGCTCGCTCCCGCCGCTACGTTGGCGAACTGGCCCGCCGTCCCAGCTACGGAGCCGAGTTGCCCGAGGACAGGGACGAGGGACGCCGCCGTGGTTGCCGCACCGATGCCGATATCCTTCGCTGCACCCTTCAGGAGGTCGCCGCGCGATGGGCCACTCGACGCCTCGGCGTCCATCGCGTCGTAGCGAGAGGCGCCTCCACCACCCATGCCCTGACCACCCATGGGCTGGGGCTGCGATCCCGCGCCCATCTGATACGCAGGCGCAGCCGCCCCGCCAGCAGCAAGCGCGGTGTTCTGGAGCTGCAGCGGACCCTGCCCGGTCGCTGCCTGGAGTGCGCCGCCACTGCCGCCGCCCTCGCCAGCTCGCGCATTCTCTGCGCCCTGGAGCGCCGTCTGCAACGTATCCTCGCCCCGCGCCGAGGAGACGACCGAGCCCAGGCCACCCAGCTCGCCCTTCAGATGCCCGAGAATCCAGCCCTCCCAGTCGTCCCAGGGCATATTGCCCTGAGCGAGGTTATTGGCCTCGTAGGCAAGCCCGCCAGCGACAGCCGTGCCTATGGCGCCGAGGATGATTGCCGTCGTCAGGCCGCCGACGAACGTCAGCATCACCAGCCAGACGGGGAAGTCGCCGAGCAGCAGGATCACAGCCGCCACTCCAGAAGGTAGCCGATCACCTTCGCGCCCGAACGCTTCGCCGACTCGATCCCGGCACGATTGTCGCCTCGCACCGCGCCGCTGACGAACGCGTAGCCCTTGTTCTTGCAGTAGTCCTTCGCGAAGTCGCGCATCTGCCTCGACAAGCCGAGCCTCCGAAACGCCGGCGCGACGTAGGTGCCCATGCCGAGCACCTCGCCCTCAGCCGCGTCGGGCATGCCCGTCCACGCCAGGAAGCCGCAGAGGAACTCATCGTCCTCTGCGACTACGATCGCCTCGCCGTGCTTCAGGCCGTACGCGATGGTGAGCGACAGGACCTTCCGCTGGTCGGGGACGCCGAGCTTCTTCTGGCCCGCGAGGTAGTCCTCGGCGAGTGCCCAGAGTTGCTTGGAGTCCTGCGGCGTTGCGAGTCGGATGAGCACACTACTCACCGCCCCCCTGTTGGTTGGCGGGATCGTACTGCCCGCGATAGGATGAGTAGGCTCCCGGCAGGGCGCCGATCGCCGCTCCGCCGAGTTGACCGACGATGTTCCCCCACGGACTCGTGCGTGCCTGTGAGGCGCCCGTCGGCGAGATACCGGTGATCATCTGCATCAGCGCGTTCGGCCCCATCATTCCGTACTGCGCCATCTGGTTGAGCACTTCGTTCTGGCTCGTCCGGTAACGGTCCTCGAGGCCGAGCATCTCGTTTAGCCGGTCGCTTCGCATGGCGTCCTTGGTCTGCTGGAGGCGCATGTAGTCGGCGAGCCCCTGCGACTGCTGGTTCCCCGTCGCCTGCATGCGAGCGAGTGCGGCCTGGTCGCCGCTGGTCAAGGCGTTCAAGTAGTTGCCCTGGATGCCCTGATTCCACGCCGCGGTGTTCGCCATGCCGCCGGTGAGAGCTCCACGCTGCGCCGCGCGCGATGCTTCCAGCGATGCCGTCAAGGCGTTCATGCCCCCCATCGCTGCCTGGTTCGCGCGTCCGAGTCGCGACTCCGCGCCACCCGCCGCTGCCTGCTGCGCCGCGAGCATGGCGTTGATGCCGCCCTGCTGCTGACCCAAGATCGCCTGCGCTTGGCGTCCCATTCCTGCTTCAGCGAACTGCGACATCAACTGCTGCCGGTCGAGGGCGTTCTTCTGCTGGATGTTCTCCCACACGCCGGCGGCGGTGGACTGGCCTTGCCCGCTACGTCCGAGGCCCATGGACGAGAGTTGATTGCGCGCGTCCTCGATCCCGAGGGAGAGATCCTTCGAGCCCTGGTGCGCCATCTGGTCCATGAGCGACTGCTCGTAGGCGTTGACCAGTCCGCCCATCTGGCCGACGCCACGGCCGCCGAGCTCGTAAGTCGGGTTGACGTAGGAGTTGGCGACGCTAGCTGTCGTCGGGGTCGTCCCCTCGGCGCCGAGCATCGTCGCGAGGTATTGCGTCGGATTCGCTCGAGCGAACGGCGAATCCGCTTCGTCTGCCTTCACCATCGCCGCCGCCATGCGCGGATCGTTCAGCCAGGGATTCGTGCCCTGCTGCAGAGCGGCGAGGCCGGCGAAGTTCTTGGCGGTATCGTACTGCGAGCCGTAGAGCGGGTTCCCAGCCTGGTCGCGCCCGCCCAGGTCCTGGAATGAGCGCAGCCCGGCGCTGTGCTCGGGCGAGAGTCCGATGATGTTCCCCTGCGGGCCGTATAGGTCGGTGCCGTAGCGACGCAGGTAGGAAGCGCCGGCGTCGTTGAAGCGGTCGTACGCACTCTGCCCGGCGGCTGGGTTGTAGGACGATCCGAAGAGTGCGGAGTTGAGCCCTGCGCCCGAGGGGTCGCCACCGGGGATGTTCGGCGCCTGGTAGCCGTAGCCCTGCGGCCCGCGAGAGACGAAGCCGCCGCCCTTTCCCCAGTCGACAGTGCGGCTGCCAGACCCCAGCGGGTCGGTGCCGAACATGGGCGGCATGCCCTTGTCCTGACTGTCCCAGACGCTCTGCCCGGTGATGGATTTCCACATCCCCTGGCCGCCGGGGATGATGATGTTCGGACCTACGCCGGAAGGCATGAGCTAGCCCCTCAGGGTGTTGTAGTAGTCGGGGTTACGAGAGCCCCGTTGGGTGTTGATGAAGCCCGGCTGGTCACGGTCGTAGTTCTGGGTCCAGGTGTCGTTCGCGTACTTGGTTTCCCACGGCGCATAGTTGACGCCCGCCTGGTTGTAGTAGGAGAACGGCTGCGCGACGTAGTTGATCGGCAGGTAGCCGAACGGGCCGCCGCCCCACTGGGTCGACTTGTCGGTCATCCAGGGGTAGTCGCCGATGGCGTCGACGGGGCGGTAGTTCCCCTGAGCACCCATCGCCGAGTTGCCCATGTTGCCGCCCGCGTTGTAGCGGCTCCAGTCCATGCCGGCGGGGCCTTGGTGGCCTGCTCCCGGTATGGAAGGTGTCGGGCGTCGCCTTCCGGGATGCATCGCGGGGTCCCAGTTCTGGAGCGCGTTCAGATTCGCCCAATTCCAGCCTGATGGTGCCGCTCCGCCACCGGGGACAGGCCGATCCATCCCCGGCGTCTGCTTGCCGAGGGTGGACTGGTCGCGAAGGGCGAACTGCTCCTGCGGGACCGACCCGCCGCCAGTTGCGGTATTCGTCCCCGGCGTCTGCGCGAGCTGGCCGTTGTTGCCGCCAACCGTGCCGGGATCGCCGCCCGTGCTCGCAAGTCCTGTGAAGAGGCTCGGGTTGGTGCCCGGCGCGAACTGCGGAGGGCCGGACGTCCCGGGATCGAAGATCGGGTTCATCAGTAGTACCCCATCATCCCTTGGCCCATGGCGTAGGGATCGAAGCCGAATCCGCCGCCGCCCATGCCGCCGTATGGATCGCCGTAGCCACCGCCGTACATCATCTCGTTGCCCATGCCGCCCATCATTTGCGCGTCGTTCCAGCCGTAGCCGCTGTACGAGCCGGGACCGTAGTCCATGAACGTGCTCTGCATCTGCGGCCCGCCCATGCCCTGCATGATCGCGTTCGAGAAGTTCGAGTAGTTGAAGGGCGTGCCGCCGTAGCCGGGGTCCCAGCCGTAGGGACCTGGCCCTTGACCTTGCGGGTACGCGAACTGGTTCAGCGAGTAGGGATCGTACTGCTGCTCGACCTGATTCGTCGGCGGGTACTGCGCCTGCGGTGCCTGCGGAGGCGGTTGCTGCTGCGGTGGTGGCTGTTGCGTCGGAGGCGGCTGCGCTCCGATCGGCACGCGCCCGTCCGGTGGAGGAGTCGTCCCCGGTGGCGGAGTCACGCCTGGAGGTGGAGGTGCCGCCGCTGCTCCGATGAACTTCCCGCTGCGGTCGGTGATGCGCTTCTTCGCTCGAGGGTCGGTGATGTCGACCACCGCGCCGTTCTCGTTCTTGAAGTAGGTCTTGCCGCCGAGCTCCATCTTCGCGCCGGGCTTCATCGTGCCGAACCACTTCCCGAGCTGGTCGTTCGTGGGAGGCGCCTTCGTCTTGCCCGGCTGCGCCCCAATGGGCTGCCTAGTCGTCCCCGGCGGAGTGCCTGCCGCCGGAGTGCCGGGTGCCGCCTTGCCGCTACCGAATGGGGCGCCCTGCTGCTGGTACCACTGCTGCCCTTTCTGCGCCCAACTTGGGTCATCGCCAGCCGCGATGCCTGGAGTCGTCCGCGAGAGCCCGCCCTGCGGCATCGTCGTCTGGCCGTTGTTCGGCTGGCGGGCCTGCTGGACGACCGCCTGCTGCCACATCTGGCGGCCCTTGTTGGCGTAGATCTTATTGGCCATGTCGCCCCCCAACGCCTGCGGCCCTTCGTATGTCCGCGGGTCGTTCGGGTGCTGCTGCTTCCACAGGGCGAAGAGCTCGGGATCATAGCGAGCGTGCCCGCCCCCACTGGGACCGATCGGAGGCGGGTTCGCCTTCTCGCGTGCGGCCGTGTCGATGCGCTCCTGCTCTTGCTGATCGGTGTACCGCCGCTCCCCTTGGTGCTTGCCGGAAGCGTAGTAGGCGTTGCTCTCGCCGAAGGGTCCGCCGCCAGCCTTCATGCGCGGGTCGCCGGGCTGAAGGCGGTCGGTAGCAGGAGCGGACGCGGGGGTTCCGAGTTGCTGCGGTCCCGGGCGTGGTCGCTGCATTCCCTGCCGCGGTGGTGCTTTGCGCGTTAGAGCCATGGTTCACCTCAGAGCGGGATGGCGTTCTGCATCCGCCGCATCTCCCAAGGTTTCATCCACTGCTGATTCGGCGGCGCGAGTTGGCCCGTGCCCTGGAATCCAGGCGTCATCTGCGGACCACCACCCATCGCACCCATGATTCCGCGCATCGCGGCGCCCGGGAACTGCGGCTGCCTATTGCGTGGCGCGAACGGATGCATCATCGCGTCGGACATGCCCTGCGGGCCGCCCTGCGGGTAAGCGACCGACGGCATCTCGTTGTCCATCACCTGCGGACCGCCGCCGTACTGCGGCTCGACGCCCTGCGCGCCGGGATAGCCTTGGCGCCACGCGGGGTTGAACGGCCCCATCTGCTGGCCGCCGCCGCCGAAGTTCGGCGCCATCCTCTCGCCGCCACCACCGGCACCCGGGCCGCGGAATCCTCCCATCGGAGGTGGGCCACCCTGGAAGCCCGCCATCGGGTTGGGCCTCCCGGCCGTCATCTGCGATGGCCCCGTGGGCGGACGCCGCATCGGCATCTGCTGCCCCATTCCCATCATGGCGATCCTCCTGTCAGCCCGGCCGCACGGGTGTCGGACTCTACATCAAGTTCGATCACCGCGTCTACCAGCCGGAACGAGCCTAGCTTATGCCCCGCCGCCTGCGCGGCAGGCGAAAGGGCCGTCTTGAACCGGTACTTGAACGCTCGCCCAGCGACTCGCGGCGTGATCGAGAAGAGCATCACCGGGAGCATCCGGTTCCCCTCCATCGACCGCCCGAGCATGTCAGAGACGAGGACCGACACATCCGAGCTCGCCTGCACGTCGTCTCGGTGGTCGGCCATCACCTCCACGGTGCAGAAGTGCAGCGTATCGGTCGGCGAGTCCCAGAGGTCCGAGATCCTCAGCGGGTCGAACTTGCCGCCGAGGATCTCGTCCACGTCCTCGTTCACGTCGAGAGCTCGGAACGTGAGGTAGATCTTCTGGAGCATCTTCCGCTGCTCGGAACCGTGGTTCATCCACTGCGTCTCGACCATCGCATCGACGGGCGTGGCGGCGTTGATTCGCGCGACGTCGAAATCCTTGCCACTCCAGCCGGTCGGCTGCGCGACCACCGTGCCGTCGTAGCGGCAGAGGTACATCTGCCCGAGATGATCGCCGCCGCCGCAGAGGCCGGCGTAGTCCTCGAGCCACGTCTCGTTCCGCGCGTAGTCGACCACCAGCACCGGGCAGCGCGAGTACCAGACCTGATCGCTGAACGGCTTCTGCTGCGTGGTTACGAGCAGCGCGTCCTGGTGCCGGATGATCCGCCGGGTGCCGTACTCCGTTGGCGTATCGACGAACCCGACCGCCTCCCAGCCGAGCAGGAAGTAGATACGACGGCGGTTCTGGTCGTGGATCACGCCACGCAGGCGCGGGTTCATGCGCTCGGACTGGTTGAACGCCGTGAGCATGCGCTCGATCTCGGGGAACATGACGGTCATGCCCTGGTCGTTGAAGAGGCCCGGACCATAGCGAGTCCAGCCGATGTGCCCGACCGGGATGGACTCCATCATGGACCTCGGCCAGAAGCCGATACCTGAGTCGTTGTGCGACGCCTTGAACCCCGAGCCGTAGGTCTGGATGAGATCCTGCGAGTTCCGCCGATGCACGACGAGTGCGTCGCCCAGCACCATGAACCCCGAGATGGGGTCGGTCGGATCGTTTAGCGTGAAGAAGTTCGGCGTGCCCCCGAGTCCTTGCAAACCTGTGTGCCATTGCATGAAGTCGAACGGCCGCGAGTACCAGAAGGTCCGGTACGAGACGGTGTTCGGCATGGTCGGGTCGGCAGCGGAGAGGAAGAGCCGGTCCTTGTAGACGCACGGCTTGACGTTGTACATCGTGACCGCGGTCGGCGTCGGGAGCTGCGTTTGGCGCAACCAAGTGCCGAGGATCAGAGGCTTGATTGCTGGGGCGATGGCGACGGCGGCGTAGCCGATCGACGAGATGACGATGATGTAGGAGCCTGGATCGACAGCGTAGTTGGCATAGCCGAGGGTGTTCGCGGCGTGCGTCGCCGTCTGCTCGAACAGGCAGCAACCGCCGTTCAAGTCGGAGTCTTGAACTCCCGGGGAAGCTGCAAAAGTGAACATCAGGTCCGAGTAGAACTTGAGTCCGGTGATACTCGTCGGACTGCCAGCTTGATAAGGCCGGTCGAGAGTCCACAAGGTCGCGGTCGGGACGTCGATGATTCGGTAGAAACGATCCGGCACGCCACCTGTGCCTTCCGCGACGAAGCAGTAGCCCTTCTGCGGAACCGCGCCCGATATCAAGTTGACAGTTACGGTGGGCGAGCCGACCGTGAAGGTAGCGTCCAGATTGGCGGTCATCTGCTGGTACGGGACGACGAGCTGGCGGAAGAAGGTCGTGTTGTCCTGCACACCGACGTCGGCGACGCGGCCCTCGATCTGGAGCACGTAGTCGTTGGAGACGAGGAAGAGCCGGTCGAGCTCCGGGCTGGAGACGATCCACCTCCACCAGACCGAGCCCAAGTTCTCGCTCGACTGCGCGCAGCCGTGGCGCACCCACCACTCCGCGTCGAACACCTCGACGTTGTACCCGCCCCTCATGAACGTGCCCTGGAGGCCCGCCTCGGCGCTGACGTTCATCGGGTTGAGTCCGCGAAGAGGCGCGAGGCGCTGGATCTGCTTCGCCACCTACAGCTCCTGCACTCCCCAGAGGAGCCCGGCGCAGTAGAGCTGCCCGGCGCCGATGGCCAAGGTGCCGCCGATCAGCAGGCGGTTGTTCTTGACCTTACTCTTGTAGCCCTTGCCGAGGTCGAAGTGCCAAGGGGAGATCGAGTTGACCCAGTTGATGAGCGTCCCGGTGCCGTTGTAGCTCGTGATCGGGATGACCGGGTCGCTGGTCGTCTCGTCGAAGAACAAGAGCTCGCCAGCAGTTGCCGTCCCCGCGAGTGACGCGAGGCAGAGGATGTGAACGTAGCCGCCGCGGAGGACGAACCTCGTTTCGCGGGGCGACCACACGGCGAGCATGTTCGCGGTCGAAGTGATGGTACCGGTGATGGTGCCGCTGAACGGGACGTAGGTGTTCGACGTGAAGTCGGGGACGGCGACGTCGCGCGGCTGCGGCAGATTCGCCGTCGTCGGCATGGACGACCGCGGCGCGGAGGTAGGCGCGTAGCCGGGCATCAGGGGCCGGGCTCCTCATCGAGATGCCAGGTCGCGGCGGGGACTACTTCCTTCGTCCAGACGTAGGAGTCGGAGATGTCACCCGGCGTGGTGATGTCACCGGCGCGCGGCTGCGCGAGGTACTCGAGCAGCATTCACGGTGCCTGGTAGTACTGAAGCTGCAGGTTGTAGTTCGGACTCGTGCCGTCGAACTGAAGTACCAGTGCGGAATTGACGGGAGTCTCGCAGATGACGTAACCCCCCATCGAGATGGTGAACATGGTGATGGCGACGGGGATCGTGTGCATCACGAACAGAATCGCGCTCGAGCCGTCCTTGAAGTAGAACGCTCCTGCTGTAGCTGGAGCAGAGAAAGCCACGTGAACGCCCAGAACCTTGGTCTTCAACCCCGGCGCCGCCGCGACCGCCGTGGCAGTCGTCAAGATGGAAGCGAGGCGGATGCTGACGATACTTCTCGCTACCCCGCCATCGTAGACCTTCGTCGGGTCGGTTTGCCCTACGGTAGCCGCGCCTCCAGTCGGGTCGATCACGGCGCGTTGTACCAGGTCAGACTGACCGAGAAGTTCGCGGCGCCACCGCTGAAGGTCCACCAGAGGTCCTGGTTCACGCCGGTCTGAGCGAGCATGTACCCCGTCGCCGGGATCGAGTAGTTGCCGACGGCGCCCACATAGATGGCGATCATCTGGAACCCGCCGCTGCCTGCGAGGATGGTGATCGTGCCCGCAGTGGTGAACGTCGTGCAGGCGATGTGGAGCGATAGGACTTTGGTCTTCAGCGACGCAACGGCGCCAACAAGCGGACCCGCGGCGGCCGTCATGGGAAAGAGTTGCGAACCGACCACCGTCCGCCCGCCGTCGTATACGGTTGCAGGCTCCATGGTGGAGATGGTGGTCTGCTGCCCGTTGAGTGTAAGCCATGCATCGGTGCGGTCGTTCGCGGCGACGACGGCCAGTGGACTCGCCGATGCGCGACCGCCGATCTTGAGCGGGCTGCCGCGGTCGACCGAGTCGTGCGCGGGGAGCTCGGCGACCAGTGCTTCGCCCGAGTCGTCTGCATCGCCGAGGATGACGGTCTGCCGCCTACGCCCCGAGGCCAGTGCGAAGTTGGAGAGGTTGACGCCCGCGCCCTGCGAGATCGCGACTTCGGTTGCCGTCTTCGCCACGAGTCACCTCAAGGGTTGTACTGCCGGTACATGCCCGACTCGGATAGCCGCGGCCCGGCGGTCGACGCCGCTCGCCCCGCACGACTCCCAGGGGCGACCGTCATGCGCTTGGGCCGCAGGCGCTTAGCGTCGCCGGCGATCCGCTCCTGAAGTGCGGAGAACGCTAGCTGCCAGAGGGCGTTGTACCGCTCGATGTCGCCCAGCCAGCGAAAGCCCATGGCCGTCGCTAGGTCCTCGATCAGGTCGTCGTGCTGCTGGGTCCAGTAGTTCGTCGCCGAGATATCCACGAGTGGGGCGGGGTAGTCCCAGACCCGGGCGCGGATGCGGTAGTTGGACGACGACGGCACCGGGCGGAGGCGGATGGCGGCGCCGCTGCGGCACCAGCCACACGGGACGCCCCCGATCCGGGACATCGGGATGTCCTCGTCGAGCTGGTCCTCGGAGTCCTCGCGGAGCGGCATGTAGGGCGACCCGGTGTCGAGCCGGAGCGCCAGCTGCTTCACGTCCTTCGTATCGGCTGACGGGAACGGGTAGAGCTCCTGGTCGGCGACGGTGTTGATCGACCACGTCGCCTCCATGGCATCCCAGTTGTGGCGGGTGCAGAAGACCTTCCGGATCACATGGTTGATCCAGCGGTCTGCATTGGTTGCCTGCAGAGTAGAATCACTCGCCGCGCGCTCGAGGTTGTCGAGGACGAACTGGCGGAGCTCACCCAGGTTTGCCAACGACGGTGTACCCTTTCTCGTGCGGGTTCGCGCCGCCGAGCCGCGGAGGAAGTGAAGGGCGGGGGAGCTTAGCCGACTGGCTTACCGAAGGGCCTGATCCTCTTGATGGCTTCACGGTTCGCCCCGTAGCGATCTTGGTTCGACGGCTGCTCGGTAATTTTGGCACTCTTGACCGACCCTTCCAGCGAGCGAGTACGCCCGGCGAAGGTGTCGGCCGGCTTCGGACCGCCGCAGATGCCGTCCTCGTACCGCGCCGACTCGACACCCTTCGCACGACGCTTCGCGAGCGTTGTCTTCCTGTCCTGCCCGCTACGGAATGTCGCGGGCGGAAGTCCTTCCTTCATTAGTTCCCCGTGCTGCCGCTCGTCACGAGCTTGACCGAGCCGACCTTGGTCGTGCCGTACGGCTTGGTGGTGGTCTTCGGTGCCGTCGCCGTACCGCCCGAGGTCGGGCCGACGTGGAAGCAGTTGAACGCGGCGCTGACGTAACCCGCGCCCGCGGTGGTCGCCTTGGTCGTCAGCTCGACGGTGACCTCTTCGCCCGGGTTCACGTTGATGTCGTCGTCGCCGAAGGTGCCGTAGACGACGTCACCGATGGCGGTGCCGCTGGCGATCGAGATGGTTCCGACCGTGCGGCGCGACGTCACCGAGCCCACCGTGGGGTTGACGTAGCAGGTGAGTACGACGGCGGTGCCGCCGGTGACAGCCACCGTAACGACGAAGCCGACGTGCTTGATCTGGAGCCCGCAGGCGCCGGAGCAGCGCTGGTAGATGATCGTGCCATTGCTCGCAGTCGACCCGATCACCGTTCCGGTGGTCGCGTCGTATGCCGCGGCGGCGAGTGCCGTGGCGAAGGCGACCGGCGTATCGAGAATGAATTGCAGTTCGTTTGCCATGATGTCCTCCTCCCCTCACGCAGTGATCGACGAGGAGGTGAAGTGCACGATCCGGTTGTCCGGCTCGTTGGTCGCGTGCGCCTCCCAGATGAGTTTGAAACCGAGGATCGCGTACCAGTAGAAGCTGCGGTCGCGTCCGCCATCCATGGGCACGCCGCGTCGGATCTCCTCCATCAGTACGACGATCTCCTTGACGGCTTCGGCGCCGAAGAAGACTGCCTCGCCGCGGAAGCCGGTGATGGTGTTGTTGAGGATGTGGTTGTCCTCGATGAACCGGACGCCGTGAAATCTCCCAATTTCACCTGCGAATAAACGCTCAGGGTCACCGTAAAGCGCAGCATTGATGAAGTCGCTATCGCGCCGAATGCTCGACGCGAAGCCTACGCTGCAGACGCAGATGTAGTTGCCGTCGTCGTCGTAGGGCGGCACGGGCGAGAGCGTCGCCACTGTCGTGCCGGTGTCGCTCGACGTGTAGACGCCCGACTTCATCGCCTCGATGACGGTCAGGATGTCTTCGACCTGGGCCGCGCGAGTCGCGGCGGTCGCGCAGAGTACGTCGCTCGCGGCGCGGAGCTCGAACTTGACCGTTGGCGTGCCGGCCGTGCCGACCGGCGTTGCCTTGACGCGCGTGCGTCGGAACTCCGTCGCGGCGCCCCGGTTCAGGACCTTCCCGACGTCGTTGATGATGGCCCGGTTGTGGGCGTTCTGCGTGTCGAACTTGGATAGGCGCTCGAGCTTTTCGGTGTACGGAATCGAGTTGCCGTACTCCGTTGCGATTGCCGCCGACTGGTTGGTTTTGAACCCGGTCTTCGGGAAGGGCAGGTTCTCGTCGAGTGGTCCGCCTTCAGTGTCTACATTGAGAAATTTGTTGAACAACAACGTATCACCGCGATTGGCACCGAAACTGCTATCGCGGTCGCAAAACTGTCTGAAGCGCATAATAGGTTGCGCCTGGATGTGCATGTCGAGCGAGAGCTCTTGGTTTGACCAGTAGCCCCCGTATTCGTTCTGTGCCCAGAGTTGCCCAGCCACTCATGGCTCTGTTTTCCTCTGCCACTAAGGTTCTTAAGAAGGGACGCCGATCCCGTGGTGGCGCTACTTGATGTAGCGGCCACCCCCCATCGCTGCTTGACGCTTGCCCTGCAGCACCTCGAAGCGTTTCTGATTCGCCTCCTCGGGCGAGCCTTCGACTGCCGCATCGCCAGAGGACGGGTCGCGGTACGATCCGCCGCCCGGAGTCGATGCCCGCGCGATGTCGCGCTTGGAGCGCTCGTGCGACTGGATGATCTCCTTCTCGCGGTCGGCCTTGTTCTCGTATGCCCACTGGATGGCCTGCTGGACCTTGGCTTCGATGGGCATCCCGGCACTCCCCGGCGAGCGGTTCAGGTGCTCGAGGTAAAACTGCAGGTACGGGCCTTCGGAGAGGAGCTGGGGGTTCTGCTGGTAGATGCTGCGCTCGAGCTCCTCGGCGTGGCGCCGGCGCTCGGCCTCGGAGATGTTGGCGGCCATCTCCTGCCTGAGCTGGAGTGCGATCTCGTTGGCGATCTGCGCCTTCTCCGCGTTCCGGAGGCCGATGGGATCGTTGGCGAGAGTCTTGAGATACTCCTCGTTCAGGCGCGAGTACTGGTCGGGGTTCGGCTGCGGCTGCGCGGCCTGGGCGGCGCGCTGTGCTGCGGTCGCGGCGACCTGAGTTCCCTGCGCGAGCTGGCGAAGAGTCTGCGCTTGCGCGGCCTGACTCTGGGCTAGCTGGGAAACCTGGCCCCCGAGCTGCGCGATCATCTGCTCGATCGATGGGGCCTGCTGCTCTTCAGCCATGCGACATCACTTTCAGCGAGCGGCGGGAGAATTCGCGGTGCGCGCTCTCCCCGCGGGTGGCGATCCAGTCGAGCTCGGAGACGAAGGCCCGGACCTCGAGCGAGAGGACGATGTCGTCGTCGTTCGGGACGCCGTCGCTCTCGAGGTATTTCCGCTCGGCGGCGTCGGCGAGCTCGACGAGCTTCTTCCTGATGCCCTCGCGCCAGCCCTTGGGGCAGAGCAGTTCCGCCCGGCGCATGCGGCGAACGAGCGGGTCGTCCGAGCGGAGATAGGGGACCTTCCTCTTCAAGTTCGGCTCGGCCTGGAGGGCAGCCCGGATCTTGGCGATGGCGCGGATGTGCCGGCGGGCCTCGCCGCGGTCGAGGTACGACCCGAGGAGGTCGGTCCGGGGCTGCGACTCCTGCTGGGCGAGTAGCGCCTCGGCGGCTTCGAGCCAGGAGGAAGCGGCCACATCCTCCGCGGCCTCGAGGATCCGCGAGCGCTGCTCGTGCGTCACTTCGAGCCCTTCAACCCCCAGGCCCGGGAATGCGACGAGGTGTTGTGGGACCCGCTCACCTTGGCCCCACCGGCCCCGACGCCCCGAGAAGCGCCCAAGTGCACCGGCTTCGGTGAGCGGGCCTGGCCCTTGGGGGCGTCCGCGGTCTCGTGGGGCTTGGTTACCGGGTACCGCTTGATGGCGTACTCGGCGCCCTTCTGGGTGGGGGTCGAGCCCCCCTGGACCGAGCGGAACGACTTGTCAGTAGGCATGCTTCTGGCTCCCCCTTGCCAGAAGTAGCGCCCCTAATCAAGCGCTCAGTTGTCCGCCCAGGCGATCTCGACCCAGTCGGCGGCGGCGCCGCCGTACATGAGCGTGAGCGTATCGTCACTGCTGAGTGCTCGGGTAGCGGCAGCGAGGTTCAAGCCCTTGGTGGCATCGGTCAGGGTGAGGACGTTCGCTCCGACGTTCTGGAGGATGCAGATCTGCCCGGTCTGCCCGTTGGCGATCGACGGGTTGGAAGTGAGACTCATGCTGCCGCTCGGAAGGGTGATGGTCTTGTAGGTCGAGTTGCAGACGATGGTGTCGGTCACCGCAGTGACCGCCTGGTTGGTATTGGTGTAGACGGTCGTCGAAGCGTTGCGGATGCCGATGCTGGTAGTCGCATCCGAGAGTGCCTCGACATCGACCCCGACGTGAGTCGTGACCGTACCCGCACCGGCGGTATCCGCCGCAACGAAATCGCGCCACTGCGGGAGAGTCGCGCTCGCGCCTACCGTCGCTGCTGAGTAGAACCCACGCTGGCTACCCGCGATCACGCCGGCCGACGTGATGGTGTAAACCGGGATCGCTTCGAACATACCGTTATCGGTCAGCGTGAGAGTCGCCGCGTTGGCGTCGAAGCCCGGGGCCGCGACGAATGGTCGGAAGAGACGCGAAGTGATGGCGGTAGACGCTCGGACCTTCGGACCGGCGAAGAAGAAGCTCGATGCGAAGGTTGGGGCGACGGTATAGTCGAGAACGACGGTACCCGAAGTCAGAAATGCGCCGAACGACGAGTTGGAGTTGTTCATCGTGTAGGTGCCGTTCGTCGTCTCGTTCATCAGCGTCGTGCCCGAGAATGTCTCGGTGCCGTCGAAGTAGGTGATGAACGATCTGGCCAGGCTGGAGTCGGGATCGAACTGAAGAAGCCCCGGCGTCCGGATGAGAGGTGCGTTCACGAGTACCTCGCCCGTGGTGGTATCGGCGGAGTTGGCGCGGAGGACGAGATCCATGGCGGTGGTGGTCGAACCGTAGAGCGTACCGTCGGCCGAGGTGGAAAGGGTGGTGTCGTTGCCGGTGCCCGATCGCCCGGCCAGCAGCGTCGCCAGCGGCTCCTGGGCGGCACTCGCAGTACCCGCGAGGTCGGTGAAGTTCGGCTGCGCGCAGGTGAGGTTCCCCGAGGCGACGATGGCGTTGGCGAACTGGTTGGCCGAGCAGTCGCTGGGATCGGCAGCGAGTGCGGTGGCCGTCGCGGCGAGAGTAACCGTGATACCGTCGGGGACCTGAGCGTCCGTGACGCTGCCCGAGATGTTGCTGAAGGCCGGCTGCGTGCAAGTAGGGGCAGCGTTGTCGTTGAGCGTCGATGCCCAGCTGTTCGCGGCGCAGGCGCCCACACCGGAGTAATTGCTGGCAAGGCTCGCATCGGTGATACCGCTCAAGCCGAAGGCGACGGTATCGGTCCCGGCCGAGCCGGTGATGGTCATCCCGGTGCCGGCGGTCAGCGTGATCGTATCGGTCGCGGAGTCGGCGACGGGCGAAGTCCCCGCAGGGGTCGACCAGGTCTCGAAGCTGTTGCTAGCCGCGCCGCCGGCTGGGGTCGCGCAGTCCAGCACCATGCCGGCGTCGATCCCCTTGGCAAACATGCCCGCGGCGCAGTCGGCGGTGGCCGCGGGGATCTGAGCGGCGGACGCCGTGCCGGCGAGTTGCGAGAAGTTGACCGCCGAGCACGTCAGGTTCCCGCTCGCAGCGATGGCATTCGCGTACTGGTTCGCCGTGCAGTCGGTAGGGTCTGCGGCCAGCGCCGTGGCCGTGGCGGCTAGCGTGACGGTGATCGAGTCGGGCACCTGAGCATCGGTCACCGAGCCCGAGATGTTGGTGAATGCAGGCTGCGAGCAGTCGAGCACGAGATCGG
>Ga0207428_10001091_pt1 | contig 29557 bp, 30 predicted proteins | sample RhiMethybrSRZTD1_FD_187600 | JGI IMG/M metagenome (GOLD analysis project Ga0207428, IMG submission 187600) | Populus rhizosphere microbial communities from Tennessee, USA - Rhizosphere MetaG P. TD hybrid SRZTD1 (SPAdes) (version 3) | ecosystem: Host-associated > Plants > Roots > Rhizosphere >...
CCCTTTTTCACATAACTGATTAAAGGAAGTATAGTCTTCTTTTTGAGCAGCCGAAAAGACTTGAATTGGAATATTCACTAGCCCAAAAGAAATACTTCCTTTCCATATTGCTCTGGCTGGCATTCGAGTTATCCAAAAAGCTTCGTCCATACGGCGTAATAAAACAGCTAGGAGCTTTAGCTACAATCATTTTTTTGTATCAGAGTTCCAAGCTGATCTTCTAGTAGAGCTTTTTTGACCAGTTTTTGTGAAAGATCTCTGCTCAAATCTTCCTTCTACATCCGTTGAAATAACGAGTACAGCAAATCTCGGTTTTGCAGCGGAGCGCTTCAGCAAAGTTAGGTTAGGTAATATTGTCTCAGAAATCTTTTGTAGTTTTTGAGCATAGTGGATATTAGCCGCAGGAGCCCTAGTAGCAGCTCTGGTATCATGATGCCGTGCTGTTTCTTTCTCCTGCGGCTTTATTTCAAAACCTCTATCAAACGCTAATTATTAACAGTTGTCATCTTTGGATTGGTAAGAGAATAACAATCAGAAAAATAGTCTATAGAGTTAGATACTGAAGGGATAGACGAGGTTGCAATCCCAGATGTCTGGTAACCAAAACCTACTAACTATTCTTTATCCGCCCGTTGCTGTTTTGAACGCATGACGCTTTTTATGTAATCTATATCCTTACGTATATCGTCCAGTTCGCTTATTTCTTGCTGCTGTTTCTCTATCGTCTGGGTGTAGGCATCGTAACTGAGTATCATCCTGCATTTCGCACAGAACTTTGAGCCTGGCTTATTTCCTTCTTGGCAGTTTGGACACAGTTTAGGCCTTAGCTGGTCTATTTGTCGGCCTGGTGCAACTATGTCATACGCTTCCAATAATGATTCGTTGGATTCATTCCCAAAATAGTGCAGATATATGAGATGCATCTGTGAACGGCCGGACCAACCTGCATGCTGCCTCAATACATGTTCCTTGAGTATAGTTGACTTTTCCGTTAAAGCTGAATGCCTTCTGATATATGGATTCCAGGGCTTCTTTAAGAGTTCAGCAATCTTCTATTTATCTTCTGGTAAAACGTTAGGTGATTCTAACAGTTTAGGAAATATCTCTCTTGTACAAATCGTAGATCCTGTAAACCACATTTGGTCGAATGTGTCTTCCAAGACTCGCACCTGTTCCAGAAATAAGAGGCGCATTAGGATTGCGTGGTTGAGGATGCTCATGGTCAAGGTAATCTTTCAGGTAGGGTATTGAGTTTATCAGCGGTATAGCCCTAGTGCCGGTTTTACCGTTGACTACTACCTCCACATAAGTGGAGGGCCCTGCCGACTTGAATGCCAAGTCTCTTATCTTTAGCTTCAAAATCTCATGTGGTCTGCAGGATAAATCACGGGATATAGCGTGATAACAGCGAACTCTCTTACTGGGGCAGTACTTTAGGAATAGCAAATCATCTTGCTGAGTCCACAAATCAGATGGTTTGTAAATGGATTGCTCCTTCCTCTTTGGATGGGCGATATTTTCTACTACCGACGGCTTAGGCCGCTTACCAGGTTCAATATCTGGATAATAAAGCCATTTGAAAAATCTTAGTAAATAGACTCTAAAGAGGTTATAAGTCCCTATCCATTTGTGCAGTGGGTCCTGTGTTTCTGATTTGCGGAATGTTTCCAGAAATGCAATAACATCCGCTCGTACCGATTGTTTGAAAGGCTTGTCCTCGATAAATCTGCAGAACCGAGTTAATATATCGATCAAGCCCTTTCTGTAATGGTCTGATAGATTAACCTCGTTTTTCATTGCGAAAATATATTCCACGATCACAGCAGCATTTTCGGCACTGATATTATGAAGTTGTTTTGAAGAGTATGCAGGTATGCCGGCCCCAATCTCGTCTATCTTTTTGTCTAGTATCGGATTAGATTTGCCCGCCGTCGCTGTCGTCGTTCTGGTAGTTTGAGAGGATAACAACAGCTGGTGAAATGTAAATACGTTATATAAGTATGATAACTACATGCTCTTATCTTATTATAAGAGTAATGTCCATTTTTATTACGGGATGCTAATGAGGTGATAGGAAGAGCCGGCTGATTTGTATGGGTTCAATAACTCAAAATGATGACTTCGATAGTGTTCAAGCAGATCCGAGGCATCCATTTATTAGGTATAGGTTGCTTAGACGCAGGAGAATCTCAAATTCAGATTATTGGATTATATTTCTGCTCGCGTTACACTTTATCCCATATATGAACAACAGAAGTGCTCCGGACATTGAGACTGAAAGATACAAAGAAAAATGTGAGATGCTGCTGAAGTTATCTCCTAAAATTCGTTTTGTTAGTATAATCAATGAGTTTGGTAGGACTCTAGCGGGACGACTTAGAAAGGGGATAGTACCGTTATTTAATGTAGAAGAGGCAAGAAACGAATTTTTTATCGAAGCAACGACAACCAGGTTGAGAAGAAACTTTGAATCTTCTATTGGGAAAATGGAATTTACTCTAACCGTCAACGAAAAAGTTATGATACTACTAATACCGACTGCATCTGCAAAGCGAATGTATTATTTTACATTGGATAAACTAACTACCCTTCCGGAAATTTCTGATATCAAGGAATCGGCCACGAAATTAACTTCCGCATAAGAAAAGGTCATCTTTAGAGATAACCAAAGACATTTGAATAAAGGCAACTGGTAAGTATATGCAAGTCAATCAGTGCTTACACCATATACTCCTATGATGAGCGCTGGGCTCAATGCTGATCCTTTTAGTCAGTCAGTATTTAGCGAAGGCCTTCAGTTTAGCGCGCAGTTCCTTATCCTTATAAATACGCGGATGAGCCGGATCTGCAAGAATAACTTCATACCACAAATATTTTCCATCCTTGTGCAAGTAATAAGATCCCATAACTTCCAGGTTGGGATATTTCTCGTTAACTCTATGTTCAGCAACTTTTCTCATGTTTACTCCTTGCTTGATATGCACTACGCCTAAGTGCTTTGGTCTTCTGCCAGATACGGGTCTCTGCTTTCTCATGCCACCCCTACCCACTCTGGCCCGGACAATAAGGATTCCCTGTTTAGACTTGTACCCCAAACGCCTAGCTCGATCAAGCCTGCTGGGCCTTGCAATCCTATTTAAAACAGGTTCTCTTCTCCAAGATATGGACTTTGATTTCAATTCATCAGTATTAGATTTCCACATCTTGGTCCAAGTCGAAGAAATATAACTTCGCATAATAAATTTGTCTTGTTTATTAGCAATATATAGACCTTTAAGAGTAAGAAAAAATCAACCATAGTGTCGAGATAATGTAATTACCATGCTGGGATTTGACACTGATATTAAGGATTCTTAATGAGATATATATTGGGAATCATTTTAGTAAGTCAAATTCAGAATTCCCTTAGAGACTGAATGATTTTCTCTGCAATTACTATAGAAGCCAATTCTTGCGCCTCATTAGTCTGGGCACCGATGTGTGGAGTGCATATCAAATTTGATAATTTTAAAAGCATATTATTGGTTGGGGGTTCGATCTCAAAGACGTCTAGCGCAGCGCCTGCTATTTTTCTAGTGCTGAGGGCATCATACAATGCTTCCTCATCAATAACTTCTCCCCGAGATGTATTAATGAGAAATGCAGTCGATTTCATTTTGGAAAATTTCTCCCTATTTACCATTTTCCTTGTATCTGTAGTCAACGGGACGTGGCAGGTAATAAAATCAGCACTCTCTAATAGTGTATTGAAATCTGTTACTATCAAACCCACCTCTTTGATATAATCTTTGTCAATTGGAAAAATATCATGTCCGATCAGATTCATCCTTAGAGCTTTTCCCATCCTTCCGATATTTCTACCAATACTCCCTACCCCGACTATTCCAAGGTATTTACCTCGAAGTTCTATTCCGACTAGGTCTTTCTTAACCCAGTTTCCTTTTTTCATCTCATTATCAGCATACGGTATCTTTCGTGCAAGTGAGAGCATCAAACCAATAACAAGCTCCGAAACAGCGGTAGCTGCTGCTTCAGGTGAGTTAATTACACGGATCTTTCTTGCCTCAGCTTCCTCTACATCTATATTGTCGAGTCCCACCCCAACTCTTGCAATGATTTTTACATTTTGAGCCGAAGCTTCGATAATCTCTTTTGTAATTTTTGTTCTGCTTCTGACTACCAGAACATCATAGTTTTTTGCAACTATACCTAGCTGTGCTGAATTGATGTCAGGCTGGTAATCTACTATCATTCCGGATTTTTTCAAGCTTTCAATTCCTGAATTGTCGATTGAGTCACAAATAAGAACCCGATTACCAGAAGGCACAAGAGCAGGAAAATCTCATTGCTATATATATTTTCACAACTAGTTTAATGATATGGAATATTAATTCATCATTACCGTCACTCGCTTGAAAATTCGAGTCGTTATTGGCTGAGAACCAGACCCTTGTTACTTTGTTCTACCACGAGGAAAAGATCTGAAACTCGAGTATTCTTGAATGTACTGAATAGGATTCTATATTCGGGATTTAGCATGAACAACTGAACCAGGAGATCTCAAAATATATGATTCGATCTAAAAAATCAGAGAATGAATTCGCTATTGGGATAGATAATGAAGCTATCTTTGGTCGAGAAATTGAAGTATTCTCATGAATGGTTTTCACAAATGCGGCGAATCTGGTCAGCAGAACACACGTAGTTAGAATTCTAATGTCTTTTCATCATTTCCAGTGAATAATTAATCAGGAGCGGGACTGTCAATCTCTAATATTGTCATAAACAAAGGATCATGAGGTCTGATATTGTTGAATATTCATGTTGAGATTCATGCCAATGAAAAATTGTATTCACAGAATTGGTCACAACCTATTAAATGTCAATCAAGTAATGCAGACCAAGAAGTTACCAAAGAACAATTCAATAGCAGTCTGAGTATTGTGCACGCTAATGCATCTACGGCAGTTTGATGTCTGAATAAGAGAGATCACAGAAATCTGTGTCTGGCCTTGAAGGTTCATTCTATGTTCCTTTGAATCCAAATGAGTTTATGATTTCTTGAACTACTGGCAAATATGTGCTAAAATTATTCTCGTCTGCTCTGTATACAAAGAAATAAGAGACTCCTCGATGAATGCTAACTAGTTCCATCGTCATCATTCGTCCGTAAATGGTCCCTCCCTCTGTTATATCACTCGTGTATAATACTCTTTTTGCCGAGAGATTACCAAGATAGCTTTCATCGGATTCGATAAATACATATCCTGAAACTGCATTTTGCAGTGAGTCAACTTCCTGTAAAAAATACGTAGATAGTGGAACATTACCTGGCTTATCTGTTGATATCGTTACTTCAACGTTCTGGTTCGGTACGTAAAAGGCCACCTCAGGTACAGACTGCAGTCCTGTATATCTAACGAGTGGAAGAGTCTCTTTGGTCCAATTACGGGGAAACGAAACTTGAACTTGGATCCCTTCGTACTTGTCAAATCCACTAATTGATGAGGGAGAGTCATGAATGGGATTGTCAAGGGCAAAAATTCGAAAAGTCTCTGCTTCATTGAAATGCCCTAATTCAGTATCGGAATAAGCCATTTCAAATAATTGAGAAAAATGAGTAGGAGGGACAGCAAACATGATAAGGGTCAAAATTGCTATATTAAACAATCCAGAATAAATGCATCTCATAATTTCTCTAAGTAATGTAAGTTATAAAGACTGATACTAATTAGTAACTAATGCATCTTAAACTTACTGAATTATTCGGCCTAATTCGTTCTCTGGCCACTATATAACTTCTGCCCAATAGCTCTCTGAATACCTGTTTTCCGAATCATTCCCGGATTTGCCCTTTTCCTTTCTGAGGCTATCTACTTTATTACTAACGCTCACATTGGCCATAGTTACTTCCAATGACACTGCGCTCTCAGACTTTTCCAATTTATTAAGCCTCTTGTTCATCTCGTCACAAATGACATCCTTAGGCAAGTTGCGATGGCTCATTTTATCATGTGCTTCCATCATCCAATCCATAGCCTGCTTGGCGGATATTTTTTCTTCTTCATAAGAAGAAGATATTCGCCTGCAAATAGCATTTGCTTGTGTATAAATTTGCTTATGTTCGCATCGTGTATTGCGTCTTATCAAATTACGGAGAAATGCTCGTTTTTCAAGATTAATTATCACAAATTTGTTATATCGCTTGCGGAGTTTTTTCCTATCTTTCATTCCGACAATACGAAATGAATTCTCCGTCTGTGTGTCCATGGTCTGCATAAATATCTGTAGCTACTTTGATTTATTAGTTATAGCGATTTCGACTGATTGAATTGGGGCGTCATTAAGCTAACATCTAGCATCGTCAGGTCGCTTAACTCGCTATCAAGTTATTAACCGTTGTTAAAGATTTCTTGTTACGCTATGAAGTCTAGAGCTTATTTTCTAGTATTATCTCATGTTGGAAATGAGAGATTCTTATTTATTAAATCCTAGGGTATGGTCCAAGAAATCCACGCTTTGTTCTATTAGCTTTGATTTCCTACCGGACAATAATATCATTAGTCATGGCCACCACTTCATTTAGTCTCGCATAAAGGTCTAAAAAGTGCAAACCTTTATCAGTTGTTCTGTAAACCTTTCCTTCCTGTTCGTAATAATTGATGAGTTCATTTTCCTGTAACAGAGTTAGATATTTTTTTAGATGCTCATAAGACAGATATGCTCTATACAGAATCTTTTTTTGAGTAACTCCATCATTTCGAGTGGCTATATCCAAAATAAGAGATATTATTTCCAGTCTGCTTCTATGCTTCATTGCTATTGATGAGCATACACTGACCTCGAATAAAAGAAGCACCAATAACTATTATGGTATTAATTAGTAATTATTTGATCCATTCTTCATTTAAAATAGTTTTTACACGTTATCTTATCACTACCATAATTTTATAGTTGCTAAGGCACGTTACTTGATCCAGTAACTAGAATTCTTGTCTACCCAAGCAACAACTTAAGCTTTGTAAGATAGTCTATTTTTGTATTGCAGATTATTAAGTGATAGTATATGAGATACTATTAGATTGATATCATATAAAGAAACTAGGTCAAAATCGTAAGTAATACGCCTATAGATACGATTGTTACTGCAATAAAGGTTTCTATAATGACTAACATATTTTAATGAGGAATGCGGTTACTCCCGTACTTGTCCTCCAGTAAATTTATGACTTGCAAGGATTGTGGACAGCGTTTTGCCACAGCTGACGCCCTGAGAAAACATAAAAACTCGGGAAGGGAAGAAAGGGAACCAAATGGCAAGCAACATTGTCGTGAAATAGATTGGACGAGTGAAGCAAAATAGATGGGGAATGCCAAACCTGAACCGTTAGTCACCACACCAGTTTTTTAAGTTTCCCGTCTTCAAATATTATCCTATTAATCATATTGCAATAACGACACTTGTATCCGAAATCTGTTAAATTATGCAATAGCACATCCTTATGAAATTTCTCTTCTTGTTATAATGAAATAAACGGGCTTCCCGATTACGATTCCGTAGAAGGATCATATATAGGTGCTTCAATTAGCACTTATGGCAATGCTACGACAGGAGAGAAGACAAATCCTTCAGAATAACCACATCAATAATAGAGATATTTTTATTTTTAGATGGAGAATCTCCCAAGTACTTTGTGAAGCACCCCGAAAATGGGGTGGCTTGACAGATGTAGAGTTACTTATAAGGGCCTATTTGCTCGGTTACCAAAATAACGAACTGGAACAGGATTTCTTGAAGGGCAAACCTCACAACGTTTACACAGCAATAATCGAAGAAGTCATGACAGACCTCGTGAATCGACATATTGCGAGAAAAGAAGAGGAGAAGATACCTTATGGTGATCGAGAGATGAGTAGGTATACAAGCGGCCCCGCATTAAACGAGTTGGGGTGTCGTGGAGTAACTAGAATAGGGCTAGGAGACCCGGAGACATATAACCGCCTTTTTCCTGTTAAGATCGGAACCGGATAAACTTTGACCAGTTAGCTACACCTATTTCTTGAGCTCTCCATTTTCCAAAGTTATCGTATTTATCTTTTCACACCTTTCGCACTGCTCCAAAGTCAGCAATATTCCAGAATGCGTCGAGAGTAAGATAATTAGTTCACCGCACTTCCTATATGAGAAGATATTCAAAATTAAAATGATGGTAAAGACTTGAATCTTTGAGACAGTAACAAAGTTAGTTACGCTTTAATATTTCAATTTTTCATTTTATTGGCCTTCAATCCTTTTGCCACTTTTATTGCTCCAGGTTCATCTTCTAGGTCTTTTGCTGCTTTTCTTCCTCCTACTACAGAAGTCACCATTTCAACCTTAACAGAATCAACACGGATAGTGTAGTTCTGGTCACAATGCTGCGATATGTATTTTGGTTGATTGATATCATTAAAATTGGCACTCCATTCCAACTGTCCGCCACACTCGCTACATTGAGAGTCTGTTAGGGCATAATGAAGAGATGTGGGCATGCTGTCTTGTTTTACTCTTGGCATTTCTATCTACCATATCAGTACAATCTTTGCTTATGAACATATCAAAATGGCATGCTAGGTCTTGTATATACCCAGAAAGTAGTTATCAATGAGGTTAAAGTGATATATAGAATACAAACTAATTTATTACAATGTCATTAGATGGGCCCTTTAGATGCACCCTATGTCAAGGTACAGAGTTCAGCTCACGGGAAGAGTTAGAGAAACATAACAGAATAAAGCATCCTACAGCTACTACGTAGGGACAACTTCACCTCGACACTATTTTTTAGCTACATCAGCCTTTACTTAAATAAATGGAACGCACGTTAACGTTAGCGTGCTTATCAGAGAGACAATAGCCAATGTGTTGGTTATAGCTCAGAGGATTGTCAATGTAACTGTCATCAACAGGGCAACATTCACGTTGTACCTTCATAGCATTCCGGGGTATTTAAAAGAGTTATATTCAACTCTGGCGTATAAGATAGAAGTATGTGATAAGTTTCCAAAGGGAAACAAAAGCATATCAGGCGTATTGGACGAGATATTCTACCACCCTTTTGATTCCTCTATTACAAAAAATTAATATTTCTAAATGTCTTATTTTGCAGTCAACGCCATAGGAAAACATAGTCCTCGGGAGACTCAACGGATACTCCAACCATCTTCCGTTGAGTCTCCTGCGGTTTTATTTTATCAAGGTTGTGTGATCGAGGATATGATTAAAATGTCTTATATATTGCCCTCCTATAGAATTCGGATTATGGATTCAAAATTAGTGTTAGGAGTTATCATAATGATAACCCTAGGAATGTCACTTATGCTTACTACTCAAGACGGATACTCGACAACTAGGAATTACAATGGAGAAAGTCAATCAGCAGCAGTTGGAGCGAACGAGTACGTGGCTTGGTTTTCAAACAAATCCGGTAATTGGGAAGTAATGTTCAGATCATCAACTGATGGAGGACAGACATTTAGTGATAAGATAAATCTTAGCAATACCACAGAAACTGATTCAGTCGATGCGGAGATATCAGCAGACGGAGAAAACGTTCTTGTTACGTGGTGGGAAAGGGGAAAAACAAACTCAACATCTGATGAACCTGTCAGTAGGGCGAGCACCGATGGAGGACAGACCTTTAATGATATGGTTCGGCTATCTGCTAATGGTACTATCGGTAATGTGGAGGGAGGGGGATAGTAGCAAAAAGTAGTAGAAAAATATCTATCCTTGGATTAACACAAGTACTGCACTACCTATACCAGTTCCTTAAGTTCTTTCTTTTCCAAGGTTATCGTATTTATCGTCTCACATTTCTCAAACTTTGCACCAAAGTTATATTCCTAAAAGCGTGGGGAGTGAGGTAATTCAGTTCACCGCATTTTTTACACGAATATACAACCATAGGGTAATATCCAGATTGTACTTTATCAATAACGATGGGGCTAGCGCATGTTAGACTGTTTCATCTTTTGCCAATTAAACCGGTGTGCATTCTACGTCTCCTGTAAAGGTTCCTGATCCACCATCGTCTTCATAACTGACTGCTACACTAGTTCCACAATTCCCGCTTAATGTAAAGGGCCCACCGCAAAGGCCACTTTCCCCACTTAAACTAAATGTGTTTCCGTCTGTGGTTCCGTCATTGACAGGTAACAGGTTTGTACCTATACCTGGACCGCCGATGCCGACGGTCCCCGTTACTGTTCCATCTTCCTCTCCTTGTGCAGATATTTCTATGGTTGCGGCTGTTACCAGGGCTCCGCATGCGATTAATCCAGTTCCTTGTCCACCAATAGTAAAGGCTCCGGTTCGGGGAGGAGGTATATTTTCTGAACCTATCTCTTCATCAAAATCGAAGTAGCCAGTGAAATCACATTCACGTTCGTCATCGTCTTTGGGGATAAAAGCGTTATCAGCGCTCCCGCCGCGGCTAATTTCATTAGCACATGGATTCGCTTGCGCTTCTTGTATCGAGGTTGGAACTACTGTTAACTGTTGGAAAGGGATCATTGAAAATGTTATTACGCTAAATACTACAATAATTGCAAGTATTATTCGTGAATTCACGTAACTATTCTTTTCGTTGAATATTTACAACTTGTCGTGTTTTTGGGTCTACATAAACCCACAAAAAGTATTCTGGAATTAGTTCATTATCGAGTACTATATTACCAACGGGAGAATTTTTCGAATAGAACCATGTCCTAGTCATGTATTCCTTAAAAGTCCGATTCAGCGAAAACCTTCTATCATCTCAGTCGCTCGAAGGATGACCCGTTATTGCCTCCCTTAAAGAAGTCATCTTCTGGGAGCATCAGTCTTAAATAACAAAATACGAATGCTAAACTCAAGTGTAGATAATTGAACGCAAGGGAAAGGCTTGACTATATATTCGGAGATCATCCTACTGACTATATACCCAATAAGTTTGGTTGGCTTGATACTGTTCTCCTATCTGACATCAGAACCCTAATATCTGGAGGTAAACGACTTAAAAATACAAAGAGTCGCACACTAATAGGATCTTATGGAGCAGGAAATGTCACAATACCCATACTGCTATGCGTTGGTATAGAATTAGCAGCAGCGTTATATGTTGGAAAGACAAGATATAATGTTGGAAGTAATTATGATGCTACGGCTAATGTAGAAGTATTCATTAAGATGTTCTTCCCGCATCACGCAAAAGAATTACCTAGGATCCTATGGAACGGAGTCAGAAATGGCCTTGATCACACATTTTTTCCAAAATTCCTAAAGGCAAACAGAATAAGAATTCAATTTATGTTTTATACGGAGAGTATGAATGTAAAATCTCATTTGGTTAAATCTAGAAATGTTATTAAAATAAATATTAATTGTATAGAATTTTACCAAGTGTTCAAACAGGTTCTTAAGGACTATAAATCTCAGGTACAAAGTAGGAAAACACTTCAAATCAATTTTATGAAAGCATGGAAATCTATTGTTAAGTTCCATGCTATGAATGCTCCTATGTTACAAGATTTCAACTACATGTCCACACAATTAAGACCGACTAACCGCATCAATCTATTTCTGTAGAAACTCCTCTTTCTCAATCCATTCTTTAGAAAAGTCATATTCTACTTTCGCACATAATTCTACGTAATAGAGGATAGATGTATGTGATAAGTTTCCAAAGGGAAACAAAAGCATACCACGTCTTGTCATCATCGATTCCTCTATTACAAAAAGGTAAATTTTGGGATGCTAATTCTTCTCGGTGTAATCCATCGGATTTGAGAGGGAAAACGAAGGGTTTCGAGAGGTATCCTGGGTAGATGGAGATGTAGGAACAATAGTAGGAACAAGAGTCGGAGGAGGTATAGGTATTGGGGTTGGAGTTGGAGTAAGAGTAGGAGTTGGAGTAGGCATTGGCGTAGGAGTAGGGGTAGGAGTTAACTGCATACCATTTAATTGATGCGATATCATTTGTTGTAGCAAAGGCGGGAGCTAATAATATTGTACAAGAGGTCTGACGACATGTTAATTTAAGATTAATTATATCTGTGGGTGCAGGATAACAGTACCACTTAATAGAACCACTTAATGATCAAGTACGTTTACAATCTAGATAAATAAAATGAAATCTCGAAGACGGGAAACTTAAGAAACACGAATAGTAAACATGGTTAGATATAATTGGAGCTGCAGGAGACTCATGCCAACACCCTATGGAATAAGTGTCGCTGAGCCTCCTGCATGTCATAGATTAGAGGAGCTATACTTTTGTCTTATCTCCTATTAAAGATATGATTAATTTTGTTAATTTTAGGCAGCAGGAGACTCAACTTGGGATTGGTAAGGGACAGAATGTGTTGAGTCTGGCCTGCCCTGATGTAAGAGGTAGATGGCTGTCAAATAGAATCGCTTTTCATACTAAAGACGTGTTAAGCACTTTTAGTATTGCATTCACTAGTTGAAGAATGAAGCCGCAGGAGACTCAGCCTGGTATCTAATTGCTGGGTCGGAGGAGTAACTGAGTCTAGGGCCTCCCTGCAGCCGAATTCCCATGACTACTGTTTAGGCCTTCGCTAGCTAATGTGAAATATCGTATTTAGCCAATAAGATGCAGAGGGCACTTATGGTATCATATTCAATTAGAGTATAAACCAGCATTTTAGAACGGTCCATAGCGCATCTGTAAGATAGCGAATAAAGAAAGTAATTGGAGATTCTCACTATGGGTCAAATAAGAAGGGGTGTCGGAGGTTTAATGAACCAATCTTTACTTGATATGACACTCTCCTATTGTCCTATACCCTGATTTCCGGTGTTTCCGCCGCCACTCCCAGATCCCCCTGAAAGTCCATACATTGCTCGGTCGCTGCTTTTAATAAAAACTATACCGGGTCCAGCGGCTTCTGCAAAGTTCACCGATACTAATCCAACAGCGAATATCGATGTCAATACTACGGTCACTAAAGTTAACTTTTTCAAATCCATCTAATATTTCACCTACAATCAGATTGGTTCTAGAGCACATATGGTTATGTAAGTAACAACTATTATCTTTCAGTCCTAACTATAATTTATATCCATCAGAGATTATGAGAAGATAGCAAGGACGTTTTCGCTGAGTCTCCCGAGGACTGGTTTTCCTATGGCGTTGATGCAAAATATGATATTTAGACGTCAGCCAAGGATACAAGAACAACTACTACAACAAAAAGAAAGGGAAAAAAATTATCTATCGAATAATTCGAACATCTCTCTCAGTAAGAAAACCAAAAGACGACAAACAAGCCTCACAGAATTTACGAGGTAAAAACTAGAATGACAAATAATAATAGAGGAATCAGTGCGGATTTTAAGGTCCTGGTATGCTTTTGTCATCTACATCCAAAATTAGGCTGGGGTGCATTTGTATGCGCCCGCTGCTTTATCAAATGAAAACTTCCCACCTGCATTCAGGCATTTACCAATGTCATTGAGTGCCCCACCTTGGGGGAGGGTGTTTCCCTGTGAGTCGCCTGCTAGCTTATCTAACACTTTCCCAACGGCCCAAGCAGCAATAATGCCAACCACTACCGCACCAGGGTTTTTAGCTGTTCCCGGACCGCCTGGCGGAGTTCCACCAACTGACCCAGGCCCCGCCCCCGCACCACAATCACTCGCGGCAATATTAGAAGTCGGATCCTTTGATATGGTATTTTTGTATATACTATCTTTTGTACTTATTAAGTGGCAGGAATTATTATAGTAAAATAAACTCTAAGGATGATATATAGCGAAATCAGGACTATGCATTCAGCATGGATTATCCCCCATGTTCACGTTAGAGTAAGACGACAAGATGTATAGTAAATGACGGAATTTACAACATTTATTTCGGTATGATATTTTTCGCAAAATTAGGTCAACCCTAGGATATTTTCTTTGGAGAGTATTTTATCTATTTCCTCCTTTGTCATTAGTCCTTTTTTCAGAATTAACTCTTTAATGCTTACTTTTGTTCTGATTGATTCCTTATAAATTTCAGCAGCTTGTAGGTAGCCAATATAGGGATTCAATAAAGTTACAAGGATAGGACTTTCCTTTACGTACGACTCCATCCTTTTTTTATTTTCCTTGATGCCATCTATCATATTTCTGGCAAAAATAGGTAGAAAATTCTTTAGCATATCCATCGACTCCAGAATGCATTTTAGCATTCCAGGCAACATAACATTAAGTTCCATTTGGCCTGCTTGAGCAGCCATGACGACTGAAACATCATTTCCAATTATCATAAAACATATCATATTGAGACATTCTGCCAAAGATGGATTAACCTTTCCTGGCATGATTGATGAACCAGGATGAACCGGCGGAATAAGTATTTCTGAAAAACCAGCCACTGGACCTGAAGCCATTAACCGGATATCATTAGCAATTTTGATAAATTCCAATGCAATATTTCTGAGTGAACAACTGTAGTTGGCCACATCGACTTTGCTCTGCAAAGAATAAAACATATTTTCAGACGGCTTTAGTTCGAGTCGAGCAATTTTTGCTAAGTATCCAATTGCAGATTCCCTATATCCCCTTGGCGCATTGGCTCCCGTGCCTACCGCCGTTCCTCCTAAACCAACAAATTCTAACTTCCTCCCTGCCAATATTAGCATCTGCTTCGCTTGCTCGAGTGAATATGCATACTCTTCAAATTCATTTCCTAAGGTCACAGGAAGAGCATCCATTAGATGTGTCCTTCCAACCTTTATAACGTCTCTGAACTCTTGAGCTTTCTTGCTCATCGAGGTTATAACTAGCTCCATTGCCGATAACATTTCAAATGAATTCAGAAGTATTGCAAGATGCATTGCAGTTGGGAATGTATCATTGCTCGATTGCGACATGTTTACATGATCGTTAGGGCTGATGATGTCATATTGTCCTTTCTTCATTCCCAAGATTTCCAGTGATCGATTCGCAATAACTTCGTTACAATTCATATTAAAAGCAGTTCCTGCACCAGAATTTACTGAGTCTAATACAAATTGATCTACAAATCTACCGTCTAAAATCTCATCGCATGATTTTATTATCGCATCAGCTTTTTCTTCGTCAAAAACATGGAGATCCTTATTTGCTAAAGCCGCTGACCTTTTTATCATTACGTAAGCCCTAATGAGACAAATATGTGCACGTTGTCCCGTTACTTTGTACTGTTGTACCGCTCTGGCAGTGAATGGCCCATAATATGCATTCGAGGGAAGCAAAATCTCCCCAAGCGAATCTTTATCGACCCTCGATGAAGAGGTATTAGACATATGTTAGGGCAAGTACATAAATTTAGTTAATAAATCAATCGACGGTGTTATAGGTGCCAAAACTGCACCGCGAGATTTTTTTATTTCTATGAATCTGTTTATGTTTTATCGAATGTGGCGTTGCTCTTACAGGTTCCCAACCTAAGTTGTCTTGCTTTTATGCTAGAGTAATGCTTTTCATGGTTGAGTTTAGTCTATTCTCTGGAAATTATTTTTGACGCACCATATACTTAACAATCATAAGTATCATGTGATTAAATTTGTTCAGTAACGTTTGATTAAATGAAATGGAAGTGTGGGCCGTTTAGATAATCTAGAGATAATATCATGATCTATGAAAAAAAACATTACAATGACCTCGAACCGTAGCTAAGATATAGAGACAAGTAGTGTCCACGTTGTTGTCATATTTCGAAATGGCTAAGGGTTTGTTTCATGGTTTTTTCTTATAATTTTTTAAACCAGATTCAGCTGCCGGATTATTACCTTTGTGTGCATGATTAATGTGGTCATCGAGTTCGAATTGATTGCGAGCAGTTAGTCCACACTTCTTACACGTAGCTGACCTTTCTCTAAGGATTTTCCAGTCTTTATTTTCCATATAGGAGATGAATCTTGATATTATATTTATGAGTATACATACGATATAGCATACTATACTTTTATGCCTGAACGTGAATTTAGTGGTCTTATTGTATGAAAATAAGAATTACCTTAGTTTCTCTTTCTCTTTCTTGTCTAATAGGCGAGTTTCATAGAAACTCAGAAAATAGCAAGATACCATTGAACCAATAGCTAGACCCCCAAATAAATACGTGAGAAAACCAGGCCAGAGGAAAATGAGATATAGTGAACCACCTATTAAAACTACAGCAAGCAAAGTACTTAACCTAAAACTTTGTCGGTCTCTAAACGGACTGGGATTATATATTACATTTTTTCCCAATCTGATAGTCCATGGACTTTCTTGTGCTTCTCCTTCCCCTTCCTCATTCCCGCTATTCTCGCCAAGTTCGTTCAATAATGTACACGAAGTCCCACTAAATATTAAAGTTTACAGACATAAGCCGATTGTCATCACTTGATCTCTTTAGCACAGGATAAACAAACCCCATAACTTCTATTCTCCATCGCTTTAATTTCATTAGTTTCTGGATTCCTATACCGAACTGTCCTTGTTACTCCACCCGCTTGGAAATCTCTAGGTTGGACTAAATAGAAATATTTTTGACAATAGGTGCATTCGTATGCATAATATGTACATGTTTTTGGGGTCTGCGTACTTTCCAGAAAAGAACTCTTCCGAACCTGAAAGTGTTACTTTAGTCATTTCTTTTGTCCACCGACAAAGACAACAATTTCTTGTCTTCTTCTAAGACACAAACCTCTCATATCCAATCTCCTATTTCAGTCTGCTTAGCATGTTTATCGATAGCTGGATCAATAATCTTCCCTTCTGGGTACTTATCATGATCACAATAATGGCATCTGTTATTCTTGTATCTTTTGTAAGGCCGTTATGTCATATCTATCATAATGTCAGTCATTAGTCATTTTGTCTCCATTCCAAGTAATGAGAATCCGTTATGAGAATCATAATCTGTGATAAATAGACCCATGTCGTAGTATGATTTATCCAACACCATTCGAAGAATCCAAAAGTGTTTGACATGGATAGGATGTATGCGCTTCATAGCCAAGCCAACCATACATGCATCCTATTCTTCATTCTGATTACCCCAACCACGTTCATGATAACCAGTAAGGGTTTTGACCTCTACCATCTATTAGTTTGGTTAAAGTTCTATCACAATTATCACAGTAAAACACAGGTTTACAATTTGGATACTTATTGTATCTGTGACATTTTAATCCAACAATGCAAGGTTTTCATAAAGACTATAATTCAGTTTAGTTCGCTATTTTGATAGACGTAGGTGACAGCCAGTTATTATAAAATTGGAATTATAGTTTAGTTATATCTCAGTTATATCTCAGTATAGGTTCAGTACAAGTTCAATGATATTCTGTACATACACTCCTTAGGTTATTGCAATTTCTGACTATGCCTTGATTTCATGATGCAGCTTGAAATCGATCTGAGGATTCGAAGGTGGGGAGGGGATTCGAACCCCTATAAATTCGCTCGTTGCATGGTTCTTATTCTGCAGGCGAACGCATGGCCGCTCTGCCACCCCACCATATGTTAACAGGCTTCGCTACGCTCAATTTAAGTATTAAGTAAGCAAGCCTTTCTCTTGGTCTAGTTTAGAAATCTTGTACTAAATAATAAATTACTTTTAGTTTCTATTTGGTCTTTCTGAGTTTACCCGTTCGTTACATTCTGCGTAATGCTTCGATCCCAAGCAAATCGAACACCTTTTTGAGCGTTATCCCAAAAGCATCAACAAGCAAAAGTCTTGATTGCATCTTTCCCTTATTTTTTTCCTTTAGGATAGGAATTTTTTCGTAGTAAAAATTGAATGCTGTTGCCAGTTCGTGGGCATATCTAGCCAATGTTTTTGGATTAAGTGTCATCACAGAATCTTCTAAAACAAGATCTATTTTTGAAAGTAAATTTATAAGGTCTATTTCTGACGATTCATTCAACAACTGAAATTCGGCCCTTACATTGGAGTCATACTGCTGGCCTGACTTCTCTAGGATTCTTTGGGCTCGTGCATAAGAATACTGCAGGTAGGGACCGGTGTCGCCATCAAGGCTGAGAGAGTCCACTATATCGAACGAGATTATCTTGTTCAAGTCATGCTTAAGCATGTAATACCTTACTGATGAAATAGCAATTTTTTCCGCGATTTCATCTATTGCGCTTTCACTAAATGTTGGATTTCGCTTCTTCGCCTCGTCGTACGCCTTGGCATGAAGCTTATCAAGAATAAAGTCAGCATTTACGTAAATTCCCCTTCTACCTGACATGTGCATAAATTCTCTCTGTCCAATATCCAGGCCAAGCATACGCGCTGTTCTCGCGCTTATCGTAACAGCCTCATATCCCATGTGAACGTAAACTTTTCTGCTTTGCTTTTCAAAGACAATCTTATCGTTGGTAACTTCTGATTTCAACGAAAACAGAATGTATGATATTATCCTCTGAAGCCTAGATTGTCGCGAGTCAATAATAGTTATACTCATGTCCCCAGATTGAAAGTCAGGAAAAGTATCTTCCTTTTGATCTGAATCGTTTGTAGTGCTTGACCAAAGTATTGAGGCATCCCATTGCTCCGCAAATTTGCGATAAGAGAATGGATCAGAAACCAAACCAGTTTTCCACATTGCATACAAAATGTCTTTTGCGATGTATGTTGAAGTTCCATCACTCCTAAGTAGTACCTTATCAGCTTCGTCCAAGGTGCCTCCATCTTTGGTTCTCACTATCCAGCAGCCCTTGTTTTTTCCGTCTTTCTCTAGAATCATGAGTCCCCGATCCTTCAACATTCCCAACGTGCTTGACCATAACCCGGAGGATACTATGTGAGATTCAAAGTTCAAAAGATCATAACGGGCTTTCACCCTCCAACACGTTTTCAATTGATCATTTAGTACTCTGAGGGTGATATCTACAGCAAATTTTGCAATAGCCGATTTCGGATCTTCGATTTCTTTGAGTACATGCTTTCTTTTCTCCGAAAGAAATGGATTGCTTTCGTACATCCTATTTATTCTTGTGTAAACTTCATCTCCACAGTACTGATCAAATTTCATTTTTGGGAGATCACTGTCCAATTTTGGTTCACGCGGAATTCCAGCGAACATAAAGCCTACAACGAGGTCGGCTATCTGAGAACCGGAATCATCGACATAGTTTAGGACAGTAGTTTTATGATTTGTTGCGTTCAGGATTCTATATATCGTGTCACCGAGTATGACATTTCTGAGATGACCCACATGTAGCGCCTTATTTGGATTAACACTTGTATGTTCTACTATGACGTGTTTGCCTTTTCCCAGATCAACTAAGCCATATTTTGGATTGGTGATAATATCATTCAGTACGCTGCAACCCAGGACCTCATAATTTATTCGGAAATTTATGTAACCTGTGGGATGAGCTTCTGCTGAAATAAGTACGTCTAACGCTGGCAATGTTAAAATCTTTGATTGGTTCTCCTGATAGTTCTTAATGTGAAGGTTTAGTTCTTTTTCAACCATTTCTTTGGCTATCTCGTACGGTGGCTTTTTAAGCCTCCCAGCTAGTTTAAATGCAATATTGCATGTAATGTCACCAAATTCCTTTCTCGGAGATTCTGAAATGTCAAAGATTTCTTTATTCCCCTTCTCCTCTTCAGAAATATAACCAAGATTTCTAGCTGACAAAAAAGTTAGCTCCCGCGCAGCGTTCAACAAGTGTCTAAACGTCAATTCTATTCACAGAACCTTACAGAAAAGTAGATACAATAAATTCAATTGCTTCTACAGCACCCTCTCCCTGACGTCCTTTGACCACGTACTTTGCTCTAGCTTTGACATTCTCTTCTGCATGGTTTAATGCGATACTCTTGCCGCACATATTAAACATTGGAATGTCAGTCTCACTATCTCCTATCGCAACTACATTGGCAGGGTCTATATCTAGTATCCCTAGAGCCTTCTTCAACCCTACCGACTTGTCTATTCCTTTTTCGTTAATGTGAAACGCATATTTGCTATCTGTTAGACATAAATCTAGTCTATTGTCATCCAGAATCCTTTGTCCTTGTTCAATATCAAATGTCCTGCATAGAACAACTTCCGTTATCCTGTTGAAGACATTTTTCGCCCTTACATCGTCTAGGTTCTTTTTTAGTACTTGATAACCCTTCATACATTTTTTCTTACTGGCAAAAGTTAAGTGCTGGTGTGGTCCCACAGTTATCGCGCCACCATTTTCCCCCACTGCAACCTTCGTCGTTCCGGTAAAGACAGACAACATATACGCTTCAATTGATGATCTTCCTGTAACAAAAATTACTTTGCAGCCCATAGCTTCAAGGTACCTCAAACTGGCTAGCGCGTTTAGGTGCAGCATTCCTCCTCCGTTCTCAGTTAAAGTCCCATCAATATCTATTGCAAAGCCCTTGATAGTATCCAAGTCTGTTTGCCTCAAATTTTGTTGATAATGCGCTTAATAGCAGCATGAAGGATTTATCAAGATACCGCTTTACCATGATAAGCCATCCTTGGGCTGGGGAGTGTGTTTAGTATATGTATGAAGTCTACTGTTATATATGACACTTATCTCATGTAATTGTGCCTAAAGGGGGTCCGTTGCCCAGCTAGGACAGGGTGCTGATCTATCAAATAAGCATAAGCCTCCGGAGCCAGTTGTCGTGGGATCGAAGCCCACCGGACCCGCCAAAAATTATTCATAAGAAAGTGGTTACAACTCCATATTCGATAAAGTATATATTCTTAGTTCCTGAAAAATTTATAAGAGCTAAACTTGGATGCATTATCATTTGAGCTTACAAGAGGTAGTAACGGTACAAGATCGTAAAAACGTCCTGCTGAACAGAAGAGAACTTATAGTAATTATAAAAAATGCTCAAGGCAAGTTGAATAAAGCCGCTGCTACTTCCTTAGTTGCAGGTCATTTTCACTTGAACGGTGAACAATCGATAATCCCCATATTGATGAAATATGAAACAGGGAGGACCGACATACATGCGTCATTTTATGTATATCCTACGTTGGAAGACGCGCGGCGGCAACTGCCAAAATATATGATGTTACGAAATATGCCAAAGGAAGATAGAAAAAAAATTATTGATGAGGAAAAAGCAATAAAATTGAAGGCCAAGCAAACAGCCGCTGCTGAAGCGAAAGGTGGAAGAAGCAAGAGATAATGGCAGATAAAAAAAATAACGCTTCTTCAAAAGGTGAGGTTCAAGTATACAAATTTTACAGGATAGAAAAGGACAATAAGGCTACTCGAACCAAGCGAGACTGTCCCAGATGTGGGAGAGGTGTTTTTATGGCAGAACATAAGGATCGTTTTACGTGTGGGAAATGCGGATTTACGGAATTTCATAGGACTGGAGTAGCAAAATCCGGAAATAAATCAGAAAGCAAGAATAACACGTAGCCGCATCAGTTGGATTTTTGCCAACAATATTGTGACTTATATTTATATTACCTTGATTACGTGAAAAGATGCTGGAGCTATTTCATTATTTAGCTATCTAGGTATTGCATACTTCTTAATTTCGCTATGAATCGATTGCGTGATAGATGTTGATATTATTGGATAGAGTTGATCGAGGTAAACATGAGATTTCCTGAACAGTTGTTGTGCTAGGTAATCTTTCATCGTCACAGTGTTCATGTATTTTGTCGATAGACAGTCGCAAGAAAAATACCCTGCAAAGAATTCCTCTAAGATTTCCTTGGAAACAGAAATATTCTTAGTTCTTTTTAAGCTCCAACAAAGAAGTTGTATAATGTCCCAAATTTGATCGCAATCACAGTCACCAGTGCTAAAATCAAATTGTTCCAAATCGGTAAAAAATATCCTGCTATTGATGCCATCCTTATTGTTTATAATGATGTTGTTCGGTTTTATGTTTCCTAGAGCGCAGCGAGATGAATGAATCATAGCTATATATTTTCCGGCTGTTCTTATCCAAAAAACATTTTCTTTTCCAGCTGTTGATTTCGTCAACGAATCCTGAATGATCTCGTTGAGGGTTTGCCCTTCAACAAAATTTGTTACCATTAATCTTTGCTCGAAATCAATTGCCAATACGGTGGGTGTATTCAGACCCAGTTCGTTTCGTAAGTATCTGAGCGCCATGTACTCGGTGCCAAGTCTTTCTAAAGGATCTATCTTATAGGAGTGATTCTTAAGCCAACCTAAAGAACTGTACCAAAAATTTAATGCGGCCCATTTCAATCCCTTTAATGTTGAAAATTTTTTTACGACAACTGATATGCTTCGGTTATGAATAGAAGTATCTTGAAGGGTGTAACGTATGGTTCTACTGTTAATATCTCCTAGGCGTTGCTTCACTGATGCGTATTGGATTATGCCAGCTGATTTTGCTATTTGGTCCAACCATTTCTTTTCGCTCCCCGTGACAATTTGACCTTCCTCCAGTTTCCAATATTTGTCCCTAGGAGTTACCATAAATTTTGGGGGGATAATTGGTTGACTTTTATACCTTTTAATTTTTGACTTTGCCTCTTTCATCGTATAATGAAAAACCTTTCTGCCAGCATACGCATGTACAATATATGAACTTAGTATATGTAATTTCTTTGCTATTATTGGACTTGCGGTATTATATTCTCCCTGTTTGTCCCGAATCATATGTTTCTTACCAATTTGTAACACTAAGTCGTCCTTACCCGACGATGTCTGTTTCAAAACTAGCAAGCCGTTATCATTGGCCAATATTTCCTCAAGGGCTCTCTTGAACCCTTCCAGTGTGAAAGCCAAATTATCTTCTGCGTGTCTACCCGTGTAAATCTTGTAATAGCTATATAGTGCGGCAGGGTATGCCATACCTCGCCGCTTAATTATTGAAAAGAGAATGAACTCCAGAGGAAATTTTATTTCTGTGCACAGAATATTCGTAGTTTTTACTATCTCAGCTAGCTCTTCAAGTATAACGCGTTTCTTATACATTAGTTCCATCGACTTAAATAGATCTTGGTTAATTAAGGCAGTGTATTTATGCAGCAACCTGCCAGCCACAAATTCTCCTAATACCCCTCTTTTTACATCATTCTGTAAGGCATGATAATCAACTATAAGTGCGGATATTTTTGCCTCTCTTGTCCTTGAATAAGCGTACCTTACCAAGTGCGAATAATCCTCTACGACAACAATCATGTCTATGTCGCTATCTGGATTTCCATATCCCGTAATCTTAGATCCGTACAAACAAGCACCGACTAGCCTGCGTTGTCTGGCCAGATTATCAAGGTAGTTTTCTACGGCAACCGCTTCTTCTTGTGTTAAGACTGTGTAACTATTGGTCATTTATGATGTTGTTTCCTATTTTTCATCTTGTGAATCGCTGCCTTTTCAAATTCAATGATCTTGTTCTTTAGGCCTTGATCAACATTTAGTTTAGCCATCGCCTCAACCGGTATTTTGGTCACGTTGGAATCTAGAGACACTGAGGTCGAGGGGAGTCCTTTATTCATCCAACATTTTATTGTCTTTACTTCGAGTCGGGTATCTTTGAACCCTTCTGGAAATTTTCTGGTAATATGATCTCGCAGCATGTAGTCAGTTCTAAACACAAACCTTGGATCTATCAATCGACCAGAATCAAGATATTTATTTTCAAACAAGCTTGAACTAATCTCATCGGAGACGACATCCATCTTAATAATCCTGCTTAGCAGTTCCAGGTAATGCATGAACTCATGAGCCAAAATAGCATGAATAGTCCCAAGCAAGCCGTACACAACCAATGGTGCCGTAACCTGAACAACTATGTCAATCTCGTTGTTTCTTTTTACCACCGGGATGGTTTGTGCGTATAGAAAACCATATTGAGCATATTGAAAATCAGCGAAAGATGATGGGGCAGCAACGATGAGAGTTGGATCGATATAATAGTACGGGTATCTTAATCCTGATGCCCTTTCAATCCTTTGTATTCCCATTTCTACAATGTGAAACCGATCTACAATGATTTTGTAGATCTCATATGGAATTGTTTCCAATTCCTTAGCATGGCGCACTTTAATTAGAGGATCAAAAGGCATGGGTATTAAGGAAGAATACGTTGGGTATAAGAAAAATGTTACTTGTATCCTTTGATATATATGTCCAAAATATCAAATAGTATGCATTCACACTGCAAATTAGCAGCTGTAGAAATATTTGGACTCATACATTCACGTCCTTCAACAAATTGCTTAATGGCTAACCCACCATCAGCCATTACAATGAGTTCAAATATCTTACTGCTTTTTTTTATAATATCTAAGGAATAAATTCGTTTTTCGGAAGACTTTAATTTTTTCTTTTGATTTCGGAATACAACTCTAGAGTTCGCTAGAGATTTTATTCTTGAATATTCTTCTTCCCCCATTTGTCCAGAAGGCCGGATAACAATTCTTGTCTTTGCGATAAATTGAACTGGCTGTTCAGGTAGTCTCCCAAAAAATCGTTCAATATTTACAAAGAGGCCATACTTGGGAAAGGCAAGTCTTTTTTCGTGAAGATCTATAGTTTTGGGGTTTCGAATTTGAACAAAGAATGGTCTCCCTGAGCCCAAAACAAGGCTATTTTCATCCTCACTGCCGACCCAGGAAAATTTTAGTCCGTTACAGTTTGTGAGCCTTACAATCTCTTTGGATACTATTGTTTGTATGCTTGAATCCTCTATTGTGTATAATACTGAAGTAAGTCGGGGTACCAGATTCACATTTGGGACGAATTGTCTTTGTATTGCCAATTCGTCACCGCGATTGTATTTACCTCCTGATCTCTGTGGCATTCCTCTGCTTCTTTTCAGGTACCTGCCTAATAGAATTAGAGGTCTAGTTTTGATATCTATGTCAAGGTCAGTAGACCTTTGGAATCGCAAATTTATCATTAAATCTGGATGAAGAAAGTCTATTTGCTTTTTTGTGATTTCACTGAACATTTTCCTCAAAATCCTAGTTAACTGGCTTTTAATATTCTCTCTTCCGCGTATCTTCATCCGAGCTCTAATTCCGTCCTCCCGTTCGAGAAGGTTAGACGGTAAAGTAACTCCTATCAAAAAAGTGTTAAAATGATAATTATTTCTTAAAGTCTCTATTATCTTATGTATGATTGAATTTGTTTCATGCATAAGTCCATTACAAATATAGCATTCGATTTTGTTTTCTAATGTTGTAAATTGAGTACAATAATAATCGTCAGGATTGATGTAAGTCTGTCTTAAGAGGCAGTGTTTACACAATACATAATTTTCTTGAAGTCTACGGAGTAATTCTTTTCTCCTAATGCCTGTTCTAACCGATGCCAAATTTCCTTAGCATCCCTTGCATCTGTCTTCCTTTGGTCTGTTTCATCAGTGTTTTCGAGCTACTATACTGTTTCACCAACTCCTTGACTTCGTGCTCTGTAAGCCCTGACCCTCTTGCTATGCGTTTCCTCCTTGACTCGTTGACGATTTCAGGATTCTTTTTTTCATCTTTTGTCATAGATTGTATAATAAACCTCCACTTTTCCATTTTTCTCTCTAGGGCATCCAGCTGATCCTCCTTCACCATTCCAGACATCCCTGGTAAATTGTCTATAACATTCCTAATTCCCATTCTACCGACATTTTCCATCTGGGCATAAAAGTCCTCAATTGTCATCTTGCCGCTCAACAGTCTCCGTGCTTGATTCTCGTCAGCTTGTAGCTCTAAACCCCTGGCCATTTCGAGAATAGCCTTAATGTCTCCCATTCCAAGGATCCTCCCTACAAAGCTGGTAGGAGAAAACTCCTCAAGATCATCTATTCGCTCGCCAGTTCCAACAAACAGTACCTTCGCACCCGTTACTGCCGATGCTGCGAGTACACCTCCGCCCTTCGCGGTCCCATCTAGTTTTGTAACGATTATCCCTCCTACGGCAGCGGCCTCATGAAATGCCTTGGCTTGATTAAAGGCCTGCTGTCCTATGGTACCATCGATTACGAGTAATACAAGTTCGGGATGAATTACATTCCGCATTTCACGCATCTCGTCAAGGAGACTTGATTCTTCCTTGTGCCGCCCAGCAGTATCAATAATTATTACATCAATGTTCTTAATCTTGAAGTGCTCTAGACCTTTTTTCACAATATCTACAGCATTAGAGTTAGTCTCGTCGCCATAAACCTCCACATTAATTCTGCTGCAATTCATCTTCAATTGGGTAAGTGCACCCGGCCGCCAAGTGTCGGCCCCTATAACTCCAACGCTATAACCATGCTTCAATAACCATCGTGCCACCTTCGCAGTTACAGTGGTCTTGCCACTACCCTGAATCCCAAGCATCAAGACAGTGCTCTGCTTGTCTGGTTCAAAGTTTATAATTTTCTCACCCGGGTATTGGGACTTGTCTATATTTTTGATAGTTTGGCCGGAATATCCCAATAGTGTTGCCAGTTCCCCGTACAATATGGTGATAATGTGATCTTTTCTTGTCAGGCCTTTAACGGGTTCCTCATTAATTGCCCGATCTTTTATCCTGTTAGTCAATTCCAATACGAGTTTAACATTAACGTCTGACTGCAAGAGGGCTCGTTGAACATCCTTGCACAAAGAGTTGATCAGGTCTTCATTGATATCTGAAGCCCTAACGATCTTCTTAATGGCGCTCCTCAAGCCAGTACGTAAATTATCAAGCATCTTCCTGTTCTTTCGGTAGTAATGAATGGTCTAATATTTCAAATATTCCCCTTTGACCGTCCCACTGTATTCTAGAGCTTTTAATTGATAATTTCTTCTTAAAGATTGGACAATCCATTGTGAGTGTCTCAGCCTCTCCCCCTTCAAATGATATATTTATTCCGTATTTCTTGCTCAGTACGGCAAGTTTACCTATCAATTCACGAGTGAGATCCTTTCCTAACCATGAAAAGTCAAGACCCGCTGCAGATACCGATACTATTTTGACGCGGAATTTATTGTCAATTAGCATCTGAAGATATTCGTACGGTCTAACATTCCATAGTGGAGTAATGTTCGCCAGGCCATGCTGGGAGCAGGCGTTCCGGAAGATGTCATTTTGAAATCTGCTGGATATAGTTCCATGCACAATACCTTCAATATTATAGCCTGACTTTGCCTTCTCTATTGCTTGTACCAAAACTTGACATTCTTCCTCCTTCGATGATCCCATTCTAGAATCAACTCCAACAAAAGGGATCTGCATTGCGTCCGCAACAGATTTAACAATTCTACTGTTCGGATAATGAAATAGCATACTATCATCTGTAGAAGGATGAATAGTAACTATACACTTAACTGTGTGACCAATTTGAAGTGCTTTATAAATAGAAAAGGTACTGTCCTTGCCTCCGGAACATAGAGCAGCCAGGTTCATAGATATGGCAGAGTAAATCCGTTTCTATTCGTAGCCTTAAACAATTTAGTAACGAATAGGGTACTGTTTTGCATGAGTACCCGAACCTACTTTATGTGATTCCTTGGAGAAATTCGATCATCCATATTACGATATACTACCAACCCATTCATATCATTTTCATGTCGTTCTTCCAACCAAATTTATCAGTAGACCATTATCCAAACCCAATCATTCTCTACTTTAACTTTATAAGTCTTGAGTGGAACTTCTGCAGGTAAATTTTGAGGATTTCCATTTTCTAAATTGAAGATAGACATATGCAACGGACAGGTCACAGTCTTTTCTGATTCATTTAGAAATCCTGTTGACAGGTCGGCGTATGCGTGAGTACATATTCTGTCGGTAGCATAGATTCTACTGTCGACTTTTGCTATCAATATCTTCCTATTCTCATAATCAAAGTCCAAAGGATTAGAATTCTCCAAATCGTCGGTTTTACAGACTCTTACCCAAGGACTTGTTTGGTCATTATTCATATGGATCTCGCTACTTGATCACTACCTGTACTTGTAGTGCTTTTCGAAAATATCTTCTGTCTCCCTGTATCTGGATTTTTCAACTTCGAGAATTTGTTCCATGGCCTCGTCTGTCTTAAGCATTAGTGCCTTTCCGGACCACTTGTTCTCAATTAGGTAATTTACCCACGCCCTGATGGTCGGACCCATTTTTCTTGATAGCGGTTCCAAAAACCCACTAACAATTTCACGCTTCGCAAGTTCTCTACTTAGCCCTCTAGACATCAGATAAAAGATCTGTGCCTCGTCAAGTTGAGCGACCGATGCTGAATGGGTGGCCTTTACTTCGTTGGTCTCAATTTCTAAACCGGGAATAGCGTCAGACTTGGCTCCCTTATCCAACAAAATTGCATGTCCTGCCAAATAAGACTCCGAAGCCTTAGCGTGCTTACCTATCTTTATCATGCCCTTAAATAACGACTTAGAATTATCCTTCATTACTGATTTTACAAGAACTCTTCCCCGAGAGTTCTGACCGTTGTGTATTAAGTTTGATGTCACATCGAATGATTGATCACCAATGCCAAAGATTATCTCGAAATCCTCTGCAGTAGATCCTGCTTCCTTCATTATACTATCGGTTTTGTACCGTGATAGCTGGGCTCCGAAAAGACCTAGATACCAAGACATTTTGGCGTCTCTACCAACAAAGGCCTTCCTGTTGGAAAAATTAACTGTTTGTCCGGCCATTGATTGAAGGCTAACCATGTCAAGGTGGGCGTTTTGTCCAAGATGGCATTGGACTAGCTCGAAATATGCTTGTTGCATATCTCCTCGAGCATTAAAGTTTTCCCCGTTTTTGTCGTTCTTGCCATTCAATGGAGAATACACCTCTTGGACAACGGATGCCTTCGACCCAACATCAGCAATAATAATATTCTGTGATATGGAAGAGGTTCCATCGTCGGTAAGCGAGGTTATGATTCGAAGAGGATCGTCGAGTAATGTGTTTTTTGGGATATAAATAAAAACGCCTGACCTAAAAGCAGCTGCCTCAAGTGCAAGAAACTTGTCTTCATTAAATTGTAACTCGTTGGTTAGCAGCCATTGTTTAATGAGGTCTCCTTGTTTTAATACTGATTCTCTCAGGTCGGATATGACTACTCCCTGTTTCGAAATTTTCTCCGGAATGTTAATACGATTAATAGACGAGCCAATTCGAACTATGGTAGTGTCTTCATGTCCTAATTCATTCAACCTCGCCTGTAGCTCATCGTGTGGTTTTGCCAGTGAATTCGACGTTTCAAAGCCATTGGGAAGGAAGATCCTATCTGGCATGACTCGATTAACGTCGGAGTACTTTGCATATAAGGGCGATACTTCTGAGGGTAGAGAGGAATAATTGGAGAACGCCCTTTGCCTCATTGTAGCTAGCCAGTCAGGATCCCTATCCTCCCTAACTATAGATGCAATATAAGAATCGGTAATAGAAGATAGGTTTATCAACGCTTGTGCACTGTTTTTATCCAATAGAACATCAAGGAATATGAAGTAGGTTTAGTTATCGTAATGCTGAATCTTTCTAATTAACCCACTGACCCTTCCATTTCCATTTTCACGAGCCTGTTTAATTCTACTGCATACTCCATTGGCAATTCCTTTGTGAAGGGTTCCATAAATCCTCCAACTATCAAAGATAGCGCATCAGATTCGGAAAAAC
>Ga0207428_10001092_pt1 | contig 29510 bp, 23 predicted proteins | sample RhiMethybrSRZTD1_FD_187600 | JGI IMG/M metagenome (GOLD analysis project Ga0207428, IMG submission 187600) | Populus rhizosphere microbial communities from Tennessee, USA - Rhizosphere MetaG P. TD hybrid SRZTD1 (SPAdes) (version 3) | ecosystem: Host-associated > Plants > Roots > Rhizosphere >...
ACCGGCAGCTTCCAGAGCTGTGCGAGATTGAGCTCTTCGTAGAGTATGCCCTGCCCCAGCGCGCCTTCGCCGAAGAAGCAGACCGCGACGCGATCCTGCTTGAGATACTTCGACGCAAACGCTGCACCAGTCGCGATGCCGGCGCTGCCGCCGACGATGGCGTTCGCCCCGAGGTTGCCGGTCGCCGGGTCGGCGATGTGCATCGAACCGCCCTTGCCCTTGCAATAGCCGGCTTCCTTGCCGAGCAGTTCAGCGAACATCAGATCCGGAGACGCGCCTTTGGCCAGGCAGTGCCCGTGACCCCGGTGGGTGCTGGTGATGTAGTCGTCTCTCCGCAGCGCCTCGCACACGCCGACGGCAATCGCTTCCTCACCGATGTACAGGTGCGCGAGGCCCGGCATCAGCGCTCTCGTGTAAAGATCGTTGACGCGCTCCTCGAACAGGCGGATCGCAACCATCTGACGATACAGCCGGAGCAGTTTGTCAGTCGGGATCTGTGAAGTCTGACTGGTGCCTGCCTTCGAAGCGGTCTTACTGGTGTCTGCCTGCGAAGCAGTCTTACTGGTGTCTGCCTGCGAAGCAGTCTTACTGGTGTCTGTCTGCGAAGCAGTCTTACTGGTCGCCGCGGTGCTCATGCCTGGACTCCTGATAGCTTGGCGATCACGTTGAACACGGCGGCGCAGTCCTTCTTCTCGAGACCCAGGCCGCGCGCCGCTGTCAGCATTTCGTTGGCAACGGCCGTGGTCGGCATGGCCACGCCGAGCCGGCGGCCCAGATCGAGGGCCAGCGTCGTGTCCTTCTGCATCATCTTCATGTCGAACCAGGCCTCCTCCGGCATGTTCAGCACGAAGGGTCCCCGGTACTGAATCAGCGGCGATGCGAGCACGCTGTTGGTGTACACCTCGACGGCAGTCTTGCGGTCGATGCCGGCCTTCTCCGCGAGCAGGATGCCTTCAGAGAACGCCAGCATCTGCGTCGTGATCGCGAGATTCAATGCGATCTTCATCGACAGCGCCAACCCGTTGTCGCCGACGTGCGTGGCCTTCATCCCGATCTCGAGCAGCAGCGGCTTGACCTTCTCGAAGGTCTCCGCTTTTCCGCCCACCATCATCGTCAGCTTCCCCTGCTCGAGCGTGCTGATGCTGCCGGAGACCGGCGAATCCACCATGTCGGCGCCGCACGCGCGAACCTTCTCGACTGTTTCGCGGCTGACGACCGGGCTCACCGTGCTCATGTCGATGATCGTCTTGCCGGCACTGAGGCCTGCGACCAGACCATCGGGGCCATCAGCGATGCCCTCCAGCGCAGCCGAGTCGGTGACCATCACGAAAATCACGTCGGCGCCTCGCGCAACATCGCGTGGCGTCGCGCCCCACGTCATCCCTTTGTCGAGCAGCCATTGCGCCTTCGACTTCGTACGGTTGTAACCAATGACCGAGTGGCCTTTGGTGAGGAGGCGATCGACCATCCGGCCGCCCATGGCGCCGAGGCCGATATATCCGAGGTTTGCCATAATGCAGGTCGCGCTTGGGCTACTGTCAGCGAATCTGACTAGTAAATACAGCCCTTCAAGGGGACAAGAACAGCTAATAAGTATTTCGTAGAAACGAAGGCCGACGCAAGGTGCCGTAGATGCACAAGGAACGGAGCCATACCCAGGAAATTCCCGTCTCGTCGACGCTTGCGAGCGTCGGCCTTCGTCTGTCGGACTGGTTCGAGCGCTGGTTCCCTGACGCCTTCGCGCTGGCGCTCGCTGCCGTCGCGGTTGTGTTCGTCGCCGCGCTGGCCACCGGAAGCTCATTCGTCCAGACCGCGCAGTGGTTCGGCGCCGGCTTCTGGGATCTCGTGACGTTCACGATGCAGATGTCGATGATCGTCGTCACGGGCTACGCCGTCGCGACGTCGCCGCCGGTGTATGGCGTGATCAGGAGGCTGGCAGCCATCCCGAGCAATGGACGAAACGCCGCAGCATACGTCGGGCTGTTTTCGATGCTCGCGTCGCTCGTGTCATGGAGCTTCAGCTTGATCTTCAGCGGCCTGCTGGCGCGCGAGGTAGCACATCGGGTACGCGGTGCGGACTATCGCGCGATCGGTGCCGCCGCCTATCTCGGCGTCGGAAGCGTGTGGGCGCTCGGCCTGTCCTCGTCAGCCGCGCTCATCATGGCATCGCCCGCGTCACTGCCGGATGGGATCAAACGCATGTCCGGCGTGATTCCACTCGGCCAGACGATTGGTCTCTGGCAAAGCCTCCTGATCGCGGCTGCGCTCATTCTGGTGTCCATGGGCATCTGCTACTACTCGGCCCCGGGTGATGCCGAAGCACACGGCATGCGGGAAATGGGTGTCGAGTATCAGCCAGCCACGCAGAAGCTGGACGCCCGCCAGACGCCTGGCGAGTGGCTCGAATACAGCCCGCTGCTGACCGTCATCGTCTCGGGCCTGGGCTTCCTGTATCTGATTCGTGAAGTCGCCGCCAACGGTGCGTCGATTGTCCTCGAACTGAATCACTACGTATTTCTGTTTCTGATCGTGGGGCTGCTGCTGCATTGGCGCCCGCGGTCGTTCGTGCAGGCGATTGCTGCGTCAGTCGCGCCGGTCGGCGGTGTGCTGATCCAGTACCCGATGTATGCGGGAATCGTGCGGATGATGACCGAGTCTGGTATCGCCACGCAGTTGGCGCACTTTTTCGTCGCCATCTCGACCGCTCACACCTTCCCGGTGATGATTGGGATCTACTCAGCATTCCTCGGTCTCTTTATTCCGTCCGCCGGTGGCAAGTGGCTGATCGAAGCGCCCTACATGCTGGAAGCGGCGAAGACGCTCAATGTCCATCTCGGCTGGGTGGTGCAGACCTACAACGCCACAGAGGCGCTTGCCAATCTGATCCATCCGTTCTGGATGCTTCCGCTCGTCGGAATCCTGGGTCTCAAAGCGCGCGACATCGTCGGCTACTCGATGCTGCAGTTCGTGGTGCACGTGCCGCTGGTCCTGTTTCTTGTCTGGGCACTCAACTACACCCTGCCGTACGTGGCGCCCGTACTGCCGTAAGCACGACGAATTCCCTAGCAACTCCCAACGCCCAACTCCCAAAGGACCAAGCGACTCCGAACTCGTTTGGGAGTTGGGAATTGGGAATTGGGAGTTAGGAATCGGGAGTTGGCCGTAAGCTTGAAGGGTGACGGCCGCTTCAGGTCTACGCCTCGAATTGCTTGGAGGCTTTCGCGTCCTCACGGACAGCCGCTTCGCCGGTCGCGCTCCAAGTGTCCGTCAGCAGGAACTCGTCGCCTTCCTGATCCTCCACGCACGGCGGGCGCCGCTCCCTCGTCAGCGAATCGCGGGATCGCTCTGGCCCGAATCGAGCGACGCGCAGGCGCTCACGAATCTTCGTCGCGAACTGCATCATCTGCGCGACGCCTCGCCCGCACTTGAGGCGCTCATCGACGTCGGATCGCGAACACTCGCGTGGCGCGACGACGCGGGTGTGTCGGTAGATATCATCGCTTTCGAACAGGCTGCCGAACGGGGTCTCGCGGGAGATCGGGCGGCCCTTCAAGAGGCCGCCCGGCTGTATCAGGGTGATCTGCTCCCCGATATCACGGTCGAGTGGATCGAGGCGGATCGAGAACGGCTTCGACAGCGCGCAAAGAGCGTGTTATCGCGTCTCGTTGCTGTGCTCGAGAAAGAGCGCGCTTACGGCGAGGCTATCGAACACGCGCAACAACTATCGCGGCTCGATCCGCTCGACGAGCAAGCGTGGTGCACGCTGATGCGCTGTCACGCCCGCCGCGGCGACCGCGCAACCGCGTTGCACTTGTACCAGCAATGTACGGCGCTCCTGAAGCGCGAGCTCGGCGCGCAGCCGAGCGCCGCGACGCGCGCGACGTACCGGGAAATTCTCAATCTCGAAGCGGAGGCCTCCCCAATCCCGGCGCCGCCGCGCACGAGCGTCTATCCGCTGGTCGGACGTCACGCGGAATTCCGGACGCTTCTGAATGCGTGGTATTCAGCCGCGGCAGGACACCCCACGCTCGCCCTCATCCGCGGTGAAGCGGGCATCGGGAAGACCCGGCTCGCCGAAGAACTGATCGACTGGTGCCGGCTGGAGAACATCACCGCCGTGACGGCACGTTGCTATGCGGGTGAAGGGCGCCTTGCCTATGCGCCAATCGCAGCATGGCTGAAGAGCGATAGCCTGCAGGCGGCTCTTCGAACGCTCGAAGACGCCTGGCTGACCGACGTCGCGCGCCTTCACCCTGAGCTTGCCGCCACGCGCCCGGACATCGCGACGCCCACCCTGCAGCTCGAAAGCTGGCAACGCCTGCGTTTCTTCGAGGCACTCGGGCGAGCGTTCAGGGCGGCGGCGCCCCTCGTCCTGATCCTCGACGATCTGCAGTGGGCCGATGCGGACACCATCGAGTGGCTGCATTATTTCCTGCGCTCCGCCTCTGGTTCCTCGTGCCTCGTCGCTGCGACGGTGCGAGCCGAGGAACAACAGGACAATCCGCCGCTCGGCCGACTGCTCGGCCAACTCGGACACGACGATCTGTTGACGACGATCGCGCTAGGCCCCCTCGACCAGCGCGCGACCGCCCTGCTAGCGGGCGCCGTGGCCGAGCATCCGCTGGATGACTCGGCGCAGGCCGCAACCTTTCGCGACACTGAAGGGCATCCGCTGTTCATCGTCGAACGCGGACGTATGGCGCTGGCTGGACAGGTCGGCACGTCCGCGATGGGCGAGCTGTCGCGCGTGCAGTCAGTGGTTGCCGCGCGGCTTGCGCTGCTGTCGGACGAGGCGCGGGCCACAGCAGAAGTCGCCGCCGCCGTAGGACGCGATTTTCAGTTCGACCTGCTGGCGCGAGCCAGCGATCTCGAGGAAGCGGCACTCGTGCGCTCCCTCGACGAGCTGTGGCAGCGTCACATCGTACGCGTGCAGGCGGACGAACGCTGGGACTTCAGTCACGATCGTATTCGCGAGGTTGCGTACAGCGGAATTGGACCAGCGCGCCGCCGGCTGATTCATCGTCGGATCGCGCAAGGCATGGAACTGCTGTTCGCTGGGAGGCTGGACGAAGTCAGTGCGTCACTCGCCGTTCATTTCGATCGCGGAGGACAGCCAGGACGTGCGGTGCCGTTTCTCGAGCGTGCTGCCGCGGTGGCCGCGCGTGTTTCCGCGAACGAAGAGGCCATTCGCTGCTTCACCTATGCGCTGTCGCTGCTCGAGACGCTGCCGCCGACACGCGATCGCGACGAGCGTGAGCTGTCGCTTCGCTCCGGCCTGTCGGTGGCTTTGAATTCTGCGCGCGGATACGCCTCTCTCGAAGTGGAGCAGAATCTCGATCGCGTGTTCGCGCTGTCGCGGGCCAACGGTCAGGGACAGCTCCCCGTGCGGTGGCTCTGGGTGGCGTTCACTCACCGGTTCATGCTGGGCGACTTGAAGGGCACCCGCGAGGCGTCGGAGCAGGCACTCGCCTTCAGCGCGTCCGACCTCGCGTGCCGCTGCGAGGCGCATCATGCGATGGGCGGGATGTTACTGAGCGTCGGCGAGCTCGAGGCCGCACGCCAACATTTTGAAGCATCGCTGGCGGCTTATGACGAGCGAAACCCACAGCGCTCGGCGCTCGGCTCGGACCTGGGCGTATTCGCCCACGCCTGGTACTCACATGCGCTCTGGCTGCTCGGCGAAGACGACGCAGCCGTGGCTCACGCCGATCAAGGGATCGCACTCTCGCGCCGGCTCGATCACCTGTTCAGTCAGACAATCGCGCTCGCCTATGGCGCGCTGCTCCATCAGATGCGAGGCGACTCGGCCCGTGTGCTCGAATACGCAGAAGGTGTCGTGGCGCTGTGCGATCGCTACGGCTTTGCGTATTACAACGACTGGGCGCGCGTCCTCATCGGATGGGTCCGAGGCCACGAGCAGCCGGCCATCGCTATCGACATGATCGAAACAGCGTTGAAACAGCTCGACGCGCAGCGCGCGCAGGCCCGGCGACCCTACTATCTGTCTCTTCTCGCGGATACGTATCGCCGTGCCGGCGAGCGGAACCGTGCAGGCTCGATTCTGGGCACGGCCATCGCCATGGCACGCGATCGATCCGACGTCTGGTGGCTGCCGGCGCTTCTCCTGCAAAAGAGCGAGCTCGAGCCGGCGGCCGAACGCGAACGAACGCTGCGCGAAGGCCTCGAGTTGGCTCGCGCGCAACACAGCTACGGCCTGATGCAACGGATCAGCTCGGCGATGTCCGCGTCCGTCTAGGACTGCCTTATTTTCCGAGGAAAAACACCTCGAACGACCGAACGTTTCCCCGAACGCTTTCGGAACGCTGTCTTTCCTATCCTGCCTTCTGACAGCGACCCGAATAAAACGAGAGTAGGGCGGGTCTTGCAGTTAGCAAACGCGACGAGTAGTAGGGCGGGTCTTGCCGTGTAGACCCGCCACGAATGAAGGAGCGGTTTTATGGGAGCCATGGAGATCGAGCAGCTGCGAGCCCGCGTTCGCGGCGACATCATCCTGCCTGACGATAGCCGGTACGAATCGGCCCGCAAGGTATACAACGCCATGATCGACAAGCGCCCCGCGCTGATCGTGCGCTGCGTCGATACCGCCGACGTCATCGAGTGCGTCAATTACGCGCGCGCCAACGAAATGTTGACCGCGATTCGAGGTGGCGGCCACAACGGTGGCGGACTGGGCACCTGTGACAACGGGCTCGTCATCGACCTGTCACGCATGAAAGGCATCCGGGTCGATCCGGCTGCGCGAACGGTGCGAGTCGAAGGCGGATGCACGGGAGGCGAGGTGGATCACGCCACGCATGCGTTCGGGATGGCAACGCCGAGCGGCACGGTCTCCACAACAGGCGTGGCCGGCCTGACGCTCGGTGGAGGCATCGGTCATCTGACGCGGCCATACGGGCTCGCAATCGACAACCTGTTGGAAGTCGATGTCGTCCTCGCCGACGGCCGGTTCGTGACCGCAAACGAGAATCAACACTCCGATCTGTTCTGGGCCGTGCGCGGCGGCGGCGGCAACTTCGGTGTCGTCACATCGTTCCTGTTTCGCCTGCATCCAGTACAGATGGTGACCGCCGGCCCTACGTTCTGGCCGATCGAGCAGACGCCAGAAGTGATGAAGGCGTACCAGGAGTTCATCCTGCAGGCGCCGGTTGACGTGAGTGGCTTCCTGGCATTTCTGACAGTCCCGCCTGTGCCGCTCTTCCCGCCCGAGCTGCATTTGAAGCAGGTCTGCGCCATTATCTGGTGCTCGACGGCGACACCGGAGCGCGCGAACCGGGTGACGCAGCCGATGCGTTCGGTCGGCACGCCTGTTCTGGATCACGTCGGCCCGATGCCGTTTCCGGTGCTGCAGAGCCTGTTCGATCCTCTTTTGCCGCCCGGGCTGCAGTGGTACTGGCGCGCGGACTTCGTGAAGACATTCAGCGCCGAGGCGATCACCGCTCACTACGAGCAGGCGCTCAAGACGCCGCGCGGCCTGTCGCAGGTGCACATTTATCCTATCGACGGCGCTGCGCATCGCGTTGGCATCGGAGACACCGCGTTCAGCTACCGAGACGCCAATTTCGCGGTGGTCATCGTCGGCGTCGATGCCGATCCGGCGCAGAAAGATGTCATCACCACGTGGTGCAAGAGCTATTTCGACGCCACGCACGCGTATTCAGCAGGCGGTGCCTACATCAACTTCATGATGGAGGAAGGTCAGGAGCGTGTGCAGGCGTCGTTTCGTGACAACTACCACCGCCTGGCGCAGATCAAGGACCAGTACGACCCGTCGAACCTGTTCCGTGTGAATCAGAACATCCGGCCGGCGGGCGTGGGCGTCTGACAGGGGTGCATTACTGTGAAGGGGTCTGACCCCTTCACGGTGTTGCACACGCTTTGGAACGCGCGAAGATAGGAGCGTGAACAATCAACGCCCTCTCGATCGCGCCAATGCATTCTGCTCAACTTACGGCATCGAACTTCCGATCCTGCTGGCGCCGATGGCGGGCGCGTGTCCGGTCAGTCTGTCGATCGCCGTTGCCAACGCCGGCGGCATGGGTGCGATGGGGATGCTGCTGACGTCTTCGTCTGACATCATCGAGTGGGTGCGCCAGTTTCGTGCCGGCAGCGACGGCATGCTCCACCTGAATACCTGGATTCCTGATCCCCCGCAGCCGCGGGACGCGGACCAGGAGAAACGAATGCGGCAATTTCTTCGAGGATGGGGACCGGAAGTGCCCGAGTCGGCGGGCGACGTCGCGAAGCAGGATTTCGAGGGGCATTGCCAGACGATCCTCGACTCGAAACCACGAGTCGCATCGTCCCTGATGGGCCTCTTTTCCAGTGACTTCGCGGCGCAGCTCAAAAACAAGGGCATCGCGTGGTTCGCATCCGTCACGACGCTCGCCGAAGCACGAGCGGCGCAGGCTGCCGGCGCCGATGCCGTCATCGCCCAGGGATTCGAGGCCGGGGGCCATAGAGGCTCATTCGATCCGGCAGCGGCGGAGCGTCAGACGATCGGGCTCATGGCGCTGATTCCCCGGCTGGCCGATCACATCGATCTCCCGATCATCGCAGCCGGAGGGATCGGTGACGGGCGGGGCGTGGCCGCGGCGCTCATGCTCGGCGCAAGCGCGGTTTCGATCGGAACCGCATTTCTGCGTTGTCCCGAGGCACACACGCACGCGGCGTGGGCCAACGCGCTCGATAACCTTGAACCCGAGGACACGGTACCGACGCGCGCGTTGACGGGACGGCTCGGGCGCGGTGTCGCGACGAATTTCGTGACGGCTGCGGCATCACCCGACGCGCCTCGCCCAGCACCCTATCCCGTGCAGCGCGGTTTGACAGCGGCGATGAAAGCGACTGGCGCGGCGGCAAACGATCCGCACCGGATGCAGTTGTGGGCGGGACAATCGGCGGCTATGGCCAAACCGATCGCGGCTGGCGCCCTCGTCCGCGAGATATGGGACGAGGCGCGCCGGCTTCTTTGAGCCGCGGAGGTGAAGCCTCCGCTCTACGCTGCTCCTTCCTTGACCACCTTGACGACGAGCGGCACCGTGACATCGCGGTGGAGCTTGAGCGGCACCTTGTGCTCACCGATCGTCTTGATTGGCTCGGGAAGAATCAGCTTGCGTCGGTCGATCTCGAAGCCTTTGCCCTTGAGGTAATCCGCGATATCGACGGCCGTGACCGACCCGTACAGCTGATCGGTTTCGCCGACGCGGCGAGCGATCGAGATCTCGACGAGCGCGAGCCTCGAGGCCATCCCTTCGGCCTGCCCCTTTTCCTCGGCCTCGCGCGTTTCCATGATTCTCCGCTCGCGCTCGACGTGCTTCTTGTTGCCTTCAGTCGCGGGCAATGCCAGCTTGCGCGGCAGCAGGTAGTTCCGCGCGTAGCCGGCCGCCACCTTGACGATCTCGCCGCGGCGGCCGAGATTGTCGACGTGCTCTCTCAGGATGACTTCCATGGCCTACTCCGTTGTGTACGGGATCAGCGCCAACTGCCGCGCGCGCATGATCGCCGTCCGCAGTTTCCGCTGATGCAGCGCGCACGTGCCTGAGATACGGCGTGGTAGCACCTTTGCGCGCTCGGGGACGAACGGCATCAGCATGCGCACGTCCTTGTAGTTGATGTCGTCGATCTTGTCCGAACAGAACTTGCAGACCTTGCGGCGCCGGAACATCGGCCGGCGCTGGCCATCCTTGTTCTGCTGGTTGCCCGACGACTTCCCGCGGCCGCCTCCGCCTCCGAAACTCTTCTTCCCGTTCATCGGAGTTCCTCCCCCATGTCGAAGCGGTCTTCGCGATCGTCATCGACCTCGCCACGCTGACCCTCGCCCGGCTGACGATCGGGCGGCAAGCCGCGCGCGACACGCCGGCGACGGCTGCTCTCGGTGCGATTCGCACGAGTCCGATCGACCACGCCCTGTTCCTCGTCGACCCGAACGATGAGATGGCGGATGACCAGGTCGGTCACCTTGAGACGACGGTCGATCTCTTTCATGAGCTCGCCGCCGCCGTCGATCGCCTCGAGGACGTAGGTCCCCTCCTTGTGCCGGCCAATCTCGTAAGCGAGCTTGCGGCGGCCCCAGTTATCGGTCTTCTCGATATGGCCGCCGATTCTCTGGACGATGGCCTCGACCTGGGTGTGCAGATCGGCCACCTGTTCGTCGGACGCCTCTGGCGACACGACGTACACGAGTTCGTACTTCCTGCTCATATGTCTCCTTCTGGACTACGGCCCTTCGACTCGGCGCTGCGCGCTCTCGCTCAGGGCAAGGAGTCAGTCTATTTCCGGCGTTGCGGGCTCCGGATTGTACGTGTTCATCACCTTGCCGATGCCCTCCGCAACGAACATCTCAACGGCATCAGCCGCACGCGTGATGAACGATTCGAGCTCGGCACGCTCGCCTCGCTCGAACTTCGAGAGCACGTGGTCGGCAAGATCGCGTCTTGCATCCCCGCGCCCGACCCCCAGCCGAAGCCGGGGAAATTCTGTGGTCCCAAGCCGTTCGATCACCGACTTCAGACCGTTGTGGCCACCCGCCGATCCGCGGGCTCGCGCGCGCAGGCGTCCGAATGGCAGCGCGATTTCGTCCACGACAATCAGCAACTCGGCGGCCGGCACATCGTAGTAGCGAGCAAGTGCCGCGACCGCGTCGCCACTGAGATTCATGAAGGTCAGAGGCTTTGCCAGCAGCACCGGATCCGTTCCGTAGCGCTTGGCGACGAACGCCTCCGGCACCTGCGATGGCGCCTGCGCCCAGCTGAGCGCGTAGCGCCTCGCAAATTCTTCGACCACCATGAAGCCGACGTTGTGTCGAGTGTCGCGGTACTCTCGCCCCGGATTGCCGAGACCCACAATGAGCTTCATACCGCCTCGGCGCGATCGGCGGGTCTAAAGACCCGCCGCTACGACCGGCGCCCTTATTTCTTGGGTTTCTCCTCTTCCTTCTCTTCGGTCTTGCCCTTCTTGATGACCTCGGGTTCGGCCGCCGCCGCCGGCGCAGCTTCCTCCGCCGCCGCGGTTGCGGATTCCTCAGCCTTCGGCATCACGATGTGCACGAGCATCGTGTCGGCTTCGGTGACCGGCTTCCACTTTGGATCCGGCGCAAGGTCACGCACGCGAATCGACTGGTGCAGCATCAGTTCGCTCACGTCGACATCGATGTGCTCGGGAATGTCCGTCGGCAGACATTGCACCTGGATATCGCGCGTCACGAAGTCGAGCAAGCCGCCCTGCACCTTCACGCCCTTGGATTCACCCCTGACCAGCACTGGAACGGTGACCGTGATCGCCTTGTCCATCGCGAGCTGGTAGAAGTCGGCGTGTAACAGGTGGTGCGTCATCGGATCCAGCTGGTACTCCTTCACCATCACACGCGACTGGCCGCCATCGAGCGTCAGCGTGATCAGGGTGTTGGCGCCAGAGTCCGAGTGCAGGATCTTGAGCAACGCCTTCGGATCGACGGCAACTGCCACGCCTTCCGGTGCGTTGCCCTTCGATGCGGTTCCATACACGACTCCGGGAATCCGGCCCGAGGCGCGCAGACGATTCGCCTCGTTCTTGCCGCGGCCTTCTCTCCTGACTGCTTCTAATGTTGCGTCCATAGCGTTCCTTCTTCGACCTTCTTCGATGCCGGGTCTACAAAACCAGACCCGGCCTACGGGCCGCGCGTGCGCGGCCTACACTGCCGACTGACAGCCGGCCTACACGTAGGGCGGTCCTGCTCCATGGACCCGCCGCCATCTGCCTGTAACGGCTTACACAAACAGCGAAGAGACCGATGTCTCTTCGTGAATATTTCGTATCGCCTGTCCGAGCAGTCGCGCGACCGTCAACACGACGATCTTCCGGCAGTTCTGCCCGTCGCCTCGCAACGGCACGGAGTTGGTCACAATCAACTGGTCCAGGGGCGACCTCTCGATCCGCTCGATCGCGGGTCCTGAGAGAACCCCGTGCACCGCGCACGCCAACACCCGCTCCGCACCAGCATCCTTCAACGCGACTGCCGCTTTGCAGATCGTACCGGCGGTGTCGATGATGTCGTCCTGCAGGATGCACGTGCGTCCCTGCACATCACCGATCACGTTCATCACCTCGGCGGTACCGTCTTCCGTCCGCCGTTTGTCGACGACGGCGAGCTCGGCATCGAGCCGCTTCGCATACGCACGCGCCCGTTCGGCGCCGCCCGCATCCGGCGAGACGATCGTCAGGTTCTCCATCTGCAGCCGGGCGCAGTACTCGATGATCACCGGCGCTGCAAACAGATGGTCGACCGGGATATCGAAGAATCCCTGAATCTGCGCCTTGTGCAGATCCATCGTCAGCACACGATTCGTGCCCGCCGCGCTGAGAAGATTCGCCACGAGCTTCGCCGAAATCGGGACGCGCGGCTTGTCTTTCCGGTCCTGCCGAGCGTATCCGTAATACGGAATGACGGCCGTAATCCGTGATGCCGAGGACCTGCGGAACGCGTCGATCATGACGAGCAGTTCCATCAGGTGCGGGTCGACCGGGGTCGACGTCGGCTGCACGATGAAGACATCGGCACCGCGAATGTTCTCGTCGATCTGGAACGAGACCTCGCTGTCCGGAAACCGCCGCAAGCGCGCCTGACCGAGCGGAATGCCGAGGCAGTCCGCGATCTCCTTGGCCAACTGTGGATGGGCGCTGCCTGAAAAGACTTTCAGGTCGCCAAACCCTGTCGACAGGAGCCCATCACCGCTCAGAGGTCGTCTCATCGCTCAGTTCACATCCGGCTGCGCACGCGCGCGCAGGCTCCCCGTCAACCCGCGCAGACGTGCGGGGGACGAAACGAGGCGCACCAGCGTCGCCGAGCTGGTTGGGGCGGGAGGATTCGAACCTCCGAATACGGGATCCAAAGTCCCGCGCCTTACCGCTTGGCCACGCCCCACCACGTCACCTCGTCGCCCGGGCACCCGAGGGTTCAGCCGTACGCAGCGTGCAAATCTACTGGAGTCGCTCAGCGGCGGTGGTGCAAACCCTTAGTGTAGACGAGACTTGTGGCTCCGGGCAAGGCTCATGGGGAGAAAACGAGATTCCCAGTCCCCTTCACGACGCCTGGAACCGTGGCCGGCTTCGACGCAGGTAGTCGCCACGCCCGAGCGATTCGGTCAGAATGACGCGCCATCCCGATCCGGATAACCGCTCGACCGCCAGAACGGCGTCCTTGCGCTTTTGAAACAGACCGAACACCGTCGAGCCGCTTCCCGACATCGCAGCCGCCAGCGCCCCGGCGCGCCGTAACGCGGTCTTCATCTGTTCGATCTCGGGGTGATGCCGGGCGATCGGCGCCTCGAGGTCGTTGATCATCTGCGCCGCCCGCGACGGCCAGGGACCGGGAACGTACTGCGCCTCACGGACCATCGGCCCGCGCGCCGGGTCGCGTTCAGCGTCGTACCAGCCGTACGCGTCAACCGTGGCCACGCCGAACCCGGGGATGAGCAAGACAACCCAGTGGCGCGGAAGGTCGGCCAGCGAGTAGATCTCATCACCTCGGCCGAGCCCAAGAGCGGTGCCGCCGGACAGGAAGAAGGGAACGTCAGCACCGAGCGTCGCCGCAACATCGACGAATTGGTTCGGGCGAAGGGGCACACGCCAGGCGTGTGCTAACGCGATCAGAGTTGCCGCGGCATCCGTGCTGCCGCCGCCGAGCCCACCCTGGAGCGGAATCTGCTTGTGCAACCGCACCAGCACGTCCTTGACCGGACCCTGCCGCCGCAGCGACCGCCACAGCGCCTCGGCGGCGCGCCAGACAAGATTCGCCCGGTCGAGCGGCACGCCTGCCGTGTCGCATTCGATCGTGAAGGCGCCCGGCCGGGACACGCACTCGATCGTGTCGTGCAGCGCCAACGCCTGAAAGACGGTGCGCAGCTCGTGAAACCCGTCCGACCGCGTGCCGAGCACGCGAAGATCGAGGTTGATCTTCGCGTGCGCACGAACCGTCACCGTCTGCCGTGACACGACTGCTGCCATCGGCACGTTCACTGACGCTCCCCGAGTGGACCGGCGTCGCGCAACTCCTCGATCGTCAGCGGGCTGGCGCTTGCCGGAACGTCTACCGTGAACGCGGCGGGGTCGACATCACGGTTGACCTCGATCTGCGTGAGCGTCGCGGTGAGATCCACATTCGCGGGCCCGGTCGTCGAGCGTAGCCGAATGATCTGGGGAAACTGCCCCTGCCACTGCGGGTAATCCACTTCCCATCCGTCGCGACGCGCCGCGCGCACCTGCCACGCTCCCATTCGTTGAAGGAAGATCGTCGCGCCTCCATCCAGATCGATCGACGCCCATCCATTCGCGTGGAGCCTTCCCGCCCTGGGCATGGGTGCAGGAAGAACGCAACCGGTGAGGAGGGCCTGCAGGTCAGCAGGCGCGAGCGCCACACCTGTCAGCGCTCCAAGAATCGTCTGCGCCGACTGCCCTTTCACGACGCGCTCATCGCGCGGCAGCAGCAGCACGGCCTGAGCGTCGCGCGTCGCCAGGATGAAACCCGGCGGTCCAAATGGTGCCACCGCTTCGAGCCGCATCGACGCCGGACGCTCGAAGCCGGCAACGAGACGTCCGCTGAGCCGTTTACCGCTGACTCGACCGCGAAGGCCAAGTTCCGCGGTCAGCGTCCGCGCGCCACGGCACGACGCCGTGACCTCGGCGTGCAATTCGGAGTAGTTGGGAAGGGGTGAACCGGGATCCGAAGGGAGCGGGACTCGTTTCGCGCCACACGCGGCACTGATGGCTACGCACGTAATACACAGGGCAAATCGAAGAATGCAAATGGGACGGCTACGCGTCATTTTGCATTTTGTATTTTGCCTTTTGCACCGCTGATCTTCTTCTCGATCGCGTCCTTGTCGATGTCCTGCCCGTCGCCGGCAAGGGCACGAGTCCACGCGCCCACCGCATCAGCCAATCGTCCGCGCCGCGCAAACAGATCTCCGAGGTGGTCCTGGATCTCTGAGTTCTCGGGAAGCTGCTTTACCGCGGCCACCAGGTACTTCTCGGCTTCGTCGAGGCTGCCACGCCGGAAATAGGCCCATCCCAGGCTATCGAGATACGCACCGTTGTCGGGATCTTCTTTCAACGCGCGCTGCACCAGTTGAATGGCTTCATCGAGTTGCTCGCCGCGAACAGCCAGCAGGTACCCGAGGTAATTGAGCGCGCTGGCGTTCATGGGCTCCGCGGACACGATCTGGCGCAGAATACGCTCGGCATCGGTGCCGCGGCCGGCGTCCGCGTAGATATCAGCGAGCGCGAAGAGCGTGTCGGTATCCTTGGGCGCCGCCTTCGTCGCCTGCTCGAGCAGCAGAATCGCGCCCGAGCGATCGCCGCCGTCGAAGAGCGCGCGTGCCTGCAGCCGAACGAACCGGGGATCGTCGGGATGCTGCTTTCGACCTTCGCCGGCAAACGCGGCAGCGCGCTGATACTCCTTCGCTTCGAGCAGCGCAGCGATACGTCGCACCTTCAACTCTCGGCTCCGCGGCTGGACGGCGAGCGCCACTGTGTAGCTCTCCACGGCATCCGACAGCAAGCCGGCTTCTTCCTGATACTGCCCCAGCGCGGACGCCACGCGCGGCTCGAATTCGAGCACCTCCTGCAACGTCGCGATCGCGCTTTTCAGGTCCTTGTTCGCCGCGTACGCCTGCGCCATCGTCAGACGCCCAGTCAACGAATCCGGATTCTGACTGAGGACACGGGAGAGCGACTCGATCGCTTTCGCAGGTTCATCATTGCGGATGTACAAACGTCCGAGCGTGTAATACAGCGTCACGTCCGCGGTCTGGCCGGATGCTTTGATGGCACGCTCCAGATACATGATCGCGTCGCGCAGGTTGGCTTGCACCTGACCGGTGACGTCACGCCCGGTCGTCCCCTCGACAGCGGCGGCATTGATCAACCCGAGCGCGCGATTGGCACCGACGTTGTCCGGATTGATCGCCAGCGCTGCCTTCGCGGCCGTCTCTGCCTCGGCACGTTCGTTGTGACGCAGATGAAAACCTGCCATCTCGGCATAGATCTCAGCCGATTTTGGATCAGCGGCCGCGGCCCGTTTCAGCGCGGCGAGGGCACCGGAGTTGTCGCCCTCGGCCTCGAGACGCCGAGCCATGAGGAACGACAGATAGGACTGTGAGGATCCCTGAGCGTCTGAAATCCCTGGCACGAGCCCGACCAGGAACGCACTGAGGAGCAGCGACGACGCGGCGCGGGTATGTGCCATAGCTAAACGATCTTAGCCCAAGATGTTATAGTTCCAGCGTTAATACAGATCCATCCGGAGGGGTATGCCCGTCGACAAGGAACTGCTCGAAATCCTTGCCTGTCCAAACTGCAAAACGCCTGTCCGGCTGGTCAACAACGGGCAGGGGCTCAAGTGCGACAAGTGCCGCCGAGTCTATCCCATCAAGGACGACATCCCGGTGATGCTGATTGACGAGGCGACCGTGGATCCTGAATAGCTAGTGCGCATTCTGCTGGTCCGGCTACGCCCGATCGGCGACGTCGTTTTCACGACCCCGCTGCTGAGCGCCCTCAGGCGTCACTACCCTGATGCCCATCTGACCTACGCCGTGGAGCCGGACGCGGCGCCTATCGTCGAAGGCAATCCACATATCAATGAGTTGATCGTGGTGCCGCGAAGGCGCGGCTGGTCGCGCATCGCCGACGACATCGCGATCGCGCGTCGACTCGCACGAGGCCGCTACGACCTCGCGATCGATCTGCATGGCGGCCCGCGAAGCGCGTGGTTCACCTGGGGCAGCCGTGCCCGAAGGCGTATCGGTTACACCATCAGCGGCCGCTCGTGGATGTACACCGATGCCGTTCCCCGATCGCGACAACTGACGCCGCGCCATTCTGTGATGAATCAATGGGACCTGATTGCTCCGCTGGGCATTCCGCCGCTCGATCCGGCTCAGGATCCGGTGCAAATGCTCGCCGACGTGCAGGCCAGCAGGCGGATCGATACGCAGCTGACTGGATCTGGAGTGGGACCAGCCAACAGGCTGATCGTTATCCACGTGAGCGCGAGCACGCGATTCAAGCGGTGGCCGGAAGAGTCGTTCGTGTCGCTGGTGGTCGGCCTCGTCCGGCGCGACGGATCGCGCCGCGTGTTCCTGACGTCGGGTCCCTCCGATGCCGATGCGGCACGGCGAATCAGTGATGCCGCGGGCCGGCAATTGGGACCTCTCGCCAATGCCCTGGTCGAGAGCCGTGCACTTCAGCTGAACGAGCTCCGATCGCTCATTGCGCGTGCCTCGCTGTTCATTGGCGGCGACAGCGGTCCGCTGCACATCGCCGCAACGACGTCGGTGCCTATCGTCGAGTTACTCGGACCGACGCTGGCCGAACGCTCGTCTCCCTGGCGCGACCCTCGCTGGTTCTCGGAGATCGTCGATCCAGGAGAGTTGCCGTGCCGGCCCTGTCATCAGCGAGTGTGCGTGCCGGGGGATTTCAGGTGCCTCACGAGCATCGGCCCGGAACGAGTGATCGCGGCCGCAGAGCGGGCGCTGCGGGCACCACCCAACCCGGATGTCACTCCGGCAGCGAACACACGTAGAATTCCTGTGGTGCATTGATGAGGGCAACGACGATCGGCATGCCGGAGGCACCGGCCGCTCCGGGACTCGACCGGCTGACGACAATCCTCCTGCTCGGCTTCGTGGGCGCCGTTCAGCTGTCGATTGCCGCGGCGCAGATCCTCCTGACGGCCTTGCTCCTCTGCTGGGTCATCGGCATGGTGCGCGACAAGAGCCGCCCCACGGCGCCGACGTTCTTCATCGCGCTGCTCGCCTATGGCGCACTGACGCTGATATCGACCGTCTTCTCCTTCGCTCCCCTCGAGAGCTTCATCCACGATCGTCAGCTGGTCCTGTTCCTCATCGTGCCCGCGGTGTACGACCTGGCTCGGGGCCAGAGGGCCACGATGGCGACCGACGTCATCATCACCGTCGGAGCTGCCGCCGCCGCGTACGGCATCGTCCAGTACGGCATGCTGCACTTCGACAGTCTCGGCCAGCGTCCGCGAGGAACGCTCGGGCACTACATGACCTACTCCGGGACGTTGATGCTCGTCATCGGCGTGGCCGCGTCACGGCTGGTGTTCGGCGCGCGCGATCGGACGTGGCCGGCGCTCGTGATGCCGGCGCTTGTCGTGGCGTTGTCGCTGACATTGACGAGGAGCGCGTGGGTCGGCGCCTGTGTGGCCGTCGGGGTGCTGTTCATATTGAAAGACCTGCGCCTGCTCGGACTGCTGCCCGTCATCGCCGCGCTGCTCTTCGCGTTCGCCCCTGACAGCGTGACGAACCGCATGGTGTCGATGTTCGATCTGCGGGATCCGAGCAACCGCGATCGGTTGGCGATGGCGCGAACAGGCGCGGCGATGGTGCACGACTTCCCGCTGACGGGAGTAGGGCCAGCGATGATCCCGAAGCTGTACGCACAGTATCGCGATCCCGATGCGGTCAACGCGATGAATCCGCATCTGCACAACGTCCCGCTGCAGATCGCGGCCGAACGTGGGCTTCCGGCCCTGGTGACGTGGCTCGCATTCATCGTGGCCCTCGGGTACGGATTGTTTCGACTATTCAGGACGGAGCGCGAGCCGATCATGGCCGCTGCGGGGCTGGCCGCGATCGCGAGCATGCTGTCTGCCGGCCTCTTCGAGTACAACTTCGGCGACTCCGAGTTCCTGATGCTGTTCCTGGTCATCGTGACTCTCCCGTTTGCCGCCGCCCGTCGCGACGATGCTCCTGCCAGCCCTCGCGCCTGAGCGCGCGCGCGAGATCATCTCGCGTGCTGGCGGCGCGAACGTCCTCGTCGTCGGCGACGCCATGGTCGACAAGTTCATCGTCGGTCGCGTGACACGCATCTCGCCGGAGGCGCCGGTTCCGGTCGTGGCATTCGACCACGACATGTACCGGATCGGCGGCGCCGCGAACGTGGCAAGCAACGTCGTGGCGCTCGGCGGACAGGCGACGCTGGTCGCCGTCACCGGACGCGACGATGGCGCGTCGACACTTGCCCAGGCGTGCCGGGAGGCGGGCATCGCGCCGTCGCTCGTTGGCGACGGCAGCCGTCCCACGACGACGAAGATGCGCGTGGTGACCGACCGGAATCAGCAGGTGGCGCGGATCGACTACGAAAGCGATTCTGAAGTCAGCAGCGAGATCGAAGAGCGGATCATCGCGGAGATCGCCAAGCACGTATCACGCTGTTCGGCGATCGTCGTGTCCGATTACATGAAGGGCTGCGTTACACGTCGCGTGATGCAGACGCTCGTGACCGCTGGCGCCGACCGCGGCACGCCCGTGCTCGTCGATCCGAAGATCGCGCATCTCGACTATTACCGGGGCGCGACCATCGTCACACCCAACCATCACGAGGCGGAGGCCGCGACTCACCGGCGCGTCCGGAGCGAGGATGAGGCGCGCGACGCGGCGCGCGTCTTTCGCGAACGCGCGGGCTGCCGCGATGTGTTGATGACGCGCGGCGATCAGGGAATCTGGCTGTTGAGCAGGGAGCTCGAAGGTTACTTGCCGGCAACGGCGCGCGAAGTGGCCGACGTGACGGGCGCCGGCGATACGGTGATTGCGACGCTGGCCGTCGCGCTCGCCTCGGGCGCAACGACGACAGAGGCCGCCCGCGTCGCCAATGAGGCCGCCGGCATCGTCGTCGGCAAGTTCGGGCCCGCCACGGCGTCGACGAGTGAGTTGCTCGCCGCGCTTGAAAAACGATCGTCGTAGGGCGGGTCTTGCCTTGTAGACCCGCCCTATTCGCCGGGTCCGAAAACCAGGACCCGGCCTACGGTCCGTTTTCATTACGCATCTCGTAGTGGCGGTCTTTAGATCCGCCTGGTAGTCACGGCAGGCTCATCAAACCGGCAGTAACCAGCAGCGGGATCACGACCGCAACGAGCGCTTCACCCGCAATCAGGCCTGACGCGATCGGGATCGAGTAGCGTTCGTGCGACGCAGGCGATGTCTTCGCCCAGATCGAATCTGCAGCGGCGCCGAGAAAGATCATCGTGACGGCGTTGACCGGAATCAGCATCGCGATTCCCATCCCCGTCGGGGAAGGAACGTATGGCCGCCAACTCGCCTTCTGCTCGAGGAATGTCAGCAGGACGCCGATCAACGCGCCCACACCAAGTGATGTCGTCATCCAGGAGATGCGTGCCGCCGCGGCGGGATTGGCGGCGGCGGGTCCCGTGAGCTCCTGCGTGACGAGTTTGGCAAAGCCCACCCAGCGCTGCGACGTGGGGCTCAGCAACTGCGCGTTGTCGCCAACGACGCCGTAGGTATCGCGCAGCAACGGATACATCAACGCCAACGCCAAGGCGCCGACCGGGACGGCGATGAGCTGCATGTAGGTCAGCATGCGCGGCGTCGAGCCGATCATCTGACCGGCGCGGAAGTCCTGCATCAAGCCTTCTGACTCGGCCGCCACGGCGCCGGTGATTCCACTCGAGACCATGTTGGCGCGCAGATCGCCAGGCGCGAGTCCGCCGAAGACGGCCTGGATCACGTTGGTCATCGTGCTGATCGGACCCCAGTTGGTCTCGCCCAACACGCGTAGCGCAACGAGCCCGAGAGGGATTGACAACGCGATGGCGACAACGGAGTGCCAGACCGGCGTGCCGAAGAAGAGCGCCTGTATGACGATGAGGAAAGTGGCTGCCGCGAGACTGCCAATCCACACCCACCGCAGCGGCAGATCGCCTGACACACTGCCGGACGAGGCCAGCCCTTTGAAGGTGCGGACCAGGACTCCCCACCGCAGGAGCAATGCGGACATGCCACCGGCCACCAGCATGCCGACAGCGGGCCACATGATGAGCAGCAGGATGTCGACACGGCGGGCGTCCGCGGCAATCAGCCCTCGTGACAGCAGCCACGGCGGAGCGATCACCCAACCGATGATCCCACCAATCAGCATGCTGGCGCTGATTCGCAAGCCGATGATCATCCCGGAGCCGATGTTCAGCAGCGAAACGCCAAACCCAAGACCGACACGCGCGGAAAACGCGTTGACGGCGAGTGGGATGTTGTCAGTCAGCCAGCGGAGCTGCGTCGCGAGAAACGTCAGCCCCGAAGCGGCCAGCGCCGCGAACATCACAAAGGCGGACTTGCGCGCCTGCTCGCCGCGCGAGTCGAGCATGATCACCGTCTCGCCCGCGGCGATGCCGTCGGGAAATGGCAGGTTCTCGTCCTCGATGAAATGCTTCCGCAGCGGCACCGCGAGCAGCACGCCCAGGATTCCTGATGCCGACAACCACACGAATGTCTGCAGGCGCGTCAAGTGAACGTCGAACCCGCTCCCGGGTTCGGCCGCAAGGATGTCGAACGCTGCGAGCAGCCAGCAGAGAAACGAGATCTGCCCTGCTGTCGTGCCGGCAGTCTGGACGATGTTGTTTTCCCAGCGGTTGTAGTTCTTGGAGAACAGACCGAGCGCCATGAACCCGAAGAAGGCCGAGACGACGGAGATGTTCGGACCGAAGCCGAATTTGAGAACGACGTAGGGGTAGGAAGCGCCAATGACCAGCGCCACCAGCAAACCCACCGTTACCGATCGCGGAGTTATTTCGCGGACATGGGCCGGTTTTCCAGCGGGTGTGTGCGTCGACGTCTGCAACAGGCCTCCTCTCGCGGCCCACTATATTCGGATTTGATGCTGATGCATGTTTGGCTCCGCGCTTTCGCTTCAGGCGTGTCGTTGGGCGTTGGGGTTGACGTGGTCAATGCCTGAAGTGCCGGCGACCGGTGAAGACCATGGCCAGTCCATGCTCGTCGGCCGCGGCAATCACTTCCTGATCCTTGACCGATCCGCCAGTCTGCACGACCGCCGTTGCGCCGGCAGCCGCGATCGCGTCGAGTCCATCGCGGAACGGAATGAATGCATCGGACGCCGCCACCGAACCTTTCAAGAGATCCGGACGGATCGTAGCGGCTTTCATGCGCGCGACATTGACTGCGTCTACACGGCTCATCTGCCCGGCGCCGATTGCCAGCGTGCGATCGGCAGTCGTGAAGATGACGGTGTTCGACTTCACGTGTGCGCACAGCCGCCAGGCAAATCGAAGCGCCTGCCACTCCTCAGGAGTAGGCTGCCGCCTGGTGACGACTTGCAGTTCGGGAGCGGGCCAATTCTCGTGTGCTTCGCTCACCGTGTCGCGGCTCTGCACGAGCACGCCGCCAACGATTGAGCGAATCTCGAGATCGTCCGACGGACGAGCCTCTCCGTCGGAGGGGACCCGCTCGGGCACCACCACGCGCATGTTGGTCTTCGTGGCGAGGATCGCTCGTGCCGCTTCTTCGACGGCGGGGGCGATCACGGCGTCGATGCGCGTCGACACGATTGCACGAGCCGCATCGACATCGATGGGGCGATTGAGCGCAACCGCCGCTCCGAATGCGGAAAGCGAGTCGGCTTCACGCGCGCGAATGTAGGCGTCAGCCGCATTCGTCCCGGTCGCCGCGCCGCATGGATTCGTATGCTTGATGAGCGCCGCCGCCGGTTCCTTGAACTCGATCACCATGCGAATGGCCGCATCCAGATCGAGCAGGTTCGTGTACGACAGCTCCTTGCCCTGGAGCATCGCGTAGCCGGGATGTGGTCCGAATCCCGTGTAGAGCGCGCTGCGCTGATGCGGGTTCTCGCCGTAGCGGAGGTCGCGAACCTTGCGAAGTTCGATCGAGAGACTGTCGGGAAATACGTTGCTGCCGGCGACGCGAGTGAAGCTCTCTTCATCGGCCTTCACGGCGCTCAACGTCGACGTAATCGCCGTGTCGTAATGCGCGGTGTGCGCGAACGCCTTGCGAGCGAGATCGAATCGAAAGCGTCGTGATGGACCTCCTGGTCGATCGAGCGCATCGAGCACGCCCGAATAGTCTTCCGGCGACACGACGACGATCACATCAAGGAAATTCTTCGCCGCCGCGCGGATGAGACTCGGACCACCGATGTCGATCTGCTCGATCAGATCCGCGAACGACGTCGCTGGATTCTGCGCGGCGTCGACGAATGGATAGAGGTTCACGACGACCACATCGATCGGCGAGATGTCATGACGCGCAATCGCGTCGAGATCGTCGGGGCGCGATCGACGCGCGAGGATGCCGCCGTGTATATGCGGGTGCAGTGTCTTGACTCGGCCGTCGAGCATTTCGGGAAAACCCGTGACCGTAGAAACACTGAGGACAGGAAGACCCTCACGCCCGAGCGTCAACGCAGTGCCACCGGTCGAGACGAGCTCGAAACCGCGTGTGCGCAACCCTCGCGCGAACTCGACAATCCCGGTTTTATCCGAGACACTCAACAACGCTCTAGGCATGGCGAACCGTGTGCATCCTGCGGCAAAATCGACACTTAGAAACGCTCAGACTTGACACGTTTGTTACGCCCGCTTAGGATCAGGCTGCATTCGAGGGGCGTTCCCCGGATGTCGCAGTCGAGGCCGCGCAAGCTCTCGCGGTCTTTTTTTTGTGCTTCGAAGCTCATCTGCGGCTTCAGAATGCACGAGATCCAGCGGGTCCGCTGTCCGCAACGGCTCCGCTTAGCAAGCAGGGAAGAAGAACGATGCGCATTACAGGCAAGGTCAAGTGGTTCAACAACGCCAAGGGGTATGGATTCATTGAGCGCGAGGGTGGCAGCGACGTGTTCGTGCACTACTCCGCGATCAGTGGCAACGGCTTCCGGTCCCTTGAAGAGGGTCAGGCGGTCGAATTCGAGATCGTAGACGGCCCGAAAGGTCCGCAGGCAGGGAACGTCACCAAACCCTAAGACCACCCACGACCGACCCGGCGCCGACAACGGCGCCGGGCGCAAACCCGCGACTCTCCCCTTCCCGGTAGCACCCTCCCAGATCGGACCCGATTGCACAGTGCTACTTATCTGATTTCCCCTTGAGGCCCCGGGCGGTGAAGGCGACTTTTCCGTCCTTGACCGCCACACGGAACGCGACCTCGGGGCTGCCCTTCTCTTTCAACGCATTGACCTGCGTCTTGATCAGGTCTGCAAACTTGTGAAACGGGATCGCCTCCTGTCCTGATTCGCGACGCGCCTCAGCCAGGTTGTCGTACAGCCGGTGCACCTTCTCCATCTCCTTCAACGGATCCTCGAAGGTGGTCACATGAAGGACGCGGTCTTCGCGCTTGGACGGCTTGGGTTTTTCTTCGACCGGCCGTGGCTGCGCGAACGGGCCGGGCCGTCCCTCCTCGCGCGCGCGTAACCCGCGATCCCATAGCCCGCTCGCCTTCGCCAGCCGCGTTTGCAACGTCGTGAAGCGGAATCGTTGCCCGTAGTTGGCGATGTGCGTCCGGTCGAGCCGCTTCGCCATCAGCTCGACACGCTTCCGCTGTTCCCACGGCGGACGCTGAAGCCGTCCCGCGAAATACATGTTGTACTCCGCTTCGAGCTTCTTGAGCTCGGCCTCGAACAGGCCCAATTCACGATCGATATCGTCGGTTTCGGACACGGACGATCAATTGTACTGGCTGTCGACATGGTTTCACGTTTTGACACCTTCGCGAGCGACCTTCAACTTCCAACTCCCAATTCCCAAATATCGGGTGGCACCTGGGAGTTGGGAGTTGGAGGTTGGGCGTTATTCCGTTTTCGGCGTCGACTAGAAGATTGTGGCGATCGAACTGGCCGCGAGGTCCAGGACCTGCGTGGGAAGAACACCGAGATAAAAGATGGCTGCAATCGAGACGGCCAGAGCCGCCATTCCGAGGCCGGTGATGCGCACCTGCACGGGCTCGCCATCGCGGTCGGCCATGTACATCATCACGACGACGCGCAGGTAGAAGAACACTGAGATGACGCTCGTCAACATCCCGATGATGGCCAGGCTGTAGTACCCGGCGCTGACGGCCGCGCTGAAGATGTACCACTTGCCGATGAAGCCTGCCGTCGGTGGCAATCCCCCGAGCGAGAGGAGGCACACCGTCATCAGCGCGGCCAGCGCCGGCCGCGTGTGCCACAGACCGGCGTAGTCACGAAGGCTGTCGTTCGCCTTCTCGCGGGTGCCGAGCAGCGCGATGACGCCGAAAGCGGCGAGATTGGTGACAGAGTACGCCAGCAGGTAAAACAGGATGGCGGCCTTACCAATTTGGTTGGCCGCGACGAGACCGACGAGCAAGTACCCGCCATGGGCGATGCTCGAATACGCCAGCATCCGCTTCAGGTTGCTCTGCGCCACTCCTACGACCGTGCCCAGCACCATCGTGGCGATGGCAATCACGGCCACCACCGGCGCCCACTCGCCCTTGAACGGCTCGAACGCTGAGAGAAACACCCGCGCGAACGCAGCGAACGCGGCCGCCTTCACGCCGGTCGACATGAATCCTGTGACGATGGCGGGGGCTCCTTCGTACGCGTCCGGCGTCCACATGTGGAAAGGCACCGCGGAAATCTTGAACGCGAAGCCCACCAGCAACAGGCCAAGCGCCAGCAGGACCATCGGGTTGCTCGTCATCGACTGCGCCGAGAGGAACGATCCCACGGCCGCCAGCCTGGTGCTCCCGGTCACGCCATACGTGAACGCAATACCGTAGAGGAAGAACGCGCTCGAGAACGCCCCGAGCAGGAAGTATTTGAAGGCGGCCTCGGTCCCGGGCAGGTAGTCGCGGCGAATGGCCGTCAGCACGTACACCGAGAGCGAGAGCACTTCGAGAGCGATGAAGATAACCAGCAGATCGGTCGCCGTCGCCATCATGATCATGCCAACGATCGAGAAGAGCACGAGCGCGTAGTACTCGCCCGACGGCAGCCCGTCGCGCTCGAGCACCTGCGACGAGAACATGATCGTGAGGACCCCGACGATGGCCAGCACGATTGTCACGAACAAACCGAAGTTGTCCGCCGCGATGACGCCAAAGCCTGCCGCGTTGCGGTTCCACAGCAGCGCAGCCGAAATCGCCGCGCTGACGAGTCCGACGATGCCGAGGATGCCGATTGGCATGCGCTCATCGCGGGCCCGGAAGGCCTCGGCTCCCATGGAGGCCAGCGCCGCCAGGGTCACGCACAACATCGGAACGATCGCGTCTATCTGCGTGCTGAACATCAGAAGCGTCCTGGCGCCTGCGGCGTACCTGCGGCCTGAGACGTTGCACCGACAACCTGAGACCTCGTACCTGCAACCTGAGACCTTGTACCTGCCACTTGAACCCTTTGACCTGACCTTTGACCTTTGACCTTTGACCCTTGACCTTCGGTGTTCTCAACCCTCAAGGGTTGTACCGACTGAACCTGCGCGACCAGCCGTTGCACCGCCGGCTCCATCGGGGCCAGGAAGAGCGTGGGAAACACGCCCATCACGATCGCCACGGCGCAGAGCGGGACGACGCTCGCCCACTCCCGCGGCTTGAGATCCGGCAGCGTCTCATTCTCCTCGTGCGTCACAGTGCCGAGATAGACGCGCTGGAACATCCACAGCATGTAGACCGCCGACAGAATCACGCCCAGGCCGGCCGCGACCACGTAGCGCGGATCCCAGAGGAACGCGCCAAGCATCGTCAGGAACTCGCCGATGAAACCGTTGAGCGCCGGCATGCCGATCGAGGCAAGCGTGATGATGAGAAATGATGCAGTCAGGCGCGGCATCACGTTCTTCAACCCGCCGAATTCTGTGATCAGCCGCGTATGCCGGCGGTCGGACAGCATTCCAACGATCAGAAAGAGGCCGCCCGTGCTGACGCCGTGCGCCAGCATCTGGTAAACGGCGCCCTGCACGCCCTGCACGTTCATGGCGCAGATGCCGAGCACGACGAACCCGAGGTGGCTGACCGACGAGTACGCCACCAGCTTCTTCATGTCCGGCTGCACCATCGCCACGAGCGCCCCGTAGACGATCCCGATGACGGCGAGCAGCGCAATCCACGGTGCGAATTCGGCGGCGGCGACCGGGAACAACGGGAAGGCAAATCGCACCAGCCCGTAGGTGCCCATCTTCAGGAGAACGCCAGCCAGGATGATCGATCCGGCCGTCGGCGCCTGCACGTGGGCGTCCGGCAGCCAGGTATGGAACGGAAACAGCGGGACCTTGATCGCGAACGCAACGGCAAACGCGAGGAAGAACCAGCGCTGCGTGTCGGGCGCGATATCGAGCATGTACAGCTTCAGAAGATCGAAGCTGTAGCTGCCGGTGGCCTCGCTGTGCAGGTAGGCCAGCCCGAGGATCGCGACCAGCATCAGGACGCTGCCGGCCATCGTGTAGAGCATGAACTTGATGGCCGCGTAAATGCGCTGGTCGTAACCCCAAATCCCGATCAGGAAGTACATCGGGATCAGCATCGCGTCCCAGAACACGTAGAAGAGAAAGAGATCGAGCGAGACGAAGACGCCGATCATCGCCGCCTCGAGGGCGAGGATGAAAATCGAGAACTCCTTCACCTTCTTCTCAACCGATTCCCAGGACGACAGCAGCGCGATGGGCGTCAGGAAGCCGGTGAGGACGACGAGGAGCAGGCTGATCCCGTCGATGCCGAGGTAGTAGTCGATGCCGAACGCCGGAATCCAGGCGGCGCGCTCGACGAACTGGAACTCCGCCGACTTGGAATCGAATCCGGCCCAGAGTGCCAGTGTGACAGCCAAGGTGGCGACCGAAAACGCAAAGGCTATCCACCGGATGAAGGCGTCACGCCGCCCGTCGGCATTGCTCACGAGCAGAAGCAGTACGGCGCCGGCCAGAGGCAACGCCCAGGAAAGAGTCAGCATCCTCACTCAACTCCCAATTGCCAACTACCAACTCCCAAGGACTCCCCAGCTGCATTTGGGAATTGGGAGTTGGAGGTTGGAAGTTGTCGCTGGTTCATCGCCACAAGTAGTAACCAAGAATCACGACCACACCAACGAAGAGTGAGCCCGCATAGGCGCGCACAGAACCGGACTGGAGCCGTCGAAGCATCGCGGCACTGCCTTCCACGATCGACGCCGATCCATTGACCGCGCCGTCGATGACCTTGACGTCGAACCATCGCCACAAGCCTTCGGTCGACGCGGCCTTGATCGGCTGCACCACCGTGGCGTCGTAGAGCTCATCGACGTAGTACTTGTTCAGCAGCAGCCGATGCAAGCCGGGGAACTCGCGCGCCATGTTGTCCGCGACCCGGCGCCGCCTCACCCAGACAAAATAAGCGAACGCGATTCCAACGACCGCGATGGCAGTCGACACGGTCATCAAGGAGAATTCAAGTGCCGTGTGATCGGTTCCGGCTGCCCCGTCCGCCGCGGCGCCACCTTCAGCCGCCCCTCCCTCACCGGCCGCTGCCGATACGGTGAATGCCGGTTCGAGCCACGTACCGAGCCGATTGCTTCCGCCAAGCGCGTGCGGGATCCCAATCCAACCAGCCGCCACTGACCCTATCGCCAGCACGACCAACGCCAACGCCATCGCCGGCGGGGCGTCATGAAGATGCTGATGCTCATGGTGCGACGGTGCGACGGTGTGAGGGTGCGACGGAGCGCTGTGTGCATCCGCGGCAACCGGCGCATCATGCCGGCGTTCTCCCCAGAACGTCAGGAACACAAGCCGGAACATGTAGGTGGCTGTGAGGAGCGCGGTCAGCGCGCCGATGACCCACAACAGCGTGTGCCCCTCGACAAAGGTTTCGAACAGGATCTCGTCCTTGCTGAAGAAGCCAGCCAGCGGCGGTACACCTGCGATCGCGATTGCGCCAATCAGGAACGTGCGGTATGTGAGCGGCAACTCCTTCCTGAGCCCGCCCATATTCCGGATGTCCTGCTCGCCATGCAGCGCATGGATGACAGCGCCCGAGCCGAGGAACAGCAGCGCCTTGAAAAAGGCGTGGGTATAGAGGTGAAAGATGCCGGCGCCGAAGGCGCCCACGCCCATCGCCAGGAACATGTATCCGAGCTGTGAGACCGTGGAGTACGCCAGCACGCGCTTGATGTCGTTCTGCACCAGGCCGATTGTGCCCGCCATCAGCGCCGTCAACGCGCCAATGACCGCCACGATCATCATCGTTTCAGGCGCGTGGCTGAACAGCACCGCGTTGCGTCCAATCATGTAGACGCCGGCGGTGACCATCGTCGCCGCATGGATGAGGGCAGAGACCGGCGTCGGCCCCTCCATCGCGTCTGGCAGCCACGTATAGAGAGGAATCTGCGCGGACTTTCCTGTCGCGCCGATGAAGAGCAGGAGGGCCGCCAACGAAAGAATGCCGAACTCGGTCTCGACCGGCAGGACGGCAACGGCGGACGCGATGCTGCGGAAATCCAGGGTGCCGAACTTGGCGAACAGCGCGAGCATCCCGAGGATGAACGCGTAGTCACCGATCCGGTTCACGACGAACGCCTTCTTGCCGGCGTCGTTCGCTGATTTCTTCTTGTACCAGAAGCCGATGAGCAGATACGAGCAGAGACCGACGCCTTCCCACCCGACGAACAGCAGCGGAAAGTTCGCGCCCAGGACCAGCACGAGCATGAACGCGGCGAACAGGTTCAGATAGGAGAAGTAGCGGGCGAATTCG
>Ga0207428_10001095_pt1 | contig 29488 bp, 29 predicted proteins | sample RhiMethybrSRZTD1_FD_187600 | JGI IMG/M metagenome (GOLD analysis project Ga0207428, IMG submission 187600) | Populus rhizosphere microbial communities from Tennessee, USA - Rhizosphere MetaG P. TD hybrid SRZTD1 (SPAdes) (version 3) | ecosystem: Host-associated > Plants > Roots > Rhizosphere >...
GCCGGGGCTCCGGTGCAGCTGCGGCTTCGCCAGGTTGATGGGCAGGACGTCGGCCTTTCCGCGAGCAAGGTTGAGCTGCCGCCCGGCACGCACAAGCTGCTCGTCGACTGCCGCATTGCGGAGAGCGGCTCTGTCGGCCGATTCACGGTGGAGGCGGAGCTCGAGGCGGGCGGTCACTACCGGTTAGTCGCGAACACGACGGCGCGAAAGTGTGAAGCGGTCGAGTTGATCGGCGACTGACCGTCCTACGTCGGCGCGGGGCGTTATAATGTCTCGCGACATGTATCGCAAGCTCTTGATTTCGATCATTCTCGCGGTGGCCGTTGCGCCGCTCGCCGGCGCCGACTCGATGGCGGGCCTCGCCGGTCCTGCCAGCATGGTCCAGCCGGCCGACCGCGTGATCGTGACGAAATCGTCGCGCCGCATGGAGCTCTTCCGCGAAGGCGCGTTGATCGCGAGCTACAAGGTATCCCTGGGCCTCGTGCCGATGGGCCAGAAGCAGCGTGAGGGCGACTTCCGCACGCCCGAGGGCCGCTACCGCCTCACGCGCCGGAATGCGCAGAGCGACTTCTTCCTCGCCGTGCAGGTCTCCTACCCGGAGGCTGCCGATCTCGTGATGGCGCGCAAGAACGGCTGGGCGCCGGGCGGCTCGATCATGGTGCACGGCCTGCCGAACCTGTTGAAGTATTCGCGCGAGCGTTACCTCACCACCGACTGGACCGACGGCTGCATCGCGCTGTCGAACGAGGACATGCTCGATTTCTGGCTGCTGACGGGAGACGGCACGCCGATAGAGATCCGCCCGTGAGCGGAACCCCGGGGCTCGACCTCACGGCAGTCGTGCATGCACGCGTGTCGCCGAAGGGGGTGCTCGACAATCTCTCGCAGCAGGAGGTCGACAAGCTCCTCGACCGCGGCCAGGGCGGCCTCTATCCGCTGTTCCGCCGCTGCGCCCTTGCGGTGCTGAATTCGGGCACGCTGATCGACGACGCGCGCCTCATCTTCGAGGCGTACAAGGACTTCGAGCTCCGCATCGTGCGCGAGCCCTGGGGCATCAAGCTCGAGATGCAACATGCCCCGGGCAGCGCCTTTGTCGACGGCGAGATGATCCGCGGCGTGAAGGAGCACCTGTTCGCGGTGCTGCGCGACATCGTCTACACGCACAACGAGATCGTCGCGCGCTTCGACCTCGACGACTCCGCCAGCGTCACGAACGCGATCTTCTGCATCCTGCGCAATGCACGCGCGCTCGAGTACAAGGGACGGCCCGACCTTGTGGTCTGCTGGGGCGGCCACTCCATCCCGCGCGAGGAATACGACTACACCAAGCAGGTCGGATACGAGCTTGGCCTGCGCGGCCTCTCGGTCTGCACCGGCTGCGGCCCGGGCGCCATGAAGGGCCCGATGAAGGGCGCGACGATCGGCCATTCCAAGCAGCGCATCAAGGACGGCCGCTACATCGGCATCACGGAGCCCGGCATCATCGCCGCAGAGCCGCCGAACCCGATCGTCAACCAGCTCGTGATCATGCCGGACATCGAGAAACGCCTCGAGGCCTTCGTCCGGCTGTGCCACGGCATCGTCGTGTTTCCGGGCGGCGCAGGGACTGCCGAGGAGATCCTCTACCTGCTCGGGATCCTGCTCGACCCGGCCAACGCGAGCCAGCCGTTGCCGCTCGTCTTCACCGGCCCGCGCGAGAGCGCCGGCTACTTCCGGCAGCTCGACCGCTTCATCGGTCTGACGCTGGGCGCCGAGGCGCAGCAGCGCTATCGCATCATCGTCGACGACCCGCCCGAAGTCGCGCGCGAGATGCAGCGCGGCTTCGACGTCGTGCGGCGCTCGCGGCGACGGGCGGGTGACGCCTATAACTACAACTGGCTGCTCAGGATCCCGCGCGAGTTCCAGCAGCCGTTCGAGGTGAGCCACGCGGCGATGGCCTCGCTCGAGCTCTCCATGGGTCAGCCGGTTCACGAGCGCGCCGCGAACCTGCGCCGGGCGTTTTCCGGCATCGTCGCCGGCAACGTCAAGGAGCGGGGCATCCGTCTGATCGAGGAAAAAGGCCCCTTCGAGATCCACGCGGAGCCGCAGATCGCCGGCCCGCTCGACGAGCTGCTGCGGGGCTTCGTCGCCGAAAGGCGCATGAAACTGGTCGGGGAATACCGTCCCAGCTACCGCATCGTCTGACTGAGCAGGGGCATCATCATTATGGCCCGGGAGCTGTGATGCAGTTCCTGTTTGGGCCGGTCCCCCCCGCGTAACTTGCAGGGCATGAAGCCACGTCAGGTCCTGCTTCCGTGAGCGACATCAAGGTGACGCCGCCCGATCCGCGGGACCGCGGCGGTCCCGAGGCCACGCCGCGGCTGCCGCGGCGCACGTCGGTGAGCCGGCACGGAGCGATCTCGCGCGACCTCACCAAGTACGCGAGCTACAAGTCCTGGGCGGAGAAGGCGCGCTCCGCCTTCGCGGCCGACGGCGACGCACCGGCGCCGAATGGTACCAACCACTCACGGCGCTCCGCCGACCGCTGAATCCGCCGTGGAACGCTTCGCCCAGCTGCTCGACGAGCTCGAGGACATCCTGAGCCTCCTGCGACACCAGCTCGGCCTCTTTCCCGCCTCGCGGGACACCCGCCCTCGTTAATCGAACCCGCGGGGGACTGTCCCCTCTTCCTTTGTTCGCTGCTATCGTTGCCGCATGGTGAAGGTATCGCTTGCGGCCGCGCTGGCCGTCCTGTTCGTTGCCGTCGCTTCCGCTGAGACGCCCGCGACGGCGCCGTCCACCCCGCCCACAACCCCGCCTGCGCCGCCTGCGGCTGCTGCGCCCGAGGAGACGGTCCTCGTGACCGACGTCGTGAAAGGCGTGGGCGACGAAGCCTTTCCCGGCATGGTCGTGATTGTCCATTACACGGGCTGGCTTTATGACCCCGCCGCGCCCGACCACCACGGCCGCAAGTTCGACAGCTCGCGCGATCGCGGCCAGCCGTTGTCGTTCCCGCTCGGCAGCGGGCGCGTGATCCGTGGCTGGGAGCAGGGCGTCCCTGGCATGAAAGTCGGAGGCAAGCGCCGCCTCGTCATCCCGCCGTCGCTCGCCTACGGCAGCCGCGGCGCCGGAAATGGCGTGATCCCGCCGAACGCCACGCTGATCTTCGACGTCGAGCTGCTCGCGGTGGAGACCGTGACGCACACGCCCGGCCCCTGACCCGACAAGTGAGGTCCTGATGCGCACCGCCATCCGATTCGCGGCGATCGCCGCGCTGTTTCCCGTGGGGTCCGCCTCGGCCGCGACGCTGATCCACGCCGGCCGGCTGATCGACGCTGTCGCCAGCGAACCGCGCGAGCGCGTCACGATCGTGGTGGACAGCGGCAAGATACGCTCGGTCGATGCCGGCTTCACGGCCGCGGGGAGCGGCGACGAGGTCGTCGACCTCGCGGACGCGACGGTGCTGCCGGGCTTCATGGACATGCACGTCCACCTGACCTCGCAGCAGAGCCGCAACAGCGAGCTCGATGCCATCAAGAAGAGCGAGGCGGACGATGCCTACGATTCCGTCGTCTATGCCGAGCGGACGCTGCTCGCCGGCTTCACGACCGTGCGGAACCTCGGCGACGACTGGAACCTCTCGATCGCGCTGCGGGCCGCGATCGCGGCGGGCAAGGTCAAGGGACCGCGCATCTTTACGGCCGGGCGCCCGATCGGCTCGCTCGGTGGCCACGCCGACGCCAGCAATTCCTGGGGACCCTACCTCAGCAGTCCCGACCCGAGGCTGGACAACACCTGCAGCGGAGTCGATTCCTGCCGCAACGCCGTCCGCCAGCGCTACAAGGACGGCGCCGACAACATCAAGGTCATGGCAACCGGCGGCGTGCTCTCGATCGAGAAGTCGGGCAGCGGCCCGCAGCTCACCGACGAGGAGATCGCGGCGATCGTCTCGACGGCGCACGACTACGGCATGAAAGTTGCGGCGCACGCCCACGGCGCCGAGGGAATCAAGCGCGCGGTCCGCAACGGCGTGGACTCGATCGAGCACGGCACGTTCATGGACGACGAGTGCATCAGGCTCATGAAGGAGAAGGGCACCCACTACGTGCCGACCATCTCCGCGGGTCGCTTCGTGTACGAGCACGCGCAGGAACCCGGCTACTTCCCCGAGATCATCCGGCCCAAAGCGCTCGAAGTCGGTCCGCAGATCCAGCGGACCTTCACCAGGGCATGGAAGGCGGGCATCACGATCATGTTCGGCACCGACACCGGCGTCGGGCCGCATGGCGGGAATGCGAAGGAATTCGGCTATATGGTCGAGGCCGGCATGCCGGTCATGGACGCGATCCGCGCGGCCACGGTGGTACCGGCGAAGTACCTCGGCATCGACGACAGGCTCGGCAGCGTCACGGCCGGCAAGGTCGCCGACATCGTCGCAGTGCCGGGCAACCCGCTCACGGACGTCCACGCCCTTGAGGGCGTCTCGTTCGTCATGAAAGATGGCGTCATATTCAAGCGCTGAACGCGGTGAGCTCTACGGCCCCGAGCGTCGAGAAGGTCGTCATCGACGGGCCGGCCGGCGCGATGGAAGGCATGATCGAGCGCCCGCCGGATGCACGCGGCGATGTCGTCGCCGTGTGCTGTCATCCGCATCCGCTGTATGGCGGCGCGATGCAGAACAAGGTCGTCCACACGCTCGCGCGGTCCTGCCAGGACCAGGGCATCACGAGCGTGCGCTTCAACTTTCGCGGCGTCGGCGCGAGCGAAGGCACGTATGACGACGGCGCTGGCGAGAGCGACGACGCCGGGGCTGTCGCCGACTGGGCGAAACGAAAGACGGGCGCCTCGCGACTGTGGTCGCTCGGCTTCTCGTTCGGCGGCTTCGTCGCCTACCGGCTGGCGACGCTGCGCGACGCGTCGCTCCTCGTGACGGTCGCGCCGCCCGTGCAGCGCTTCGACTTCACGAAGCTCGCGGTGCCACGCTGCCCCTGGCTCGTGCTGCAGGGCGACTCGGACGAGCTCGTCGATCATGAGCGCGTGCTCGCCTGGACGAAATCGGTGAGCCCGCCGCCGGAAGTGCGGATCCTCGCGGGCGCCGAACATTTTTTCCACGGCCGGCTCACGGAGATGAGGACGGTCCTCGGCGCCTGGCTGGCCGCGCATGCGGATGAAAACCCCTGAAATTCCCCTGAAAAGCAAACGGGGCGGCCAGGCCGCCCCGTCGCATGTCGAACTCGAATACGGATGGAGCGGGCTTCAGCCCACCATCTCGTTGAGGTTCTTGAGGGCGCGGATGCGCACCTTCCTGGAGGCCGGCTTGGCCTTGATCATCATTTTCTCGCCCGTGAAGGGGTTGACGCCCTCGCGCGCCTTGGTGGCGGCTTTCTTCACGACCCGCATCTTGCAAAGCCCCGGCAGCGTGAAGATGCCGTTGCCCTTGAGCGACTTCTTGATCTGGTCGCCGAGCGCTTCGAGCACGGCATTGACCTGCTTCTTGCTGAGGTCAGCCTTGGCAGCGACCGCCGCAACGACTTGCGACTTCGTCGGAGCCGCATTCTTTTTCGCCATTGAGTAATCTCCTGTGGTTCTGTCAGCGACGGGGCGATCCCGCCAAATCAATTCCGGCGCGCACCATACCACGGAAAAACCCGCTGCATAAGAGGGTCGAAAGCGATTTAGAGCGGTTTTTTACGGGTCGGCGCGCGATTCGGGAATTCACTCGAGGCGGAACTCCCGTGTCAAGCGGGCACGCAGCTCGGGCGCGTCGGCTGTCGCGCGCGCCCGAATCTCGATCGTGATGGGCACGCGATGACGCACTTCGACGCTCGCGAGCCAGGTCGGGACGTTCGCCTCGTCGCGACGCTCGAGGAGGAGCGTCATCCGCTCGCCGGTCAGGGCGATAGCCGTCGCTTCCACCGCGGCTGCGGCGTCCGGCAGTGCCGCTTGAGTGTCCGTCGGCGCGAGCGTCACTGTCAGAAGAGCTAGATTGGGTCTCTGTTCAATGCCGTAAATGCCCGCAATCGCAGAGGGGAGGTCGCGCATCAAGGTGAGCGCGTAGTCCATGCGCCAGGCGCCCGCCTCGACGAAGCCCGGATCGGTGTAGGGCGGCGCCTTCGGCACGGGCTCGGAGTCGGGACCGCAGGCGGCGAGGAAGACGAGGGCCATGGCGAAGGCGAGTCGCGGGAGGTGCCTGCGACTGACCCCCGATTCCAGCGCTTTTTGTGCGGTTTTTACGGGGACCTCGAAGTTGTTGCCCGCGCCCCACGCGGGCGCGGGCACGCGCCCAGGGGCTTTCAGCTGAGCAGGATCCGCAGCGCCGTGAGGCCGACGATGGCGACGAGCGGGGAGAAATCGATGCCGCCGACGATCGGGAGGACCCGCCGGAGCGGTCGGAGCAGGGGCTCGCAGAGGGACGCGAGGAGCGTCGTCGCAGGGCTGCGCGCTCCCGGTGCGACGAAGGAGAGGGCGGCATACACGAAGATGAGGATCGTGTAGAGCATCAGCGTCGCGAGCGCGAGCGCGCGCAGGGCCTCGACGATGAGCCCGTAGGGCATCGGCTGAAGGACGAGCCGCTGCAGGATCAGCTTGGCGCCGAGCTGTACGGCGACGAGCGCGACGAGCGAGGCGGTGTCGAAGCGTCCTACCGGCGGCAGGACTTTGCGAAGCGGAAGCACCAGCCAGTTCGTCAGCGCGACGACCGCCTGCGCGAGCGGGTTGCGGAAGTCCGCGCGTGCCACCTGCAGCAGCACGCGCAGGAGGAACGCGTAGACCAGGAAGGACAGGACCGAGTTGACGAGAAAGTAAAGCGTCTGCATCGGCGGATTCTAAACGCGCTCGCCGAAGACTGCGGTGCCGATCCGCAGGTGCGTGGCTCCCTCCTCGATCGCGGCCGCAAAGTCGCCGCTCATCCCCATCGACAGCGCGTCGAGTCGGTGGCCCCGGGCATTCAGGCCCTCGAGCAGCTTGCGCAGCTCCGCGAACCAGCGCCTCTGTCGCGCGGGCTCAGCCTCCTCGGGCGGCAGCGCCATGAGGCCGCGCAGGCGCAGCCTCGGCAGCGCCGCGACCGCTTCCGCGAGCGCGGCGAGCGACTCGGGCGCGACTCCGGACTTGGTCGACTCGCCGCCGATCTGCACCTGGATGCAGACCTCAAGCGGCGGCATTGCATCGGGCCGCTGCGCTGACAGCCGCTCCGCGACCCGCGCGCGATCCACCGTGTGCACCCAGTCGAAGAGTTCCGCCGCATCCCGCGTCTTGTTCGTCTGCAGCGCTCCGATGAAGTGCTTTCCGAAGTTGCGCCCGACGAGCGCGGCGAAATGTGCGCGCGCCTCCTGCACGTAGTTCTCGCCGAGGTCCGCGAGACCCGCATCGAGCGCAGACGTGACGCGCTCGAGCGGCTGCGACTTCGCGACTCCGATCAGGGTGATCGCGCAAGGGGCGCGTCCCGCGGCCCTTGCCGCGTCCGTGATGCGCTCCCGCAACGCTGCGAGCCTGTCAGCGGGATTCTGCGGAGCGGTTAACATATTGGCGCGTGATATCCGGGGCTATACTGCCCCCGGTCCCGAGGCACCGCGCCGCGGAGCGCCGGGACCTTGCGCCATACATCGAGCCTGGGAGCCCTGATGGCTGTCGATATCGCCCAACTCTTGGCCTTCGCCGTCAAGAACAACGCGTCAGACCTCCACCTGTCCGCGGGCGTGCCGCCCATGATCCGCGTGGACGGTGACGTCAAGCGCGTGAACATGCCACCGCTGACGCACAAGGAAGTGCACAGCATGGTGTACGACATCATGAACGACAAGCAGAGGAAGGTGTACGAAGAATTCTTCGAGACCGACTTCTCCTTCGAGATCCCGAACCTCGCACGCTTCCGCGTCAACGCCTTCAACCAGAATCGCGGCGCCGGCGCCGTCTTCCGCAACATCCCGTCGCTGATCAAGTCGCTGGACGACCTGAATGCGCCGAAGGTGTTCAAGGACCTGTGCATGCTGCCGCGCGGCCTCGTGCTGGTGACCGGCCCGACCGGCTCCGGCAAGTCCACGACGCTCGCGGGCATGGTTGACTACGTCAACGTCAACCGCCCCGACCATATCATCACGATCGAGGATCCGATCGAGTTCGTGCACGAGTCGAAGCGCTCGCTCATCAACCAGCGCGAGGTGCACCGCGACACGCTCGGCTTCAGCGAGGCGCTGCGCTCGGCGCTGCGCGAGGATCCCGACGTCGTGCTGGTCGGCGAGATGCGCGACCTCGAGACGATCCGCCTCGCGCTGACCGCGGCCGAGACCGGCCACCTCGTGTTCGGCACGCTGCACACGAGCTCGGCGGCGAAGACTGTCGACCGCGTGGTGGACGTGTTCCCTGCCGCCGAGAAGGAGATGGTTCGGTCGATGCTTTCCGAGTCGCTGCGCGCCGTTATCTCGCAGACGCTGCTCAAGCGCCTCGGCGGCGGCCGCATCGCGGCGCACGAGATCATGATCGCCACCCCGGCGATCCGTAACCTCATCCGCGAGAACAAGATCGCGCAGATGTACTCGTCCATCCAGACCGGCCAGGCACAGGGAATGCAGACGCTAGACCAGTGCCTCACCGACCTCATCCAGAAGGGGCTGGTTTCGAAGGAAGAGGCCCGCTACAAGGCCGCCAACAAGGACAGCATGTAAGGGCGCTCGGCGCCCCGGGAGACCGGAATGGATCGCGAACAGGCAATCAGGCTGATGCAGGACCTGCTGCGGCGCATGGTGGACCGCAAGGGCTCCGACCTGTTCATCACCTCGGGCTTCCCGCCTGCGATCAAGATCGACGGCGAAGTGCGACCGCAGACGGACAAGGTGCTCGGGCCCGAGCAGAGCGCGGTGCTCGTCCGCTCGATCATGAACGACCGTCAGACGCGCGAGTTCGACGCCAGCAAGGAGGCGAACTTCGCGATCGCCCCGCCGGGCATCGGCCGGTTCCGCGTCAGCGCTTTCGTGCAGCAGGGCATGACCGGCTGCGTGATCCGCCAGATCAATTCCACGATTCCGACGATCGAGGAGCTCGAGCTGCCGGCGATCCTGAAGGACATCGTGATGTCGAAGCGCGGCCTCGTCATCGTGGTCGGCGCGACGGGCTCCGGCAAGTCGACCACGCTTGCTGCGATGGTCGGCTATCGCAACGAAAAGACGCGCGGGCACATCGTGACGATCGAGGACCCGGTCGAGTACGTCCATACACACCGTGGCTGCGTCGTGACGCACCGCGAAGTGGGCGTCGACACCGAGAGCTGGCACACGGCCCTCAAGAACACGCTGCGCCAGGCGCCCGACGTCATCATGATCGGCGAGATCCGCGACCGCGAGACGATGGAATACGGCATCCAGTTCTCCGAGACCGGGCACCTGGTGCTCGCAACGCTGCACGCCAACAGCTCAAACCAGGCGCTCGACCGCATCATCAACTTCTTCCCCGAGGAGAAGCGCGAGCAGCTCCTGATGGATCTGTCGCTGAACATCCGCTCCATGGTCTCGCAGCGTCTGGTTCCGCGCGAGAAGTCCGAGGGCCGCATCGCCGCCATGGAGATCATGATCGGCACGCCGCTCGTGGCGGACCTGATCTTCCGCGGCGAGGTCAGCAAGATCAAGGAAGTGATGGCGCGCTCGAACCGACTCGGCATGAAGACGTTCGACCAGGCGTTGTACGAGCTTTACGAGGCGGGCGTGATCTCCTACGAGGAGGGCCTGCGCAACGCTGACTCGAAGAACGAGCTGCGCCTGCGGATCAAGCTCGAGAGCAAGCGCGAGGACAAACTTCAGGCCGAGGCATCGAGCACACTGAGGATCGTCGATGAGTCCAACGACGGCAAAATCTACTAAACCCGAGGGCGAGCAGGTCGTGGCGCCTGAAGCGGAGGAAGGCCGCTTCAGCATCAAGCCGCTCCTCAAGCTGATGGCGGAGAAGAAGGCATCCGACCTCTTCTTCACGTCGAACTCGCCGGTCAAGATCAAGATCGAGGGCCAGATCTACCCGATCAACAAGCAGGTCCTGAACGCGGAGACGGTCCGCGACATCGCCTACGGCCTGATGAGCGCGGAGCAGCTCGAGCACTTCCAGAACGAGCTCGAGATCGACTTCGCGATCTCCGAGCCCGGCGTCGGCCGCTTCCGCGCCGCGGTCTTCTACCAGCGCGGCTACCCGGCGATGGTGCTGCGCTACATCAGCGTGGACACGCCGAAGCTCGATCAGCTCGGGCTTCCGGACACGCTGCGCGACCTCGCGATGCTGAAGCGAGGCCTCGTGCTGATGGTCGGCGCGACGGGCTCCGGCAAGTCGACGACGCTCGCCGCGATGATCAACCACCGCAACGAGAACTGCTCCGACCACATCCTCACGATCGAAGACCCGGTCGAGTTCCTGCACCAGAACCGCAAGGCCATCGTCAACCAACGCGAGGTCGGCCTCGACACGCGCTCGTTCAGCCGGGCGCTGCGCGCCGCGATGCGCGCCGCGCCGGACGTCATCCTGATCGGCGAGATCCGCGACCGCGAGACCATGGAGTCGGCGATCGCGCTCGCGGGGACCGGGCACCTCGCGATCGCGACGCTGCACGCGAACAACAGCGCCGAGACGCTCGACCGCATCATCAACCTGTTCCCGCGCGACCAGCATGCGCAGATCTTCCTCGACCTCTCGCAGTACCTGCGCGCGATCGTCTCGCAGCGCCTCGTGCGCGGCCGCAACAACAAGCGCGTCGCCGCGGTCGAGATCATGCTGAACACGCCGCACATCCAGGACCTGATCAAGAAGGGCGACGTGATCGGCGTGAAGGAGGCGATGTTCTCCTCGAACGAGCGAGGCATCCAGAACTACGACATAGCGCTCCTGCAACTCTACCGGGACGGCAAGATCGACATCGAGGAGGCGCTCAACAACGCCGACTCGCGCACCAATCTCGAGGCCCGCATCAACTTCGGGTAAGCCGCCGTCCCGGCGCGCGGACTTTGCGCCGGTCAGCGGCCCTCGCTCGCTCAGCCGGAATGAGTTCGCTCGCTCGGGAAACCGCCCGGCGCTTGCCCGCGAGGTTCAGCTGCTGAAAACGGTCGCGGCGTCGAAGACGGGCCCGTCGACGCACACGCGCTTCATGGCCGGGCCGTCCGGCGTCTGGACGAGCACGGTGCAGCCGGCGCAGCCGCCGACGCCGCAGGCCATGTTCTCCTCGAGCGACACCTGGCAGGGAACACCGTGCGCGCGCGCGAGCGCGGCGACGGCGACGAGCATGCCGTGCGGGCCGCACGTGAAGAGCTCGACCTCAGCGCGCTCTTCCGTCGAGAGCGAGGCAAGCCAGAAGTCGGCAAGCTCGGTGACGAAGCCGCGATGGCAGCCGGGGAATCCGGAGAGGCTCGCGAGGCGCGAGGGTACGCCGAGAGACTCGAGCAACGGCATGCCGGCCGTCGCGCCCCCGGGCAAGCCACTGACCGCCAGCCGCGATGTTGCAAGCTCGAACGGGTAGGGCAACTCCGATCCCATCAGCACGAGTGGCTTCCAGGCGCCCTTCGCCGCGGCAAGCACCTCGGCGAGGAACACCATCGGCGGGATGCCGACGCCGCCGCCGACGAGCAGTAGCCGCGGACGCGCAGGGCTGGCCGTGAATCCGCGGCCGATCGGCCCGAGGCAGGACAGCGTCTCGCCGGTCTTGCGGAGCGCAAGCTCCGCGAGGCCGTGGCCGACCACCTTATAAAGGACCTCAACCCACCCATCGCGGACGTTCGTGCGCATGATCGAGAGCGGACGGCGCATCGGCAGGTCCGGGCCGCAGGTCAGGTGGACGAAGCTGCCGGGCGTCGCCGCGGCAGCACAGCGCGGCGCGTCGAGCCGCATCACGAACTGTGCACCGGGGAATGCGCGGTGTTCGAGGATTTTTGCGTCCTCGAGGAAGATCGTGCCGCGATGCGCCGGAGTCGCGCTCATCCGGCGCGTGCCCGGCGCGCCGCGGCAAGGTGCTCGAGCACGGCCATGCGTGTCGCGACGCCATTCGCGACCTGGCGGCGGATGACAGACTGCGGTCCGTCTGCAACATCGGAGTCGATCTCGACGCCGCGATTCATGGGGCCGGGATGCATCACGATCGCTTTCGGCGCGGCGCGCGCGAGCCGAGCGGCCGTCAGCCCGAACTCGCGGTGGTAGTCCGCGAGGTCGACCGGCCCGGCGCTGCCGGCGCGCTCGTGCTGGATGCGGAGCATCATCACGACATCGGCGCCGGCGATTCCGTCGTCCAGCGAATCGAGACGGCGCGCTCCCGCGAACTCGGCGGCCTCGGGCATCATCGCGCGCGGCGCGACGATCCGGATCTCGCGCGCACCGAGCGTCCTGAGTGCCTGGTGCGCGGAGCGGGCGACGCGCGAGCGGGCGATGTCGCCGACGATCGCGATGGTGAGCTGGCCGAAGTCGCCCTTTTGCTCGCGGATGGTCATCGCGTCGAGCAAGCCCTGCGTCGGATGGGAGAGGTGAGCCTCGCCCGCGGAGACGACGGCCGCCCGGCCATCGACCTCGCGCGCGACACGCTCGTGCACGCCGGCCTCGCCGTCACGGATGACGAAGAAATCCGCCTGCATCGCGAGCAGCGTGTGCACGGTGTCGAGCAGCGTCTCGCCCTTGACGCGAGAGGACAGGGTATTGTCGAAGTTGAGCACGTCGCCGCCGAGGCGGACGGCTGCGACCTCGAAGGAGGCGCGCGTCCGCGTCGACGGCTCTGCGAAAAGGTTGACGAGCGTCGAGCCTTCGAGTGCCTCGCCGCGCGCGGGCCCGTGTCCGGGTCTCGCAGCGAGGGCAGTGGCGCGTTCGAGGAGGGACTCGAGAAGTCCACGCGGCAGTCCCTCGAGCGTCAAAAGATGTCGCAGCCGGCCGCCCGCGTCGAGCTGGGCGAAAGTCGGGCTCATGTCCCCGGCTGCGCGCGCAGCCATTGCAACAGGAGAACGCGTGCGGCCTCGCGGTCCACGTCGCCGCGCCGCACGCGCTTCGCCTTCGCGCCGCTGCGACGGCGCTCGCGCAGGTCGTCCTCCGCCTCGCGCGACGTCAGTCTTTCATCCACACGGTGAACCTCGATGCCGTAACGCTGCCCGAGCTCGTCGGCGAACCGCAGGGCCGCCGTGGCGAGGCGGCCGTCGCGGCCGGACATATTATAGGGAACGCCCGCGACGATCGCCGCCGGGTGCCATTCGGCGACGCAGCGGTCGATGGACCGCCAGTCGGGCTCGCCGTTCCGTGCAGCGATGGTTGCGAGGACCTCGGCCGTGCCCGTCAGCGTGTTGCCGACCGCGACGCCGATACGCCTCATCCCGAAATCGAAGGAGAGCACCGTCCTCGCGGGCGGTGCGATCATGTCGCTCGTCGCCTAGGCACGCCCCGCCTGGGTGCTGATGCGGGAGAGCTCGATGCCGAGCAGCCGCGCGGCGGCGTGCCAGCGCTGCTCGAATGGCAGCTCGAAGATCAGGGAATCGTCACAGGGGACCGTGAGCCAGGCATTCTGCAGCAGCTCCTCGTCGAGCTGTCCTGCCTCCCAGCCGGCGTAGCCGAGCGCGATCGCGGCAGTCTTCGGCCCGCTGCCTTTCGCCATCGCGGCGAGGATGTCGCGCGAGGTCGTCACGTGCAGCGTGTCCGAAATCGGCATCGTCGACTCCCAGTCCTGCGGACCGGGGCGGTGCAGCACGAAACCGCGGTCGCGCTGCACGGGTCCGCCGCCGAGCACGGGCATATCGCGCAACTTCGTGTCGTCCGTCTTGAGCGAGAGCTGGTCGAGCACCTCGGACATGCGCATCTCGAGCGGGCGGTTGATCACGAGGCCAAGCGCGCCGCGCTCGTTGTGCTCGCAAATGAGCGTGACGCTGTGCGAGAAGTTCGGATCTGCAAGCGAGGGCATCGCGACCAGGAGCTGATTGCTGAGGTAAGCGCCCGCGCTCATGCGGCTAGTATCGGCCCGAGGACAACGGCGGTAAAGGTCGGATTTGCGGATCGAGAGGGAAATTTCCCCTACGAACTTTGCCAGCGGACTTAATCCGGGGTCACGGCTGAGGTTCGACCGGGACCTGTACCGACGAGCCGGCAAGGCGTCCGCCGACGAACTGCCACTCGTAGGCGAAGCGGAGCACGTCGTGCTTGGCGGCGAGGTCCTCGGGGAACGGGTCGAACGGCGTTGCGAGCTTCAATATGTCCATTGCCGCGCGGTCGAGCTCGCCGTAGCCGCTCGAGCGCCGTACATCCGCTCGCACGAGGCCGCCGCTCGAGGCGAGAACGACTTCGATCAGTGGGTTGCCTGAGAGCTTGCTGCGCCGCGCCGCGTTCGGGAAGTTGACGGTCCCGACCTGCTCGATGCGTCGCTTCCAGGCGTCGAGATAAACGGCCACTTCGGAGGTGCGCGTATTCGGCGTCACGACGAGCTCCCGGCGTGGCGCGCCTTTCAGCTGCAGCTCCGCATCGTCGTCGGATCCCGCGAAGGGGAAGCTCGAGCCCGCGAAGGTCTCGCGCGGCAAGGTCGCAGGTGCCGAGCTCGCATCGGCCTCCGCCGCGTCGAAGCGCGGCTTGCCGTTGCGGCCGGAGAGCACGTCGCCTTCGCCTCCAAGGCGTCCCTCGGGCGCCGGCATTTCCGCGCCGCCTTCGGGCGCCCCCGGCATCGTCACGGGGCCATTGCCCGCGGCGGGCTGGCGCGTCCGTCCGTCCGGCGAATTCCCGCTGCCCTGCTGCGTGCGCTCAGCGAGGTAGTTGGCGTCGTCGTTGCGGTAGCTGTCCGGCAGCGAGTTGTTGACCAGCAGCACCTCGAGCGTCGGGACGTTCCGCGAGTCTGCGGCAGGCGGCGCGAAACTCACCCCGAGGATCAGGATCAGGTGGGCGAGGCCGGCGAGAAAGAGCGTGACCGTCAGGCGGTCGCCGGAGCCGGATCCTGTCGGTACCTTTCTCGTATGCATCTCAGCGCCTGGCGAGCCGCCTGAGCACGGCGTCGATCAGCATGCCGCCTATGTCGTGGCCGTGTTTCGCCTCGATCTCGCGGATTCCCGTCGGGCTCGTGACGTTGATCTCGGTGACGTAGTCGCCGATGACGTCAAGTCCGACGAACAGCATGCCGCGCTCGCGCATCACGGGCCCGATGCGCGAGGCAAGCCATCGGTCGCGTTCGGTGAGGGCGCGGCTCTCGGCCCTGGCGCCCGCCGCGAGGTTGCCGCGATGGTCGCCTGCGGCCGGCATGCGGACGAGTGCGTGCGGCACGGGCTCGCCATCCACGAGGAGGATCCGTGCGTCGCCGCCGGTCGCGATCTCCGGGATGTAGCGCTGCGCGATCGCATAACGGCGGCCGTTTTCCGTGAGCGTCTCGAGTATGACGCGCGTGTTGCGGTCGCCGACGCTCGCCACGAAGATCGAGCGGCCGCCCATGCCGTCGAGCGGCTTGAATACCGCCTGGCCGTGCTCGCCGAGGAATGTTTCCATCGCCGCCATGTCGCGCGTGATGAGGGTCGGCGCACAACAGTCGGGAAACCAGGCGGTGTAGGCCTTCTCGTTCATGTCCCGAAGTCCCTGCGGCCGGTTCACGACCAGGACGCCCTCCGCCTCGGCGCGCTCGAGCAGGTACGTCGAGCAGATGTACTCCATGTCGAACGGCGGGTCCTTGCGCATCAGCACCGCGTCGACGCTCTTCAGCTCGCGCGCGGCTGCTTCGCCCGTGCGGTGCCAGGCCTTGCCGTCGCCGACCACCTCGATCGGCGCGAGCCGCGCGTAGGCGCGCCCGTCGCGAACCCACAAGTCCTGCTGCCCGAACCACAGGACCTCGCAGCCGCGCCGCGCGGCCGCCGTCAGCATCGCGATCGTCGAGTCCTTCGCCGGCTTGATGCTCTCGAGCGGATCCATGAGCACCGCGAGGGTCGGTCGGGCAGGCATCAAGGGGTCTCCGGCCGATTGGCGGGAATGTGACGCGGATACTGCACGTCAGGGGGCCTTGTCATAGTACACCTGTCATTGGTCCCGACCGCCCGCGTGGCCGGTGCCACAGCGTGGCGGGGGGTGGACCGATATGTTAAAAGGTGGTCGCTCCGGCGTCGAAACCGTGGGCGCCACCCGACGAGTGGTCACGTGCCCGGCCGGAGCAGTGCCGGGGCCGGAGGAACCCGATGGACAGTGCAGCGGCCGTCAATGATGGGCACCGCCTGAGCGGGCTTAAGGTGCTCGTCATCGACGACAGCAAGACGATCCGTCGCACCGCGGAAACGCTGCTGGCCAAGGAAGGCTGCGAGGTGTTCACGGCCGTCGACGGCTTCGACGCGCTGTCGAAGATCGCCGACCACCAGCCGGACATCGTATTCGTGGACATCATGATGCCGCGCCTCGACGGCTATCAGACCTGCTCGCTGATCAAGCACAACAAGGTGTTCCGCTCGATCCCGGTGATCATGCTCTCCTCGAAGGACGGGCTCTTCGACCGGGCGCGTGGACGCATCGTCGGTTCCGAGCATTATTTGACGAAGCCCTTCACGCGCGACGAGCTCCTGTCCGCGATCGAGCGGCACGTCAGCCGGGAATGACGGAAGCGGGAGGATTGCCATGGCGCTCATCCTGATCGTCGACGACTCGCCGACCGAGGTGTTCCAGATGCGCCGCATGCTGGAGAGCCACGGCTTCGAGACCGAAGGCGCGGCCGACGGCGCGGAGGGCATCCGCAAGGCGCGCGAAATCCGGCCCGACCTCATCCTCATGGACATCGTGATGCCGGGCGTCGACGGCTTCCGCGCGACGCGCACGCTCGCAAACGACCCGGCGACGCGGGCAATCCCTGTCATCATGGTTTCGAGCAAGAGCCAGGAAACCGACCGCATCTGGGGCATGCGCCAGGGCGCGGTCGATTACCTCGTCAAGCCGGTCACGCCGGCGCAACTCGTGGAGAAGGCGCAGGCCGCGCTGCTCGCAGGCTGACCGGATGCAGGCTGAGCCGACCCTGAGGGCCCTGCGCGACCGGCCGTTCGAGCTGCTGCTGGCACTGGAAACGCGCGCGCGCGAAGTCGCGGCGGGCCAGCGCGAGGGCGCCGCGGCGCAGGAGTGGATCGGCGTCGCGTTCCGCATGGGCGGCGAGACTTTCCTCGTCGAGCGGGACGAGGCGCGCGAGGTCATGGGCGTGCCGGCGCCGATCACGCGCGTGCCCGGCGCGCGGCCCTGGATCCTCGGGCTCGCAAACGTGCGCGGGCAGCTCCTGCCAGTTATCGACCTGAAGCAGTACCTGGGCAGCGGAGAACTGGTGGCGGGGCGCAATACGCGCGTCATCGTCGTCAACCACCGCGAGATTCCGGCGGGACTCGTGGTGGACGAGGTGCTGGGATTCCGGCGGTTCGCGGAACGCGAGTTCACGGCGGAGGCGCTGCCGACGATAATCCGCTGCGAACATTATCTCGCCGGATCGTTCCGGCGCGGCAGCGAGGCCTGGCCGGTGCTGAGCCTCCGGACGCTGGTGGAGAGCCCGGCGTTCCTGCAAGGTTCGGCGTAGGGCGGGGGAAGATGGTCACGACGCAGGAAAAGTTCGCGATCGCGCGCTGGATGCCCGTCCTGCTCGGCCTCGGGCTCGTCGCCGTGCTCGCCGCCGCCGTCCTCGTCGTGCTCGGCAGCCGCGCGGAGAGTGCAGACCGCGGCTATCGCGAGAACCTCTCGGAACTTACCGTACTGGCAGGTGCGATGCCGGCGCAGGCGGCGGCCGCTGCGCGCGGCGACGCCGCAGCCTTCGATCGCCTCGCCGCGTCGCGCACCAACCTCGAGCGCGTGCTCGCGGTGATTGAGAAGGGCCGCTCGCCGTTCGCGGCGCTCTCGTCCGAGAGCGCGCGCAAGCTCGGCGGCGAGGCGGGCTGGAATACGCTGCTCGACACTTCGCAGCAGGTGCTCGCGACCCGCTCGGTGGCGGGCGACCTCAAGAAGTCCGCCGGGGAGGCGCGCGCGACGCTCGGGCGCGTGCTGGCGGCGACCGGCAACGCGGTGTCGGCGCCGGGCGGTTTGGCGGCGATGCGCGTGCTGCCGAGGTTCGAGACAGTAGCGCAGCGCACCAGCGACGACCTCGAGCAGCTCGAGGCGGCCGTGAGCCCGGCCGAGGTCTCGCAGCGCATCACCGAGAACACGGCGCTTCTCTCGCAGTTCCTCGCGGGGCTCGCCGGTCTCGACACGACCGCCGGCGTTCCGGCGATCCAGGGCGAGGCCGCGAAGCGCCTGGCCGACGTGCAGGCAGCGTTCGCTGCCTTCGAGAAGCAGCTCCAGGGCACGCTCGAGCAGGCGTCGACGCTTGCGACAGCGCAGCGGGCCGCCGCCGACCTCGGCACCGCCGCCGACCGGTTGTCGAAGTCACTTGAGACCCAGACCGGCGTGGAGGCGGGCGGCTCGCTCGGGGGAATTCCTGCGCTCATCGCGATCGTAATTGCCGCGCTCTGTTTCGCCGGCGCGATCTGGGCTTGGGCCTCTCAGGCCGGCCTGCGCCGCGTCGCGAGCCTCGAGTCCGAGCGCAACCGCCGCAACCAGGATGCGATCCTCCGGCTGCTCGACGAGATGTCGAGCCTCGCTGACGGCGACCTCACGGTGCAGGCTACCGTGACCGACGACATCACCGGCGCGATCGCGGACTCCATCAATTACGCGATCGAGGCCCTGCGCGAACTCGTCGCGACGATCAACGACACCGCGATGCAGCTCGACCAGGCGGCGCGGCAGACGCAGGCCGCGGCCGGCCACCTCGCCAAGGCGAGCGTCGCGCAGTCGCGCCAGGTGGCGGCGGCGACCGACGCTGTCGGCGCGATGGCAGCTTCGATCGAGGAAGTCTCGGGCAATGCCGAGCGCTCGGCCGACGTCGCGCGCCACGCAGTCGACGTCGCGCACAAGGGCGGTGCCGCGGTGCGGCGCACGATCGACGGCATGAACGCAATCCGCGAGAACATCCAGGACACGAGCAAGCGCATCAAGCGCCTCGGCGAGAGCTCGCAGGAAATCGGGAACATCGTCGAGCTCATCAATGACATCGCCGAGCAGACCAACATCCTTGCGCTGAACGCCTCGATCCAGGCCTCGATGGCCGGCGAGTCCGGGCGCGGCTTCGCGGTCGTCGCCGACGAGGTGCAGCGCCTCGCCGAGCGCGCCGGCCATGCCACGCGGCAGATCGAGGTGCTCGTCCGCACGATCCAGTCCGACACCAACGAGGCGGTCGTCTCGATGGAGCGCACGACGACGGACGTCGTGGGCGGGGCGCTGCTCGCGGAGAATGCGGGCGCCGCACTCGGCGAGATCGAGGACGTCTCCAACCAGATCGCGCAGCTCGTGCAGAACATATCGGCGAGCGCGCGCCAGCAGGCCGCGACCTCCGCGCACATCTCCCGCACGATGCAGGTGCTTCGCGAGATCAGCCAGCAGACTGCCGACAACACGAGCGCGACGTCGACCGCGATCGGGCGGCTCGCCGACATGTCCGCGCAGCTGCGCAAGTCCGTCGCAGGATTCCGCCTGCCGCAGGCGCTCCCGTCGCCTGGCCGCAAGATCAAGCCGGCGCCTGCCCCTGCCGGGGCGGAGAACGCGGAGACACGGCGCGCCGCGAGCGGAGCGGCCTAGCGCAGGCTCGCAATGGCCGGCTTTCCCTCCGTCAACGAGCAGGCACTGCACCTCGTCGCGCGCGAGCTCGCCGCGACGCTGAATGACGTGCGCGTCGCACTCGAGGCCGCGGCGGAGACGCCGGCCGACAAGGCGCATGTCGCCAAGGCCGCCGAGCTCATGCGCGGCGCACGAGGCGTACTCCGCGTGGTCGAGGTCTACGGCGCGGCGCTCCTCGCCGAGGAAATGGAGCTGACGTCGCGCTGGCTCGCCGGCAGCGAGACCGATGCGCGCCAGTTCGTGGAAGGGCTCGACGCGCTGATGCGCGCGAGCGTGCAGTTGCCGACCTACCTCGAGCGCGTGCTCGGCGGCGGGCGCGACCTTGCGCTCGTGCTGCTCCCGCTCCTCAACGACCTGCGTGCGGTGCGTGGTGCGCCCCTCCTGTCCGAGGGCACGCTGCTCTCGCTCAACCTGAGCTCTGAGAAGTCGCCGACCTTGCGGGAAGTGGGGGCTCCGGAGCCCAAGCTCACCGTCATGCAGTGGGCGCGTCGCCTCCGGCCCAAGTTCCAGGCCGGTCTCCTCGGCCTCATCCGCGGCGACGGCGAGGACCGCGGACTTCCCTCGCTCATCGAAGTCGCGAACCGCATGGAGTCGATCGCGACGACCGCGCCGTTGTACCAGCTCTGGTGGGTCACGGGCGCGCTGCTCGATGCGCTGCGCGCGGGCGGGCTCGAGGCGAGCGTCACCGTCAAGCGACTGCTCGGCCACGCCGACCGCGAGCTGAAGCGACTCTATACCGAGGGCGAGGAGGCCTACACCGGCTCGCCCCCGATCGAGCTCCTGAACAACCTCCTTTATTACGTCGCGCGAGCGACCACTCGCGGCGAACGCGTGGACGCGGTCCGCAGCTCGTTCCGCCTCGGCGAGCTGCTCCCGGTCGACGAGTCAGTCGAGCAGGAACGGGAGTCGCTTTCCGCGCCGTCCGTCCGCCTCATGCGCACGGTCGCTGCTGCGATCAAGGAGGACCTCGGCCGCGTCAAGGACGCGCTCGACCTCTACACGCGAAAAGGCGGGCCGCCCGAGGAGCTCGCGCCGCAGGTCGATCTCCTCAAGAAGATCGGCGACACGCTCGCGGTGCTGGGCCTCGGCTCTGTACGCGAGCAGGTCCAGGGCGAGCTTTCGCGCCTCGCCGACATCATCACGCGCCGCACGCCGGCCGAGCAGGACACCCTCATCGCGATCGCGGCGACTCTAATCGGCGTCGAAGATGGCCTCGACGACGCCCTCGTACGCCTCATCATGCCGCCGGGTGCGCCGGCGCCGGGCGCAGAGACTGACCCCGACTTCCGGCAGGTCACCGAGACGGTGCTTCGCGAGTGCATCGTGAACCTCGCGCGCATCAAAGAGCTGCTCGGCCAGTCGCTCGAGCCGACTGCGGAACCGTCCGGCCTCGATGCGGCACCCGCGCTTGCGCGCGGCATCACCGCGGGCCTCCTGCTGCTCGGTCGCAACCGCGCGATGGAGGTGATGCGCCGCATCGGCGATCACGTCGCGGCGCTCCTCGGCCCGGGCAGCCTCGCGCGCAACGACGAGTACGTTGACCGCCTCGCAGACGCGATTGTCGGCATCGAGTACTACATGGAGACGCTGCAAGCAGGCCGCGGCGACCCCTGGTACATGCTGGACAACGCCGAGCGCTGCCTCGTCGCGCTCGACGGCATGCGCGGCGGCGCGCCGGCCCCGGCGCCGCGCCTCGAGGCGAAGCCCGCCCCGCCGCCGCCGACCGCGAGGCAGGCCGCGAGGGCGGAGCCTGCCCTGCGCGATGGCACGGAGCGCCGGCCGGCCGTGGACCCGGAGCTGCTCACGCTCTTCATCGAGGAAGCGGGTGAAGAGATCGCGACGATCGGACGCCTCTTCCCGCTCTGGGCGGAGAACGCCGCGGACCGCGAGTCGCTGACGCGCGTGCGCCGCGCCTTCCACACGCTGAAGGGCAGCGGCCGCGTCGTCGGGGCGCGCCGCATCGGTGACTTCGCCTGGGCGGTCGAGAATCTCCTGAACCGCGTCATCGACGGCACGCTCGAGCGCTCATCCCCGATGCTGGCGACGCTGCGCGAGTCGATCGCGATGCTGCCCGCGCTCGTCGGCGAGCTGGGCGGCAGGGACCCGGCGGTTGCCGGGCTCGACGAGCTCGCCGCACGCCTCGAGGCGCACGCGGCAGGCCAGGCCGCGCCGGCGAAGCCGGGCACTGCGCCGCCGCCCGAAAAGACGGTCGTGATCCAGGAGAACATCGATGTGATCGCCGAGACCAAGCGTCTCGAGATCCTGCCGGAAATGTTCCACCCGCCGTTACCCCAACCGGAGCCGGAGCCTGCGGCGGACGATGCCTGGCGAGGTCGGCCCGCGGCGTACGCCGAGGGCGGCGACTCCTCGCTGCAGGAGATCTACCAGAAAGAGGTCCAGAGCCACCTCGAGACCATCCGCGCCTACCTGAGGCACGCCTGGCTCGCGGTCGGGACACACACCGTCACCGAAGACCTCTACCGCGCCTGCCACACGCTCCGCGGCGCCTCGCGTACGGCCGGGATCCGCCATAGCATCCGGCTCGCGGAGCCGCTGCACAAGTGGCTGCGGCGCATGTTCGACCACGATGTGCCGTTCGACGAGACCGGCCTCGCCGTGCTCGCCGACAGCGTGGTCGGATTCGAGGACATCATCGCCGCCGTGCACGAGGACACGGGGCACTTCACCAATCTCGCGCGCCTCGTGCGGCGCATCGAGGAGCAGGACGCTGCTCTGGAGAAGCGCCTCGCGGAGGCGCCGCCGGTGACGGTCACGCAGGTGATCGAACTTGCCCCGGCCGCGCCGTCGCCACCCGCCGAACCTCCGCCGCCGGCCGCGCCACCGCCGCTGTCGCTCGGCTCGCTGCTGCCGGGGCGCGGCGCCGCCGTCGCCTCCGAGCGCGACATCCACGGCGTGCTGCCGAAGGCACCGCCTGCGTCCGGCATCGAGGGAATGCCGCCTTATCTCGGCCCGGCCGATGCGCCGCCGGACGTGGACGCTGCAGGCCATGCACCGGCAGCCCCGGCGGAGCTGCCAGCGCGCAGCGAAGACTACGATCCCGAGGTCGCCTCGATCTTCAGCGAAGAGGCGACGGAGCTCCTCGAGTCCGCGGACGGCGCGCTCAGCGCACTCAAGACCGAGCGCGGCGACCGCGACCACTTGACCGAATTGAAGCGCGTGCTGCACACCTTGAAGGGCGGCGCGCGCATGGCGGGCATTACGGCCATGGGTGACCTGAGCCACGAGCTCGAGTCGCTTCTGATCCAGCTCGGCGAGAACGCCGCACGGCTCGACGATCGCAGCCTCCAGGTCGCCCAGGCAAGCCTCGACGAGCTTGCACGCATGCGCGATTACGTCGGCGCCGGCCGCCCGGTACCGGTCGCGCGCGACCTCATCACGCGGATCCGGCTGGTCGCGAAGGGTGGCCCGCGCGAGCCCGAGATGGTCGCCGCGGCGGCGCCGCAGCTCATAGCACCGCTGCCGAGTCCGCAGGTCCTTGCGGCGCCTCCGCCTCCCGCTGAGAAGACGCCGCCTCCGGCACCGCCGCCGGTCGTCGTGGCTGCAGCGCCTGCTGCGGAGCCGGAGCTGACGGCCGAAACTGAAGAGCGGCCGGCACCCGTCGGCCCGCCGACTCGCGACGCCAGCGCCGACCGCGGAGAAGTCGCGCGCGTCGATGCCGACCTCCTCGACAACATGCTGAACGTCGCGGGCGAGGTCAGCATCTACCGTGCCCGCCTCGAGCAGCAGGTGTCGTCCATCGACTTTAACCTCGCCGAGCTCGGCCGCGTCGTGCAGCGCCTGAAGGACCAGCTACGCAAGCTCGAGATCGAGACAGAGGCGCAGATCCTGCACCGGCACGTGGACTCCGGCGCGCGGCGCGACGACTTCGACCCGCTCGAGCTTGACCGCTACTCCGCGATCCAGCAGTACTCGCGGGCGCTGACCGAGTCTTCGTCGGACGTCGGCAGCGTTCAGGGACTCCTGGCGACGCAGCTGCGCGACGTGCAGAACCTGCTCGCGCAGCAGGGCCGCATCGTCTCCGAGCTCCAGGGCGGGCTCATGCGCACGCGCATGGTCCCGTTCCAGCGCCAGGTCCAGCGCCTGACGCGCATCGCGCGCCAGGCCGCGGCCGAGACCGGCAAGAAGGTCGAGGTCCGCATCAACGGCGCGGCCGGCGAGCTCGACCGGCAGGTGCTCGAGCGCATGCTCGCGCCCTTCGAGCACATGCTGAGAAACGCCATCGTGCACGGGATCGAGCTGCCTGCGGCGCGGGTCGCCGCCGGGAAGGACGAGACCGGCGTGATCGACGTGGCGCTGAAGCGCGAGGGCTCCGAGGTCGTCATTACCGTCGCCGACGACGGCGCCGGCGTGAACCTGAAGCTCGTGCGCGACCGCGCGGTCACGCTCGGCCTCATCACGCCGAAGCAGGAGCTTTCCGACGAGCAGGCGCTGCAGCTCATCCTCGAGCCCGGCTTCTCGACGGCCGGCAAGGTCACGCAGTCGGCAGGGCGCGGCGTCGGCATGGACGTGGTCGCGACGGAGATCAAGAAGCTGGGTGGCTCGCTCTATACCGAGACCTGGGCCGCCAAGGGCACACGGTTCACGGTGCGACTGCCGTTCACACTCGCGATCAGCCAGGCACTCGTGACCCGCGTCGGCGAGGAACTGTTCGCGCTTCCCCTGCCGACGGTCGAGGGCGTCGTGCGCGTGCCACGCTCGGAAGTCCAGAAGCACCTCGCCGAGGAAGCCGCGAGCTTCGACTACGGTGGCCAGAAATACCGCTTCCAGCACCTCGCGGGCTTCGTCGGCGGCACACCGTCCACGGCGCCGGAGCACGACGCCGCCGTGCCCGTGGTCCTCGTGCGTGCCAGCGAGCAGTCGACCGCGATCGTGACCGACGAGCTGATCGGCAGCCGCGAGATCGTCGTCAAGACGGTGGGGCCCCAGATCTCCGGCATCCGCGGCATCTCGGGCGCCACCATCCTCGGGGACGGCCGCATCTGCATCATCCTCGACGTCGGTGCGCTGGTGCGCTCCGAGTGGAGGAACAAGCCCGCCGCCGAGCTGCGGGCGCCGATCCAGCCGGCGCCTCAGGTCGACCGGCGCATCTTCGCCCTGGTCGTCGACGACTCGATTACCGTGCGCCGCGTGACGCAGCGCTTGCTCGAGCGCAATGGCATGCGCGTCGTGACGGCGAAGGACGGCCTCGAGGCGGTGTCGGTGCTCCAGGACGCGGTGCCCGACGTGATCCTGCTCGACATCGAGATGCCGCGCATGGACGGTTATGAGGTCGCCTCGCACGTGCGCAACGACGTGCGACTCAAGGATGTGCCGATCGTCATGATCACCTCGCGCGTCGGCGAGAAGCACCGCGCGCGCGCCATCGAGCTCGGCGTCAACGAGTATCTCGGCAAGCCCTACCAGGAAGGGCAGCTCCTGCAGGCGATCGAACCGCTGGTAAGGCGGTCGGCGACGTGAACGCGGAGCAGGAGCTCTATGGCCTCCTCGTGCCGCTCCTCGACGAGCGACTGCTAGTGCCGCGCGCCTGCATTGCGGAGGTGACGAGTTTCCAGCCGCTCCAGGAGATGCCCGGCGCGCCGCCCTGGTACCTCGGCATCCAGGCCTGGAACGGCCGCGGGGTGCCGGTCGTGTCCTTCGAGGGCGCGTGCGGCAAGCGCATCCCGGTCATCGGCGGCCGCACGCGCATCGTGATCTTCTCCTGCCTCGGACAGAAGTTGCCGGCCGGGCATTTCGGCATCGCGACGCAGGGCTTCCCGCAATTGGTGCGCGTGAACCCGCATGTGATCGCGTCGGACAACTCGCGCGCGTTTCCCGAGCGCTCGCCGGTGCTGTGCCAGGTGCGGATGGTGAACGAGCTGCCGCTGATCCCGGACCTCGAGCGACTCGAGGAAATGATCGCCGACGAAACGACAGTTACTGCGGCATAGAAGAGGGGACGCTCCCCGATTTCCTTCAGTCCTTCGGGAAATCGGGGAGCGTCCCCTTTTTCAAACCGCCCTAGGCGAGGTCGCCGGCGATGGTTTGCAGGACGGCGAGCGCGGCGAGCGCGGCGGTCTCGCTTCGGAGCACGCGCGGTCCGAGGCCGCAGGCGCGATAGCCGGCGGCGAGCGCCGACTTCCGCTCCGCATCTTCGAGTCCGCCTTCCGGGCCGACCAGGAGCTCGACCGACGTCGCGCCGCGCGCGGCGGCGGCGAGCGAGGAATCCGCATCGGGCGACAGCAGGAAGCGCAGGCCCGCGTCGGCGGGCTTCGCCAGCCGCGCCGCGAGGGTCACCGGCTCCAGGACGTCAGGGACACGCGCCCGCCCGCACTGTTCGCAGGCGGCGACCGCGATACCGCGCCAGTGCGCCGTCTTGCGGTCGCGGCTGTCCGCGTCGAGCTTGACGACGCTGCGCGCGGTCGCGACCGGCACGATCGCCACGACGCCGAGCTCCGTCGCCTTCTGCACCACGAGGTCCATGCGTTCGGCGCGCGCGATGCCCTGCACGAGAGTCATCGCGAGCGGGGACTCTGCGCGCGCCGCCGTGCGGCCGGTCACCTCGGCATCGACCGAGCCGTGCCGGAGCGCGGCGATTCGCGCGGGGTAATCCATTCCATCGCCATTGAAGAGCGTTACCGCGTCGCCAGCTCCGAGTCGCAGCACGCGCGTGACGTGTGCCACCGCGGGCCCGCGGAGCGTGACGCGCGCGCCCTCGGCGAGGGCGGTCTCCGTGTGCACGCGGATCAGGCGCACGCCGCATCCAGGGCGCCGCGGGCGACGCCCGCGAGCCAGTCGATCTCCTCCGGTGTGATGACGTAAGGCGGCATCAGGTAGATGACGTTGCCGACGGGCCGGAGCAAGGCGCCCTGGGTGAGCGCGTACTGGTAGGCGGCAATCCCGCGCCGCTCGCGCCAGTCGTAGCGCTCGCCGCTCGCGCGGTTTTTCACGAATTCCACCGCCGCAATCATGCCGGTCTGACGCACCTCGGCGACGTGCGGATGGTCGGCCAGCGGCGCGAGCGCCTCGCCGATGCGACGCGCGAGGTCCCGGTTGCGGCCGATAACGTCCTCGTCGCGGAAGATTCCGAGCGTCGCGAGGCCGGCAGCGCAGGCGACCGGGTTGCCCGTGTAGCTGTGCGAGTGCAGGAAGGCCGTCAGCTTCAGGTAGTCGTCGTAGAACGCGCGATACACGGCCTCTGTCGTGACGACGACCGACAGAGGCAGGTAGCCGCCCGTCAGGCCTTTCGAGAGACACATGAAGTCCGGCCGGATGCCCGCCTGCTCGCAGGCGAAGAGCGTCCCGGTGCGGCCGAAGCCGACGGCGATCTCGTCCGCGATCAGGAGGACGCCGTGGCGGTCGCAAGCCTCGCGCAGGAGCCTCAGGTACACCGGATGGTACATGCGCATGTTGCCCGCGCACTGTACGAGCGGTTCGACGATCACGGCCGCGATTTCGTCCGCGCGCACCGCGAGCGTCGCCTCCATCTCCGCGAACTTGCGGCGGCTGTGCGACTCCCAGCTCTCGCCCGGCTCGCGCAGGTGGCAATCGGGGGAGGGCACGGTGATCACGTCCATCAGGAGCGGCTGGTACACCTTCTTGTAGAGCTCGACGTCGCCGACCGCGAGCGCACCGAGCGTCTCGCCGTGGTAGCTGTTCGAGAGCGTCACGAAGCGGCGCTTCCCCGGCTTCCCCACGTTCTGCCAGTAGTGAAAGCTCATCTTCACCGCGACCTCGACCGCGGCCGAGCCGTTGTCGGCCCAGAAACAACGCGTGAGGCCGTCGGGCACGATCCGGACGAGCGCCTCGGAAAGCTCGAGTACTGGGCTGTGCGTGAAGCCGGCGAGCAGCACGTGCTCGAGGCGCTCGACCTGCGCACGGATCGCCGCGTTGATGCGCGGGTTCGCGTGCCCGAAGAGATTGACCCACCAGGAGCTGATGCCGTCGAGGTAGCGCCGGCCGTCGAAGTCGTAGAGCCACACGCCCTCGCCGCGCTCGATCGGCACGAGCGGCAGGCGCTCGTGGTCCTGCATCTGCGTGCAGGGATGCCAGACGACGGCGAGGTCGCGGGCGGCGATCACCGCGTTCTTCGAGGGTCGCTTCATCGCGGCGAGTGTATGCGATTGGAAGCGGCGAATCGCGCGGGCTAAGCTCTCGCGATGTCGATTCCACTGGTTGCCATGGGCCTCGTGTCCGGCGCGCGCGCGGCGCTATCGCCGAATTGCGACGCCCGGCCGGGCGGCGCCGATCCGGAGCTCATTGTCGTGCACGGCATCAGCCTGCCGCCCGGCGAGTTCGGCGGGCCCTGGATCGAGCGCCTGTTCATGAACACGCTGCCGCCGGGCGAGCATCCCTATTTTGAGGCGATCCAGCACCTTCGCGTGTCGACGCACGTGCTGATCCCCCGCGACGGCAGCCTCGTGCAGTACGTGCCGTTCGGGCTTCGCGCCTGGCACGCGGGGAGCTCGCAGTGGCGCGGCCGCAGCGGCTGCAACGACTTCTCGGTTGGTGTTGAGCTCGAGGGCACGGACGATGCGCCCTACGACGAGCGCCAGTACGAGGCGCTCGCGGACCTCGTCGCCGGCCTTCAGCGCGCCTACCCGTCGCTCGCGACGGGCTGGATCGCGGGCCACAGCGACATCTCGCCCGGGCGCAAGACCGACCCCGGCCCGGCCTTCGACTGGAGCCGCGTCGAGCAAGCCTTGCGTGCGCGCAGCGCCGAATTCCGCCGCGAGGTGCTCGCCTGAAGCGGATGCTTCTTGCCCTGGCGCTCCTGGGCGCCGCCTGCGCGCGCGAGGCGGCGCCGCCGGCGCGGGAGCGCATCGTGAGCGTCGCGCCGAACCTTACCGAGATGCTCTTTGCCGCCGGCGCCGCGGGCCAGGTTGTCGGCGTCAGTGCGTACAGCGACTATCCCGAGGCGGCCAGGAAGCTGCCGCAGGTCGGCGACGCGTTCCGCCTCGACTTCGAGCGAATCGTCGCGCTGGCGCCGACCGTCGCGGTGGTCTGGGAGACGGGAACTCCGGCGGGCGTCGCCGAGCGCCTCGAGAGCCTCGGCGTCCGCGTCGTGAGCATTCCGACCCGCACGCTCGACGACATCGCGAGGGGAGTCATCGAACTCGGCGCACTCGCGGGCACGCGGGCGACGGCCGAACAGGCGGCCCGGGACTTCCGGGAGCGCATCGCATCGTTGCGTGCACGCTATCGGGGGCGGCCGGTGGTGCGCGTCTTCGTGCAGATCGACGACGTGCCGCTCTACACCGTCGGCGGCGCGCACCTGATCACGGAAATCCTCGGTCTCTGTGGTGGAGAGAATGTTTTCGCCGAGGCGGCGGCACAGGCGCTGCCGGTCGATCTCGAGTCGGTGCTGGCGCGCGCGCCCGAAGTGATCCTCTCGACCGACACGGGCGACCCGGCGCCCTACTGGGCGCGCTTTCCACAACTCGCGGCCGTGGTGCGCGGCAATCTCTACCAATCGCGCGCGGATCTCCTCGCGCGGCCGAGCCTGCGCATCGCGGATGGTGCCGCCGATGTCTGCGCGCGCCTCGACGAGGCGCGCGCCAAGCGTTCCGCGGACTAGCCCGCGGGCGCCGCGCCGCGGCGCGCGTGCTGCCAGAGCACCTCGCTGCCGCTTTCATGGCGTGCGAGCACGCGCGCCACGACGAACAGGAGATCGGAAAGGCGGTTGAGGTACTGGAGCGGCTCGGGCGCGACTTGCTCGACTCGCGCCAGCGACCAGGCGCGTCGCTCGGCGCGGCGGCAGATCGCGCGCGCGAGGTGACAGGCCGCGGCGGCCGCGCCGCCCCCCGGCAGGATGAATTCCTTGAGTGGCGGCAGCCCCTCGTTGAACGCGTCGAGCGAATGCTCGAGCGCGAGCACGTGCGAAGGCTCGATCGCG
>Ga0207428_10001097_pt1 | contig 29475 bp, 27 predicted proteins | sample RhiMethybrSRZTD1_FD_187600 | JGI IMG/M metagenome (GOLD analysis project Ga0207428, IMG submission 187600) | Populus rhizosphere microbial communities from Tennessee, USA - Rhizosphere MetaG P. TD hybrid SRZTD1 (SPAdes) (version 3) | ecosystem: Host-associated > Plants > Roots > Rhizosphere >...
CTGCGCATCGCGGACGGGAAGATGGTCGAGGGCTGGTTCATGGCGGACGAGGCGGCCCTGCTGAAGCAGCTCGGGGCGCGCATGCCGGAGCGCAGCGACGGCAAGCTGGTCGTGCCCCCGGTCACCGATACGGGGGAAGATCCCGACGCGGTCGTGAAGCGCCTCGAGGCGGCGCCGCAGGCGACGCTCGAGGACCGCCAGCGCCTCATCGTTGCGCGCTCCAAGGGAGCGGCGCCGCCCAAGGAGCTGCGCGCGCGCGGCTATAGGCAGCTGCGCAACGGCTTTCCCCATCTGCGCGAGTACGGCGTCGCGCGCGGGGCGCCCGATGCCACGGTGACGCTCGCATTTCCCGACCGGCGCGACCGCATCGACGGGTTCATCGCGGAGAAAAGCAGCGTGTGGATGCGCTTCAAGGTCGCGGGCACCCAGACTGTCAGCCTGTACAGCATCCCGCCTACCGGAAAGGTGGTCGAGGTCGCCGAGATCGGCACGGCGCGCTTCGTGGACGGGAAGTGGGCCGAGAGCTGGTACTTCGGCGACGAGCTCGGCATGATCCTGCAGCTCGGGCTGTCGCCGAACATCCTGATCGGGTGAGCCGCTGCGAGGCGGCGCACAGGCGGTCTTTGACTACCAGCGGCGGTCGGGCGAGAGCCTGACGACGCGATGCAGGGTGCGCGTGGCGCCGCCTGCGGGGCCGATCTCCGCCACCGACAGCGACAGCGCGACGGAGACGCCCCCGCGGTTGTGGGCGAGAGCTCCCGAGGTCTCGAAACGCGTGCCGGCGGCGTCCACGTTCGACACCTCGAGCACGAGCGGCGGGTTCCCGGCGATCAGGCCTGCGGTGATCTCGACGCGCGAGTCGCGCGCCTCCAGGCCGTCGTAGATGTGCGAGTTGACGATCCGGACCGAGGAGTCGCGCAGCGTGAGGCGCCCGATGCGGGCGCTCGTGATCCGGGCGTCGGCGCACTTGTTGAGCGTGAGATCGCCGAAGTCACCTGTGAATACCTGGCCGCGGCCGCCGTCGCAGACGACGGCGCGCGTGCCCGGCTCGCCACGCGGCATGGCGAAGGGCTTCTGCCCGAGTTTTCCGTCCAGCTCGTCGGCGAGGAGCGCATTGAAGCGCTCCGGCGCCTCGAGCATCGGCGTATGCGACAGGCCTTCGAGCTGGGCGAGGCGCGCGCCGGGGATCGCCGCGGCGACGACTTGCCCGGTCCTCAGCGGCGCCACCTTGTCTTCCGTTCCCCAGATCGCCAGCGTCGGCGCGCGCACCTCGCGCAGGTCGCGGCTGAAGTCGTGGTCGATCAGCGCGTAGGCCGCGATCGCGGTGGGGTCGCCGCGCAGCACCTGCTTGCGCAGCGTGGGGACATGGAGGAACACCCGCCCCGCGCCGGGCAGCGGCTCGACGCGGGTGAGGAGGCTCTGGATGAAGGTGTCGAACCACGGCGCCTCCGCCGGCGCCTTGCCGCCGGCCGCCTCCGTGACCAGGCGGCTCAGCGACTGGGCGTACACCGCGCGATGCAGGATGCCGGCGGCGTCGACCGCGACGAGCCGGCGAACGCGCTCTGGATAGCGCGACGCGTAGGCGATCGCGACCGCGCCGCCCATCGAGTGGCCGACCAGCACGAACGGACGCGAGACGCGGCTGCCGATCACCGACTCGATGACGCGGGCGAAATTCACCGGCGAGTAGAGCTCGTTGCCCTTGTCCGACTGGCCGAAGCCGGGAAGGTCGAGCGCAAGAACCTGGTAGCGCGAGGAAAGCGCGGGAATGAGCTTGTCCCAATCCTTGGCGCCGTTCTGTCCGAGCCCGTGGATGAGCACTACGGGTTCGGCGTCGGCGGGGCCGGCGCGATACAGCATGACGTGGCCGCCGAATACGGGCTCCGCCACGCGCTCGCTCGCGGTCTGCGGGAAAGCCGGCGCAGCGAAAAGCAGGGCGGTCACGAACGCCATGCCTTTCGCGAAGCGCTCGGGCGTCATGGGCTCACCAGCCTTTCGCGCCTAGAGCTTCAGCAGCGACTCGAGATTGCGCCAGAGGATCCGGTCCTTCTCCTCCTGGCTCAGGCTCTTCAAGCCCTGCACCCAGCTGACCGGCGAGGGCTGCCAGGGCACGAACGGCCAGTCGCTGCCGAGCACCACGCGATCGATGCCGACTTCGTCGATCAGGAAGCGGAGCGCCTTCTCGCTGCCGACGACGGTGTCGTAGTAGAGGCGGCGCTGGTACGCGCTCGGCGGCTGGGCAATGCTACGCCGCTCGGCCGGAGTGGACTGCCAGCCGCGGTCGAGGCGGCCCATCGCGTAGCAGGCCGGCCCGCCGCCATGGGCGACGCACGCCTTGAGGGCGGGACATTTGTGGAGGACGCCGAAGATCAGGATCGCGACGACGATCGCGTCGTCGAAGATGACGCCGAGGCTGTTGAAGAGCCCGTACTTCGCCGTGCGCTGCAGCAGGAAGTTGTGCTGCGGCTGCGGATGGAAGAAGAGGACGGCGCCCAGCGCTTCGGCCGCCTTGAACAGTGGCAGGAACTTCGGGTCGTCCCAGTTCTCGCCGTTCACATTCGTGTCGAGCTCGGCACCCTTCAGGCCGAGCACGGTCATCGCGCGCTCCAGCTCGTCGATCGCCGCTTTGACGTCCTGGACGGGCAGGGTGGCGAGGCCCGCAAAGCGCTGCGGCCACTGCCGGGTCATCGACGCGATCTCATCGTTCACCTCGCGCGCCAGCGCGCGCCCCTGCGCCGCCTCGAGGTGGTAGCCGAAGAACGGCGTGTGGATGGAGACGACCTGCACGTCCACGCCCTGAGCGTCCATGTCCTTCAAGCGCTCTTCCGGCGTGAAGCGAACCTTGGGCGAGTTGAAGGCCGTGCGGCGTCCGCCGCCCAGCATCGTGCCAAGCCCGTCGCCGGGCTCGTGACGAAAGCCGTACCACTCGCGACCGGCATCGGCAGCTTGCCACAGGGACTTCGGCACGAGGTGCGCGTGGATGTCGATGCTCTTCATGGGCGTGTTCTCCTTGACATCGCCTGCAGGTCGAGCAGCCGGCGGCGCGAGCGTTGAAGCTCGACAGCTTCGGCAAGCCGCTGCCCGCTAGAGCCTGAGCGGCGCGGCTTGCAACACCACCTCGGTCTGCTTGCGGCGGAACTCGGTAAGCTTCTTTTGCAGCTCGGAGCTGGAAAGCGAAAGCAGGGCAACTGCGAAGAGCGCGGCGTTCGCCGCACCGGCATCGCCGATCGCGAAAGTCGCAACCGGGATGCCCTTGGGCATCTGCACCGTCGAGAGAAGCGAATCCAGCCCCTGGAGGTGCTTGGAGGGCATGGGCACGCCGAGCACCGGGAGCGTGGTGTGCGCGGCGACCACGCCCGCGAGATGCGCCGCACCGCCAGCTGCCGCGATGATGGCCTTCATGCCGTTCTTCTGCGCATTCGACGCCCACTCGGCCACCGCGTGCGGCGTGCGATGCGCTGACATCGCCTTGGCCTCGTAGGGCACGCCGAACTCCTCGAGCATCTTGGCGGCGGCCTTCATGGTCTCCCAGTCCGAGGTCGACCCCATGACGATGCCGATCACGAAAGCGTCCTCCCGGTGAGGCGCTGCAGCGCTTCGCGGTACTTCTCCGAGGTGCGCGCGATCACGTCGGCGGGCAGCTTCGGCGCCGGCGGCTCCTTGTTCCAGTCGAGCGTCTCGAGATAGTCGCGCACGAACTGCTTGTCGTAGGAGGGCGGGGAGACGCCGACGCGGTACGAATCCCTGGGCCAGAAGCGCGAGGAGTCCGCGGTGAGGACCTCGTCGATCAGGACCAGTTCGTTCCTTTCGTCCAGGCCGAATTCGAACTTGGTGTCGGCAATGATGATGCCCTTGGACGCGGCATAGTCCGAGGCTTCCTTGTAGAGCCGGATGCTGACGTCGCGGACCCTGCGAGCGAGCTCGGCGCCGATGAGCTTTTCCACTTCCTCGAAGCTGATGTTCTCGTCGTGCCCCGACTCGGCCTTGGTGGCGGGAGTGAAGATCGGCTCGGGAAGCTTCTGCGCCTGCTGCAGGCCTTGCGGCAGCTCGATGCCGCAGATCTTGCCGCTGCGCTGGTAGTCCTTCCAGCCGGACCCGATGATGTAGCCGCGCACCACCGCCTCGATCGGCAGCGGCTTCAGCTTCTTGACTACCACCGAGCGCCCGCGCACCTGCGCGCGCTCGTCGTCGGCCACCACCGACTCGGGATCGATGCCGGTGAGCTGGTTCGGCACGATGTGGCCGAGGCGCTCGAACCAGAAGTTGGCCATCTCGTTCAGCACCCGGCCCTTGTCCGGGATCGGGTCGGCCAGCACCACGTCGAACGCGGAAAGCCGGTCGCTGGTGACGATCAGCATCTTGTCCTTGCCGACGGCGTAGATGTCGCGCACCTTGCCCTTGCCGAGGCGCGGCAGGCTCTTGATCTTCGATTCGTAGAGCGTCATGCCGCCTGTCTCTCGAGCTCGGTCTTCCACTTGCCCTGCGCGGCGAGCGCGTTCATGTGGGCGCGGTGGTGGAAGGCCTTCTGCGCCGCGGCGACGTTGCCCGCCTGCCCTTTCCAGGTCTTGAGCGCCGGGTTCTGCAGCGCGCGCGAATAGGAGAAGGTGAGCGGCCAGGGCAGGCCGCGCGTGGCCGCCATCGCATTCAGGTGGGCGGTCGCCGCCTCGTCCGACTGGCCGCCCGAAAGGAATACGATCCCCGGCTGCCTGGCCGGCACCACGTTCTTCAGCACGCGCACGGTGCGCTCCGCCACCTCGTCGACACCCGCCTGCCGAGCGTTGTCCTTGCCGGACACCACCATGCTGGTCTTCAGGATGAGGTGTTCAATGGAAACGCCGTAACGTGCGGCCGCGGCGTAGGTTTCCTGCAGGGTCGCCTTGTGCACCTCCTCGGAGCGCTCGACGGTGTGGTTGCCGTCGAGGAGCACCTCCGGCTCGATCATGGGGACGATGCTTGCCGCCTGGCAGGCAGCGGCGTAGCGCGCCAGCACCTCGGCGTTGGCGTGGATGCAGGCCGGCGAGGGCATGTCGTGGCCGATGGTGATCACGGCGCGCCACTTCGCGAAGCGGCAGCCCATCTTGAAGTACTCGTCGAGGCGCTTGGAAAGGCCGTCGAGCCCCTCGGTGACCAGGTCACCGGGACGCGCGAGCGGCAGCTGGACCGTGCCCTTGTCGACCTTGATGCCCGGCACGATGCCCTTTTTCGCCAGGTACTCCGGAATCGGCGCGCCGTCGATCGCCTTCTGGCGCGCGGTCTCGTCGAACAGGATCACGCCGGAGAGGAACTGCTCCACGCCCGGCGTGCTGAAAAGGAGGTTGCGGTACGCCCGGCGATTTTCCTCGGTGCACTCGACATTGACCGATTTGAAGCGCTTTTCGCAGGTGCCGCTCGACTCATCGGCGGCGAGGATGCCTTTGCCTTTGGCGACCATGGCGGCCGCGGTCTTCGCAAGCAGTGCGTTGTCCATTGGGAATGAAGTTGAAAAAGTTACGCAGTTTGAGGGCGGAAACGAGGGGAAACGCCGGGATTTTAACCAATTACTCGCGTACAATGCCGAGCCTTTTTCATTTTGGAATCAAGCTTCATGGCTCAGGCCCGGCGCAACATCGCCATCATCGCGCACGTCGACCACGGCAAGACCACGCTGGTCGACAAGCTGCTCCAGCAGTCGGGCACGTTCGCCGCGCACGAGCACGTGCAGGAACGGGTCATGGACTCGAACGACCTCGAGCGCGAGCGGGGCATCACCATCCTCGCCAAGAACTGCGCCATCCGCTACCACGGCACGCACATCAACATCGTCGACACCCCGGGGCACGCCGACTTCGGCGGCGAGGTCGAGCGCGTCCTGTCGATGGTCGATGGCGTGCTGCTGCTGGTCGACGCGGTCGAAGGGCCCATGCCGCAGACCCGCTTCGTTACGCGCAAGGCGCTCGCCCTCGGGCTGAAACCGATCGTGGTGGTGAACAAGGTGGACCGCCCGGGCGCGCGGCCGGAGTGGGTGGTGAACCAGACCTTCGACCTGTTCGACAAGCTCGGCGCGAGCGAGGATCAGCTCGATTTCCCGGTGCTCTATGCGTCCGCCCTGCTCGGCTACGCCAAGAAGGAGCTCGACCACGAGAGCACCGACATGGCGCCGCTGTTCGACGCCATCCTCAAGTACGTGCCGGTACGCGACGAAGATCCCGCCGCGCCGCTGCAGCTGCAGATCTGCTCGCTCGACTACTCGAGCTACGTCGGCAAGATCGGCATCGGGCGCATCCGCCGCGGCCGGCTGAAGGCTGCGCAGGAGGTGCTGCTTCTGCCGGACAACATCAAGGCCAAGGTCAATCAGGTGCTCATGTTCGAGGGCCTGGAGCGCAAGCCCGTGGCCGAGGCCGAGGCCGGCGACATCGTGCTGATCAACGGCATCGACGAGGTCGGCATCGGCGCGACGCTGTGCGACGTCGACCACCCGGATCCGCTGCCCGCGCTCAAGGTCGACGAGCCGACGCTGACGATGAATTTTCTCGTCAACGCCTCGCCGCTCGCCGGGCGCGAGGGCAAGTACGTCACCAGCCGCCAGATCCGCGAGCGCCTGGAGCGCGAGACGAAGAGCAACGTCGCGATGCGCGTCGAGTACCCGAGCGACACCGATACCTTCATCGTGCACGGCCGCGGCGAGCTGCACCTCACGATCCTGCTCGAGAACATGCGGCGCGAAGGCTACGAGATCGCGGTGTCGCGCCCGCGCGTGATCTACAAGGAGATCGGCGGGGAGCGCCTGGAGCCGTACGAGGTGCTCACGGTCGACGTCGAGGATGCGCACCAGGGCGCGGTGATGGAAGAGCTCGGCCGCCGGCGCGGCGAGCTCGTCGACATGCAGCCCGACGGCAAGGGGCGTGTGCGCCTGGACTACCGCATTACGGCGCGCGGCCTGATCGGCTTCCAGGGCGAGTTCATGACCCTGACCCGCGGCACCGGCATCATGAGCCACGTGTTCGACGACTACGGCCCGGTGAAGGCCGATATCGAGGAGCACCGCAACGGCGTGCTCGTGTCGCAGGACGACGGCGTCGCCGTCGCCTACGCCCTCTGGAAGCTGCAGGAGCGCGGCCGCATGTTCGTGAGCCCCGGCGACCCGGTGTACGAAGGCATGATCGTCGGCATCCACAGCCGCGACAACGACCTGGTGGTCAACCCGATCCGCACCAAGCAGCTCACCAACATCCGCGCCGCGGGCAAGGACGAGGCGATCCTGCTCACGCCGCCGATCGGGCTCACCCTCGAGTACGCGGTCGAGTTCATCGGCGACGACGAGCTGGTCGAGATCACGCCCAAGTCGATCCGCCTGCGCAAGCGCCACCTCGAGGAGCACGAGCGCCGGCGCGCCGAGCGCGCCGCCGCCTGAAGAAGTCATCCCCGCGAAGGCGGGGACCCAGTTCCTCTATTCCTGGGCCAGTAGCGTGGTCACGTAGTTGAGCGCCTCGCGGGCGCTGTAGGCGTCGTAGCCGTACTCGTCGACCAGCCGCTTCTCGACCACCGAGATCTTCTGCCGCGCCTCCTCGTCGGGCCGGGTCGTCGAGCTGACCAGGCGCAGCACGTCGCGGCGCTGCTCGAAGAGGTACTGCTCCACCGCGTCGTGCAGCAGCGCGTGGCTGTCGAGGGTGAACTTCTCGCCGCGCTTGTAGGCGCCCATCGCCTTGCGCACCACTTCCTGGCGGAAGGAGAGCTTGCCCGAATCCGAGACCTTGATCTTCTCCTCGACGTTCCGCAGAAACCGCTCGTCGGGCTTCCTTTCCTCGCTGGTAATCGGGTCCTTGATGGTGCGGCTGTCGAGCGTCGCCTCGACCTCGTCGAGGTACTTGTCGAGCAGCTGCTGCGCTTCCTGCTCGAAGGACACGAACAGCGCCTTGTGCACGTCCTCCTTCACCCAGCGGTTGTAGAAGTCCTTGCGCACCGTGACCAGGAAATCGACGAGACGCGTCTTCCTCTTCGCATCCATGCGCGCGTCGGACTCGATCGCATCCTTGAGCGCGATCAGCACCTGCATGCTGGTGAGGCTTTTCGTGCTCGACTGGATGATGGCGTTCGAGATCGCATTGATCACGAAGCGCGGCGACACGCCGGCGAGGCCTTCCTCGGGGTTCCTGGCGCGGACCTTCTCCATCTCGGACTGCGGCATCCCCTCGACCTCCTCGCCGGCGTAAAGCCGCGCCTTGGCGCTGAGCCCCGGCGCCTTGTCCTGGCCGTCCTGGAGGCGAGACAGGATTGCAAACACCGCGGCGACGTGCATGGCGTGCGGGTCGAGGTGCACCTCGCGGAAGGCCTGGGTGGAGGAGGTGAGCTTCCTGTAGATGCGGGCCTCGTCCTTGTAGGAGAGCGTATAGGGCACCTGGATGATCACCATCCGGTCGAGCAGCGCCTCGTTTTCCGGCTCCTGCAGGAACTTCCTGAACTCGGCGAGGTTGGTGTGCGCGAGGATGGTTTCATCGAGGTAGATCAACGGAAAGCGCGACACCTTGACGTTCTTCTCCTGCGTCAGCGTGAGCAGGAGATACAGGAATTCCCGCTTTACCTTGAGAATCTCGATCATCTCGAGCACCCCGCGGCTCGCGGCATACACCGCCCCGCTCCAGGACCAGGCGCGCGGGTCGCCCTCGTCGCCGAACTCCGAGACCTTGGAGAGGTCGACCGAGCCGACCAGGTCGGCGATGTCGGCGGTGGTCGGGTCGTGCGGCGCATAGGTGCCGACGCCGACGCGGCCGGCCTCCGAGATGAAGATCCGATGGACCGGCATCTGCATGAAGTCGCCGGAGAACTCCCGCGCCAGGCGGGTCGCGCACAACGGGCAGAGCTCGCCGTTGATCTCGACGCCGTAGGTCTGGCGGAACTGCGGGCGCATGGTATGCGGCACGAGGTGGAGCGGCGACTCGTGCACCGGGCAACCCTGCACCGCGTAGAGCGCGCCGGCCTCGGTGTGGCTGTACTCCTCGAGTCCGCGCTTGAGCAGGATGACCATGCTCGACTTGCCTCCCGAGGGCGGGCCGAGCAGCAGCAGTAGCCGCCTGCCGACCTCGCTTCCGGCGCTCGCAGCCTTGAAATAGTCGACCAGCCGCTCGAGCGTCTCCTCGATCCCGTAGAGCTCGTCCTCGAAGACCCGGCAACGCAACTGTCCCTTGTCGTCCGCAAGGCCCTCGCTGCGGAGCATGTCCCAGACGTACTGGTGACTCGAGCGGACGACTCCCGCCGGATTCTTCGGAAAAATGGACTCCAGGAAGGCGCCGAAGGTGCCGGACCAATCCGCCGCGCGGTGGCCCCTGCTGAAACTTTCCAGCGACTTGAGGAAGTTCGCGTGCCGCTCGGTACTTGGCACGACGGTGAGGTTTTTCATGCCCTGCCTCCTGGGAGACGGTATCAGCGCCTCCTCCCCGCTTCGTACTATTAGACGCCTTTTTTCAGCACCTCGCGAGCGGCACGTTGACCGCTGCGCAGCGCGCCGGCCACGGTGCCGGCTTCATCAGCGTCGGTTGCTTCTCCTGCGAAGAACAGCGTGTCGTCAAGCGGTTCGGCCAGTCGCTCGCGCGCACCCATGCCGCCTACGACCACATAGCTGTAACCGCCGCGCGAGCAGGGATCGGCCTGCCAATCTTGGACGAGCGCGGATGCCAATTGTTCCTCCACGTCTTTTCCGAATACCGCCGCGACGGACTGCACGGCTCGCGCGACCAGCCGGTCGCGCGACGCTCCGGTGAGACGCGCTGCCTTCGGGCCGCCGGCCCACGCGGTGAGCAGCGCGGCGCGCATTGGCAGCGGGGTCCAAAAGGTGGGGAATGCCGCTTCGGGCACATGGAAGAACGCGGTGCCGGGCGCACGCGTTTCCCAGAAGGGACGCTGAAACCGCATGGCAACGCGGATGACCGGCCCCGATGCGAGCTTGCGCAGCGCATTTCCCTTCTCCAGGGACGGCGAAAACCGCACCGCCTTCGACTGCAGGACCCCGAGCGGAAGCGTGACGATCGCATGCTTGCCGCGGAACGCGAACGACCGCCCGAACGAGGTCCCGCGGACCAGCACGACGCCGCGCTTCCATTGCACTTCGCGCACCGGCGAATCGAGCTGCAGCCGCGCGCCCGCCGCGACAACCGTTTGCGCGAGCCAATCGAAGAGCGCGCCGTAGCCCCCCTGCGGCCGCGGCTGCGAAGCGCCGAGCGATCCGCCCTCGCCCCACTCTTCGAGGATCGAGCGGGCACTGACGCGCGCGGGATCGGCGGCATCGAACCCCTGCACCATCATCCGGGCGAAGCTTTTCGTTCTCCGGCTGGCCCGGGTGCGCGCGAGAAGTCGATCGAAGGAAACGTCACGCTCCAAGGCGGGCGCTCGGCGCGCCGCGCGCTGCGCCTCCGCGAAGGCACTCATGCGGCGCAGGCGGCCGCGCTCGAAATGCCGCTGCTCGCGCGTCGAATCGACCGCTGCAATGCCGGCTTCGGCGAGCAAGGCGTGGGTCGACGCCGCCTCGCCGTGGATGAACTCGGCGCCGAGCTCGACCGGAATGTCGAGGCCGGGCATGCGGCGCGTCCAGCAGCGCCCGCCGACGCGCTCCCGCGCCTCGAGCACGAGCACCGAGCGACCCGCACGCGCGATCGCGCGTGCGGCCCCCAAACCGGCCGCGCCCGCGCCGACGACGATCACGTCAAAGGACGGCTTCAGGCCTCACTCTGCTTTGACGCCGGCCGAGGCCGCGACTTTGCGCCACACCTCGATTTCCTTCCTGATCTGCGCCAGGAATTGCTCCGGCGTGCCGCCCGCCGGCGCCACGCCGTCGCTTTGCAGCTGATCGGCAGTCTGCTTGAGGCCGAGGGTCTTGGTCACTTCCGAATTGACGCGCTCGACGATCGGACGCGGCAGGCCCTTGGGCCCGATCAGCCCGTGCCACAGGACGACCTCGTACCCGGGAAGCCCGGACTCGGCGACGGTCGGCACATCGGGCAGCGCCGGGATGCGCTTCGCCGTGGTCACGGCGATTGCGCGCAGCTTGCCCGACTGCACGTGCGGCATCGCGGTAGCCGTGCTGCTGAAAAACACGTCGGTCTGCCCGCCGATGGTGTCGGTGAGCGCGGGACCGGTGCCCTTGTAGGGGATGTGATTCATCTTGATCCCGGCCATGCTGTCGAAAAGCTCGGTCGCAAGATGGATTACGCTGCCCTGGCCGGAGGACGCAAAGTTGACCTGGCCCGGCTTGGATTTCGCGAGCGCGATCAGCTCCTTCGTCGTCTTCACCGGCAGCGACGGCCGCGCGACGATGAGCAGCGGCCCCTGCGACATCTGGATGATCGGGGTGATGTCGGCCACCGGATCGAAGTTGAGCTTGTAGATGCTCGGATTCACCGTGTAGCTCGACGCGATCAGCGTCAGCGTGTAGCCGTCGGGCGCGGACTTGATCCCCTGCTCGATGCCGAGGACGCCGCCCGCGCCGGGCTTGTTCTCCACGATCACCTGTTTGCCCAAGGCCTCGGTGAGGCGCTGCGCCATAAAGCGTGCGATGAAATCCGAGCCGCCGCCGGGCGCAAAAGGCACCACGATGCGCACCGGCTTGGTGGGATAGGACTGAGCCCCGACCATCATCGCCACGGCCGAGAGGGCCAGGGCGAGAATCGCGCGAACCGCGTAACGCATGACGCCTCCTTCTTCCGAAATGGACCAGCCTATCCCCGGGTCGCGCTCCAGCCGCCGCTCGCCGACGTGCCGTCGATGCGCTTGCCGTTGACCGTGCCCTTGTAGTCGACGCCACCGGCGCGGAATGTAATCTCGTTGCCGCGGAGCTTTCCTTCCTGCAGCGGCACGGTCTTTCCGCCCGCGGTCAGCGTACCCGACACCTTCTGGAACTCCTGCTTGAGCGCCAATTCGCCCTGCGGAAGGTGCCACGCCCCGTCCACCTTGGCCGGCACGATCCAAAGGTACGCGGTGCACCAGGAGCTGCAGCCATCGCCGACCGTCGCGGTTTCATCGGCGCTCCATTCGCCCATCGTGAAGCTGTTCGAGACCACCCGGGTGCCCGGCTTCATGCCGAGGATCTTCGGCCGAAGCTTAATGTTGATGTCAGGAAGGAGAAACATGGTGATGACGGTTGCCTGCGAGAAGTCGCTCTTGAACAGGTCGGCCTGCTGGAAGTTCGCCTTTCCCGTCATGCCCTCCTTCGCGGCGTTCCGCTTGGAGAGCTCGACCATGTCGGGGTTGTACTCGATGCCGAGGGCGCGCGCGCCGCGCTTCGCCGCGGTGATCACGGTGCGGCCGTCGCCGGAGCCGAGATCGATCACGTAGTCGTTCGGCGTCACTTTCGCCATGTCGAGCATCTTGTCGACGAGCGCCTGCGGCGTCGGCACCCAGACCACGTCCTTGCCGGCCTGGCCGACGGTCGGCTCGAAGCTCGTGCCCGACTGGGTCTGCGTCTGCGCCATGGAGCACGCGCTTGCGCCGATGATGAGCGATGCGAGCGCAACGTCTCGCACGTACCTGAATGCGGTCATTCGTTTCTCCTCTGGGGGCGTAGGGGGATAGGGTAAGAAGGAAAAACTGTAACGCAAAATCGCGCGCCTTGAAGCCTCGCCGGCCGGCAGCCCGGCGTTTTTGGGCGATAATCCGCCCCCTTGAACCGTTAGAACTACCCAGGCTTGATGATCAGGATCGACAACCTCGTGAAGTCCTTCGGGGCGAAGCGGGCGGTCGACGGTATTTCGTTTACCGTCGAGCGCGGCGAAGTGCTCGGCTTCCTGGGCCCGAACGGGGCCGGCAAGTCGACCACCATGCGCATGATCACCGGCTTCATGCCGCCGACCGAGGGCAGCGTGGCCGTCGGCGGCTTCGACGTCGAGGCATCCCCGCTGGAGGCGAAGCGCCTCATCGGCTACCTGCCGGAGAACGCGGCGGCCTACCCCGACATGACGGTCGAGGGCTTCCTCAACTTCGCCGCCGAGTTGCGCGGCCTCTCCGGGGCCGCGCGCAGGAAGGCGCTGCACCGCGTGATCGAGCGCTGCTTCCTCGACTCGGTGCTGCACCAGTCGATCGATACCCTGTCGAAGGGCTACAAGCACCGTACCTGCCTCGCGCAGGCGCTGATCCACGATCCCGACGTGCTGATCATGGACGAGCCCACCGACGGGCTCGACCCGAACCAGAAGCACGAGGTGCGCAACCTCATCCGCGAGCTCGGCCGCAACAAGGCGATCGTGTTCTCCACCCACATCCTGGAAGAGGTCGACGCCGCGTGCACGCGGGCGATCATCATCGACCGCGGCCGGATCGTCGCCAACGGCACCCCCGAGGAGCTGCGCGCCATGTCCGAGCTCGCCGGCGCCGTGACGCTGCAGGCGCGCGGCGCGAGCGCCGAGCGCCTGTCCGAGCTCGGCCGGGTGGAGAAGCTGAACGGCGCCTTCCGCATCTATCCGAAGGACAAGGCGAGGGCGGCGCAGCTCGCCCAGGACGTGGTCGAGATGGTGAACCTGCACGGCTGGAAGGTCGAAGGCATGTACAGCGAGCGCGGCGAGCTCGACGAGGTCTTCCGCCGGATCACCTTGCCTGACACGGTCAAGAAATGAGAGTGGTCTGGACCATAGTGAAACGGGAGCTGACCAGTTACTTCAGCTCGCCGGTGGCCTACGTCTTCCTGGTGATCTTCCTGCTGCTGACCGGCTTCTTCACCTTCACCGCGGGCAACTTCTTCGAGCGCGGCGAGGCGAGCCTGGCGGCGTTCTTCGGCTGGCATCCCTGGCTCTACCTCGTGCTGGTGCCCGCGGTGGGCATGCGGCTTTGGGCCGAGGAGCGCCGCTCGGGCACCCTGGAGCTGCTGCTCACGATGCCGGTGGCGCCGTGGCAGGCGATCGTCGCCAAGTTCCTCGCGTCGTGGATCTTCATCGGCGTGGCGCTCGCGCTCACCTTTCCCGCGGTCATCACGGTGAACGTCCTCGGCAGCCCGGACAACGGCATGATCGTCGCCGGCTACCTCGGCAGCTTCTTTCTCGCCGGCGCCTACCTCGCCATCACCTGCATGACCTCGGCGATGACCCGGAACCAGGTCGTCGCCTTCATCCTGTCCGTGGTGCTGTGCCTGTTCCTGATCCTCGCCGGCTTCAACCCGGTCACCGACCTGCTCGCGCGCTGGGCGAACCCCGCGGTGGTGGATACGGTGGCGGCGTTTTCCGTGGTCACCCACTTCGACGGCTTCCAGCGCGGCGTGATCGACCTGCGCGACCTGGTGTTCTTCCTGTCCGTGATCGGTTTCGCCCTGTTCGCCACCGGCGTGATCATCCGCGGACACCGCGCGGGGTGATATGAAGCTGAAGAAACACGAACCCCTGATCTACTCCGCCGTGGGCCTGGTGGCGCTGCTGCTCGTTCTGGTGGCGGTGAATTTCCTCGTCTCCCGCGTTCCGGCGCGGGTCGACCTGACCGACGGCGACCTCTATACGCTCTCTCCCGGCACGCGCAAGATCCTGCGCGGGCTGCAGTCGCCGGTGAAGGTGAAGCTCTACGTCTCGCAGGGCGAGAGCGTGCCGGTGCAGCTGCGCGGCTTCGCGCAGCGCGTCGAGGACACGGTGCGCGAGTTCAAGCAGGCGGCGGGCTCGAACCTCGTGGTCGAGCGCTACAACCCGAAGCCCGACTCCGAGGAAGAGGACGCGGCGCAGCTCGACGGCATCGAGCCGCAGCAGCTCTACACCGGCGAGCAGTTCTATCTCGGCATCGCGGTGAGCCAGCTCGACCGCAAGCAGGCCATTCCCACGGTCTCGCCGCAGCGCGAGCGCCTGCTCGAGTACGACCTCATCCGCGCGATCGCGCGCGTCGGCAACCCGGAGCGGCCGAAGATCGGCCTCATGGCGGGCCTGCCGGTGCTGGGGGAGAAGTTCAATCCGTTCACGCGGCAAAGCTCGGAGCCGTGGGTGCTCGCCAACGAGCTCAAGCGCGAGTTCGAGGTGAAAGAGGTGCCGATCAGCGCGAAGGAGATCGACAAGGACATCAACGTCCTGCTCCTCATTCATCCGCGCGACGCGCAGCCGCAGACCGAGTACGCCCTGGACCAGTTCGTGCTGCGCGGCGGCAAGCTGATCGCCTTCGTCGACCCCTACGCGTACTTCGACCAGAACCCGACCATGCCGGGCGTTCCGCCCGAGCCCTCGAGCTCCACCCTGCCGACCCTGTTCAAGGCCTGGGGCCTGACGATGGACCCGGGCAAGGTGGTGAGCGACGTCGTGTTCGGCTCGGGCGGCGGGCAGCGCTACACCCCCACGGTGCTCTCGCTCAACCGCACCGCGTTCAGCCGCGACGACATCGTGACCGGCCAGATCGAGACGCTGCTCTACGCCTTCGGCGGCGCCTTCGACGTCAAGCCGCAGGAGGGCCTGCGCGTCACCGAGCTGTTGAAGAGCTCGCCCAACTCCATGCTGGTGGACAACATGAATGCCACCAAGTCGGGCGACGAGGCAACCAAGGCCTTCAAGCCCTCGGGCAAGTCGATGCCGCTCGCGCTGCGCCTGACCGGCAGGTTCAAGACCGCCTTCCCGGAGGGATTGAAGGAAAACGACAAGCCGGTGCCGAACACGCCGGCATTGCGCGAGTCGGGCGCCGACAACTCGATCATCCTGGTCGCCGACGTCGATCTGCTCGCCGACGGCGCGGCGGTCGACGTGCAGGAGGTCTTCGGCCGCAGGATCGTGGTGCCCTCCAACGGCAACCTGGCCTTCGCCCTGGGCATGGTCGAGCAGTTCGCCGCCGGCGACGAGCTCATCTCGCTGCGCAGCCGCACCGGCGCGTTCCGGCCGCTCACCGTGGTGCGCGAGCTCGAGGCCGAGGCGCAGAAGCAGTACTTCGGCAAGATCCAGGCGCTCGAGGAAGAAGTGCAGAAGACCACCGCCAAGCTGCAGGAGCTGCAGAAGTCGCAGGGGCCCGCGGGCAAGTCGGGACAGCTCCTGTCCCCCGAGCAGCAGGCCGAGCTCGAGCGCTTCCGCAAGACCGTCGCCGAGGCGCGGCTGCAGCTCAAGGAGGTGCGGAAGAACCTGCGTCAGGACGCCGAAAGCCTGGTGTTCTGGACCAAGGTCGCGAATATCGTGCTGATGCCGCTTCTCATCGCCCTCGTCGGCCTGCTGGTCGCGTTCGTCGGCGGAAGGCGAAGGAAGGCCGTATGAACGCGCGGCTCGTCGCGATTCTCGTCGTGCTGCTCGTCGTCCTCGGCGGCGGCGCGCTGCTCTACCAGTACCAGGAGCGCAGCCAGCGTCCGGGCAACAGCGACATGCTCGGCCGAGCGCTCCTCAAGAACCTCAAGGCCGCCGACGTCGCCGCGATCCGCATCGTGGAGCCGAAGGCCACGCTGACCGTGCGGCAGAAGGACGAGCGCTGGGTCCTCGCCGAGCGCGCGGACTTCCCGGCCGACGTGGCGAAAGTACGCGACTTCGTGGTGCAGGCGCTCTCGCTCAAGGTGGGCCAGAGCGAGCCGATCGGCGACAAGGACCGCGCGCGGCTGAACCTCGACCAGAGCGGGACGCAGGTCGAATTCGCCGGCGCGGACGGCAAGGCGCTCGCGCAGCTCGTGGTCGGCAAGAAGTACTTCAAGCGCGAGGTGGACAATCCGGAGAAGGCGCGCGCCGACGGGCGCTTCGTCGCGCTGCCGGGCGAGCCGCAGATGGTCTACGTCGTCTCCGATCCGCTCGCCCAGGCCACCGCCCGGAGCTCGGAGTGGATCGACCGGACCTCGTTCAAGGTCGAGAAAGTGAAGACCCTCGAGGTGCGCTATCCCGAGGGCGGCGGCTATCGCATCGAGCGCGACGGCGACAACGCCGACTGGCGCCTCGCCGGAGCGCGCCCCGACGAGAAGCTCGAGGTGACGAAGGCGAACGCCGCCTCGTATTCGCTCGGGCTGCTCGAGCTCGCCGACGTGGCGCCGCAGGGCCTCACGCTCGAGCAGCCGGTGTCGATCCAGGCGACCACCTTCGATGGCCTCTCCTACGCCATCAAGGTGGGCAAGCTCCAAGGCGACAACTATCCGGTCAGCTTCAGCTCGTCCGGCACGGCTCGCAAGGACGAAAAGGATGCCGAACGGATCAAGAAGATGGAGGAGCGGCTGCCGCGCGAGAAGCTCCTTTCGAGCTACGTGCTGCTCATCCCGAAGTCCAAGCTCGAGGACACGCTGAAGAAACGCGCCGAGATGCTCGAGAAGAAGGACGACGCGAAGAAGAAGTAAGCCGGACCATGCGGCGGCTGGTCCGTGTGATGGATTGCACAGTCAATCGGTCGTTAGCCTTCTCCTGCCCGAATATGGAGGGGGCAACTCATGGTGTTCAGGAAACTGGCCGCTGCCGCGGCCGTGCTCGCGGCCGCTACGCCGGCGGCCGCGTTCGACCCCGGCGAGCAGCCTGCATTGACGATGTTCTACATCAGCATCCCGCTTGACTTCGGCCTCCCCAAGAAGGAGCGCGACTGGTCGGCCGGCCTGCTGCTGCAGGGCAGGCGAGACTACCCCGGCGTTCGCATCGACACCACGATGCTGAACGCCTTCTCGCTGAACGACATCGACGCGAGGTGGATGGTCGCCGGCCTGGTCACGGTCGGCGCGGTTGCCGCGCTCGGATTCAAGGACAAGAAGACGACCTCCGAGCTGCAGCAGCAGCAGACCCAGCAGCAGACGCAGCAGCAGGCGAGCGGCGGCGGCAGCCCGGCGGCGCCGTGCCCCAGGCCGCCGAGCGATCCCTGCAAGAAGTAGTTACAGGTCGGCCATCACCGCGCGCTGAGACTTCCACGCGTTGAACGCGAGGAGAAGCACCAGCACGACGGCGGAGACGATAAACACCGACTGACCCAGGGTTGCCGGCGGCAGCGAGATGCCGGTAGCCGCAGGCTCCGCGGCCGGGGTCATCTTCAGCGCGTACATGCCGGTGTAATGCATGCCGCAGACCGCGACCCCCATGACGAGGGCGCTGCCGAAGCGCTGCAGGTTGCCGCGCAGGTTGAACGCGAGCCACAGCGCCACCGCGGCCGCCACGACCGCGATCGCGAGCGAGGCGTAGAAGAGCGTGCTGTCGTAGCTGATCGTCGCGGGCATGATCATCGCCGCCATCCCGGTGTAGTGCATCAGCGCCACGCCCAGGCCGGTGACCACGCCGGACACGAGCAGCTTGGCGGTGCTGCCCTCGCCGCGCCCGACCACGTACAGGCCGACGCCGGAGGCCGCGATGCCCATGACCAGGGAAGCGAAGGTCAGCGAGGCGTCATAGGACACCGGCATTCCCATGTCGGCCGCGTTCATGGCGATGAAGTGCATCGACCAGATGGCGCCGCCACCGAGCGCCACCGCCGCCCCCAGTACCCAGCCGAGCGCGGCGAGCCGGCCGCGCGCCTGGGGAATCGCGATGGCGAGCTGCAGCGCCGTATACGACCCGAGGACGGAAATGAGATAGGACAGCGCCACGAGAATCGGCTGGTACTGGATGCTGTTATGCGCGTGCATGTGTTTTGCCTCCCTTTTTATCGATCAACGTCGTAGGCCACCGTGTAGGCGCAGTGAGATTGCCCCCTCGCCTTGCACGCGGCCTGCTCCACATGGGTATGCGTGCTGAGCGGACCCGAGTCGAGGAAGCCCTGCATGAAACCGGTGATGAAGTCACAGCAATTGATCTCGGCACCCGTGGCGCAGAAGGGGCTGTCGGGCAGCACGATGCGGGTGTCGGAGGGCTCGACCTTGGCGAGCTTTTCGAGCGCAGGGACCAGGGCGCGGCGCAGCGCAGCCGGCATCCTCAGCGGGTTGCCGAACGACCACTCCTTGCGGTAGTTGAACGCCCCGATCTTCTTTCCGGCCTCGAGCAGGGCTGCGCCCCGGGCCTGCAGGTCGAACGCCCCGGCGTAGGCCCGCACCAGCGGGACGATGTCGGGAAACTGGCTCGCCATCTCCTTGATGAGCGCCGCCGCCGACTGCGCCGGCGACTGCGGCGCGGCTTTGCCCGACGCGCCGTCGCCGTCGAAGGCGACGCTGATCACGCTGAGCTGCGGATCGAGCGCCTTGATCTCGGCGGCCAGCTTCTCCTTGTCGACCTGGGCGAGACCGAGTCGGATCTTGAGCAGCCGGGCACCGGAGGGCATTTCGCTGACCTTCTGACCCTTGACCGTGTACCCCTTGCGCGTCAGGAACACCACCAGCCCGGCAAGCGCGCCCGCCTTGTCGGCGCCACTGATCGTAATAACCGTTTCCACAGTTCCGCCCCCTGTTACTAGCGCAGGATCTTGGAACCGTTCTAGCACCGCGTCTTGGCAATTCGTCCTGCACCGGCGCAAAAGCAGATTTGATATAGGCCAAATTGCCGCCTGCGGCCGGACAGTCGTGAAATCCGTCAAGGCTCCGCGACAGGTCGTGTTAGCGTTCGCATAGCTCGTGGGTGGCGAGCGATAGCCATGGCCAAAAGGTGATTGACCACGTCCCCGAGGTGTTCGCGGTGGTCCAGCTCGCAGTCGCCCCGGTGTTCCTGCTGACTGCGATCGGAACGGTGATCGCCGCGCTCAACATCCGGCTCGGACGCGCGGTCGACCGCCGGCGCGACCTCGAGGACAGGCTGTGCCAGATGGCCGAAGAAGAGCAGCCCTCCGCGCGCGAGGAACTGGCGGTCGTCGCGCGGCGGATCCGCTTCGTCTATTACGCGATCACGGCCGCCGTGACCTCGGGGCTGTTCGTGTGCCTGCTCATCGCGGCCGCCTTCATCGGCACCTTCGTTCAGGTCCGCCTCTCGTACACCATCGGCGCGATGTTCGTCCTCGCCATGCTGGCCCTGATCGCGTCCCTCCTTTTGTTTTTACGCGAGATTTTCCTGGCGGTGTCGACTCCCCGGCACGTCCCCCGGTAGGCCGGCGGGCCGTCGGGGCCCTTCCGGACCCTTTCACACCGCGGCGCGTTGCTGCTATAACTCCCCGGGCGAGGAGGCAAACCCGTGTCAAATTCGATCGAGCGTATAAGGACGCTTGCGCTTGTCGGCCAGTCCGGGTCTGGAAAGACCAGCCTGGCCGAGGCGTTGCTCGCAAAGGTGGGAGCGATTCCCGCCGGCGGCAGCGTCGAGCGCGGCACCACAGCATGTGACTACACCCCCCTGGAGAAGCAGTTGCAGCACTCCCTGAAGCTCGCGGTCGCGAGCTTCGAGACCCAAGACACCCGCATCCACCTGCTCGACACCCCGGGCTATCCCGATTTCCTGGGCCACGCCCTGCCGGCGCTCGCCGCGGTCGAGACTGCCGCCATCGTGATCAACGCGCAGAACGGCATCGAGATGATGACCGGCCGCTTCATGCAGTGGGCCGCGCGCCGTGGCCTCGACCGGCTGATCATCGTGAACAAGATCGACGCCGACAACGTCGACCTGGAAGACCTGCTCGAGCGCATCCAGCAGACCTTCGGCAAGGAATGCCTGCCGCTCAACCTGCCCGCCGGCAATTGCGCCAAGGTTTCCGATTGCTTCTTCGCGCCTTCGGGCGAGGCCGACTTCTCGTCGGTGGAAGAGGCGCACCGACGCCTGGTCGACCAGGTGGTCGAGGTCGACGAAAAGCTGATGGAGACCTACCTCGAGAAGGGCGAGGTCACGCCCGAGGAGCTGCACGCGCCGCTCGAGCGCGCCCTGCGCGAGGGCCATCTCATCCCGGTGGTGTTCACCTCGGCGAAAACCGGCGCCGGAATCGGCGAGCTGATCGACGTCATCGCTCACCTCCTGCCCAATCCGTCCGAAGGGAATCCGCCGGTCTACGTCAAGACCGCGGGCGACAAGAGCGAGGAGCTGCGCGCCGAGCCCGACCCGAAGAAGCACGCGCTCGCGCACGTGTTCAAGATCGAGATCGACCCCTACATCGGGCGCGTCGCGGTATTCCGCGTGCACCAGGGACGGCTCACCTCCGGCGGCCAGCTCTTCATCGGCGAGGGCCGCAAGCCGATCAAGCCCGGGCACCTCTACATGCTGCGCGGCAAGACCCAGACCGAGGTGAACGAGGCGCTGCCGGGCGACATCTGCGCCATCGCCAAGATTGACGAGATCCAGTTCGACCATGTCCTCCACGACTCGGCGGAGGACGCGCACGTGCACGCCAGGGCGCTCGAGCTGCCGACCTCGGTATTCGGACTTGCGGTGCAGCCGAAAAAGCGCGGCGACGAGCAGAAGGTTTCCGACGTGCTGCACAAGATCGTCGCCGAGGATCCGTGCTTCCGCATCGAGCACAACTCGCAGGCGAACGAGACCGTCATGCGGGGCCTGGGCGAGATGCACCTCAGGGCGGTCCTCGAAAAGATGTCGAGCCAGTACAAGCTGGAGCTCGACACCAAGCCGCCCTCGATCCCGTTCCGGGAGACCATCGCCGCCAAGGCCGAGGGCCACAGCCGCCACAAGAAGCAGACCGGCGGCGCCGGCCAGTTCGGCGAGGTGTTCCTGAAGGTCGAGCCGCTGCCCCGCGGCACCGGCTTCGAATTCGTGGACAGCGTGAAGGGCGGCGCAATCCCGAACCAGTTCATCCCGGCGGTGGAGAAAGGCGTGCGCGGGGTGCTCGAGAGCGGCTACATCGCGGGCTATCCGCTGCAGGACGTGCGCGTGATCGTGTACGACGGCAAGAGCCATCCGGTGGATTCCAAGGAAGTGGCGTTCGTGTCCGCAGGGCGCAAGGCGTTCCTGGACGCGCTGGGCAAGGCGCGCCCGATCGTGCTCGAGCCGATCGTGAACGTCGAGATCTTTGCGCCCGAGACGAAGATGGGCGACGTGGCGGGCGAGCTCTCGGGGCACCGCGGCCAGATCAAGGGCTCCGATACGCCGCGCCCGGGAACGGTGCAGATCACTGCGCAGGCGCCGCTCTCCGAGCTCGAGCACTTCCCGGCGCGCCTCAAGTCGCTCACCGCGGGACACGGCTCCTACAGCATGGAGTTCAGCCACTACGAGCCGGCGCCGCCGCAGCTCCAGCAGAAGCTGGCGGCGGCGCACAAGCCGCAGGCCGAAGCGGAGTAGCCGGATGCATTTCGTGCGCGCGGGGCGGGGCGCCCCGCCGCTCGTCTTCGTTCACGGGTTTGCCTGCCGTCTCGAAGACTGGCAAGCCCAACTGAATCACTTCCAGAAAAGCCACATGGTCGTGGCTTGCGATCTGCGCGGTCACGGCGAGACGCCGGGACGCCCGCACGAATGCACGATCGCGCACTACGGCGGCGACGTCGCCGCGCTCGTCAATCACCTCGAGCTGAACGGCTGCATCCTCATCGGCCACAGCATGGGAACACGCGTGGTGCTCGAAGCGAATCGTGTGCTTCTTTCCACCCACTATCCCGAGCGTGTCGGCGGCATCGTGCTGATCGACGGCAGCCGCTCGGGCAGCGGCGATCCCGATGCCGTCGAGGCGGCCGCGCATGCGATCATCGAGAAAGACGGTTACCCCGCCTTCGCCGGGCATCTCTTCCGCCAGATGTTCTTCAAGCCCTCGGCCGAGGCTGACGCGATCGTCGCGCGGGCCCTGCGGCAAAGCGCGGAGTTCGGCCCGCTCCTCTGGCCTTCGATGGCGCGCTGGGACGCCGCCGAGATGGACGCGGCGCTCGCCGCGGTGCGCGCACCGCTTCTCGCCATCCAGAGCACCACGCGCGACGCCCAGATGCGGCGCTCGCCGCTCGAGGCCGGCCAGACGACGCCCTACCTCGATCTCATCCGCGGCTCGGTCCCCGGAGCAACGATTGCGGTAGTCCCGGACACGGGGCACTTCACTCAGATCGAGGCCGCCGATGAGGTCAACCGCCTCATCGGCGAGTTCATAAGACGGTAGAAGCCAACCCTGCCGCTAGCGCAGCAGCTTGCCGCTCGGGCCGATGATGGTGAGGTCGACCCCGCCCCAGCCCTCGCGGCCCTTGGGGGAGTAGTCGACGTAGATCCCGCCGAGGTCGAGCTGACCCATGTTGTTCAGCGCCCTGAGGACCTTGTCGCGGGTCGGGCTGGGCCCGGCGCGCTTGATCGCCTCGACGGTGATCTTGGCAGCGATGAAGCCCTCGAGCGTGGTGAACGAAAGCGACTCGTTCGGCGCGTACTGCTTCATCAGCTTCTGGTACTGGCTCACCACTGGGATCGTGGCGGAGAACGGGAACGGCACGGCCTGGGTGATCACGACGCCGCGCGCCTTGTCGCCGGCGACCTTGAACGCCTCCTGGGCGGGCAGGATGGACATGGCATAGATCTGCGCGTCCTGCGCCGGGGATTCCTTGATCGTCTTCACGGTGAGCGGCGCCGCCCGCCCGCCCGCCAGCAGCAGGATCGCGTCGGGATCGGCCTTCGCGATCGCGACGCCGGCCTGCTTCACCGAGTCTTCGATCTTGTCGGCCTGCGCGCTCTCGACCATGACCTCCAGGACGATGTTCACGTTCTGCTTCACCGCGAGCTCCTTCGCGAGCTTCGCGATCGTCGGCCCGAAGGTCGCGCTCTGGTAGACGATGGCGACGCGCTTTTTCTGCTGGAACGCCGCCTCCTTCACCATCGCCGCCACCTCGTCGGGATAGCCGCTGCGGAACGGGTACCAGTTGGGCGCGCCGACGATTGCCTTGTCGCCCTGGAACGGGGCGATCATCGCGAAGCCGAGCTCCGCGACGGTGTTCTCCTTGGCGAGCGCCGCCATGCCGCCGGTGTTCTGGTACGCCGCGAGCGCGACCACGTTCTTGTCGGCGGCGAACTCCTTGGTGAGCTCGATCATCTTGGGGGCCTGGACGCCGTCGTCCTTGTTGACCAGCCGCACCTTGCGGCCGTGGACGCCGCCCTGCGCGTTGATGTACTCGAGATAGACGTTGAATCCGGCGTACAGGCCCTTGGCGTTGGTCGCCGTCACCGGACTGGTCTGCGACGACACCTGGCCGATCACCAGGTCCTGGGCATGGGCAAGGGTGGCGGCGACGAGCGCTATGACCACGGCCGCCGCAAGCTGCAGCAAGCGTGCTTTGGCTGACATTATCTTTTTCCCCCTGAGCGGCCAGAATCTAGCGCCGCGGCGGTTGTTCCGCCGTGCGTGAAGTCACGCCCGAGGTCGGATTCTTCCGCGCATCGGGCATTTGCGCACAGCACGGCGCGCACGCGACGACTGCTCACTGCACCGTGAGTTGGCGTAGCTCGATTGCCCGCATGACTGCGGCGCCTGCCGAGTGCACGTCGAGCTTTCGATAGACGCTCTTAGTGTGTGCCGCGACGGTGTGCGCAGAGATGCCGAGACGCAGCGCTGCGCACTCGTAGGTGCAGCCGCGCGCGGGGCGCCCTAGCGCCCCTTCTTCAGGATCGGGGCAGAAGCTACTTCGACTTGGCTTCGCTGGTCGAGCCGGTGCTCGCAGACTTCGTCTCGGCGCTCGAGCCGGTGCTCGCACCGCCACCGAACATTGCGCTTACCTTTTCCTTCACGGTGTTGTAGTCCTTCGATAGCATTACGTCGAGGTACTCGCCCCGGGTCAGAACGCCGTCGTTGTTCTTGTCGGCTTCCTTCCATTTCGCGAGGAGCTCCTTGTTGCCCGCCGCCTCCTCGCGTGTCAGCTTCCCGTCCGCGTTCTTGTCCATCTCGTTAAATCCTTTGGACGCATTGTTTTCGTCCGCGCCAAAGGCGCCGCCGCAAGCGAGGGCGAAGGCCGCCGCCAGTACGCATTTTGCAGTGCTCATGTTGTCTCCTTGAGTAGTCGAGTTGGGCGACTCGAGATCGCGGTCGCGATCGATCGGTGCGCCGCAATATTCCTGCCGCGAAATGCGCGCGGTTGCGGCGTGTTTCGGGTCGGAGAGCGGTGCTTGCCAGGATCGGTCGCGGCCTGCATCACGGCACTTGCGTTAAGGCAGGCGATGACGCATTGCCGCCGGGCGTCGGCAGCGGCCCGTTGTCTGCTATGGCGGATTACTCAAACCGAGTAAGGAGATAACGTATGAAAAAGACTCTTGCGACGCTGGTTGCGGGCGCCGCGCTGGCCGGCGTCGCGCAGGGTGCGCTCGCCCAGACGTTCCGTAACGAAGTTTCCCTCTTCGGCAGCTGGGAAGACATTGACCAGCCAACCAAATTCGAGCAGAGCAACCTTTACCTGCGCTACGGGCGCTTTGTGTCGCCCCAGTTCGTCGCCACCCTGGGACTGCAGCGTTGGCGATTCGAAGGTGCGGGCTTTGACGCCAGCACCACCGCCCTTACGATCGGAGGCAAGTACTACATTGCCGCGCCGCGCAACCAGGTGCTCGCGCCCTTCCTCGATGCCTCGATCGGCGTCGCGAAAACCGATAACGGAACCGCCGACAGCAACGACTTCACCTGGGAGTTCGGCGGCGGCGCATCCTGGTTCTTCACCGAGGCGACCTCGTTCGACGCCGGGCTGCGTCTCTTTCATACCAGCACCGACGTGCAAACGAAGGGCACGCGCATCTTCGTGGGCATCACCACGCGCTTCTAGGTGGGCCGACGGCTGCTTCTGCAGGATGGTGTGCCGACAGCGGACCGTCAAGGCATCGCCGGGTTCCGGCGCTCGAACCGATAGAGCTCGGCCGGGTTGTCGGCTAGGATCCTGCGACGCGTCTTTTCGTCGGGTGCCCAGTCGGCAAGCAGCTCGAGGAGCTCGACGTCATCAGGCACTCTCGGCCGCACGGACGGATGCGGCCAGTTGCTCGCCCAGAGCATGCGCTCGGGCACGCGCTTCACCAGCGCCTTGGCGAGCTTTCCCACGTCTTCGTACTTCGGCGCGCCGGTCTTGGAGGTCTCGTAGGGCGCCGAGAGCTTGACCCAGCAACGCCCCGTATCGACCAGGTTGAGAAGGCTCTTGAACTCCTTGGAATCGACCGATACAGGTTCCAGGAACTTCCCCGTATGGTCGATCACGAACTTTCCTGGAAGGCGCTTGATTTGTGCCTCGTACTTCGGCAGCTCGCGTCCGTCGAGCTGGATGTTGGCGTGCCAGCCGAACGGATGCACCCGCGCCATGAGCTCGTCCATGACGTCGAACCCGAGCGTCCCGCCGTGCAGCGTCATGATGCGCAGCGCGCACATGCCCGCCTGGGTGAGCCGCACGAGCTCCGCATCGCTCACGCCGGGCTTCACCACCGCGACGCCCTTCGCGTTCTTTCCGATCTCCCGCAGCGCATTCAGAGTGACCGTGTTGTCGTCGCCATAGGCATTGGGCTGCACGACGATGACACGCTCGAGCCCGAGCTTCTTCTGCAGCTCGCGGTACATCGGCACGGTGAAGTGACCTGGGCTCGGCGTGCCCGGCTTGGCGTTCAGCGCGCCGTCGTAGAAGTGCATGTGCGTGTCGCACGCACCCTGCGGCATCTGCATCTTCATTTCCTTCCTCCTCGCTTCGGGGCGGCGGCCGGGTTGGGCACTTCCTCGACGGCGACGAAGAGCCCCCCCTGGTAGATCTCGGCAAGCGCCACGTTCGGGTCGCTTATGTCCTCTTCCTTCGCCAAGATTTTTTCCGCGTACTTCTCCGAATTGTCGAGCGGCCGGTAGCCCAGGCGCGTGGCGTTCGAGTTGTCGTACCAGCTTCGCTTGTTTCCCGATACGCCGTAGACGATCTCGAACTTGACGTCGGGATGGTCGATCCCGATCTGCACCAGCTGCGCCAGGTCGCGCGGGCTGAGCCAGATCGACAGGCGCCGCTTGTCGATCGGCTCGGGATTCACGTTGCCGATGCGCATCAGGAACACCTGCATGCCGTATTTGTCGGCGTACAGGCTGCCGAGCGCCTCGCCGAAGACCTTCGACACGCCATAGCGCCCGTCGGGCTTGATGTAGACCTTGTGGTCGATGACCTGGGCGCGGCGGTAGAAGCCGACCGCGTGGTTGCTGGTGGCGAAGAGGACGCGCTTCACCTTGTTGCGGCGCGCGGCCTCGAAGATGTTGTAGCAGCCGACGATGTTCGCCTGATGGATCGCTTCCCAGGGGCCTTCGACCGAGTAGCCGCCGAGGTGGACGATCGCATCGACGCCCTTTGCGATCTTCATGGCATCGCCGAACTTCGAGATGTCGGCGCGGATGAATTTTTCGTCCTTGGCGGGCTTCAGGCTTCTCTTGTCGGAAAGGCGCAGGGCGTACTTCCCCGCCAGCTCCCTGCGCAGGTGCGATCCGACATCGCCGGCGGCGCCGGTGATCAGCACGGTTTTCATGGCCTCCTCTTCCAGTGTTCGGCGTTGACCGCGCCTCTCGGGACGCGTCCCCTGACGATCTCGGCCGCCTGGGAGGCGGTCTCGAGCGACTGGTGCTCGATCGCCGGGACCGTGAGCCCCGCGGTGTGCGGCGTGGCGATCACGTCCGGGCGGGCGGCGAGGCGCGGCGTCGGCATCTGGTCCGGCGCGCGGCCGACGTCCATGGCGCAGCCGGCAAGGCGCCCCGAGTCGAGCGCGGCCTCGAGCGCCGCTTCGTCGACCAGGTTGCCGCGGGAGACGTTGATGAAATACGCGCCGCGCTTCATCTGCGCAAATGCAGCCGCGTTCATCAGGTTTTCGGTCTCGGCCGTGGCGACGGCGAGCGGCACGACGTAATCGGATTCGCCCAGCAGGGCGTCGAAAGCCGTCTGCTCGGCGTCCTTGACGTAGGGGTCGTTGATCAGCACGCGCATGCCGAGCGCGCGGGCGATGCGCACCACTTCCCGCCCGATCGCGCCGTAGCCGATGACGCCGAGCGTGCCGCCTTTCAGTTCACGCCCCGTCTCCGCCTTCGGAATCTTGCCCTGGTGATAAGTCGTGGCAGAGCGGGTGATGCCACGGGATAGATCGATCATCAGCCCGATCACGAGCTCGGACACCGAGGTGACGAAGCCGGCGCTCGCCTGCGTGACGAGCACGCCCGCCTTGCTCGCCGCCGCCACGTCGACGTTGCGGATGTCGATCGCGCAGCGCAGGAATGCTTTCAGCTTCGGCAGGCGCTCGAACAGGGCCGCTGGTCCGGGCGACTGGCGGTACGAGACGATCAGGTCGCAGTCCTGTGCCGCCTCGATCAGCGCTTCTCCCTCCAAAGACGATGCACCGGAGTGGAGTTGCACTTCGCCTGCTTCCTTCAAGCCGGCGAGCGCGCGCGGGCCGTAATACAGCTCCCGCGCCTCCGGCGAATGCGTCAGCAGGATTTTCAAGCGGCTTCTTGGCGCTCGGCGGCGAGCTTGCGGTAGCGCTCGAGCGAGCGCGTGAGATGGCGCCGCATCGCTTCACGCGCCGCGCCGGGATCGCGGCCGCGGATCGCCTCGAAGATGCGCCGGTGCTCCTCCTGGATCAGCGCGAGGTACGCCTTCTGGCCGCCCATGCGCTCGGGCAGGCCGCTCACGGTGCGTCGCGGAATGAGGTGCCGGCCGATGAACTGCAGGAAGCGCGGGAACTCCGGATTGCCGGTGGCGTCGGCGATGGCGCGATGGAAAGCGAGGTCCTCGTCGACCGCCGAGCCGCCCGAGGCGCTGGCTTCTTCAATGGCACTCAAGGCATTGGCGATGCCGCGCAGCTGCGCTTTCGAGGCGCGCCCGGCGGCGATGCCGGCCGACTCGATCTCGACCCCGAGCCGCAGCTCCATGACGTTGAGGATGTCGGCGAGCGTCTGCATGCGCTCGGGCTCGATGCGGAACGGCGCGTGCTGCGGCTCGGCCGAGACGAAGGCGCCCACGCCCTGGCGCGTCACCACGAGCCCTTCGGCGCGCAGCGCCGCCACGGCCTCGCGCACCACGGTGCGGCTCACGCGCGCGGCGCGCGTCAGCGCCAGCTCGGTGGGCAGGCGGGCGCCCGGCGCGAGGCGCCCGCTCTTGATCTGCTCGGCGAGCTGCTCGAAGAGGCCCCGCGAGAGCTTGTGCTCCGCGGCCAGCGGCCTGATCTTGACGTGGTTCGGCACGGTTGTATGATGACTGACGAATCTTATCAGAGGAGGATTCATGCATCGACGCGATTTCATCGGCGCGGCCGTGGTCGCCGCCGCGTGCGCTGCCGGACTGCCCGTGCAGGCGCAGCAGATCATCAAGGCGACCGACGTGCACCCGCTCGGCTATCCGACCGTCGAGGCCATCGTGCGCCTGGGCAACAAGCTCGAGAAGGCGACCGGCGGCAAGTACAAGCTGCAGATGTACCCGTCGATGCAGCTCGGCGGCGAGAAGGAGATGACCGAGCAGGCGCAGGTCGGCGCGCTGCAGATCGCGCGCATCTCGGTCGGCCCGATGGGCACCATCGTGGACGAGCTGAACGTGTTCAACATGCCCTTCGTCTTCAAGGACGAGGCGCAGATGCGCAAGGTGATCGACGGACCGATCGGCGAGGAGTTGCTCACCAAGCTCACCAACAGCTCGGCGCGCCTCGTGGGCCTGGGCTGGATGGACGCCGGCACGCGCAACGTCTACTCCGACAAGCCGGTGACCAAGCCTGCCGACCTGAAGGGCATGAAGATCCGCATGATGGGCAATCCGCTGTTCGTCGAGACCATGAACGCGATGGGCGGCAACGGCATCGCCATGGGCTTCAACGAGCTGCACCAGGCGCTGCAGAGCGGCGTGGTGGACGG
>Ga0207428_10001099_pt1:5000-29427 | contig 29427 bp, 23 predicted proteins | sample RhiMethybrSRZTD1_FD_187600 | JGI IMG/M metagenome (GOLD analysis project Ga0207428, IMG submission 187600) | Populus rhizosphere microbial communities from Tennessee, USA - Rhizosphere MetaG P. TD hybrid SRZTD1 (SPAdes) (version 3) | ecosystem: Host-associated > Plants > Roots >...
CCCCGACGACGTAGACGACGGTGTGACCGAGATCCTGGAAGTGCTTCATCTTCCGGATCAGCACGGTGTGGCCGAGATGAAGATCGGGCGCGGTCGGATCGAAGCCGACCTTCACGGTCAGCGGTTTGCCGGTTTTCTGGGCGCGCTCCAGCTTTGCCCGCAGCTCGTTCAACCGCACAACGTCGACACAGCCCCGGGTGAGGTACGCCACCTGTTCATCGAGGGTCATCACCCACAATTATGGAAGGAACCGCGCACAGTCGGGGAATTTTGAGCGTTAACATTGCCGCGATGGTGTCGTCGTCCACGCCGCCGGCGAGCGGCCTTTTGACGCGGCGGAACATGCTGAGGGCCGCCGGGGCCGTGGCGCTGGGCACCGCGGCCGGGACTGCGGCGCACGGGTTCATGTATGAGCGGCACCACATCGAGGTGACCGAGCAGGCACTCGAGGTCGCGGGCTGGCCGACCGCGTTGTCCGGACTGCGGATCGGGTTTCTCACCGACCTCCATCGCAGTTCGACGGTGTCGCACGAGATGATCGCCGGCGCCGTCGATCTGCTCATGGCCGGGCAGCCCGATTTGATCATCGTGGGCGGCGATTATGTGACCAATCACGATCGTCGGTTCGTCCAGCCGGCCGCCGATGCGCTGGCGCGCCTGGCTGCGCCGAATGGTGTGTTCGCGGTGCTCGGCAACCATGACGACGAGCGCGACGTGCCTGCCGCTCTGCAGTCCGCCGGCTTTGCGGTCCTGAAGGATGCGCGGACGCAAATCTCCGTTCGCAACGAGCCCGTCGACATCGCCGGTCTGCGCTACTGGACGCACCGCATGGCGGACATCGCCCGCGTGGTTCGCGGGGCCTCGCCGACACTGATCATGATTGCGCACACGCCCAAGCGCCTCGTCGAAGCGGTGGCGCTGTCCGTGCCGCTGCTTCTGTGCGGTCACACCCACGGCGGGCAGATCGTTCTGCCTGGCATCGGAGCGGTCGCCGCGCGCGAGTTCCCGATCATCGCCGGCGCCGAGCGGCGCGAGAACACCACAGTGTTCGTGAGCCGCGGCGTGGGAACCGTCTACATCCCCGTGCGCGTCAATTGCCCGCCGGAAGTAGCGATCCTCACGATTCAGCCACTCACAGCTTGATCCGGTCCGGGGTCCGGGGTCCGCTAGGCGGCTTCCGGATCCCGGATCCCGGACCCCGGTTGACAGCCCAAAGCCGTTCGGCTACTCTACCGGATATTTTGAATATTCAAAATATGTGTTTTGATATCTGACGGTGAGGCTTTATGGCAAGACGGCTGATGCGCTTTGGGATCGTCTTTCTCGGGCTGACGACCGTACTCGTGCTGCTCAACGGAGGCTTCGATACATGGCTCGCGCTCTATCTCCTGGTCTGGTCGATCTTCGGCGTGTATGCGATGGTTTCCATCGATGACGACCTCGCGAGGGAGCGATTTCGTCCGCCGGAGCCTGGTGCCGACCGAGCGCCTCTGCGCGCGATCCGCCTTCTCGCGCTGGCCCACGTCGTGGTCGGAACGCTCGATGCTGGCCGCTGGCACCTGGCTCCGGTGCCGGACACCCTGCGCGCGCTCGCGCTGGTCATGATGGTGCCGTCGGCGCTGTTCGTGGTGGAGGCGATGCGCGCCAATCGCTTCTTCTCGCCCGTGGTCCGGGTCCAGAAAGAGCGCGGCCATCGGGTCATCGACAACGGTCCGTATGGAACCATCCGCCATCCTGGTTACCTCGGGATGATCGTGTCGGTGATGTGCAGCGGGCTGGCGCTCGGCTCGTGGCTGGGATTTGCACTGGCCGCAGTCTATGCCGCGCTCATCCTTCGACGCGTCTTCTTCGAAGACGCGTTCCTCCAGGCGAACCTGGAAGGCTACGCTGACTACGCGCGTCGGGTGCCTTACCGCCTGATTCCCGGTGGGTGGTAACGGCTACGGGGCGATCGTGAGCCGACGGCCGTCGACGCGCCACCCACCCGTGAGCATGATTCGCACGGCCTCGGGATAGATGCGGTGCTCCTCGACCAGGATCCGGGCCGACAGCGAATCGACAGTATCGTCTGCGCGGACCGGCACGCAGGCCTGAACGATGATTGGTCCCGCATCGAGCTCGGGCGTCACCACGTGGACGGTCGCGCCCGAAACCTTCACCCCGTGATCGAGCGCCTGTTGCTGGGCATTCACGCCCGGGAATGCGGGGAGCAGCGACGGGTGCACATTGAGGATGGCGTTCGGGAACGCTTGGAGCAGCTCGGCACCGACGAGCCGCATGAAGCCCGCAAGGCAGACGAGCGCGACGCTCCTGGACTTCAGTTCGGTCGCGAGCGTCCGGTCGAACTCGTGCCTGGACTTGAACTGACGGTGATCCACCACCAGCGTCTCGATGCCGGAACTCCGCGCATGCTCGAGCCCGGGCGCCTCGGGGCGGTTGGAGATCACGACCGCAATCCGCGCGTCGAGCCGGCCGTCGTCCACGGCACGGATCAACGCCTGCAGGTTGCTGCCGCGGCCGGAAATCAGCACGCCGAGTGAACCGCCCGTGGACGTTCGCGGGGCCGGGCCGCTAGGCGTATCGGACACCAACGCCGTCCTGGATCTCTCCGATGCGCCGCGCGCCAGATTCGCCGGCTCCGGCCAGCGTACCAATCACCGCATCCGCGTCGTTCCTGGCGCTGATCACGATCAGGCCGATCCCCATGTTGAAGGTGCGCAGCATGTCGTCGTCCGGCACGCCGCCCTGACGCTGCAGCCAATTGAAGACCGCCGGAACTTCCCACGCGTTTCGATCGACCACCGCTCCGCACCCTTCCGGCAGGATTCGGGGAAGGTTGTCGGTGATGCCGCCGCCGGTGATATGAGCCATGCCTTTGACGAGGCCCCTTCCGAGCAGCGGCCTGATCACCGGCAGGTAACTGCGGTGCGGTCGCAGCAGCGCGTCACCTATCGTCGTGCCGAGCTCTGGAACCATGTCATTCACGTTCAATCCGGCGACTTCGAAGGCGACGCGCCGCGCCAGGGAATACCCGTTGGTATGAAGCCCCGATGACGGCAACCCGATCAACACATCGCCCGAGCTGATCGTACGCCCGTCGATCAGGTGCGCGCGTTCGACGGCGCCGACAATGAAGCCGGCAACGTCGTACTCGCCATCGGCGTAAAAACCCGGCATCTCCGCCGTTTCACCGCCGAGCAGCGCGCACCCGTTTTCGCGGCAGCCCTCCGACAATCCTTCGACGATCCGCACCGCGACGTCGGGATCGAGCCGGCCAGTTGCGAGATAGTCGAGGAAGAACAGCGGGAGCGCACCCTGAACCAGGATGTCATTGACACAATGATTGACGAGGTCCCGCCCCACGGTGTTGTGGATACCCGTCATGAAGGCGACGCGCAGCTTGGTGCCCACGCCGTCGGCGCTCGCCACCAGCACGGGATCCCGCATGGGTGTCGACGAAAGCGAGAAGAGCCCGCCAAAGGAGCCGATCTGGGAGAGGACGCCCGGCGTGAAGGTGCCCTTGGCGAGCGAGCGGATGCGCCGGACAACCTCGTTGCCGGCATCGATGTCCACTCCTGACTGTTTGTAATCCACGATGACTGTGACCGGCAGGGCCGAAATGTGCTCAGAACTCCAGTTTCTGGATGAGGAGGTCGGCAATCTTGCGCGCTGCCGAGCCAGCCGGCGCCGCCCAGTAGGCGCGTCTGACCGTTACGTAGAATCGCTCCTCCTCCAGGTCTTCCTCGAGCATGTCGAAGGCTTCGCGGAGCAGTTCGATGGCAGGATCGAGCGCCTTCTGGCCCTCGAGGGCTTTGAGGGTCAGGGTGGTGTTCCGCAGCGCCAGCGTGCCAAGCGCCAGAGCGATGGGGGCCCGCTCCGGATCGCGGGTCGGACTGCCGCGTTCGAAAAGCGTCGCTGCCGCTTCCTGATTGCCGGCCACCGCGAGCGCGGACAATCCGCCCGCGGCTGCGCGCAACAGCTCCTGATAACCCGGATTCGCGATCGCGAACCTGAGCGTCTCCGTCAGGTAGCCGAGGTGCGAGCTGCAATTGCTTCCCAGCAGGCAGATCGCGGCGGCGATTGACGGCTGGAGATTGCGCGGCGCGGTGCGCTGCAGGTCCGCGAGCGCGATCAGTCCCCGCTTGTCGCCGATCCGCCCGATCGCGAGTACCGCGTCGTCCTGCAGGGGTCCGTCGAGCCTCGCCACGTCCATGATCGGCTGGAGCGCATAGGTGGCGCGGTACTCGCCAAGCGCCTCGATGACGACCGCCCGGAAAAGATCCTGACCGCTCATCACGAGACCCGTCATGACCTCGCGTACCTTCGCGTCGGTACCGAGAGCAGCGAGCGCCCGCGTCAACGACGGCCGGACGAACTCTGATTCCTCTTTGCTCAGCGCCGTCAGCAGGCGTGGCGCCATCTTCGGATCGGGGTGATGCTCGAACCAGCCGTACGCCGCGGCACGGAGCCGGTCGTTCCGATCGTCGAGCGCTTTCACCATCACGTCCCCAGTCCGCGGATCGTTGAACCCGGACAGCACGACCAGGGCCTTGAACCGGACGTACGAATCCTTGTGAGTGGCGACGGCCTCGAGGAGGGCGGGGACTGCTACGGTTGTTTCCGCGCGCCGGACGGTGCGGCCCGCATTCATCCGTACGGGAAAGTCGAGGGAACCGAGCAGATCAATGGCTGACCTGACTTGTGCGGGGCTGACCTTTTCAGCCGCGGGCGACTCGCTGGCACGCGGCGGCTGCGCCGACGCGACCGCGCCAAGTGCCGCCGCCCAGCCGAGAACGATCAGCGCGATAGCGGCCCGTCTCACCCGCATCAGCAACTAGTCGACCGCCTTGAGGGCCAGCTGCAGGTAAGCCTCTTCGTTCTGGGGGAACGACACCGGATAGACCCCGGTGTAACAGGAGGTGCAGTAGATATTGCGCGTATCGCCAACTGCCTCGCGCAGTCCGTTCAGGCTCAGATAAGCGAGGCTGTCGGCTTCGACGAACTCGCGAATCTCATCGACGGTGTGCGTGGCGCCGATCAGGTCTTTGCGGCTCGGCGTATCGACACCATAGAAACAGGGCGACACCGTCGGCGGACAGCTGATGCGGACGTGCACTTCGCGTGCGCCCGCGGCCTTCACCAGCCGAACAATCTTGCGGCTCGTGGTGCCGCGCACGATGGAATCGTCCACCAGGACGACACGCTTGCCTTCGATGATGCTCCGCACCGGGTTGAGCTTCACCTTCACGCCGAAATCGCGAATCGACTGCTGCGGCTGAATGAAGGTGCGGCCGACGTAGTGGTTCCGGATCAGGCCGAAACGCACGGGCACGCCGGACGCTTCACCGAAGCCTATCGCCGCGCAAACGCCGGAGTCGGGAATCGGCACGATGACGTCGGCCGGAACCGGCGCTTCCGCTGCGAGGATGCGCCCGAAGGCGGTGCGGACCTCGTTCACGCTGCGGCCGAAGACGTAGCTGTCCGGACGGGCGAAGTAGACGTGCTCGAACACGCAGTGCGCCAGCTGCGCCGGCGGGTACGGCTTGATCGATCGCAGGCCCCCATCGCTGATGATGAGCAGCTCTCCCGGTTCGACTTCACGCTCGTAGGTGGCGCCGATCAGATCCATGGCGCAGGTTTCCGAGCACACGATCCAGGCGTCGCCCAGGCGTCCGAGCGCGAGCGGCCGGAAACCGTGCGGATCGCGGGCCGCAATCAGCCGGTTCTTGGTCAGAAGCACCATCGAGAAGGCGCCGCTCACCTGCGAGATGGATTCGACGAGGGCTTCCTCGACGGTCGGCGCCCGGGAGCGCGCGTACAGGTGCAGCACGACCTCGGTGTCGCTGGTCGTCTGAAAGATCGATCCCGCCCGCACGAGGTCGTCGCGCAGCTCACGGGCGTTGACGAGATTGCCGTTGTGCGCGACCGCGATCTGGCCGTGCGCGCAATCGATGAGGAAAGGCTGTGCGTTCTCGAGGGTGCTGTCACCCGCGGTCGAGTACCGCGTGTGACCGATCGCGAGGTGGCCGCCCAGACCGGCGAGCGTCTCCTCTTTGAAGGCGTCCGCCACCTGACCCATGCCGCGGACCACCCGCATCCTGGTTCCATCCGCGACCGCGATCCCGGCGCTCTCCTGGCCGCGATGCTGCAGAGCGTAGAGCCCGAGCGAGGTCAGGCTCGACGCTTCGGGGTGCCCGAAGATGCCGAAGACGCCACACTCGTCCTTGAATTCATCCATGGGGTCACTCGCTCGTGAGCGCAGGGGCTTGCGCGACATTCTACGCTGCCCGGCCCGCGAAGTAGCGGCCCAGTACAGATGACCACAACTGTTCCATCTCGGCCAGCGCGACATCGACCGTTTCCTGTCCGCCGACTTCTATCCTCATCCGCTCCCCTCCGGTCGTGCCGATCACGCTCGCGGGAACCCCGGCCCGCGCGGCGAGCGCGGCGAGCGGCTGACGCTTGCCGGGCGACACGGACACAATCACGCGGCCGCCGGCCTCGCCGAAGAGCAGCCCCAGGTTCGTCCACGGGTTGGCCTGCTCGTCTGCGGCAAGGGGCAGATCGACCGTGAACCCGATTCCGCCGCTGTCGAAAGCACACTCGGCCAGTGTGACGGCGACGCCACCGTCGGCGCAGTCGTGTGCGGACTCGATCAGTCGCTGGGCTGCGGCTTCGACCAGCACGTCAATCAGCGCGCGCTCGCGTCCGAGATCGATGCGCGGAGCGGCCCCGGCGACGAGGCCGTGGACCGTCTTCACATACTCGCTGCCGCCGAGATCGCCGTCGGCTTCACCGAGCAGGACGATCTCCCTGGCGCTGTGGCGGAACACGCGGCCGAGCGTGCAGGACGCATCTTCGATGACGCCGACCACGCCGATGATGGGAGTGGGATAGATCGCGTTGCCGTCGGTTTCGTTGTAGAGGCTGACGTTTCCGCCCGTGATCGGCACATCGAGCGCCCGGCACGCCTCGGCAATGCCTTCGACCACCTCGACGAACTGCCACATGATTTCGGGCTTTTCAGGGTTCCCGAAGTTGAGGCAGTTCGTGGCGCCGATCGGACGCGCACCAGCGCAGGCGACGTTGCGCGCCGCCTCGGCGACAGCCAGCATCGCGCCTTTTCGTGGATCGAGGTAACAATGACGGCCGTTGCCGTCGGTGGACATCGCCAGCGCCCGCGGCGTCCCCTTGATCCTGACCACGCCCGCTCCCATGCCGGCGAGCACCAGCGTGTTGGTGCGCACCATGTGGTCGTACTGGCGGAAGACCCAGCGCTTGCTCGCAATCGTCGGCGACGAGAGCACTGCGCGCAGCGCATCGGGGGGCGGCGCGGGCCGCAGCGCGCCGAGCTCCAGCGTGTTCACCGTGTCCAGGTACGCGGGACGGGACGTGGGCCGGTTGTAGACAGGCGCGTCATCGACGAGCGCGGTGTTCGGAATTTCCGCGACCACCTTCCCGCCATCCTTGACCCGCATCAGCCCGTCGTCGGTGACGAACCCGATGTGCGCGGCGTGCAGATCCCACTTGTCGAAGATCGCTTCGACCTCGTGCTCCCGCCCGTGCTTGACGACGAGCAGCATGCGCTCCTGCGATTCGGACAGCATGATCTCGTACGGCGTCATGCCGGTTTCCCGCTGCGGTACGTGCCGGACATCGATCTCGATGCCGGCGCCGCCGCGAGCGCCCATCTCGCAGGTGGAGCAGGTCAGCCCGGCCGCGCCCATGTCCTGGACGCCAATCAGGGCGTCGGTTGCCATCAGCTCGAGACAGGCCTCGAGCAGCAGCTTCTCCATGAAGGGATCGCCGACCTGCACCGCGGGCCGCTTCTCTGCTGACCGATCGTCGAATTCTGCGGAAGCCATGGTCGCGCCGTGGATGCCGTCGCGGCCGGTCTTGGCGCCGACGTAGTAGACAGGATTTCCCACACCCGACGCCTTGCCCTTGACCAGCGCATTGGCATCGACAATCCCCAGACACATGACATTGACCAGCGGATTGCCCGCGTAGGATTCCTCGAACGCGATTTCACCGCCGACCGTGGCGATGCCGATGCTGTTGCCGTAGCCGCCGATGCCTGCGACGACGCCTTCGAGAATGCGGCGGGTGCGCGCGCCGGTCGGACCCTCGAGCGGTCCGAAGCGCAGCGAGTTCAGCAGCGCGATCGGACGGGCGCCCATGGTGAAGATGTCGCGGATGATTCCGCCCACACCGGTCGCCGCCCCCTGATAGGGCTCGATGAATGACGGGTGGTTGTGTGACTCGATCTTGAAGACCGCGGCGAGCCCGCTGCCGATGTCCACGGCACCGGCATTCTCGCCAGGCCCCTGCAGGACGCGCGGCCCCTTCGTCGGGAGCTTCTTGAGATGAATGCGGGAGCTCTTGTAGCTGCAGTGCTCGGACCACATCACGGAAAAGATGCCGAGCTCGGTGATCGACGGTTCGCGGCCGAGGGCTCTCACGATCCGGTCGTATTCGTCGGGTTTCAGGCCGTGGCGCTCGAGGAGCGCGGCGTCTATCGTCATCGTGCTGCCGTCCCGACGGCGCCCGCTGAAGAGAGCGCCCGTACCACTGATTCGAAGAGCACCAGCCCGTCGCCGCTGCCGAGCATCGGTTCGCACGCGCGTTCGGGGTGCGGCATCATGCCGACGACGTTGCGGCGCTCGCTGCAGATTCCGGCGATGCTCCGCGCGGCGCCATTCGGGTTCGAAGCCTCCGAGGGCTGGCCGGTCGCGGCATCCACGTAACGGAAGACCACCCGGCGATCTCGCTCCAGCGCGTCGAGGACGTCGTCGGACGCGAAGTAATTGCCCTCGCCGTGGTTGATCGGAATGCTCAGGATCTGACCCGCCGAGCAGGCCGCGGTGAACGGCGTATCTACCTGTTCGACGCGCACACTGACGTGCTCGCAAATGAACTTGAGGCCACGATTTCGCAGCATCGCGCCCGGGAGCAACCCGGACTCGAGCAGAATCTGAAATCCGTTGCAGACACCGAGCACTGGTCCACCGGCATCGGCAAAGGCCCTGACCGCGGCCATCACCGGCGAAAAGCGCGCGATCGCACCGGTACGCAGGTAATCCCCGTGGGCGAAGCCGCCGGGGAGAATCACCACATCAGCCGCACCAAGTGAGGTGTCCTTGTGCCAGACGAACTCGGCTTCCTGGCCGAGCACGTGCTTCGCAGCGTGGTAGGCGTCGTGGTCACAATTCGATCCGGGAAAGACGATGACGGCGAATTTCATTTTTTGATTTGCGCTGGGGCCCCCCGCCAGCGCCTGCCAGCGGCTCGCTTTGCTCGCCGCCGCTGATTCGTGACTCTCGGCCACTTAGTGAACGGCTCTGTCCAGCAAATCAACCAATTAATCGATCTCGATTCGATGCGTTTCAATTACGGGATTCGCCAGAACCTTGTTGGCGATGTCGGTCACGATGGTCTTCGCGGCGTCCGGTGACGCAGCATCGACTTCGACTTCGAAATACTTGCCCTGTCGGACGTCACCGATGCCGGTGTAGCCGAGCGAGTGCAGGGCGTCGGCGATGGTGCGGCCTTGGGGATCAAAGACCGAAGGTTTCAAAGTGACAAAGACTCGCGCTTTCATTGTTCTCCTGCAAGGATCGCTAAGGTCTGAACCACTACTTTGACATGGAGCCGGCCTCGCCGTAGCGCGAAGCGCGAAGGCGGGCTTTCATGTTTCTCCTGATCTAGACCACCGCCGGCACCGACGCGAACACGCGATCGAAAATCGCGTCGACGTTCCGGAAGTGCTCGTTCAGATCGAATGCCTTCTCGATCTCGTCCGGACTCAACACTCTTCGCAGGTCGGCGTCCTCCAGCAGCAGTGTCTTGAAGTCCCGCTGCTCGTGGAAGGCGCGCATCGCGTTCCGCTGGACCCATTCGTAGGCCTGTTCGCGCGAGACGCCACGCCGCGCGAGCTCGAGCAGCACGGTTCCCGAGAACACCACCCCGCGTGACCGCTGCAGATTCTCCTTCATGCGGTCGGGATAGACCACCATGCCGCGGACAATCCTGGTGAATCGGCGAAGCATGTGGTCGAGGGCGATGAAGCTGTCCGGCAGGATCACGCGTTCGACTGACGAGTGGGAGATGTCGCGCTCGTGCCAGAGCGCGATATTCTCGAGCGCCGCGTGGGCATTGCCGCGCAGCAGCCGGGCCAGGCCGGTAATCTGCTCGCAGCCGATCGGGTTGCGCTTGTGCGGCATCGCCGAGGATCCCTTCTGGCCCTTGCCGAATGGTTCCTCGATCTCGCCGATCTCGGTCTTCTGAAGACCGCGGATCTCGACCGCGAACTTTTCGAGCGATGCGGCCGTGATCGCGAGCGCGGTCAGCAGTTCGGCGTGCCGGTCCCGCTGGATGACCTGTGACGACACCGGCGCCGGGGTCAGGCCGAGACGCTCGCAGACCCTGGCCTCGATGCCGGGGTCGAGATGCGCGAACATCCCGACCGCGCCGGAGAGCTTCCCGACGCTCACCACCTCGCGCGCCCTGAGCACGCGGTCGAGATCCCGTTGCAGCTCGGCGTACCACAAGGCGAGCTTCACACCGAGCGTCATCGGCTCGGCGTGAACGCCGTGGGTGCGGCCAATCATCGGAGTCCGCTTGTGCTCCTCGGCGCGCGCCCGTACTGTGTCGAGGGCCTCCGCGAGATCCTTGACGATCAAATCGCAGGCCTGCCGCATCTGCAGCGCCTGCGCGGTGTCGAGGACGTCCGAGGAGGTCAGCCCGAAGTGCAGCCACCGGGCGGCCGGCCCGACGTGTTCCGCGACCGCAGTGGTGAACGCAATCACGTCGTGCTGGGTGACCTGCTCGATTTCTTCGATCCGGGCGAGGTCGAAGGTCGCCTTGGCCCTGAGCTCTGCGGCAGCGGCCGCCGGGATCACTCCCGCTTCAGCCATGGCATCCGCCGCGGCCAGCTCCACTTCCAGCCAGGTTTCATACCGGCGCTGATCGCTCCAGATCGCGCCCATTGCCGGATTCGTGTACCGCGGAATCATCGCGAGTATCCGTGTCGCTCAGCTCAGGTCCAGCCGCGTCGCCGGAAGTTCCGGCGCGGACGGGCCGACGACCGTGGCCGCCAGCGAACCGTTCGAGAACAGATCGGCCGCCACGCGCTGGAGATCCCCGGTGCTGACCGCTTCAACGCCCGCCAGCGTCTCGTCGAGGCCGAAATGGCGATCGAAATAGATCTCCTGGCGCGCCAGGTGTGACATGCGGCTCGACGTGTTCTCCAGACTGAGCATCAAGCTGCCCTTGAGGTGATCCTTGGCCCGCCGCAGTTCCGAATCCGGGACTGGCGTCCGCTTGATCGCTTTCATCTCCTCGACGCAGAGATCGATCACTTCGCCGACCGCTTCGTTGGCACAGCCCGCGTAGATCGTGATGTTGCCGGCGTCGCGGTAGGCGCTCAGCCCGCTGAAAACGGAATAGGCGAGGCCGCGCTTTTCCCTGATGTTCTGGAACAGCCGCGAGCTCATCGACCCGCCGAGCACCGTATTCAGGATGTAGCTGACGTAGCGATCGTCGTGACTCTGGGGATAGCTGTTGGTCCCGAGACACAGATGGCTCTGTTCGAGCTCCTTCACCCGCGTGATCACCTGCGGGCTGACCCGTGGCGCCGGACCATTGCGCATGTCGCCGGAGACGGTCAGCCCGTCGAATGCCTTCAGCACGAGCCCACGAAGGTTCCCGTGATCGAGGTTACCGGCCGCCGCGATGATCATGTTCGGCGCGACGTACGCGCGGTGGAAATAATCGAGGAGCGTCTCGCGAGTGAGCGCTTCGACCGTCTCCGGGTTGCCCAGAATCGGACGGGCAAGCGGGTGCCCTTCCCAGAAGTGCTGGGTGAACAGCTCGTGGACGAGATCGTCCGGTGTGTCCTCGACCATCTTGATCTCTTCGAGGATCACTTTCTTCTCGCGTTCGATCTCGTCGGCCGCGAACGCCGGGCGACGCACGATGTCCGCCAGGAGATCGACCGCGAGCGGCACGTGCTCGTCCAGCACTTTGATGTAGTAGCTGGCGTACTCCTTCGCGGTGAACGCGTCCAGCTGACCGCCGATCGAATCAATGGCCTGGGCGATGTCTTCCGCGCTGCGCGTATCGGTGCCCTTGAAGAGCATGTGCTCGACGAAGTGCGCAATCCCGCCGCGCTCGTCGCTCTCGTGACGGGATCCGCGCGTCAGCCAGACACCGATCGTGACCGACCGCACGTGCGGCATCGTCTCGGTGATCAGCCGGAGGCCTCCGTCAAGGACGTCGCGAACTACCGCGTTGGAAGGAGCGTTCACTGTCCGCCCTGAAGCACCCGGCCGGACATGGTGCGGTAAGTCATTTGTATAGAAGGAATTATACGAACGACCGAAAGAGGGGATTCTACCACGCCCGCTGCCTCGGCTCAAGAACGGGCTCCTGGGCAGCCCGTGTACAGCCGAGATCCGGCAGGGTAGTAGAATGGGGGTTCGCCTTCCCGCAGGGTACGCCAATGGTCAACGACACCAGACTGGATATTGCCGGCGTCGAGCTGCACGAGCTCGAACAGTCGTTGGCCGACCTGGGCCAGCCTCGATTCCACGGCCGGCAGATCTTTCAGTGGATCCACAAGCGCGACGTCACCGACGTCAACTTGATGTCGGATCTCAGCCGCGACCTCCGCGCAACGCTGGCCACGCACTTCGACCTGCGGGCACCGGCCGTCGTCCGTCGTGAACAGTCCGCGGATGGCACGACGAAATTCCTGCTGCGGCTCGAGGACGGCAAGCACATCGAGACCGTGTGCATCCCGGAATCCTTCTCCGGGGCCACCGATCCCACCGAGGCCGATCGCATCACCTTCTGCGTCTCGACTCAGGTCGGGTGTGCGATGAGATGCGCCTTCTGCCTGACGGGGAAGATGGGAATCGACCGCAACCTGTCCGCCGGGGAGATCGTCGGCCAGGTGCGCGTCCTGGTGAGGGAGCTCGGCCTCAACGAGCAACGATTCAATATCGTGCTGATGGGAATGGGCGAACCGCTGCACAACTACGACGCCACGATGAAGGCGCTGCGAATCCTGGCCGACGAGCACGGCATGGCCGTCTCCCCGCGACGCGTGACCCTCTCCACCGTCGGCGTGCTGCCGGCCCTCGAACGCCTTGCCACCGAACCGGTGATGCCCAATCTGGCGATCTCCCTGCACTCGACGACTGAAGCGCAGCGCGATCTGCTGGTACCGATCAACCGCAAGTACGGAATCGAAGACCTGCTGAACGCCTGCCGCCGATTCCCGCTCAAGCGGCGTGAGCGCATCACGTTCGAATACGTGATGCTGAAGGATGTGAACGACACGCCCGAAGACGCGCGCCGGCTGGTGCGCCTCCTCAACGGGATCAAGGGCAAGGTGAACCTGCTGCCGCTCAACGAGGCCGCGGGGATTCCGTTCGAGCGTCCATCAGATGCCGCCGTCAACCGGTTTGCGCGGATTCTGTCCGAGCGCGGTGTGACCGTGTCGGTGCGGAAGTCCAGGGGGCGCGACATTCGCGCAGCATGCGGTCAGCTGATCACCGAGTCGGCGCGCGACTCGGCGCCGGGCAAGCGCCTGGCGATGGCGATGAGCTCTCCAGTAATCTGAAAGAAAACGCTCACAGGAGCGCCAAGAGTTCAGGAGACAATTCCTGATCCGGTCCCAGTCAGCCTGACCCGAACCCGTTCATTGCGTTTCAAACCAGCCGGAATCCGTACCTTCAGGTAGTTATCGGTGACGACCAGGCTGCCGTCCTCCAGAGTCAACCCCGGCCGTTCCGTGCCCAGCTGCGACAGGTGAAAGCGCTCGGCCAGCGCTGAACCGATCTCTCGCACTCGAGCCCCGCGTGCTCGGGTCACAACGCCCGGCACCTTATCTCGCATGCCTGCTGCCTCCGTGCCAGGGCGATCCGAGTATGGAAAGACGTGGAGATGTGAAAGCGGAGACCCGGCCAGGTAGTCCGTACTCAACTCGAAATCCTCGTCTGTTTCTCCCGGGAAACCGACGATGACATCCGACCCGATCGAGGCATGTGGTAGTCGCTCGACGATGCCGTCAACCAGCCGACGGTACTGATCGCGCGTGTACGGACGACGCATCCGGCTTAAAAGGCGATCGCTCGCGTGCTGCAGCGGGAGATGGAAGTGCGGCGCGAACCGGCCATCGCTGCTCGCGACCAGCTCCACGATCTCCGGCGTGCAGTCCATCGGTTCGAGCGAGCTGATTCGGAACGTCACGTCATGACGGACCCGGAGCAGCGCCCGCAGGAGATCCGCGAGTGACGAACGGGGCACGAGATCGCGACCGTAGGAGCCGAGGTGCACCCCCGTAATCGCGACTTCCTTGTAGCCAGACGCACCGGCGCGCTCGACGTCAGCGACCACGTCGGCTATCGCGAGGCTGCGACCGCGTCCACGTGTGCGCGGGATGATGCAGTAGCTACAGCGCTCTTCGCAGCCGGTCTGGACCCGCAGCGTGAACGCCGTGCGTCCGGCTACCCCGGGCTCGAGAGGCGCGCCACATGGCCCCTCGCCGTCGCCGAACCGCAGGTTCGTCGGCCACTCACCGCTGCGCTCGAGCAACTGAACGAGATCGAGCTTCTCCTCGTTCCGCACCACACGGAGGACGCCCGGAAGCGACGCCACGTCGTCCGGACAACGGGTCGCATAACAGCCGGTGACGACTATCCGTGCGCCGGGGTTGTCACGGGCGACGCGACGAATTGTCTGTCGCGCGCCCTGATCGGCGGTAGCCGTGACCGAGCAGGTGTTGACAACCACGAGGTCGGCGGCGCTCGCCGGCGAGCTCTGACCTCCGCGTCCGCGCAGATCTTCCTCGACGCGGAGCGAATCCGCCTGGTTCACGCGACAGCCGAACGTAATGACCGAGTACTTCACCCTTGTTGCAGTTTCGCCGCCGCCTGCTCGACCTTCTCGGCCAATTTCTTCTTGTAGGCCACGAGCCGGCCGCCGAGAGCGGGATCGCCGACGGCGAGGATCTGCGCCGCCAGCACGCCGGCATTGGTAGCTCCCGGCTTCCCGATTGACACCGTTGCCACCGGCACGCCCGGCGGCATCTGCACCGTCGACAAGAGCGCATCCAGACCCTTGAGCGCCGACGAATCGATGGGGACCCCGATCACTGGCAGGGCCGTGTGCGCCGCCACGACGCCGCCAAGATGCGCCGCCGCGCCGGCGCCAACGATGAAGAGCCGCACGCCACGAGCGGGCGCCTCGGCAACCAGCCGCATCACCCTCTCCGGCGACCGGTGCGCCGAGGCGACGGTCATCTCACATGGAATGTCGAATTCACGAAGGACATCCACCGCGCCCTGCATGACCGGCGCATCGGAGTCGGAACCCATCAGAATCAGGACTGCAATACTCACCACTACCCCTTCGCGATGCTCAGAGCCTTCTGACCGATGTCGGAACGGTACTGCATGCCATCGAAGTCAATCGCCCGCACGGCCGCGTACGCACGCGCGATCGCTGCCTCGTAGGTGTCCCCGCCGCCGACCACGGTCAGCACGCGGCCACCGGCGGTGACGATCGATCCGGTCGCGTCAGGCGCGGTTCCCGCGTGAAAGACAACGACGTTCTCGAGCGCGGCGGCCTGCTCCAGCCCCTTGATGATCACGCCTGACTGGCTCGATTGCGGATACCCGCGGGATGCGAGGACGACCCCGACATATTTCTCCCGACCGAGCGCCATCGGACGATCTGGGAGCGCGCCTTTGGCTGCGGCCATCAGGACCGGCGCCAGCTCACCGTCGATCATCGGCAGCACCACCTGGGCCTCGGGGTCGCCGAAACGGACGTTGAACTCGATCACCTTCGGACCGTTACAAGTGAGCATCAGTCCGGCGTAGAGGAAGCCGCGATACTCGTGGCCCTCGCGGCGCATGCCGTCGATCACCGGCTGGATGATCTCGCTCATGATGCGACTCGCGAGAGGCCGATCGATCAGAGGGCTTGGCGCGAAGGCGCCCATGCCTCCGGTGTTCGGGCCCTGATCGCCGTCGAAAATGCGTTTGTGATCCTGGGCCGATCCAATCAGGACCGCACGCCGGCCGTCGCACAGCGCAAACACCGAGACCTCGGGGCCCTGGAGGCACTCCTCGAGCACGACGCGATCGCCCGCCGCGCCGAACTGACGATCTTCCATGGCGCTCGCAATAGCGGCGTCCGCAGCGGCCGCATCCGCCGCGACCACGACTCCCTTGCCCGCCGCCAGACCATCGGCCTTGATCACGATGGGGAGGCCGAGCTCACCGCTGGCGAGGACGGCTCTCGCCCCGGCCGCGCTGGAGCATGCCCGGTAGCGCGCGGTCGGGATCCCGGATCGCGCCATGAACTCCTTCGCGAACACCTTGCTGCACTCGAGGCGGGCCGCAGCGGCCGTCGGGCCGAAGATTCGCTGCCCTTCTGACGAAAAGAGATCGACAATGCCGCGGTCGAGTGGCAGTTCGGGGCCCACGACCGTCAGATCGACAGCCTCCCGGCGAGCGAGCTCGAGCAGCCCCTGAGTATTGCCGGCGTCAATCGGGACAGTGCGGACGGTCCGGGCGATACCGGCATTGCCGGGGGCGCAGAGGACCTCCGAGACGCTCGACTCTGCGGACAGCTTCCAGGCAAGCGCATGCTCACGGCCGCCGCTACCGACAACGAGGATTTTCATCGGGAAGACACCGGCTCGCCGCCCTTCGACGTTGCCCGGGGCGGCCTTGAGCCTGTCGAGGGGCCGGAGCTCAAAGCGCGAAGGTGGGCGGCACTGAACAGAGGAGAATAGCGGCCGCGCGGAGGAAAAGCGGAACCCGACGGCGTTCCGCTCCAAGAGATTGACGTTGGATGAGCTTTCCGCCTAGAATCCGCGTTTGCTCGTGATAGCCTAATATATTCCTCGGAATCCGCCGGCCCCGCAAGGGCCAACCGCCGTGGCCGCAAGGGGGGTGTTTTAGGCTTGGCTGAAGTCAAGGTTCAGGAAGGCGAATCGATTGAAAGCGCGCTTCGTCGCTTCAAACGTAAGGTGCAGCAGGAAGATATCATCAAGGATATCAAGAAGCACTCCTACTATTTGAAGCCTGGAGATAGGCGCCGCGCCAAACAGGCGCTGGCGCGTAAACGTACGCGCAAGAAGCAGCGTCGCGAGTCGGATTAAGGACAGCGCAGCAGCTGCGAGTACCGGAGAAGGGGGCGGATCTCGATTTTCGTTTGCGGGTGACACCAAACAGAAATCGAGGTCCGCCCCTTTTTTCATAGGGCCTGCCCGCGCGTGCAGGCGCAGAGTTGGTGAGAGGTAGGTAGGGCCGATGGAGTTCCAGGACAAAACCCTCAACTGCGTGGATTGCGGGACGGAGTTCCTCTGGACGGCAGGAGAACAGCTGTTCTTTGCCGACAAGAATTTCAAGAACGAACCGAAACGGTGCAAGAGCTGCAAGGCCAAGCGCGCGTCCCGCCCCGCCGCCGGTGCCAGCATCGCCCGTGAGCGCGTCGAGACGACGACCAACTGCTCGGCGTGCGGTAAGGAGACCACGGTCCCATTCCGTCCAACCCAGGGGCGGCCGGTCTTCTGCCGCGAATGCTTCCAGCAGCGGAAGTTTGCCGGCGCGGCTGGCGTCTGACTGTCCTGAGCTTCGGTTCGAACACGGGCCACGCGTCGAGCGTGGCCTTTTTGTTTTTGCGGGAAGGGAATCCTCGCACCGGCTGCCTGCGTCTACAATCGTGATTCTGGTTACACCTCGGCCCCGGCGCACGTCGTGCTGACTCAACCGCCGGGGGCCCCCGTCAGAACCTCATCATGTCGTTCACAGCGCTTTCTCGGTTCCTGTGTGCGGGTGTTTTCGTTGTCACCCTCACGATTTCTGCCGCCTGCCGCGATCCAAAAGGCTCGGCGGCCGGCGCTCCTCAGGCTCCACCCCCCACGGCCGTCAAACTTCTGACCCTCGAGCCCAAACCGGTCGAACAGGCGTCCGAATTCATCGCCACTGTCCGGTCCCTGCGCTCGACAACGGTCCAGCCGGAAGTCGAAGGGCTGGTGACGAAGATCTTCGTGAAGTCCGGCGACCACGTCCGGGCCGGCGCACCCCTGGTGCAAATCAACGCGGCCAAGCAGCAGGCAACCGTCAAGAGCACCGAGGCCAATCGGGCGGGCACAGAAGCCGACGTCCAATACTGGCGGCAACAGGTCAAGCGCCTGGAGTCGCTCGTCGGCGCCGGGGCGATCAGCCGCCAGGAATTCGATCAGGCACAGAACTCACTGCGCACAGCGGAGGCGCGCCTGGCCGCCCTCGACGCGCAGGTACGGGAAGGCCGGGTCGAGCTGGAGTACTACCGCGTCGACGCACCGCAGGCCGGCGTGATCGGCGATATTCCGATCCGCACCGGCGATCGTGTCACGACCTCCACGGTGATCACTACGATCGACGAGAACGCCGCCCTCGAGGCGTACATCCAGATTCCTCTCGACCGCTCGCCCGACCTGCGCCTCGGCCTGCCCGTTCAGCTGCTCGACGGCGAAGGGAAGATCGTCGCCACCAATCCGATCACCTTCGTCGCGCCGCGCGTGGACGACGCGACCCAGACGGTGCAGGTCAAGAGTGCGCTCCGCAATGTTCCGCCGGCGCTCCGGGTGCAGCAGTTCATCCGCGCCCGCGTCGTGTGGCGGAACGCGCCGGGCCTGACGCTTCCGATCACCGCGGTCTCGCGCGTCAGCGGTCAGTACTTCTGCTTCGTGGCCGAGCAAAGCCCGAACGGCCTGGTCGCCCGGCAGCGCCCCGTGCAGATTGGCGAATTGATCGGGAACGACTACGTCGTCACGGGCGGGGTGAACGCCGGCGACAAGGTCGTGGTCTCGGGCATCCAGAAGATCGGCGACGGCGCCCCCGTCAAGGCGGAATAGATGGTCGACACCTTCATCCGCCGGCCGATCCTGGCATCGGTCTGCTCTCTGGTCCTGATTCTGGCCGGCGCGGTCGCGATCCCGACGATGCCGGTTGCCCAGTATCCAGCTCTGGCCCCGCCGCAGATCACGGTCACCGCGTTCTACACAGGCGCCAACGCACAGGAAGTCGAGACCTCGGTCACGACCCCGCTCGAACAGGCCATCAACGGCGTCGAAGGCATGTCCTACATGACGTCGTCCAGCACCAACAGCGGCGTGTCGACAATCAACGTGACGTTCGATATCACGCGCAACCAGGACCTCGCCCAGGTCGACGTCCAGAACCGGGTCAACCAGACGCTGGGCCGGATGCCGGCGGAAGTCCGCACGACCGGCATCATCGTCCAGAAGCAGGCGACTGGCTTCGTGATGGCGGTCGGCGTGTACTCGGAAAAAGGACAGTACGACTCGCTGTTCCTGAGCAACTACCTGGACGTCTACGTCAAGGACGCCTTGAAGCGGGTGCCTGGCGTCAGTGACGTGCTGATCTTCGGTGAGCGGAAGTACTCGATGCGGCTCTGGCTCGATCCCGACCGCATGGCCGCGCGCAACCTGACCGCGGGCGACGTCGTATCGGCGCTGCGCGAACAGAACGTGCAGGTGGCGGCGGGAAGCCTGGGCCAGGCGCCGGCGCCGTCCGGACAGATGTATCAGCTGAGCGTGCGCGCGGTCGGCCGGCTGCGCGAGGCGTCGGAGTTCGAAAACATCATCCTCAAGAGCGGGGTCGGCGGATCGCTCGTCCGGGTCCGCGATGTCGGCCGCGCGGAGCTGGGCGCGGAGACCTACTCCGCCGACCTTCGCTTCCAGACCCTCGAAGCGGTGGGCTTCGGAGTGATCCAGCTCCCCACCGCCAACGCGCTCGACGTCGAACGCTCCGTTTCGGCGGAGATGGAACGGCTGTCGCGGACTTTCCCGCCCGGGGTCAAGTACCAGGTGGCGTTCAACACCACCGACGTCGTCGAGGAGTCGATCAACGAGGTTCTGAAGACGCTCGCTGAAGCCATCGCGCTGGTCGTGCTGGTCATCTTCATCTTCCTGCAGACGTGGCGCAGCACGATCATTCCGGCCGTCACCATCCCGGTCTCGCTGATTGGCGCCTTCGCGTTTACGAAGCTGATGGGCTTCTCGATCAACACGCTGACGTTGTTCGGGATCATCCTGGCCACCGGCATCGTCGTCGACGATGCCATCGTCGTGATTGAGAACATCGAGCGGCACATCCAGCAATACGGCAAGAGCGCGCGGCAGGCGGCCTCCGATGCGATGCGCGAGGTCTTCGGCGCGGTCGTCGCGACCGGGCTGGTGCTGATTGCGGTCTTCGTGCCGGTAGCGTTCTTCCCGGGCACGACCGGGCGGCTCTACGCGCAGTTCTCGATGACGATCGCCTTCGCGGTCGCGCTGTCGGTGTTCAACGCCATCACGCTGACGCCCGCGCTCTCGGCGCTGCTGCTCGAACGCGAGAGCCATCACAAAGGGCGGTTCTTCTCGTTCTTCGAGAAGGTCATTGGCGCCGGCACCCGAGCGTATGTCGGGGGGCTCAGATACGCCGTCGCCGCGCGCTGGGTAGTGGTGCTGGTGTTCGTCGGGGCGCTCGGGTTGACCTACTGGGTGTACCGCATCGTACCCCAGGCATTCATCCCCGAAGAGGATGCGGGCTACTTTCTGGTGCAGGTGCAGGCGCCGGCCGGCGCTTCGCTCGAGTACACGAGCAACGTGGCCCGTCAGGCGGAAAAGATCATTCTCAGCGATCCCGACGTGCTGGCGCTGTTCTCGGTCATGGGGTTCAGCTTCAGCGGCGCGGCGCCGAACCAGGGACTCATGTTCGCGCGGCTCAAGCCGTTCGATGAACGACCCGGCGCGGAGCATGGGGTCCAGGCGGTGCTCGGACGCATCAGCGGTCCGCTCTTCAGCCTGCCGGGCGCAATTGTCATCGGCTTCGCTCCGCCGTCGATTCCGGGCCTGAGCCGGTTCGGCGGCTTCGAGTTCCAGGTGCTCGATCAGACGGGTCAGGACATCACGAACCTGGCGACCGCCACCCAGACCATTGCCAGGGCCGGCAATCAGTCGGGAGTCCTGCGCGGCCTGTTCAGCGCATTCACGGCGAACGACCCTCAGCTCCAGGTGACGATCGACCGCCAGCGGGCGCTGGCACTGGGCATCCCGCTCAACGAGATCACGAGCGCGATGCAGATCCTGCTCGGCTCGCAGTATGTGAACGACTTCGAGTTCAACAACCGGGCGTACCGCGTCTACGTCCAGGCCGAGCAGCAATTCCGGTCCAACCCGCAGGCACTACGGCAGCTGTATGCGCGCACGCGCGGTGGCGAGATGGTGCCGCTCGAGCAGGTGGTCTCCACCGAGGAGGTCACCGCGCCGCAGGTGATCAGCCATTTCAACCTGTTCAGGTCCGCCACGATCAACGGGTCGGCTGCCCCCGGTGTCAGTTCGGGGGTCGCCCTGGCGGAAATGGAGCGGCTGGCGGAGACTCACCTGCCGGAGGGCATGGGCTACGCCTGGTCGGGCATTTCACTCGAGGAGACGAAGGCCGGCCGCCAGGCCGTGTTCATCTTTGGTCTGGCGCTGCTCCTCGTGTATCTCACTCTGGCGGCACAGTACGAAAGCCTGGTGTTGCCGTTCATCGTCCTGCTGGGCGTGCCGCTCGCCGTTCTCGGAGCGCTCGGAGCACAGTGGAGCCGGGGCCTGGCCAACGACGTCTACTGCCAGGTCGGCCTGGTCATGCTGATTGGGTTGTCGGCGAAGAACGCCATCCTGATCGTGGAGTTCGCCGAACAGCTCCGCCAGCGGGGGATGACCATCGTCGAGGCGGCCATCGAAGCGTCCAAACTCCGGCTCCGGCCGATCCTGATGACGTCTCTGGCGTTCATCCTCGGCGTCCTGCCGCTCGTCTTTGCGACGGGGGCCGGCCAGGAGGCGCGCCACTCGGTCGGGACCGCGGTGGCCGGCGGGATGTTCGTGTCGACGTTCCTGAACATCCTCTTCATTCCGGTTCTGTACGTGGTCGTTCAGAGCATTCGATCATGGGTGTCGAAAACGCCCGAGACAGGCGAACAACCCGCATAAACACCGGCGATTTCTTGACACTCTTTTTGATTGCGTAGTACGCTGCACGGTCTTTCTAGTATAGGGGCGCCGGCCCGATGGGCGCGGCATGAGCGGAACCGCGTCCGGCGGGCGGTGTCGAAAGCGTTTGCGGGCCGCCGCTCGATGGTGCCGGGGCCTGTCACGACCGAGCGGCGCGAATAAAACGGAGGGAGTGCGGCGATGCAGATCGACGAACGGGTCGTCGACGGGGTGACGATTCTGGACCTCAAGGGAAAAATGACGCTCGGCGAAGGCGACGAGCTCCTGAAGGACAAGATCAATTCGCTCATCCAGCAGGACCGCAAGAAGCTGCTGCTCAATCTCGAAGGGGTCCCCTACATCGACAGCGCCGGGCTGGGCGAGATCGTCCGGACCTACACCACTGTCAGCCGGCAGGGCGGCAAGCTGAAGCTGCTCAACCTCACCAAGCGCATCCAGGATCTGCTGGCCATCACGAAGCTGCTTACGGTGTTCGAGACCTACGATACCGAGCAGGACGCGATCGGCAGCTTCAAAGGATAGGGCGCCTCGCGCTGAGGATGGCGCGCACTCCCCTTCCGGACATCATCGAACCGACGCGGCCGCCGGCGGCGGCCGTGGACGGTACCCGGTCCCACACGCTGCTCCCCGGTCTGATTGCGTCGCTGCGGCCCTCGCAGTGGACCAAGAACCTGATCATCTTCGCGGGAGTGCTGTTCGGTCAGCGGCTCACTGACCCCGGCGCTCTCGCCGCCGCGGCAGGCGCCTTCGTCATCTTCTGCCTGCTGTCCGGCGTCGTGTACTTGATCAACGATGTGGTGGATCGGGAAGCCGACCGCCGTCATCCAGTCAAGCGGCGCCGGCCGATCGCGTCCGGTGCGGTCCCCGTCTCTGCCGCCTTGACGGCCGCAGCACTCCTGGGGGCCGGCGCGCTCGCCGCTGCCTTCGCCCTGCGTCCGGAGTTCGGCCTCATCGCCTTACTGTACGTGGGACTGTTGGGCCTCTATTCGGGGCGACTCAAGCACATCGTCATCATCGACGTGCTCACGATCGCCATCGGTTTCGTGCTCCGCGCGGTCGGCGGGGCGGTCGTCATCCCGGTGGCGGTCAGCGTCTGGCTCTACATGTTGACGATCCTGCTGGCGCTGTTCCTGGCGCTGGCCAAGCGCCGCCACGAGCTGGTGCTGCTGGCGGGCGGAGCCACCGGCCACCGGCGGATTCTGCAGGAATACAGCCCGTATCTGCTGGATCAGATGATCTCCGTGGTCACGGCGTCGACGCTGGTCGCGTATGCGATCTACACGGTCAGCCCCGAAACGACGGCGAAGTTCCAGACCCATTGGCTCGGGGTGACGCTGCCCTTTCCGCTGTACGGGATCTTCCGATACCTTTACTTAGTGCACCAGAAGGAAGGGGGCGGCAGCCCGTCGGACCTGCTGCTCACCGACCGGCCGCTGCTCATCTGCGTGGCACTGTGGGCCGCTGCTGTGGCCCTGATTATCTACGGGCCCAACCAGCTGATCCATTGGACGCAGTAACGGCCGGCTGAGAAGACGTCATGCCTAAATCGAAGGTCGCAATTCTCCGAACGTCGCCCGCCACGGTACTCCGCGATTACCACTCGGCCATGAACCTGGCCGGGTACCAGGACGTTCTCGCGAAGGACGCGGACACCGCGCTCAAAGTCAACATCTCCTGGCATTTTTTCTTCCCCGGCAGCTCCACGACCCCCTGGCAGCTCGACGGCGTGATCAGGGCCATGAAGCAGGACGGTTACGACCCGTCACTGATCCATGCCTGCCACAACCGCACAGTGGTCATCGATGCGCACCTCGGCGAGCGCGAGAACAAGCAGATCAACGTGGTCGAAGCGCACGGCCTGCGGAACATCCACATCTATGAGAGCGAAGAGTGGATCAACATCCGCGAGGCGGTCGGCGATCTCACGCGGAAGTTCCTCTGCCTGAACCAGGTCTATCCGTCAGGGTTCATGATCCCGCGGCGCTTCATCGGCGAGAACATCGTCCACCTGCCGACGGTCAAGACCCACGTCTTCACCACCACCACCGGCGCCATGAAGAACGCGTTCGGCGGTCTGCTGAACGAGCGGCGGCACTGGACCCATCCGGTGATCCACGAGACGCTGGTGGATCTGCTGATGATCCAGAAGAAGATCCACCGCGGCGTGTTCGCGGTGATGGACGGCACCTTTGCCGGCGACGGACCGGGTCCGCGCTGCATGGTGCCGCACGTCAAGAGTGTCATCCTCGCCAGCGCCGACCAGGTCGCCATCGACGCCGTCGCGGCGAAGCTGATGGGGATGGATCCGCTGTCGATCAAGTTCATCCGCCTGGCTCACGATCTGGGCCTCGGCTGCGGTGACCC
>Ga0207428_10001101_pt1 | contig 29367 bp, 29 predicted proteins | sample RhiMethybrSRZTD1_FD_187600 | JGI IMG/M metagenome (GOLD analysis project Ga0207428, IMG submission 187600) | Populus rhizosphere microbial communities from Tennessee, USA - Rhizosphere MetaG P. TD hybrid SRZTD1 (SPAdes) (version 3) | ecosystem: Host-associated > Plants > Roots > Rhizosphere >...
TCGGGGAACATTCCCGCACGCTCGCACAGGCGGGCCTCCTCTCGCTCGACAACGCGTTTCGTTGCCGAAGACAAGAAAGAGAGCCGCGTCTCCGCGGCTCTCTTTCTTGCGCTCATGGGCTGGTGGCCATCAGCTGCAGCCGGTATTCGTGCCGCAGTCGCGGCAGGTGTAGCAGGAGCCCGTCCTGACCATGCGGCCGCCGCAGCGGGCGCACTCGACCGCGTCCTCCCACTGGTTGAAGAGCGCCGTCTGGCCCGGCGGGGCCGACTCGACTGCTTGCGCGGCCGCTCCCGCGCCCGGGTTCTCGGTGTACGCCGCCGCCAGGCGCGCCTTCACCTCGGGCGTCAGGATGCCGGCCTCCTCCTGCTGGTCGGCGGTGAGGAACTTCTTCCCCATCCAGCGGAAGATGTAGTCCACGATCGACTTCGCAGCGCGGATGTCCGGGTCGTTCGTCATGCCGCTCGGCTCGAAGCGCATGTGGCTGAACTTCGAGACGTACACCTCGAGCGGCACGCCGTACTGGAGCCCGAGCGAGACCGAGATCATGAACGAGTTCATGAGGCCGGCGAGGGTCGTGCCCTCCTTCGCGATGTCCACGAAGATGTCGCCGGGCGTCCCGTCCTCGAACAGGCCGACGTGGATGTAGCCCTCGTACTCGCCGACCTTGAACTTGCGGCCGACCTCCGTGCGGTCGTCCGGCAGGCGCCGGCGCTGCGGGTGGCCGACGACACCCGTCGCGCCGACGGGTAGCGCGACCGCCTGCCCTTCCTTCGAGGACGAGAGGGGCTGCGCGACCTTGCAGTTGTCGCGGTAGATCGCGATCGCCTTCACGCCGAGCTGCCACGACTCGACGAACAGCTGGGCGATCTCGTCGATCGTCGTCTGCTCGGGCAGGTTCACGGTCTTCGAGATGGCGCCCGAGATGAACGGCTGCACCGCGCCCATCATCTTCACGTGCCCCATGTAGTGGATCGCGCGCTCGCCGATCGCGCAGTCGAACACGGGGTAGTGCTCGGTCTTGAGGTGCGGCGCCCCCACGACGCCGCCCCTCTCGTCGATGAAGGCGACGATCTCCTCGACCTCGCGCGGCGCGTAGCCGAGCTCGGCGAGCGCCATCGGCACCGTCTTGTTGACGATCGTGATCTCGCCGCCGCCGACGAGCTTCTTCGACTTCACGAGCGAGAAGTCGGGCTCGACGCCGGTCGTGTCGCAATCCATCATGAAGCTGATCGTCCCGGTCGGCGCGAGGACGGTCGCCTGCGCGTTGCGGAAGCCGTGCACCTCGCCGATCTCGAGCGCGTCGTCCCAGGCGCGGCGGGCGCCGTCAAGCAGGTCGTCGGGCACCGAGTCGGAGTGGTTGATGTTCCCCACGGCCGCGCGGTGCTTCGCGATCACGCCGACCATCGGCGCGCGGTTCTCCTGGAAGCCCGCATGCGCGCCCATCCGTCGCGCGACCTCGGCGGACTTGCGGTACGCCCGCCCCGTCATCAGCGCGGTGATCGCAGCGGCGTAGGCGCGACCCTCGTCCGAGTCGTACGGGAGACCGCGCGCCATCAGCAGGGCGCCGAGGTTCGCGTAGCCGAGGCCGAGCTGGCGGAACTTCTTGGCGTTCCGGCCGATCTCGGGCGTCGGGTAGGACGAGTAGCCGACGACGATCTCCTGCGCGAGGAAGACGACGTCGACGGCGTGCTCGAGCATCTCGACGTCGAGCTCGCCGTCCTCGCGGCGGAACTTCATGAGGTTCAGCGAGGCGAGGTTGCAGGCCGAGTCGTCGATGTGCATGTACTCCGAGCACGGGTTGGACGCGTTGATCCGGCCCGTGTTCGGCGACGTGTGCCAGGCGTTGATCGTCGTGTCGTACTGGACGCCCGGGTCGGCGCACTCCCACGCTGCCGCCGCCATGTCGCGCAGCAGCGCACGGGCCTCGACCGTCTCGACGACCGTGCCGTCGGTGCGCGCCGTCAGCGGCCACTCCTTGCCCTCGGTGACGGCCTCCATGAACGCGTCGGTCACGCGGACCGAGTTGTTCGCGTTCTGGTACTGGATCGACGCCCAGTCGGCGGAGTCGAGCGACATGTCGTAGCCCGCCTGCTCGAGCACGCGCGCCTTCCGCTCCTCGCGGGCCTTGCACCAGATGAACTCGTCGATGTCCGGGTGGTCGACGTCGAGCACGACCATCTTCGCCGCCCGCCGCGTCTTCCCGCCCGACTTGATCGTCCCCGCCGAGGCGTCAGCGCCGCGCATGAACGAGACCGGTCCCGAGGCGTAGCCGCCTTTGGAGAGTTGCTCCTTCGAGGAGCGGAGCCGCGAGAGGTTGAGGCCCGAGCCGGAGCCGCCGCGGAAGATGATCCCCTCGCGCCGGATCCAGTCGAGGATCGACTCCATCGAGTCGTCGATCGAGAGGATGAAGCAGGCGGAGCACTGGGGCGTCTCCTCGAAGCCGACGTTGAACCAGACCGGCGAGTTGAACGAGGCGTACTGGTTGACGAGGATCGCCTTCAGCTCCGCGTGGAACGTCTCGGCCTCGTCGTCCGTCGCGAAGTAGCCGCCCTGCTTCCCCCAATCCGTGATCGAGTCCGCGACCCGGCCGATCATCTGCTTGACGCTGCGCTCGCGCTCGGGGGAGGCCATGCGGCCGCGGAAGTACTTCTGCGCGACGATGTTCGTCGCGGTCTGCGACCAGAACCTCGGGAACTCGACGTCGCGCTGCTCGAACGCCGGCGCCCCCTTGCCGGGGATCAGCGCGTCACGCGTCTCCCACTCGATCTCGTCGAACGGGTCGCGTCCCGGGATCGTGAAATACCGCTTCGGGGCGACGCTCGCCTCCTCGTCGAGGATGCTGTTGACGAACTCCTCCTCCTGCGGCGGTGCCTGCGTCGCCTGCTTCGCGGTCGCCATGCTGTCCTCCCGGGCCGAGATGTCGAGTCACTCCCCGCGCGGGTCGCGCGAGGGCGCGTCCTGCGGGCGGACCGGGCATGCTAGGACGCGGGTCGGACGGCACCGAAATTCCTGCAAATAGCGCGAATCCAGACGCCTTCTCACCACCTGGATTCTACCGGTCGGAGCCGATTCGACGTCAGGTGCGGCGTCGCGCCAGGCCCGCCGCGAGGCCGCTCGCGAGGAGAACGAGCGACAGCGCGCCGAGCGCGATCAGCGGGTACGGGATTCCCGGCTCGGCTCTCGCGTGGGTGGGGCCGCTCGCGAGTCGGGCCGGGTCGTCTCGAGGCGTGGAGGCGGGGTGCGGGGCCGTGCGGGGCGCCTTGGCAGCGGGTGGCGGCGACGAAGCGGCCTGGGGCGCCTTGGCCGCGGGCGGTTTCGATGCGGGCGGCGGCGACGGCGGCGTCGGCTTCGTCTCGCGGGCGGACGGGGTGGGTCGGCGGACGGCGCCCTGCCTCGCGTTCTCGAGCGCGCGCTCGATCACGGTGGTCGCGTCGGTGTACTGGAGGACGTCGTCCGGCAGAGCTCGGATCGCCGCCCGGTAGCACGGCAGCGGATAGATCGCGTCGACGCGACCGCCGGAGTACCAGTCGCGGATCACCCGCTGACCGCAGTCCTCGAGCGAGCCGGCGTCTGCGGGAGCCGCCGTGGCGAGCGCAAGTGTCGCGGCGGCCATCACGAGGACGGCGCGCAAGACCATGAGAAAGCGCTACCCCCTCTTCGCGGCGGCGAAACGTCGAGCCGTCGCCGCGCGCTGCCTGCGGTCTAGGCCGGGCCGGGCGGGCCGCCGTCGCGGCGAGCCTGCGAGCGTCGGCTCAGATAGCCGGCGCCGCCGGCGGCGAGCAGGAGGAGCGCGAGGCCTCCGAGGACGAGCAGCGGGATCGGAACGGACGACGGGCCGGACGTGTCCACCGGATCCACGGCGTCGGTGCCCGTCCCGCCCTCCGGGCCCGGATGGCCGGAGTCGCCGGGCGGCTCGGTGGTCTCGGTGCCCGGATTGTTCGTGCCGTTGTTGCCCGCGGTCTGACTCCCGCCCGAGGGCCCCGGGTCCTTCTCGCCCTTCCGTGCGAACGCGAGCGCGCGAAGGATGTCCTCCTTCGCGTTCGAGTAGTCGAGCACGTCGACGGGCAGGGAGCGGATCGCCTCCTGGTAGCAGTGCGCCGGGAAGACCTTGTCGACGCGGCCGTCGCCGTACCAGTCCGCGACGACCTGGTCGGCGCAGGACTTCGACGCGGCCGCCGCCGGCCCGGCGAGGGCGAGCGTCACCAGCACGAGTCCGAGGACCAGCGCAGGGAATGAAAGGCGTCCGTAGTTGGCGTCTGGCACGAGGGCTGCGGAGGGAGGGACCTTGCTGAGTCTTCCCTGCCTCCGTGGGTCGACGATCAGGGAAGGGTAAACGATGTGTAAGACGGGACCGGAGACAAACGACACGTCCGCTCCGGGCGTCCAGGTTCCCTCTGAGGCCCATGCTAGCCTCGCGCGCGATGGACGCGGCGCCGCAATCCGCGCTCCCGAACTGGCGCAGCGCGGAGGCGGCCCTTCTCCTCTCGGTCGGCGTCCTGCTGGCCGCCGCGGTCTTCCACGGGGACGGGTCGCGCGTCGACTCGCTCGCGTCTATCGGGATCGCGGCGCTCCTCGCGGCGGGCGTCGCGCTCTGCGTCGCGTTGCGCGGTGGCCTCCCGTTCCCACGGCTCGAGCGCAGCTCTGCGGCCGCGATCGCCGGGGCCGCGGCTCTGACCGCATGGGCGGGCATCTCGATTGCGTGGTCGATTGCGGGGGATCGCTCGTGGGACTGGCTCGGCCGCGGCCTCGTGTACCTCGCGTTTCTCCTGCTCGGCCTCCTCGTCGGCGCGCTCGCCGCGGGGGCACGTCGTCTTGCGGCACTGCTCGCCGTCGTCGTCGGCGCAGCGATCGGCTGGGCGCTCCTCGGGGTCGCGATCCCGTCGCTCTTCCCCGACGGCGACCGGATCGCGCGGCTACGCGAGCCGGTCGGCTACTGGAACGCACTGGCGCTCCTTGCCGACGCCGCGGTCGGGCTGGGGCTCTGGCTCGCAGGCGACCGGCGGGCGCTGCTCCGCAGCACGGGGCTGCTGCTCTCCTACGGCGGCGCGCTCGCGATTCTCCTGACGCAATCGCGCGCCGGCGTCGTCGGGGCGGTCGCCGTCGTGGTGCTGTGGCTCGTCACGAGCCGCGAACGCCTGGCAGACGCGCTCCGGGTCGCCGTCTCGGTGGGGCCGGCGCTCGTCGTGGGTGGCTGGGCGTTCACGCGGCCGGCGCTCGTCGAGGACGGCGTGCTCCGCGCGGACCGGGTCTCCGACGGCCGCGTCTTCGCGGTGCTGACGCTGGTGCTCGGCGCGGCGGTGGCGCTCGCGGCGTGGAAGCTCCCGGTCGAGCGGCTTGCGACCGACCGCGGCCGGGCCGTGAGGGCGACGCTGGTCGCCCTCTGCGCGGTGGCGCTCGTCGCCGGCACGGCCGGGGTCGTCGCGAAGGAGGGCAACCCGCTCTCGTGGGCGACGTCGCAGTTCTCGGGCGGGGAGTGCGCGAACGTCCCCGGCCGGCTCGCGGAGCTCTGCGCCAACAACCGCCTCGACTGGTGGAAGGAGTCGCTCCACATCGCCCGCGCGCGCCCCCTGGGCGGCTCGGGCGCCGGCACGTTCGCGGTCGCGCGCTTGCGTTACAGGGCGGATGCGACGGAGGCATCCGAGCCGCACAGCGTGCCCTTCCAGGTGCTCGCCGACCTAGGCGTCGTCGGCCTCGGCCTGCTCGTCGTGACCCTCGTCGGCTTCGCCCTGGCGGTCCGCCGCGGCCTCCGGCTCGCTCCGCCCGGAGAACGTCGCGCGGGAGTCGCGCTCGCCTGCCTCGTCCTTGCCTTCTTCGTCCACTCGCTCGTGGACTACGACCTCGACTTCCTGGCGGTCTCGGCGCCTGCGCTGACCGCACTCGGCGCCCTCCTCGCACTCGGCCGACCGGCGATCGGGTTCCGCGCGCGCGCGTCCGAGCTCGTCGCCGTCGGCGCCGTGACGGTCGCCGCGGTCCTCGCGATCGCCTTCCCGTCCCTCGCGGGCGACGAGGTCGACCGCTCCCTCGACGCGACCGACGCCGGCCGGATCGCCGACGCCGTCCGCCACGCGGACCGCGCCCGCATGCTCAACCCGCTGTCTCTCGCTCCACTAGAGGCTCGTGCGTACGCGGCCGACGTCGCCGGCGACCGGGACGCCGCAGTCGCGTGGTACGAGCGCGCGACGCGGCTCCAGCCGGAGAACCCCGACCCCTGGTACGACCTCGGGCTCTACCACGTGATCGTGACGCACGACCTCTGCGCCGCGTACCAGGCGCTCAACCAGTCGTACACGCTCGATCCGCGCTCGACGCGTTGGACGCCTGGCGGCCCGCTCGACCAGGCTCGGGATGCGGTGAACAACCGCGGCGCCTGCGGGTAGCCAGAGGCTAGCCGCCGAGGATGAGGACGGCCTGCGCGCCGTGCAGCTGCGCGGGCTTCATCCCGTCGAGGGGCCCGACGACCTGGACGCCCAGATCGGCGGCGAGGCGGCGGCCCTCTCCTTCGAAGCCGCGCCGGTACATCACGATCGTCTGCGGGTAGTCGCTCGAGGGCGCGTTCCCGACGAGGCCGACGCGGTAGCCGCGGCCTTTCACCCGCGTCGCGGCGCTCGCGGCTGCGCCCTGGTGGCCGTTTCCGTTGAGGACCACGATCTCGACCTTCCGCCGCGGGAGCTCGGCGACCGCCGGCTTCGACTGCTTGACGGGCGCCACGTGCGTGGGCGTGGCCTTCTTGCCCGCGACGCCGGTCGCGTGCTCGGTCTTCGCGGCGCCGTGCTGGGCAGCTCCCGGCTTCACGAGGAGCGCGCCACCGGCGACGATCAGGAGGACGAGCTCGAAGGCGGCCACGAGCGCGAGGAGAACGGTCGCTCGCTGCCACGGCTGGACCGCGAGCTGCGGATCGAGGCGGGCGGGATGGTCCACGAGCGAAATGGTTCGCCCGCGGCGCGGTCATTCCTTCCGGATCCACTCCCAGGTCCGGCGCAGCCCGTCGCGGAGGGGGACCTCGGGCGTCCACCCGAGCTCGCGCTCGGCACGCGCATTGTCGAGGCAGCTGCGCCGCAGCTCACCCAGCCGGGGCTCGCCGTGACCGACCTCCGCCCGAACTCCCGCGGCTTCCGTGCAGGCCTGCCAGAGCTCGAGCACGGACGTCTCGACGCCCGTGCCGACGTTGAACACGCCCCCGTCGGCGCCGACGGCCGCGACGAACGCGCGCACGACGTCGCCGACGAAGACGTAGTCCCGCGTCTGGCCGCCGTCCCCGAAGATCGTCGCCGGCTGCCCGCCCGCGATGCGGGAGAGGAAGATCGCGACGACGCCGGCCTCGCCGTGTGGGTCCTGCCGCGGGCCGTAGACGTTGCCGAGCCGCAACGCGACATGGCGCGACCCGTAGAGCCGGTTCCACGTGGCGAGGTACTCCTCGCCCGCGAGCTTCGACGTGCCGTAGGGCGAGAGCGGGCGCCGCTCGTCATCCTCGCGCGCGGGTCGCGTGTCGCACTCGCCGTAGATCGCGCCCCCGGTCGAGGCGAACACGACCTGGGCGTCGTGCTGCCGGGCGAGCTCGAGCACGTTGACCGAGCCCAGCACGTTCGTCCGCGCGTCGAGCACCGGGTCGCCGACCGAGACACGCACGTCGACCTGGGCGCCGAGGTGGAACACGACCTCGGGGCGGGCGTCTGCGAGCGCGTCGGCGAGCGGCTCGCGGATGTCGAGCACGTGGAGGTTCGCCTGGGAGGAGACCTGCTCGCGCCGGCCGTTGCTGAGGTCGTCGACGACGTGCACCTCGTCCCCGCGGGCGAGCAGCGCGTCGACGAGCGTCGACCCGATGAACCCCGCGCCCCCCGTGACGACCGCCCGCACGGCCGTATCCTACGCGCGCATGTTCGTCTCCTTCGAGGGTCTCGACGGGTGCGGCAAGACGACCCAGGCGCGGCTCCTCGCGGAGGCGCTCGGCGCCGACGGAGTCGACGTCGTCTCGACCCGCGAGCCGGGCGGGACGCCGCTCGGGGAGGAGATCCGCAGCCTGGTGCTGCACGGCGACCACGTCGCGCCCTGGGCGGAGGTCGCGCTCTACGCCGCGTCCCGCGCCCAGCACGTCGTCGACGTCATCCGTCCCGCGCTCGCGCGCGGGGCGACGGTCGTGTGCGACCGCTACCTCGACACCTCGGTCGCCTACCAGGGCGCGGGCCGCGGCCTCGGCGTCGACGTCGTGCTCGAGCTCAACCTCCGCGTCGTCGAGGGATTGCTCCCCGACGTGACCGTGCTCGTCGAGCTCGACGTCGAGACCGCGCTCTCACGCGTGGGCGGCAAGCGTGACCGGATCGAGCGCGCCGACGCGGCGTTCTGGCCCGTCGTCGCCGAGGCCTACCGCGAGCTCGCGGCGCGCTTCCCCGAGCGCTACGTCGTCGTCGACGGCCGGCTCCCGGTCGAGGAGCTCGCCGCGGAGGTCCGTGACCGCCTTCGCTGACGTCCCGGAGCAGGTCGAGGCGAAGCGGCTGCTCGAGGCCTCGCTCGCCGACGGCCAGGCCCATGGCTTCCTCTTCCACGGGCCGCGCGGGGTCGGCAAGCGGGCGGCCGCCCGGGCGTTCGCAGGCGTGCTGCTCGGCGACAGGCGGCGGGTCGACGCAGGCACGCACCCCGATCTGCGCGTGATCGAGGCCCTCGGCGAGATGATCCGGATCGACGGCCGCGCGGGCGTTCGCAGGCGTGCTGCTCGGCGACAGGCGGCGGGTCGACGCAGGCACGCACCCCGATCTGCGCGTGATCGAGGCCCTCGGCGAGATGATCCGGATCGACGAGATCCGCGCGCTCCACCACGACCTCCACATGCGGCCGTTCGAGGCCGACCGGCGGGTCTACCTCGTGCTCGATGCGCATCTCCTGAACGACGAGGCGGCGGCGGCGCTGCTCAAGGATCTCGAGGAGCCGCCCGAGTATGCGACGCTCGTGCTCGTCGCCGACGAGCTCGGCCCCCTCCCCGAGACGATCCGCTCGCGCTGCCAGCTCGTGCCGTTCCGCCGCCTGTCGCGGACGGCGGTGGAACGCTGGGTAGCCGAACGGGCGCCCGACCTCGGAAGCGACGAGGCGGCAGTCGTCGCGCGGGTCGCAGGGGGCAGGCTCGACCGCGCCGCGCGGTTGCTCGACCCCGAGGCTCGCGAGCGCCGGGCGGAGCTCCTGCGAGTCGCCCGCGAGGCGTACCTCGACCCGGAGTTCGACGCCGCCGCGGCGGCCGGCGTCGTCATCGCCTCCACACGTGCGCGGGGCGAGGCAGCCCGCATGGCCGAGCTGGAGGTCGTCGACGGGCTCGACCTGACGGCGCGAGAGGCCGAGCAGCGCGTCAAGCGCGTCGAGTTCGGTGCGGAGAAGGAGGAACTGCTTGCCTCGCTCGAGGATCTCGCCGCGTGGTACCGCGACCTCGTGGTCGTCTCCGCCGGCGCCGACGCTCCCGTCGTCCACGCAGACCGGCTCGCGGAGCTGCGCGAGGATGCACCGGGACGGGAGTCGGGAGCCGAGGATGCGGCCGCCGCCGTTCGGCAGGCCTGGCGCGAGGCGGAGGAGTTCAACCTCAACAACTCGCTCTTGCTCGAGGCGCTCTTCGTCCGCGTGCGTCGGGCGTTCGCCTGAGCCTGCGATGCCGAAGCGTCCGGATTACGAGGTCGCGCACCTCTCCGAGATCCCGCACACGCCGACCGACGGTGCTCACGGCCTTGTGCTCCCGGGGGAGTGGAAGCAGGTCCGCCACCACTTCGGGATCAAGGAGTTCGCCGCGAATGCGTTCGTCGCGACGGAGGCGGGGCAGGAGATCGTCCACGAGCACTCGGAGCGGGCGAACGACGTCCCGTCGAAGCCGGGGGACGAGGAGCTGTACTTCGTCGCGGCCGGTCGCGTGCGTGTCCGGCTCGGCGACGAGGAGCTCGAGGCCGGCGCGGGCACGTTCGTCTTCGTCGGCGAGCCGCGCGTCGTCCGGAGCTTCACCGCGCTCGAGGCGGGCACCACGATCCTCACCTTCGGGACGAACCCGGGTGTCGAGTTCGTCGTCTCGGAGTTCGAGCGGTCGGTGAGCCCGCCGCCGCGCTGGCGCTGACCGAGACCGCCGCCTTCGGCCCGAACGTAGACTCGGACCGTGTTCGACTACGCGGAGCGTCGCGCCCGGCTCTCGGAGGTGAGCCCGCCGCCGCGCTGGCGCTGACCGAGACCGCCGCCTTCGGCCCGAACGTAGACTCGGACCGTGTTCGACTACGCGGAGCGTCGCGCCCGGCTCTCGGAGCGCATGCGCGCGGAGCGCGTCGACCTGCTCTTCCTTGGCCTCTCGGCCGATCTGGAGTACCTCACCGGGATCCGGCGAGGGGTTCCGTTCTTCGGCCAGAGCTCGTACGCCCACGGCTGGGTGACGGGGGCCTTCTTCCGGCCCGACGAGCTGCCGACCTTCGTCCTGCCGCGGATGGTGGCGGCCTTCGACCTCGAGCAGGAGGTCGAGGGCGAGGTCGTCGTCGTGAACGAGACGGACGACGGACCGGCGATCTTCGAGCGTGTCGTACGCGGTCTCGGGCGGGCGGAGACGGTGGCGATCGGCGATCGCGCCTGGGCGGAGACCACGATCAACCTGGCGCGGCTCGTCGGCCTCGAGGCGATGCGCCCGGGCTCGGCCCTCGTCAATGAGCTCCGCCGCGTGAAGACGCGCGAGGAGCTCGAGGCGATGGGTCGCGCGTGCCGGGCGGTGACGCAGGCGATGAGCGCGGTCGCACCCAGCGTCGTCCCCGGCGTGACGATGAACGAGCTGCGCGAGGAGGTCGAGCTCGAGCTCCGCCGCGCGGGCTCGATGACCCCGTCGTTCCCGACGCACATCTTCACCGGCACCTACGCCGGCACCGAGCCGGGCGACCTGACCTCCGGCACCGAGACCGGGGACGACCCGCTGCCGGAGGGGAGGACGGTGCTGTTCGACTTCGGCGGCGTCGTCGACGGCTACTGCTCGGACTTCGGCCGCACCGTCTACTGCGGCGAGCCGCCCGCGGAGGTGGAGCGCGCTTACGAGGCGATGCTCGCCGCGCAGGAGGCCGGCCGTGCGGCCGCGACGCCGGGCACGCTCGCGCGGGAGGTCAACGCTGCGTGCCGCGCGCCGATCGAGGAGGCCGGGCTCGGGGAGCACTTCCGCCACCGCATGGGTCACGCGATCGGCCTCGACGTCCACGAGCGGCCCTTCGTCTCGCCGGAGGACGAGACGCCGCTCGAGGCGGGGATGACCTTCACCGACGAGCCCTCGATCATCGTCCCCGGCGCCTACGGGGTCAGGATCGAGGACATCGTCGTCTGCGAGGAGGGCGGCGGCCGCTACCTCGAGGAGTACCCGAAGGAGCTCGTGGCAAACAGGTAGGCCCGGGAGCCGGAGCCCCCGGGCCCACATGCGGGCTCAGCGCGGCTTGACCTTCGTGACGTCGACGAAGTAGACCGCGTTGAAGGCCGCTCCCGACAGGTCCTTCGTGGTGACGAAGACCTGCGTCGGTTGCATGAGCGGGAAGTACGGGCCGACCTGGTTCAGGCGCTGCTGGATCGATCGGTAGAGCCGCGTGCGGACGGCCTCGTTCGTCGCCACGCGCACGCTGGTGAACATCTTCTGGAGCTGCGGGTCGGCGCCCTTGGGCCAGCCCACACGCGTCCCGACGAGCTCACCGGGGATGAACACGAGGTAGTCGGCGGGATCCGGGTAGTCCGGGCCCCAGAGGGAGAGGCCGAACGCCATCTTCCCGTCGCGGTAGCGCTGGAGCCACGTCCCGACCGGCGAGCCGGCGAGCTTCACGTTCATGCCGACCGCGCTGAGGTTCGCCTGGATCCGCTGCGCGAGCGTCTCGAACGACACGCCGTTGATCGTCAGGTCGCTCGGGTACTCGAGCGTGACCTCCTGGTCGCCGAGCCCCGAGTCGTTCAGCGCCGCCTTCGCGCGGGCGACGTTCTGCTTCACGGCGGCCGACTGCGGCAGCGCGCCGAGGAACATCGACGGGATCACGCCCGGCGCCTGGATCGCGCCGGGCCCCGCGACCGAGGCGATGCTCTTGTAGTCGAGGGCGTAGCGGACCGCCTGCTGGAAGCTCTTGTTCGGGGTGAGCGACGAGATCTGCGGGTTGTTGTTCGCATAGAGCCAGAACACCCACGTCGACGGCGTCGTCAGCACCTTCAGGTTCTTGTTCGACTTGAGCGACTGCGCCTGCTGGGCGGAGAGGTCGATCGCGATCTCGTGCTTGCCCCGCTGGACGTTGATCAGCTGGGTCGGCGCGATCATGTTGCGGACGACGACGCTCGAGAACGCCGCCTTGCCCGCGCCCCAGTAGTCCGGGCTCGGGGTCAGCACGATCTGCGATGTCGTCGAGTACTGCTTGAGGACGTACGGGCCGCTGCCCACGCCGACCGAGTCGGGCGAGTTGAACCAGCGCTCGGCCTTGTCCGACTTGGCGGCTCCCGGCTTGTCGGTCCCGCCGTGCTGCTTGACGAGCTTCGAATTGACGATGCCGAGCGACGTGTTCGCGAGGATCGCCGGGAGAGCGGTGTTGGACGTCGCCGAGCGAACGACGACGCCGTACTTGCCCGCGGCCTTCGTGGTGACCCCGGCGAGCAGGAAGGACGGGTTGCCCTTGAGGTTCACGAGCCGGTTGAACGAGAACACGACGTCCGCCGAGGTGAGCGGCGTGCCGTCTGCGAAGTGGACGTTCCGCTTGAGCTGGAAGGTGTAGGTCTTCGCGTTCTTCGAGACCTTCCACGACTGCACGAGCAGCGGGACGGGATGCGCGACGTCCGAGCCACGGTACGTGAACAGCGTGTCGAAGATCCCGCGGTTCACGAGCGACGCCGTCGGCTCGAAGGCCCTCTGCGGATCGGAGGTCTTGATCTCGAACGAGCGGTCGATCACGAGCGTCTCGCCCGTGGCCGCGTTCGAGCTCGTCCCGGCGTACGCGGCGGCGGCGGCCGCGAGCGACACGACGAGGACGAGTCCGATCCATCCGCCGCGGCGGATGGCTGATCCGGTCATGCGGTTCCTCCTTTGTGTGTGGGCATGACGCCCTCTTCGTGTGACGAACTCGTCGACGAGTCGTTTGTCGTCGTCGCAGCTGCAGTGTGCGCCCTTCTGCGCGAAGGTGGGGAGGGCGTGGCGTCGCGCGGCAGCCAGCAGCCGACCGTGCGAGCAGGGAACGCGGGCTCGAGCTCCGGCTCCTCCTCGGGACAGCGGGAGAACCGGTACGGGCAGCGCGGGTGAAAACGGCAGCCGGTGGGGGGCCGTGCGGGGTCGGGCACCTCGCCGGGAAGCGCCTCGGGCATCGTCCCCGACCCGTCGGGCCGCGGCACCGCGGCAATCAGCGCCTCGGTGTACGGGTGGAGCGGCGCCGACCAGACTTCGCGCGTCGGCCCCGTCTCGACGATGCGGCCGAGGTACATGACCGAGACGGCGTGGGCGGTGTGCCGCACGATGGCGAGGTCGTGCGAGATCAGGAGGAGGCCGAGCGAAAGCTCGCGGGAGAGCTCGACGAGGAGGTTCGCGACCTGCGCCTGCGCCGAGGCGTCGAGCGACGCGAGGGGCTCGTCGAGCACGATCAGCGAGGGATCGGCGGCGAGCGCGCGGGCGATCGCGATCCGCTGGCGCTGGCCGCCCGAGAACTGCGACGGGTACCTCTGCGCGGCGGCTGCGGAGAGGCCGACGAGCTCCAGCAGCTCGCCGACGCGCCGCGAGCGGCCGGCGCGGCGGCCCGAGTCGCCCGTGAGCCCGTCCGCGATCTGCTCTCCCACGCGGCGACGAGGATTGAGCGACGAGTAGGGGTTCTGGAAGACGAGCTGGAGCCGGGTCAGCGCGCGCGGCCTGGCCCGGCGGGTCAGCGCGGCGACGTCCTCGCCCTCGAAGCGGACACGGCCCGCCGTTGGCGCGACGAGTCCCACCGCCGCACGCGCGAGGCTCGACTTGCCGCAGCCCGACTCCCCGACGAGGCCGACGATCTGCCCACGGTCGATCGAGAGGCTCGCCCCGACGACCGCCTTGAGCTTCACGTGGTCGCGGCGCTCGTACGTCACGTCGATGTTCTCCATCTCGAGGACGGTCATTCGCGCAGCGGGTCGACGGGGCAGGCGAGCAGCCGGTCGCCCTCGCGGACGAGCGCGGGCACCTCGGTCGTGCAGCTCGCGACGGCGTATGCACAGCGCGGGTGGTACGCGCACCCGGCCGGGAAGGCTCCCGCGGCGGGGGGCATCCCGCGGATCGGGACGAGCGGCGTGTCGGCCGGCGCCTCGGGGTGCGGAAGGGAGTCCAGGAGGGCGCGCGTATAGGGGTGCCGGGGCCGCTTCACGACCGACTCGCGGTCGGCCAGCTCGACGACGCGCCCGGCGTAGAACACGGCGATCCGGTCGGCGATCGACGACATCACGCCGAGGTCGTGCGTGATCAGGATCACCGAGAGCCCCCGCTCGCGCCGCAGGCGGTCGAGCAGCCGGATGATCCCAGCCTGCACCGTGACGTCGAGCGCGGTCGTCGGCTCGTCCGCGATCAGCAGGCTCGGGTTCCCCGCGAGCGCGATCGCGATCGCCACCCGCTGGCGCATGCCGCCGGAGAACTGGTGCGGGAACGCCCGGAGTGCGCTCTCCGGGTCGGGGATGCGGACGGCATCGAGGAGCTCCGCCGCCTGACGGCGCGCCGCTGACCGGCTGAGCCCGAGGTGGATCCGGAGGGGCTCGCCGATCTGCTGGCCGATCGAGAGCATCGGATGGAGGGACGTCATAGGGTCCTGGAAGACGATCCCGATCTCCTTCCCGCACACTGCCCGTAGCTCGGAGCGGCGGAGACGGAGGAGATCCCGTCCCCCGAACAGCGCGTGCCCGTCGGCCGCGCCGCCGGGGGGCAGGAGCCCGAGCAGCGCGAGCACCGACATCGTCTTCCCGCTCCCGCTCTCGCCCGCGACGCCGAACACCTCCGCGGGCTGCACCGCGTAGTCGACGCCGTCGACCACGGTGACCGGGCCCTCGCGCGTCGGGAGGCGTACGCGAAGGCCCTCCACCTCGAGCAGTGCGGAGCTCACCGACCCCGGTCCGCGGCGGAGGTCGGGTCGAAGAAGTCGCGCAGGCTGTCGCCGAGGAAGTTGAACGCGACGACCGCGGTGAAGATCGCGAGGCCGGGGAAGGTGCCGATCCACCACTGCTGGAAGTACTGCGTGCCGGTCGCCACCATCGACCCCCACTCGGCCTCCGGCGGCTGTGCGCCGAGCCCCAGGAACGAGAGCCCCGAGAGCAGGAGGATCGCCGTGCCGAGGTCGAGCGTCGCGAGCACGAGCACCGGCCCGGCGACGTTCGGCAGGACGTCGCGGAAGAGCGTCTTGCGAGACGAGACCCCGAGCAGCCGCGCCGACTGCACGTACTCGGAGTCGCCGATCGAGAGCACGAGGCCGCGGACGACGCGCGCGTAGGCGGGCCACGCGACGATCACGATCGCGAGCACGGCGTTCCGCAGCCCGCGCCCGAGCACCGCGGTGACGACCATCGCGAGGATGATCGCCGGGAAGGCGAAGACGAGGTCGGTGACGCGCATCACGCTGCCGTCGGCGACCCCGCGGAAGTAGCCCGCGATCGCGCCGAGGACGCCGCCGATCAGCGCAGCGAGCGTCACGAGCAGGATCGCGAGGGGAATCGAGACACGCGCGCCGTAGATCACCCGGCTCAAGACGTCACGGCCGAGCTCGTCGGTGCCGAAGGGGTGGTCGAGGGTGGGCGACTGGAGCGCCGTGAACGTCTGCGCGAGCGGGTCGTAGGGCGCGATCAGCGGCGCGAAGACCGCGACGACGAGCCAGACCAGCGCGATCACCGCGCCGGCGATCGCGAGCGGGCGCCGCCAGACCGGCCGGACGCGGCCGACCGCCGCGGGTGCGGGGATCGCGGCGGCCTCGCTCACATCACCCGGATCCGCGGGTCGATCACGCCGTAGAGCACGTCGACGACGAAGTTGATCGTCACGTAGACGACGGCGATGAACAGGCTGACGCCCGCGATCGCGGGCACGTCGAGGTTGATCGCGGCCTGGTACGCGTACTGCCCGATGCCCGGCCAGGCGAAGATGTTCTCGACGAGGACGGCGCCCGTGAGGATGTTCGCGAAGAGGAGGCCGACCACGGTGATGATCGCGGGCAGCGCCGCGCGCAGGACGTAGCGCCGAAGGACCGTCGCCTCCGGCACCCCCTTGGCGCGGGCGGCGCGGACGTAGTCGTTCTCCATCACCTCGAGTACCGAGGACCGCGTGTAGCGCGCGAGCAGGCTGACGTTGAACGCAGCGAGCACGAGCGCGGGAAGCATCAGGTGGTGGAACGCCTCGCCGGCCACGCCCCATTGCCCGGCGAGCACGGCGTCGATCGTGAAGAAGCCCGTGACGTGGGGTGGGTCGAGCGTGCCGGGGTCGAGCCGGCCCCCGCCCGGGAACCAGCCGAGCCGGAAGAAGAAGACGTACAGCGCGACGAGCGCGATCCAGAAGGTCGGCATCGAGATCCCGCCGAGCGAGACGACGCGCAGCGCGTGGTCGACCGGCTTGTCGTGCTTCACCGCCGCCGCGACCCCTATCGGGATCCCGACGACGATTGCGATCACGATCGACAGGATCGCCAGCTCCGCCGTCGCCGGGGCGAACTGGCCGAGGTCGGTCGTGACCGGGTTGTGCGTGAGCGACGACTCGCCGAGGTCTCCCCGCACCACGTGCCCGAGATAGATCAGGTAGCGCTGGGGCAAAGGCTTGTCGAGCCCGTAGTGCGCCTCGAAGGCCGCGACCGCTTCGGGGTCGCCGGCCGCCTGCTCGCCGAGGTTCGCGGTGACCGGGTCGCTCGGGACGAGCTGCGTGAGCAGAAAGACGACAAGGGTGATCCCGATCGCGAGGAGGACGAGCGCGATCGCTCTGCGCGCAATGAAGCGGCCGAAGGTCGCGGAGGGGACGAGGCGCCGCCGCCCGACCCTGCGCGGCAGGCTACCCGCGGCCTCGCTCATGTGGTCGTCGGCGTCGCGAGCCTTTCGTCCGGGCGTGCGTTATTTTGCACCGCGGGATCGTATTGTGTCCTGCCGCGGCGCCGCAAGACGACGCCCGTTACCAGAGGAGGCAACGCAATGCCGTGTGCGTCGCGCGACGAGCTGCCGCTCCAGGAGGTCGCACCGGGGTACAGCAGCAGGTTCGCGGACTGGGGCGGGATGACCGTCGGGCTGGAGGCGGCGCCCGCGGGGATGGACGCCTCGTCGATGCTTGCGAGCCTTCCCGACGGCCGCTGCCAGGCCCGCCACTGGGGGTACCTGCTCTCCGGTCGGATCGTCGTCGACTACGGCGACCGCTCCGAGGTGGTGTCCGCGGGGCAGGCGTATTACCTCGAGCCGGGTCACCGCGTCACGTTCGAGGAGGACAGCGAGGCGGTCGAGTTCACCCCGACCGACGAGCTCGAGCAGACGCTCGCCGCCGTGCGGGAGGCAGCGGCACGGGCGGCAGAGGACACCGGCTGAGGTCGGCCCGCACGCCACGAGGTTTCCTACTCGGAAGGAGGCTCGGATGACCGTCGTCGAGACCGCGCCCGCGAAGAAGGCGGCCGCCGGCCCGGGGCGGGTCGCCGGCCCGGCGACGCCGCGGGTCGGTGAGGTGATCCGCCGGCTACGGCGCCGACGCGGTCTCTCGCTGCGCGACCTCGCGGAGCAATCGGGGCTTTCGCAGTCGTTCCTCGGCGCCGTCGAGCGCGGGCAGTCCGACATCTCGGTCGGGCGCCTCTCGCAGATCGCGGCCGTCCTCGGCCACGACGTCGCCTCGCTCCTCGGCTACTCGCTCCGGCGGGCCACCCCGGTCGTGATCAGGCCGGCCGACCACGTCGGGAGCCCGCGCGGGCGCGGCGTCGAGCTCGCGACGTTCGCGATTCCGGGAACGCACCTCGAGCTCATGCGCGCGACGCTCGCCCCGCGATCGCGGTTCGACGACGAGGTCACGCACGCGGGGATCGACGTGATGTACGTCTCGGAGGGCTCGCTCGTGCTCGTCGTCGACGGCGTCGACTACCCGCTCCGGGCCTCCGAGTGCGCGGTGTGGCCCTCCTCGCACGCCCACACCCTGCGGAACGACGGCGACGTGCCCGCCGTCGCGCTCGGCTTCACGACGGAGGCCGTCCATCGATGACACACGACGTCGTCGTCGTGGGGGCCGGCCTCATCGGGCTCCTCACGTCCGCGGAGCTCGCCGAGCGCGGCGCCTCGGTGCTCGTGCTCGAGAAGGACGACGTCGGGTTCGAGCAGTCCGGCCGCTCGGTCGCCGCCGTCAACCTCCCGGGCGGCGCGCCGAACGGCGGGCCGAGCTCGATGCTGCGCCTGTGCGCCGACGCATGGGCGACCTTCGAGGCCCGCTGGGGCTGTCCCGTCGACCTGAACGCGGAGGGCTGGCACATCGTCGTCGCGGACGAGCACGACGAGGAGTGGCTGGCGATCGACCGCCAGGCCTGGGAGGAGACCGCGGGGTACCCCGACAGCGAGACGCTCGACGCCGAGTCCGCGCGCGAGCGTTTCCCGAGCCTCCAGGGGCAGTTCCGGGCGCTCGAGGTGCGGAACGGCGGTCACGTCGACGCAACGATGGTCATGCGCGGGCTCGCGGAGGCGGTCCGCCGGCTCGGCGTCGAGCTCCGCACCGGCGCGCTCGTCACCGGCTTCGACACGCGAGGAGGCGAGGTCACGGCGGTCCGGACGCGCGAAGGCCCCGTCGCCTGCGGCGCGGTGGTCGTGGCGGCGGGCGTCTGGTCGCCGCGGCTCTGCGACCTCCTCGGGTTCCACGTCCCCATGCAGCGGGTGCGCGCGCCCGCGCTCGAGACCGAGCCGCTGCCCGCCGGGACGATCCCCGGCTTCGTCAGGGGCTCGACGTTCGGCGCCCGCCAGAACCGGAACGGCACGGTCCGCGTCACCGGCGGATACCGCTACTCCGCGATGCTCCACGACCTGAGCCTCAACGACCTCCGCGACCTTCGCCTGTGGGGGCCGGCGCTCTGGAAGAATCGTAAGGACGTGTCGCTGCGCGTCAGCCCGAAGACGCTCGGCGTCGAGCTGTCCAGCGCCTTCGCAGGTCTGTGGGCGGGGAGGGGCCAGACAGTAGTTCCGCAGGGCTACGACGTCACGTCCAGGCCGCGCGACCGGATCGGGCAGCTCCGCGACCTCGGGAAACTGATCCCGGCCGTGAGCGCGGCACGCGTCCGTCGCACGTTCGCGGGTGTGATCGACCTGCTTCCCGACCTGCAGCCCGTGATCGGGCGGATTCCCGGAACCGAGAACGCGTTCGCCTCGACGGGGCTCAGCGGGCACGGGTACATGTACGGCCCCGGCGCTTGCCGGGCGACGGCCGAGCTGGTCGTCGACGGGCAGACGGCGATCGACCTCGAGCCCTACCGGCCCGAGCGCCTGAGCGGAAAGCTCTCGATGAGAGACCAGATCTTCTAGGAGAGGCTGATGGAGGGCCAATGGCCGTAGAGATGGTGTCGCCCAGCGTGTCCGGCTCGCTCCGGGTCCTGTTCCTCGGCGCGATGACGAGCGCGTGGTACGAGGCGAGCGACGACGAGCGGCGAGAGCGGATCCTGCCCCGCTTCAAGGGGCTGACGGAGGAGTGGCGCGAGCTCGGGGCGACCCCGCTGGCAACACTCGACGACGACCTGCTGATGGTCGGCCAGCCGGTTTCGACGGGGTACACGTTCTTCCTCATGTTCGAGGTGCCCGCCCTCGAGACGGTCGTCGAGATGATCCAGCGGCTCCGTGAGCCCGTCGACGGCGTCCGGATGGATGCCTACGCCCGCTTCGAAGCCCGCGTCGGCCGCCCGTTCTTCCTGCTCGAGCCGCCGGCCGATTGACGCGAGCGGCGGCGCTAGACTTGGCCGTCCCCGCCGACGTAGCTCAGCTGGTAGAGCACTTCACTCGTAATGAAGGGGTCCCCGGTTCGAGTCCGGGCGTCGGCTTCCAGCACTGATGCGGGTTTGCCGACCGCTCCCTGCCGGGCGCGCCGCCACCGAGTGAGCGCTCGGTGCCCGGACGGGCGCCCCCGCGCCACCGGATAGCTTGAGAGGGTGCAGACGCGCACGTACAAGAACGGCACGAAGGTCCACGTCGTGCGCTGGCGGGCCAACGGCGCCCGCCACTTCCGCCAGTTCGTGAGCAGGCAGGAGGCCGAGGCGTTCGAGGCTTCCGTTCGTCCCACCCGCGCGAACGGCGGTACGCCGCCCGCCGACCCGGGCGCGACCGTGGCCGACCTCGTGGCCCTGTACGCGGACGACCGCCGCGATCGAGCCCGGGCTGCTGCTCTTCGCAGCCTTCGTCGTCCAACGCCACGCAGCAAACGCGGACTCCTCGGCCGCCGGCGCGGCGGCCGCCGTCTCGGCAAGCTCGTCCGGGTAGCGGCCCGCAGGGATGCGAGACGCCTGGTACTTGCACCAGGCAGATGCGCCCTCGCGGATCGCCGAACCCTGACCCTGCCCACTCTTCTGTTGTCTGCTCAGACGTAACCCAGAAGATGGTGATCGAGGGGTCAGCGAGTCAGCCTCTTGCAGGACTTCTGCCAGCGCCCCGTGCGTCTGGCTGCGGGGTCAGGGAACCTGAGAGAACATGGCGTGTCCACCTAAGCCCGGGTCGAGGACGAGGGCCGCGCTGCCGCGTCCAGCTGCGGTCTCGTCCTCGTCGGCGAACCCTCCGAACAGGCTCGTGGCGATTGATCGGGCGGTGGAGAACGCTCGAGCGCTTCCCTTGCGCGCAACCACAACCACACGCGAGGCCCGCGTGCTGTGGGGTGCCGGACCGACAGTGAAGCGACGAGCTAGCGGCTGGTATAGCCCGCGTCGACGTGCAGCGTCGTCCCCGTAACGTAGGAGGACAGGTCCGACGCCAGCCAGAGACTCGCCTGGGCGATCTCCTCGGCACGGCCGAATCGGTTCAAGAGACTGAGCTGCGGCGCGTACTCCTCCGCGCTCAGCCCGAACTGCTCGAGCGCGGACCGCAACATCGGCGTGTCGATTGCCCCCGGGGCGACCGAGTTGACGCGGATGTTCTTGTCGCCGTTCTCCATCGCCGCGACCTTGGTCATCCCGACGACCCCGTGCTTGGCGGCGACGTACGCGATGTTGTTCGGCTGCGGCCGGAAGCCCGACACGGACGAAATGTTGACGATCGAGCCACCATCGCCCTGCGCGATCAGCTGGCGCAGCTCGTACTTCATGCACAGTGCCGTCCCCTTGAGGTCGACGGCCATCAGTCGATCCCAGTAGTCCTCGTCGAAGTCGGACGCGAGCTTGTCGTCCGGTGTCAGCGCGGCATTGTTCACCGCCGCGTCGAGGCGGCCGTAGGCGGCGACGATGTCGGCGACCATCCGCTCCACCTCCTGGCCCTTCGAGATGTCGACGCAGCACGAACGTCGCCTCGCCGCCGGCGGTCCTGATCGCGGCGGCGACCTGTTCGCCGAGCTCGACATTGAAATCGGCCACCGCGACCTTCGCGCCTGCCTCGGCAAAGAGCTTCGCCGTTGCCTCGCCCATCCCCATCGCGGCCCCGGTCACGATCGCGACCTTGCCCTCCAGGATGGGAAACGTCATCGTGGCCCTCCTTCGCGTCGTCGGCCAGAAGACTCAGGGTCGGCCCCGACGCCTGAGCCCTGCACCGAGCAGCCTACCGCCCCGCCTCCGGCATCCAGGCTCAGGGCGGCCGAGCTCGACGTGACAAGATGACCGAGCAGTCGACGCGAAGGAAAGTGAGGGCGTGATGGCCACGACCGAGGAGCGTAACGCGGAGCTGATGCAGACGCTCGACGATGCCTGGAACGCGCAGGACATCGACGTCTTCCGGCAGCGGCACAAGCCCGACGTGATCGTCCGCTGGCCCGGGCAGCCAGAGCCGACCGTCGGGATCGAGGATCACACCACCGAGTCGATCGCGTTTTGGAAGACGTTCCCCGACCAGAAGCTCGACAACCGGCCGTACAAGGTGTTTCTCGCCGACGGCGACTGGACGGCCTCGGTCGCCCGCTTCCGCGGCACGATGACGGGCCCGATGCAGGCTCCCGACGGCAGCGAGATCCCACCGACGGGCAAGTCGTTCGAGATCGACTTCTACACGATCGCCAAGTGGCACGAGGAGCAGATCGTCGAGGAGAACCTGATGTACGACCTCGTCACCTTCCTCAAGCAGATCGGTCTAAGCGAGTAGCGCCGCTGGGCTGCTGCGCTAGGCCGACGTCGTACCGGGCGACACCACCGCCCGGACACTTCGGGCCTCGCCCCCAGACGTCGGGAGAAGTCCGGCCCGTGCCCTCTGGCGGGGGGCGCCGGGCGATTCGGGCGCTCCCTCGCGCGCGCGAGGCGCCGCGAGTCGTCGTCGCGCCGCCCTGAGCGCCGACCGCGGCGGAGCCGGCCGGGGGTCGGCGCACGTGCTGGGCGGGGCGGCGCGCGACGGTTCCTCCGGCGGCCGCTACTCCTCGACGAGCTCGGCGACAGTGTCGCCGCCGAAGGCCGGGACGACCTCGGTCTGCCAGTCCGGCGTCGCCGGCCCGTAGTCCGTCGCGATCCCGCCGCGATGGTCGGTCGCCGTCCCTCGGAGACGGGCGTCAGGTCGGGCGGCGGACGACTCGGGCGATGCCGGTTCCGGTAGCGACGACGGCCGCGAGCACGGCGGCGACGATGTTCGTCTGCACGCAGGTGCGGCACGCGTTGCAGCACGTCGTGGCCATCGGGGCATGCTCCCCGTACCTGGCTGCCGCCTCGGTCACGCGGCCCTGCCAGATCGTCTTCACGCCATGAAGCCTAGCTCGGCCGCCCGCCGATGTCCGCTCGCGGGGCGGCGGGCACCCTCATCGCCTGGTAGAGCGCGGCGCCGACCAGCGCTCCCAGTACCGGCCCGACGACGTAGATCCAGAAGTCGGCAGACCGGGTCTAGGGAACGAGCTCGCCCACGATCGCGCGGACGCGCGCGTCGATCTCGTCGCGGATCCGCCTCACGGTCTCGAGGTCCTGACCGGCCGGGTCGTCGAGCGTCCAGTCCTCGTAGCGCTTGCCCGGGTAAACGGGGCACGCGTCGCCGCAGCCCATCGTGATCACCACGTCCGCTGCGCGCACCGCCTCGTCGGTCAGAGCCTTCGGGAAAGCGTCGCTCAGATCGACCCCGACTTCCGCCATCGCCTCGACCACGGCCGGATTGATCACCTCACCGGGGTCGCTGCCGGCCGAGCGCACCGCGACCCGCCCGCCGGATCGAAGCCTGACGAGCCCCGCCGCCATCTGGCTGCGGCCGGCGTTGTGGACGCAGACGAACAGAACTTCCGGCATGTCCGTACCCATCGGGCTGCCGTCAGCAGCAGCCGGCCCTCGCAGCCGGCTGGACGACGGGTAGTCCCTTCCGCTCGGGCTCGCTCGTCTTGACCGCCTTCACGATCGCGCCGTGCATGCCGTCTGCCACCTGGTGCGTGAACTCGACCGAGATCTGCTCGAACCCCGCCGCCTCGAGGCCGGCCTCGTACTCGCCCTTCGACAGTGCGCCCGCGATGCAGCCGACGTAGGAGCCGCGCTCCGCCCGATCCTCGGGAGAGAGCCGGTCCTCGGCGACGATGTCGCTGACCCCCATACGGCCGCCCGGCTTGAGCACCCGTGCGATCTCGGTCAGCACCGCCGGTTTGTCGACCGAGAGGTTGATCACGCAGTTCGAGATCACGACGTCGACCGCGTCCGCCGGGAGCGGGATCTGCTCGATCACTCCCTTGAGGAAATGCACGTTCGCCACGTCCGCGTCCCTGGCGTTCTGCATCGCGAGCGCGAGCATCTCGTCGGTCATGTCGAGCCCGTACGCCGTCCCGCTCGGGCCGACCCGCTTCGCCGAGAGGATCACGTCGATCCCGCCGCCCGAGCCGAGGTCGAGCACCGTCTCCCCCTCGCGCAGCTCGGCGACGGCCGTCGGGTTGCCACAGCCGAGCGAGGCGAGCACCGCCGCGTCGGGGAGCTCGCCCCGCTGCTCGGCGTCGTAGAGCAACTCGCCGAACTTCACCTCCGCCTCCGACTGCTCGGGCGTGCAGCATGCCCCACTCCCACAGCCGCAGTCGTGGGAGCTCTCGCTCACCGCGCGCGCGGATTCGGCGTAGCGGCGGCGCACCTCCTCGCGCAGCTCGTCACTCGTCGCGGACATCAGCCACTCACTCCCTTCAGGTCGGCGACGGCAGCCAGCTTGTCGACCGCGTCGCGCTTCAACGAGAAGAAGGCCCACTTCCCGCGCTGCTCGCGCTCGAGCAGACCGGCCTCGGTCAGCTTCTTCAGATGGTGGGAGACCGTCGGCTGAGACAAGCCGAGCGGCTCGTACAGATCGCAGGCGCAGACCGCCCCGTCGCTGGTCGCGAGCAGGTTGACGATCCGCACCCGGGCCGGATCGCCGAGCGCCTTGAACAACTCCGCCGTCGCCAGCGCCTCGGCCTCGTCGAGTGCAGGCGCCCCGAGCGGCGCGCAGCACGCGACCGGGGTCTCGAGCGCGGCCATCACATCCGCACCCCGAGCCACAGCTCGACCACCAACTGTTTCCTCCTCCGCCTCGACAGGCTGCGCATCCGACACCTCACTCGTATCGACGTCTATAAATGTATCGATAGATGTCGATTTGTCAAGGTGCAGATCGGCGCAGCTCGCTGAGCGTCCCGCTCAAGCGCCGACGGCGAAGACGCGCCGGTGGCCGGGCAGCCCCTTGAGCGTGCGGACGCCCCGGTCGGTGAGCTCGAGCCCTGCCTGACGCGCTCGCTCGGCGGCCTCTTCCGAGAGCAGGATCTCGTCTGGTTCGGCGGCGCTCGCGAGGCGTGCGCCGACGTGCACATCGGCTCCGGCGCACTTCCCGTCCGCCTGCCAGCAGTGGCCAAGGTGGACGCCGGACCGCAGCTCCAGCCTGAGCCCCCTCGCCGCCCCGTTGATCTCGAGCGCACAGCGAGTCGCGTCGGCGGCCTCGTCGAAGATCGCGAAGAACCCGTCTCCCGCCGTGTCCATCAGCCAGCCCCCGTGGCGCGCGACGGTGCGACGCGCGACCTCGTGGTAACGCTCGAGCAGCTGCGCCCAGGCGCGGTCGCCGAGCGAGACGGCGAGCGGCGTCGCCTCGACGATGTCGACGAAGAGGACCGCCGTCAGCTCGCGCACCGACTTCGCTGCCGAGTGCTCTCCGGTCACTCGCGCGGCCATCTGCCTCATCTCGCCCGCTGTGGCGCGACAGAGGCACTCGCTGTCGCGAGCCGCCCGCCGGGCCTCGATGGACGTTCGACCAGGTCGGCGACTCGGGCGGTTTCATGGTCACGGGACACTGTTTTCGCTCCTCTGCGGCTCGAGCACGACAACCGCCGTCTCCCGCGGGCGTCGGGCTGCGTAGCTGTCGAGATCCCTGTCCAGCTCACGCCAGCGCTCCCACAGCCGCTCACGTTCCTCGCCGACTGCGGCCCTGCCGAGGACCTCACGACGGGTCCCGCCTACGAGCTCGACGACCGCGTGCGGATCCGCCCGCAGGTTCAGCCACCAAGCCGGCTCGGCGGCACCCCACCCATTCATCGCCATCGAGACCAGGTTGGGCCCGTCCTCGTAGTAGCCGATGATCACGCTTCGCGGCTCGCCGCTGCGTCGGCCCGTTGTGGTGAGCCGCAGCGCGCCCCACTTACCGGGGCGCGGAGCCCAGAGCCCCTTTCGGCCTCCGCTCGCTCGAACCACCCTTCGGTGTACACGCCAGAACGCCTTGATGAACCACCGTGGTGGTAGACGCGCCTTGCCTTCGGCCATACCAACTCCCTTCCTGTCCACCTCGATCGGCTGCCCCGGGTTCGCGCCGGGGCAGCAACCGGCGGACGCGCGCGTGGTAGCGCCGCGTCGCCGCCCCATGCTCGTCCGGCCGGATCGCGGGTACCGCGCGCGGCGGCTCCATCACCCGCTCGTCTCTGGTGAGCATCTCGGTCGGCACGTGTAATCACCTCCTTCCGAGCCAGAGCAAGCGTCGCGCGGCGACGGGCGATCGCCATCGGGGGAAGTGCTGATCCATGTGTGGTTACTGCGCAGCAGCCGCCCGGGAGCGGATCCTGCGCTGCCGGGCGCCGTGATCACCGGTAGTGCCTCGGCGCGACGCGGCTCTACGAGCCCTGCGAAGTCTCCTCGAGCCTCGCCGCCGCCGCCGGAGGGCGTCGCCTGGAACGCACCGTGCACCGCGCCGCCTGCTGGGGGTTCCGTACTTCGTCGCGTCGAGACCGGGGCTTCCCCTGATGCACGAAACGAGCTTGGCGGAGAACCTGGCGATAGGAGGTGGTTTTCATGCAAGTCTCAGGACCGAATGTCGCCCTCGAAGGCGAGCTGGCGCCGCACCTGAGCCGCTGGCTCTGGCTCGTCAAGTGGCTGCTCGCGATTCCCCACTACGTCGTGCTGGTCTTCCTGTGGGCCGGCTTCTTCGTGTTGACGGTGATCGCGTTCTTTGCGGTGCTCTTCACCGGGCGCTACCCGCAGGGGATCTTCGGCTTCAACGTGGGCGTGCTGCGCTGGTCATGGCGCGTCGCCTTCTACACGTTCGGCGCACTCGGCACCGACGAGTACCCGCCCTTCACGCTCGCCGACGTGCCCGAGTATCCGGCGCGCCTCGAAGTCGAGTACCCGCAGAACCTGCGCCGCGGCCTACCCCTCATCGGGTGGTGGCTGCTCGGCATCCCGCAGTTCTGCATCGCGGCGATCTTCGCAGGGGCGGGATGGTCGCTCGGGCTGGTGGGCATCCTCGTCATCGTCGCCGGCGTCCTGCTGCTGTTCAAGGATCGCTACCCGACGGAGATCTTCGACCTCGTGCTCGGGCTGAACCGCTGGGTGCTGCGCGTCGTCGCCTACGGGGCGTTCATGACCCGCGAGTACCCGCCCTTCCGGCTCGATGCCGGGCCCCACGAGCCGTCCTTCGTACTGGAGCGAGAGAAGACCGGGTGAAGCGACCGCCCAGGTGAGGGTCAAGGTTCGCGGCGACGCTTCGGCGGGCCTGCACCGGTAGGGCGCAGGCCCGCCTTCCAGGTCCGCCTTTGCCACCGCTCAGCCGGCCGGCGCCGGCCGCGGGGTCTGCTTGACGGGTCTGATCACGCGAGCTTTCCGACGAGCTCGACTTACAGAGTTCGCCGTCGTGAGGCCAGACGACGTGTAAGAGTGCGCGCATGGAAGCCGCGGTGGGTGAGGAGCGCCCCGAGGCGTACCCAGTCCGGATCGAGGGGCGACTCGATCCCGGGGTCAGTCGCTGGCTCTGGCTCGTCAAGTGGCTGCTCGCGATCCCGCATTTCGTCGTGCTCTTCTTCCTCTGGCTCGCCTTCGCCGTGCTCACGTTCGTCGCGTTCTTCGCGATCCTCGTCGTCGGCCGGTACCCGCGCGGGATGTTCGACTTCAACGTCGGCGTCCTGCGGTGGACGTGGCGCGTGGGCTTCTACTCGTACGCCGCGCTCGGGACCGACCGGTATCCGCCGTTCACGCTCGACCACGTACCCGACTACCCGGCGACGCTCGAGGTCGAGTACCCGGAACGGCTCTCGCGCGGGCTCGTGCTGGTCAAGTGGTGGCTCCTCGCGATCCCGCAGTACCTGATCGTCGGCATCCTCGTCGGGAGCGGCTCGTACGCCTCGTCCAGGGCGGACGACTGGGGCGGCTGGTGGGTCGGCGCCTCGGGCGGGCTCGTCGGGCTGCTCGTCTTCTTCGCCGGTGTCGCACTGCTCTTCACGGCGCGGTACCCGAGGGGCCTCTTCGATTTCGTGCTCGGCCTCGACCGGTGGGTCGCGCGAGTGGTGGCGTACGTCGCGCTGATGACCGACCGCTACCCGCCTTTCCGCCTCGACCAGGGGAGCCTGGAGACCGCCGTCGCGAGGCCCGCGCTCCCCCTCGGTGCCGAGGTGGAGGGGGAAGCCGCGGCCGCCGAGCCGCCGTCGAGCCCGGGTCGGGGAGGGACCGGCCGGATCGTGCTTCTCGTGCTCGGCGCCGTTGCCGCGCTCTTCGCGTTCGGCGCGCTTGCCTTCGGCGTCGCGGCCGTCGTCGTCGACCAGACCCAGCGCGACGACGACGGGTTCCTGATGTCCCCGAGCGAGCGGTTCTCGTCGTCCACCTACGCCGTCGTCTCGGAGAGCGCGAACATCGAGGTCGGCGATGCCGAGCGCGCGCTCGACTGGTTCCTCGGCACCGTGAGAATTCGGAGCGAGAGCGCACAGCCGGTCTTCGTCGGGATCGCGCGCGAGGCGGCCGCCGCCTCGTATCTCGACAGGGTGCAGCGCGACGTCGTCACCGACCTCGAGGACGAGCCGCGCTACCGGCGCGAGCCCGGTGGCTCTCCGTCCGGTCCGCCGGGGGACCAGACGTTCTGGGTCGCGAGCACGTCGGGGTCCGGCGAGCGGACGCTCGAGTGGGAGCCGCAGGGCGGCGACTGGCTGGTCGTCCTGATGAGCGAGGACGGGTCGCGCGGCGTCTCGTCCGAGCTCTCGATCGGCGCCGAGCTCGACTCGGTGCTCTGGATCGGCATCGCCTCGCTCGTCGTCGGCGCGATCCTCGCCGCGCTCGCCGCTCTCGCGATCACGGCCGGGATCCGCAGCGGCAGGCGCCGGGCGGGCGTCGACGCTCCGTAGTTCGTCCCCACCTTTCGAGACCCGAGGTTTGAGGCGGCCTCGTCCCGGGAATCGGGACGACGGTGGAGCGCCGGCAGACAGCCGTGCCCTCGATCGCCGAGCAGAGGCGCCGCGCCGCGGACCTCTCGCCGCTCGACGCCCGCCGGCCGCCTCGGCGTCGTCGAAGTGCACTCCTGGGAGGCGGAGCGCTCATCGCGTCCTCGCCCGTCACGGTCGGCGCCGGGCTGTTCGTCGTGGGCTTCACCGCGCTCGGGGTGGGCATGCTGCTCCTGCTCCTCCCGCCACGGCGCGAAGGCAGGCGTGGAGCCTCGCTGCGGGTCGTCCGCGTGCCGGCGGCGGCCGGCGGCCGGGCGGTGGCCGCCCTCGGGCGTGGGACAGCCCGCACGGGCGCGCGCACCTTCTGGGCGATGGAGCGCTTTGCGGCCGACAACGGGCGCGTCGGCGCCGCCCGGGTCGGAGCAGCCACCTCGGAGGGCGCCGTCGTCATCGGCCGGAGTGCCTCTGCCGCCGGCTCCCGCAGCTGGTCGGAGGTGCAGGTCTGGGCGCCGCGCGCCTGGCGCGCCCTCGTCGCGGCCACCCGTCGCCTCGCGCTCGAGGCCCACTCCGCCTCGATTCGGCTCTGGATCCGCGCGCAACCACTGCTTCGACGGGCCTGGGCGGCCTGCCGCGCCGGCGTCACCGCCGCCGCCGAGCGGCTCGCCGTGCTTGCGCGCTCGGCGTCGGAACGGCTGTCGACGTACCTCGAGTCGCGCTCTCCGCCGCGG